>Ga0105238_10004896_pt1 | contig 13250 bp, 12 predicted proteins | sample KBSC34metaG_FD_81526 | JGI IMG/M metagenome (GOLD analysis project Ga0105238, IMG submission 81526) | Corn rhizosphere microbial communities from Kellogg Biological Station, Michigan, USA - KBS C3-4 metaG | ecosystem: Host-associated > Plants > Roots > Rhizosphere > Soil | place: Michigan, USA... | reverse complement strand
TTTGAGGCCTACTGCAAGGTCTATACCGCAGATGTCACTCCCGACCGGGTACTCGAATTTCTTCTCCTCGACAAGGAGTTCCCGCACTCCATCCGCTTCTCCATCGATGCCCTGCGCGCTGCGCTCGATGCCATCCAGTCCGGAGCCGGCGATGGCGCCCGTACCCAGGCTGAGCCGCTACAGCGCCTGGTCGGCAGGCTGCAGTCTTCGCTGCGCTACTCCTCGGTTGAGGAGATCGCTGCAGGCGACATCGTCGCGCACCTGCGCGGCATCCAGCGCCAGTGCGGTGACATCCACGAAATGATCTACCAGCTCTACATCAACTACAGCATTCAGGCCGCATTAGCCGGCTAGCAATTCCTTAAACCACGGACCCTGAACCTATGTATTACTCCATTCGCCATCTCACCAAGTTTCTCTACTCCGGCCCCATCAGCGAGAGCATGATGGAGACGCGCATGCATCCGCGCTCTGACCAGAACCAGGTCTGCCTCACCTTCCATCTCTCCGTCTCGCCGCGCTGCCGCGTCTTCAGCTATCGCGACCATCTCGCAAACCATGTCCATCACTTTGATATCCCTGGCCAGCACAACCAGCTCGTCATCGTCGCGGAATCGCTGGTCGAGGTACAGCCGGCTCAACTTGTTCCGGCATTCCTTGCGCCCGATGCATGGGCCGAGCTGGACCACATGGTCGAGCAGGGAGACTACTGGGAGATGCTGCTCCCCAGCGAGTTCTGCGCGCCCACCGAAGCTCTCGACGCACTCGCCGACCAGTTCGACGTCCGTCGCCGCGATGATCCGCTGATGGTCCTGCACCAGATCAATGAGCAGATGTTCCACCACTTTGAGTACGTGCCCAAGTCCACCAAGGTCGACTCGCCCATCGACCTCGCGCTGCTGACACACGCCGGCGTCTGCCAGGACTTCGCGCACATCATGACCACGCTCGTCCGCTCGAAGCTCCGTATTCCATGCCGCTATGTCTCCGGCTACTTGTTTCATGGCCAGTCGGACAACGACCGCTCCATCGCCTCCGCCACCCATGCCTGGATCGAGGTGCTGCTGCCGCAACTGGGCTGGGTCGGCTTCGATCCCACCAACTGGCTCGTCGCCGGCGACCGTCACATCCGCACCGCCATCGGCCGCGACTACGCCGATGTTCCCCCCACTCACGGCATCTTCCGCGGCCGCGCGAATTCTGAACTCACGGTCGCCGTCCGCGTCACGCCCAGCGAAGGCACGCCGCAACTCGACCGCGAACTACCAGTGCCGGAAGACTGGTCGATCCTCGTCGAAAAGGCGCAAGCCCCGCCGGAGCCGCCACCTGTCTCAGCCACGCGTCAACAGCAGATCGCGCAACAACAGCAGCAACAATAACAACTTATCCGTTTACCGATGTTGTGTGACGTCCGACACGGCGGCGAATCACGCGAAAGTGCATGCTGATCTCATGTGAGGTTATCCATGGAGCAGCAATTCGTTCACCGAAACAATCACACGCAAAAAACGGTTGCCTCCGTCTGTGTGCGCTGCTTTCAAACCGTCGGCACTCGTTCCGCGGAAGCAGAGCTGGAGCAGGATGAGCAAACGCACATCTGCAAGAAGCCTTGCGTGTCCCGCTTATATGTATGCGTCCCTCAACGCATGAGCATGAGTACTGAAATCCATTTTCAATACGACGGCGCGGGATCAGCTAGCCCATATACATCCCGCCGTTCACATCCAGCGTGTGACCGGTGATGTAGCCTGCCTCGTCACTGGCCAGGAACCCAACCGCAGCAGCAATGTCCCTGTCTGTCCCGCAGCGCCCCAGCGGGATCTGCGTCGTCATCGCGGCTTTCTGCTCATCGTTCAGTACTGCCGTCATGGCCGTCTCGATATACCCTGGCGCCACCGCATTTACTGTAATGCCGCGGCTGGCCAGCTCGCGCGCCAGCGACTTCGTCAACCCGATTAGCCCGGCCTTGGACGCAGCATAGTTCGCCTGCCCTGCCTGCCCAGTCTCGCCCACAACGCTGGTAATGTTGATGATCCTGCCCCAGCGCGCCTTCAGCATCGTGCTCATCACCGCCTGCGACATCAGGAACGCACCCGTCAGGTTCGTCGTCAGCACATCGTCCCAGTCGGCACGCTTCATCCGCATCGCCAGCGTATCGCGCGTGATGCCCGCGTTGTTCACCAGTATCTCCACCTTGCCCAGCTGCGCGATCACAGCCTTCGCACAGGCCTTGATCGACTCCTCGCTGCCCACATCCAGCGCGAAGACATGCGCCCTTCCGCCGCCGCCCGCAGTCGCATCTTCCACCGCTGCCTCCGTGCCCGCAATGTCTGCCGTCGACGCGCCGCCTGCAATCGCCGCCACATCTTCCATCTCACCCTCGGCCTCGGCTACCGCTCCGCAGCGCGAGTTGATCTCGTCGGCCACCTCGGCCAGCCTGGCCTCATTGCGCGCACACAGCGCAACCGTCGCGCCCATCCGCGCCAGCTCCATCGCGCACGCCCGGCCAATCCCTTGCGAGGCGCCGGTCACCAGCGCCACCCTGCCCTTCAACGATCCGCTCACTGCTCTCTCCTTGGAAACCGAACCCGATTATACGAAGTTGCAGCCTCGGAACCCACAGGCCGATGGCATATCCTTGCTGGGACATGCCCGACGCCGCCACTCCCGCTCCAACAAAGACCCCACTCTCCACCGCCGCGGAAAGCCAGGCCGACGTCTACGCCATCCACGGCGCCGACCCCGAAGTGCTGGCCTACGCCATGGCCAAGTACTCGCGCTCCTCGCTCTCTATGCGCGAATCGCTCGCGGAGATCTCATCCCAGCGGGCAGAACAATTTCTGAATACCTTCTACTTCCAGTACGGCCACCGTTCCATCGCCGACCTCGCGCACATCCCCTTCGCGATTGAAAAGCTCTCGCTCCTCGCCGCTATCGCACTCGTCGACGAACAGCGCTGGGACGGACAGGAGCGCTCCACCCGCTATCAGAACTTCCGCAAGTCCGGCTGGCACACACCAGCGCTCGCGCCAGAGCAGAAGTCCGCGTACACATCCGCCGTCGAGGCGCTGTTCACCGCATATGACGCCGTCGGCGCCCAAATGACCGAGGCGCTCAAAGCCGCCATCCCGCAGCCCGACGGCATGAAGGACGATGCCTACCTGCGCACCCTCAAGGCCCGCGCCTTTGACGTGGCGCGCTATCTGCTGCCGATGGCCACCAACACATCGCTTGGCCAGATCGTCAGCGCGCGCACGTTGGAGTCGCAGATCTCGCGCCTGCTCTCGAGCGAATTCGCCGAGATCCGCGCGCTAGGCGAGAAGCTTCGCTCTGCAGCAGCCGGCGCTGCCTGGAACGTCCACCACGCCGAAGCCCAGGTGCTCTGCAATGAGGTCTCGTCCGTTGATGACGCCTGCGGCTGCCGCGTCTCGGACATTTTGCTGCGCGAGGTAAAGACCGCCCCCACGCTGGTCAAGTATTCCGCGCCGAGCGAATACGCGATCTCCTCCCGCAAGGAACTGGGCGCAGCGGCTGCCGAGCTGATGGCTGGTCAGGCTATCGAGCCCGCGCCCGTCGTTGATCTCGTGGAAGACTCCGGCTCGCTTGAGATCGAACTCGCCACCTCACTGCTCTACCCCGAATGCCACTACTCCTGGCGGCAGCTGCAGCGCACTGTCGCTGCATTGCCTGCGGCGCGTGTCACAGAGCTCTGCGCTCTCGGTGCAAAGCATCGCGGCCGGCACGACGAGCTACTGCGCGGCTTCTCCTCCGGCCACGGCTTCGGCTTTGACATCCTGATGGACATCGGCGGCTTCCGCGACATGCATCGCCATCGCCGCTGCATCCAACTCATCCAGGGCTACACCGATGTGCATGGATACGACGAGCCTGTCTGCCCCGGGCAGCCTACGCTCGCTGAAGCAAAACTGGCTGACACCTACAAGTCCGCGATGGACGCTGGGTTTGCTGCCTATCGCGCTTTGCGCGATGCAGGTGAACCCGAGTCCGCCGCTTACCTGCTTCCCCTCGGCACGCGCATCCGCTCCATGTTCAAGATGGACTTCGCCGAGGCTCTCTATATCTCTGAACTGCGTTCGGCCGTCGCAGGTCACTTCAGCTATCGCCGCGTGGCGTGGGAGATGTACCTCGCCGTCCAGAAGAAGCATCCCGCACTCGCATCCCTCTTCCGCATCGAAGACGTCAACCAGCCCGTGGATCTCTTGAAGAGATAGTGCTGTTGAAGCGCTAAGCCTCCAGCACGCTCTCGATCGCCGCACGCTCTTCCATCTCATCTGCGGAGAGTGACGGCACCGCAGCCCCACGCCTTCCCAGAGCATGCGCCAACCCCGCCAGGGCAACGAAGCTCAGCGCCAGCGCGCACACGCCGTCCCACTCATAATGGGTCCACACTACCGCAGAGACCGCTGAGCCGATCGCTGCACCGGAAAAATAGATCGTCATGTAAACCGTATTAATCCGGCTCCGCGCCGAAGGCACCAGCCCGAAGATGCGCGTCTGATTGCCAACCTGCGACAGCTGCGCCCCAATATCCAGCACCAGGACACCGATGACCAGCGCGACCATATGCGCGGCGAAAGGCATTCGCAGCCACTCGCCTGCCCATAGCAGCACAAACGACAATGCCAGCGCGACGATGCCCACCGTCAGCACCCAGCGCACGCCTCGCCTGTCCGACCATCTTCCTGCCATCGGCGCAATCATGGCGCCGGCTGCGCCTACCACCCCAAAGCTGCCCGCGATTCCGGCCCCCAGTCCATAGCGGCTGCTCAGCAGAAACGCCAGCGTCGTCCACAAGCAGCTGAACGACGCAAACACCAGCGCACCAACCACGCAGGACTCGCGCAACAAAGGTTGCGTGCGGAATAATGTCCACAACGACTCCATCGCCTCGCGGTAACTCAGGCGCTGCTTCGGCGGAATCTCCGGCATCGTGCGGCGCGTCAGCGGAATAAACGCTGCGCTCATCAGCGCCGCAATCACAAAGACATAGCGCCAGCCATCATCCAGCCACGGATACGCGGACACAATGCTGCGCCCATGCAGCAACCATGTGGGGATACGACTGATCCATCCGGCAAAGGTGCGCGCCAGCAGGACACCAAGCAGCAGACCCATCATCACCGTGCCGATGGCCCGCCCGCGCTCACTCTCCGCCACCATGTCTGGCGCGATGGGCAGCGCAATGTGAGTTACCGATGCCAGGCTTCCCAGCAGTGCGCTGGCCGCAATCATGCAGGACAAGTTCGGCGAGATCGCAACGACGAGCGATGCAATAACAACCGCCGCGTACATGCGCAGCATCAGGCGGCGGCGCTCCAGTATGTCGCCCAGCGGCACAAAGCACAGCAGTCCCAGCGCATACCCCACCTGCGTCGCTACTGCAACGAGTCCGATATGCGCTGCGGTCACGCGCAGGCTCTGCGCCATCTCCGCCAGCAGCGGCTGATTGTAGTAAAGATTTGAAACCCCCACCGCACACGCCAACCCCAGGAAACGCAACGGCGCACGCGGCATGGATTTTTGTCCTGGGTTCATTGCACAAAGAGGCGGGAGAGGCCTGCTCTCTCAGTGTAAGTCTTCGCGTGGGATCACTCTTCAATCGTCTTCTTGCGCGCAAGCCACCAGCATGCGCCCTCACCAGCGTGAGGAAACAACGATCGGCTGCAATCCACATCCTGCTCGCCTCCCCAGTCATACTGCATGCGGCCGTTCTTCAATGGCGACTCGATCAGCACACCCACCTTCACCGTACCCATACCGCCGCCTATCGCTACGCGCGCGCGCCACAATGCCCAGTCACCCGCATAGAGAGCGATGAGCGCACCGAACAGCCACACGATGATCCTGCCCAGCGCCTTTCTCATAGACGGGCTCCCTTCCGCACAGCCTAGCGATACCTCTCACTCCAGTGCAAATAAAAATGACCCGGCCGCATCTGCGGCCAGGCCGATCGTGCAAAAACCCGAACTGCTCTTCCTTCTATTCGGCGCTGCTTACGACGCCATCTTCATCAGGTCCTGCTCGGCGCGCAGCCAATCCTGCTCATGCTCGCCGTGGGCGCAGCCGCGCTGCTCCCAGTACTGCAGGGCCAGAAACGCAATCTCGTCATGCGTCGGCACATACGTCACCAACTTCGTCGTACCTGCTTCCCCGTCTGTCTTCTTCGCTGCAACCTTCCTGGTCCCCGCCGCCGCGCGAGGCTTTGCCGGCGCCTTCTTCCTTGCCGCTTTCTCCTTCTCCGCCATCTCTGTTACTCCTTCACCGCAGTCGCTTCCGCCCTTTTAAGGATCAATCTCAGAATACGAAAGCCGCGAGTGGAAAATCTATGGCCGAATGCACACAGAATCTCCCACGACACCAATCTTGTGTGTGAATTTTTCGCTCGATTCGCGCTACCAGTAACGGCGGGGCCTTGTAGGGTTGCTCTGGACTAGCGGCGCGCTAGTGCCCGGAAGGCGCGTCGTGGCTGGGCTTCTGTTTGCCCAGCACAAATACCAACGGGATCATGCACACGCAGAAGATCGCAAATACCGCGATGATGTCGAGATACGCCAGCATCGCCGACTGCCGGCGCAGTTGGTTATAGATGAAGGCCTGCGCAACATGTACATTGCCGCTCAGCTTGCCGCCAAAGCCGCCAGCCGCCCCATTACCGCCGCCCGGGAACAGCCCTTTCAGCCGGTTCACCTGGTTGCGAAAAGCCTCATTGCCCGGGCTGAGATATTGCGTCATCATCTGCTGGTGGTGCTGCGACCGCCGCGCCAGCATGGTCGCAATGAAAGCCGTTCCCGTGGACCCGCCAATGTTGCGCGCGAGGTTCATAATGCCCGAGACGTCATTGGATTGCTCGCGCCCCACACCGGCGTAACTCACCGTATTGATGGGGATGAACAAAAAGGCCAGCCCCGAGGCCTGCAGCACACGCACCCACATGATGTAACTGAAGCTCGAGTTCAGCGAGAGCGTATGCATCACGAACATCGAGAGCGAAAGCATTCCGAAGCCGTAACAGATCAACCAGCGCGCATCCACCTTGCCCACCAGGATGCCCACCACCGGCATCATGAGCAGGATGAAGAAAGCGCCTGGCGAGATGACGAGGCCGGCCAGCTCCGCTGTATAGCCCATCAGCGTCTGCACAAACTGCGGAATCAGCACGGTCGTCCCGTAAAGACAGAAACCCAGCACAAACATCAGCACAAACGGGATGGAAAAGGTCTTGCGGTAAAACAACGTCAGGTTCAGAATCGGCCGCTTCTGTATGCGAAGTTGATACAGCTCCCACAGGATCAGCGTCACCATCGACGCGATGCACAGCACAAAGAAAAACGTGATGACGTGGGAGGAGAACCAGTCGTCCTCCTGCCCCTTGTCCAGCAGGAACTCCAGCGAACCAAACGCCGACGCCAGCAGGCCGAAGCCGAAGAAGTCAAACTTCAGGCCCTCGCGATGCGACTTTTTAACTGCGCGCTCGATGTGCGGTGGATCTTCCACCAACCGATTCGTCAGATATAGACTCAGCAGCGCAATCGGCACGTTGATGAAGAAGATCCAGCGCCAGTTGAAGTTGTCCGTGATCCATCCGCCCAGCGTCGGGCCAATGGCCGGCGCGCACACCACCGCAAATCCATACAACGCGAAGGCCTGCCCGCGCTGCTTGGGCGGAAAGGTGTCAGCCAGGATCGCCTGTTCGCTCGGCGCCAGTCCACCGCCCCCCGCGCCCTGCAGGATGCGGAAGAAGACCAGCGCGGTAAGACTCGGCGCCAGCCCGCACAGCATAGAGCTGATGCCGAACAGCACCACACAGATCATGTAAAAGCGCTTGCGGCCAACGAATCCGATCAGGTACGCCGATGCCGGCAGGATGATGGCGTTTGAGACCAGGTAACTGGTCAGGACCCAGGTCGCCTCGTCCTCGCTTGCGCTCAAGGAACCAGCAATGTGCGGCAGAGCCACATTGGCGATGGAGCTGTCCAGCACCTCCATAAACGTCGCCAGCGTCACCGTGAGGGCAATGGCCCACTGGTTTGCGCGCGGTTTCCACGCGCGGTCCGCTGCCTCTTGGGCCGCGAGTTCATCCATGGGGAGCGCTGCTGTAGCCATGCGTTTTATTTAGACTCCAGCGGCCAACCCCGCGACTCGAAAAATCTGCACCGCAACACAAAATATGACCGACTGTTTACTTCAGGTCATGCAGCCCAGACCCGCTTTCATACGCCATAGATAAAATGACCCCATGACATTGCTTCATGTTGTGCTGCTTGCCATTGTGCAGGGCCTTGCTGAACTTTTGCCCGTCTCCAGTTCCGCGCATGTTGTTGTGACGGAAAAGCTCCTTGGGCTCGATCCCTCTTCCCCGGCCATGACCCTTCTGCTCGTCATGCTGCACACCGGAACCATGTTTGCCGTCATCGTCTACTTCTGGCGACAGTGGGCAGGGACCTATTTTTCATCAGCCGACGCCTTCAAACGTTTCCTCATCCGCCTCATCTGGGCAACCGCCATCACCGGCATCGTCGGCGAAGCCCTCATTAAGCTGATTGAGCACACCCTCTTCCGCGGAGCACCCAAGGCCCAGATCGAAGACCTCTTCGGCCGCCTCGACCTTGTCGCTCCTGCGCTTGCAGCCGCCGGCATCCTTATCCTCATCGCCGGCCTCCGCACGCGGAACAAAGAGTCTGTTGAGCAGGCCACCACAAACCTTAGCGGCAGCATCGTCCGCCGCCCCTCCGGCAACGTCACGATGGGCCAGGCCGGCTGGATGGGCTTCATGCAGGGACTCGCGCTTCCCTTCCGCGGCTTCTCCCGCTCCGGCGTCACTATCTCCATCGGCATGCTGGTGGGCGCTACCCGCGAACGCGCCGAGCGCTTCAGCTTTGCCATGGCGGTTGCCATCACGCCGCTGGCCATCGGCCGCGAACTGCTACGCGTCCTTCACGCTAAAAAAGACGCTGCCGCCACCGGCATGCCCATCGACCTTCACGCCACCATGCTGATGAGCCTGCTCGGCATGGTCTGCGCCTTCCTCGCAGGCCTCGTCGCCCTCAAATGGCTCTCCAACTGGCTGGAGAACGGCCGCTGGTATCTCTTCGGCATCTATTGCCTCGCGGCTAGCGCTGTCGTCTTCTCGCTGCATATGCGCGGCTACTAAATTTCGCCTGTAAAAGAAATCGGCCGGACCTCATCCGAGGCCCGGCCGCACTATTTTGGTGGCTTGTTTACTACGCCTTCAGAAAACGCCGGCTCAGCATCGCCAGTCCTGACAACCCTGTACCAAGCAGCATCAGAGACGACGGTTCCGGGGTCGGCGCCGGCGGGTCCACTGCATCGAAGCCTAGCTTGGCATCGCCGCCAAATTGCAGCGTGTGTCCGCCGGAGGTGATGAAGTTGCCACCCAGTGTCGTTGCGCTCGCGCCGTTGCCGGTCATGACAACATGGAGGTCGGTCGTCAGGTCATAGCCCACTGGAGTTACCATAGCCAGCGTCAGGCCATTCGTCAGGTCAGAGTTGAAAAAGCCCACACTCTGGACGCCGGAATTTCCATTCGACTCCAGCGTCACATTGGTCAGCGTCATCGTCATTCCATTGGCCGAAAGTGTTCCGTCCAAGCCGCTGTAGCTGAAGATTCCGCCGCCGTTGTTCTGCACGGTAAGGCTGTCCAGGTTGTCGAAGGAGAGAGTGAAGTCGGTATTTCCCAGCGACATCCCATCAAACACGCCGGATGCAGTTCCGGTGAACGTGTAGTCGTAGTTGCTGGCATGGGCTGGACGTGCAGTGGTTAGAACAAGCGCTGCAACCGCAACTGCCGTAGAAAAGACCTTCTTAGTGCAAAAAGCTCGAGTAGAAAACATGGCCCAGGGTCCCCTTCAGGTTGCGGCTGTGACTCACCGCTTTCCTGTGTCCCTGTAAGAAGCATTCAGCACACCAAACTTGCGCTCAAAGAATCAAACACTTACAAAGCTAGAAACGCGATATGTGCAAAACTCTGCACTTCCTCATCCCACTGTTTGCACATCACCCATAAGTATCTATGAGTCCTAGGTCGGATCGCTTGGCTGCAGAAACCGCGAACTGACCGGATTCTCATAGACGGAGTAGTCGCGCGTCACCACTGTGATGCCCTCGTCCGACACAAAATAGTTCTTCCTGTCCTCATTCATGTCGTAACCGATCACTGTGCCGTCCGGAATATGCACATCGCGGTCGATGATCGCATGCCGGATGCGGCAATGCCGCCCGATATTCACATGCGCGAAGATGATCGACGAATCCACATCCGCGTACGAGTTCACGCGGACGTCCTGCGACAGCACCGAGTTGCGCACCACCGAACCTGAGATGATCGACCCCGCACACACCACCGAGTTGATCGCCATGCCTGTGCGACCCGGCTCGCCGAACACAAACTTCGCCGGCGGATACTGATACGGCCGCGTGCGCATCGGCCAGGTCTTGTCATACAGATTGAAAATGGGCGTAATGCCGGCCACGTCCATGTTGGCCTCGTAGTAGGCCTCCAGCGTCCCGACGTCCCTCCAGTAGAGGGCGCGCTGCTTGTTCTCATCTACAAAGTTGAACGCGTGCATCTTGTAACGGCCCAGCAGCTTGGGCAGAATGTCATGCCCGAAGTCGTGGGTGGAGTCCGGATCTTCTGCATCGCGCATCAGCTCCGGCAGCAGAATGTCTGTATTGAAGAGATAGATGCCCATGGATGCATCCACCATCTCCGGATTGAATGGCGAGCGCAGCTCGGTCGACTTGGGCTTTTCGACAAAGCCTGTCACCTCGCCATTGCGCGCCACTTCAACAACGCCAAAGCGCGAGACCTCATCCGGGCTGATGGGCAGCGTCGCCAGCGTCACCTCAGCACCGGAGTCGCGATGCTGCTGCAGCATGCGCCCGTAGTTCATCTTGTAGATGTGGTCGCCGGAGAGGATCAGCACATGCTTCGGCTCCTCTGAGCCGATCGAATAGATGTTCTGATACACCGCATCCGCTGTGCCCTGGTACCAGCTTTTGGAGACGCGCTGCATCGGCGGCAGAATCTCAATGAACTCGCCCAGCTCATTGGCGACAACCGGTCCCCATCCCTCGCGGATGTGACGGTTCAGCGACAGTGACTTGTACTGCGTCAGGATGTACACATGCCGCAGGTCCGAGTTGATGCAATTGGAGAGCGTAATGTCGATGATGCGGTACTGCCCGGCAAATGGGACCGCCGGCTTGGCGCGGTCGCGCGTCAATGGGAAGAGTCGTTCTCCTGCGCCACCTGCCAGCAATACCCCGAGCGTGTCCCTCATCGTTCTCTTACCTCAACCCTGCAAGTCTTATATCGGGCACAGCATACGATACTCCGATGCAGCCCCGTCAACTGGCGACTGCCCGCGCATCCCAATCCGCGCTGGGAACGGTGAGTCTACCATGCGAAGCCTTCAGCAGAACTAAAGCCGAAGTCAGCCTGCTGTTTCCTGTTGAGCACGCAGCAAAATGCCCGGCTTCACGGCCGGGCGCAGCGAGGCTCAAGTGCATCAGTCTCAGCTGTCGGCGGAAGGAGGATCAGTAGGCGGAGCCAGATCCAGCTGTACCGGCTCATCCGGCACGGTAATACGCAGCGACTTCAGAAAATTCAGATCACTTGAGGTAAACGGCCCGTTCTTGGATTCTTCTCCACCTTCGGAAGCCTCTTCGTTCTCCACCTGGTTCAGGCCGATCGTCGCCTCCAGCATCAGCATCACGTCAAAGCCCTGCTCGCGGATGTTCTTCACCACGCCTGCAATATGTTCAGACTCCGAGACCGACTCGTGGATCGCCTCACCCAGTTTCTGGATCAACTGCTTCACTCTTTGATTCAATGCCACCTCCGCGCGTTAGTCCGCATCGGGTATTCCCGGCCACCCATAGTTCTCCGGCGGGAACGGCATTGCGGGCGCTGCTGTTCGGTTAGCATACGCCGCGTCCTAATCGGCTGCAACGTCATTTCGCACAGCTTCTAGACCTGAGTATGATGATCGGCCCATGCCTCCTCTAGTTCATGCGCCAGCTCGATAACGTCCGGCGTCCGACGCGCGCCTAGAATCAAAAACCCTGCTGCCGCAGCGCAAATCCCGCCAATTGCAAAAATCCATCGCTTCATCAATCGCTCCCGTCCTTCAGTGATACTCAAAAAGCTATCGGGGTTTGGATGCAGAATTGTGTCGCAAGGCAATCCGCGTCAAACAAGTCCCAATGTTCTAGACTTGCCGCATGGACGCAGTACGCTTTGGACGCGCGCTCGGCTTCGGCGCAAGACAGGCTGCGAAGACGGTCATTCGCGCCGTCGATGCCGCTCAGGCCGAGAATCCATCCAGGCCGGTAAGCGCGACGGTAGTGCCATCGACATCTACAGTTGGGTCTGCCTCGCAAGCCATCTCCCGCACGTCAGCGACACAGACCGCGTCCGCAACCACAGTCATTCCACCTCAGTCCCGGGGCATTCAGGAGGGTGTCAATCGCTTTAAGGCCTCTGCCGTCGAGCCCGTCGTTCGTCTCTCCGGCGTGCTCTGGCTGGAGGTGACCGGCGTTTTCTTTGCGCTATTCGCGCTGGGAGCGGCCGGCGGTGTGTGGCGTCTGCGCGCGGAGCTCCGCCCAGCTCTCGCTCATCCCTTCGCGCACGGGACCGTGATCGGAACCGCATCGATCTGCATGCTCTTTGCTTATTTCTCCATCAGCAGCTTCGTGCGTGCGTATCGCCGCCAGCGCCGCCGCTAAAACTCGCGGTGTAAAGTCGAACTATGGCCACCGAAACCGCCGCTCCCCTGCGCAAGACCACACTCAACGCCACCCACCGCGCGCACAAGGCGAAGATGGTCGACTTTGGCGGCTGGGACATGCCCGTCGAATACTCCGGCCTCATCGCTGAGCACATGGCGGTGCGCACCGCCGTCGGCCTCTTTGACGTCTCGCACATGGGCGATATCCAGTTCCGCGGGCCCAACTCGCTCGCCGCTGTGCAGCGCCTCTGCATGAACGACGCCTCTAAGCTCGCCGTCGGACAGGCGCAGTACTCCGCTATGCTCTATCCCGACGGCAGCTTCGTCGACGATGTCGTCACCCACAAGCTCAGCGAGAATGACTACCTCCTCGTCATCAACGCCGGCACGCGCCAGAAGGACCTCACCTGGGTGCGCCAGACCGTCGGCAGCATGAGCGGCACGCACATCTCCGACTACTCCGACTACTACACGCAGCTC
>Ga0105238_10004894_pt1 | contig 13252 bp, 9 predicted proteins | sample KBSC34metaG_FD_81526 | JGI IMG/M metagenome (GOLD analysis project Ga0105238, IMG submission 81526) | Corn rhizosphere microbial communities from Kellogg Biological Station, Michigan, USA - KBS C3-4 metaG | ecosystem: Host-associated > Plants > Roots > Rhizosphere > Soil | place: Michigan, USA... | reverse complement strand
GCCGGCCGGTCCAGCCCCATGCGGATCGCCCGCCAGCCCAGCGCCGGATTGTCCTCCCGCTCGGCCTCCATGTACGGCAGCACCTTGTCGCCGCCGAGGTCGAGGGTGCGGAAGGTCACCGGCAGGTCGCCGGCCGCGTCCATCACCCGCGAATAGAGCGCCGTCTGGGCGTTGAACCGCGGCATCTCCTCGGAGACCATGAACTGGAATTCGGTGCGGAAGAGGCCGATGCCCTCCGCCCCCGTGTCCTCCAGGCTCTCCAGGTCCACGTCGAGGCCGGCGTTCATCAGGAGCGTGATCTTCACCCCGTCGCGGGTGAAGGCCGGGGTGTCCTTCAGCTTGGCGAACTCGGCCTGGCGCTGGCGGCGTACGTCGATGCGGGCCTGGATGGCCTTCACCACGTCGGTGCGCGGCCGCAGGAACGCTTCGCCCGTCTCGGCGTCGACGATCACCTGGTCGCCCTCGGAGACTCGGTCGCGCAAGCCGGAGAGGCGGCCGACGCAGGGGATGTCCAGCGCCCGGGCCACGATGGCCGCGTGGGAGGCGGAGGAGCCTTCCTCCAGCAGCAAGCCTGCCAGTTTCGTGCGGTCGTATTCCAGCAGGTCCGCCGGGCCCAGGTTCCGGGCGATCAGGATCGCGCCTTCCGGCAGGTCGCGGGCGACGTTGCCGTCGCCCGACAGGTGCCGCAGCAGGCGGTCGTTCAGGTCTTCCAGGTCGTGCAGCCGTTCGCGCAGGTACGGATCGCGCGCCTGGCCCAGGCGCGCGCGGTGCTCGGAGCGCACCCGCTCGACCGCGGCCTCGGCGGTCAGGCCGTTCCTTACCGCGTCCTCGAGGCTGCGGTTCCAGCTCGTGGAGTGGGCGAACATCCGGTAGCTCTCGAGCACCTCGTAGGAGGCGTCGACCAGGCCGTGCTGGCCCTCCAACATCCGGTCGATCTGGGCCTTCAGATCGGTGAGGGCCGTCGCCAGCCGCGTCTCCTCGGCCGCAACGTCGTCGCTGAGCAACTGCGAGGAGGCCACCGGCAACTCGTGCAGGACGGCGACGCCCAGGGCCAGGCCGTCGGCGAACTTGGCGCCGATCATCCGCTCGGGCCGGCGGGGCGCGATTTCCACGCCCTCCAGGTCCTCGACGGTGATCAGCTCGCCCGAGGCCACCATCTCCGCCAGGACCATGGCGATGATCTGCAGGTCCTCGACCTCGTCCTCGGAATAGACCCGCTCAGTGCGGTTCTGGACGACCAGCACGCCGATCACCCGGCCGCCGCGCAGCAGCGGCACGCCCAGGAAGGCGTGGTAGGGGTCTTCGCCGACCTCCGGCCGGTAGGAGAACGCCTCGTGCTGCGGGGCGTCGGCCAGGTTCAGCGGCCGGCCCTGGCGGACGATCTCGCCGACCAGGCCTTCGCCCGGCTTCATGCGGGTGACGTGCACCGCCTCGGCGTCGAGGCCTTCGGTGGCGAAGAACTCCATCTCGCCGTTGGCGCGGCGCAGGTAGATCGAGCACACCTCGGCCACCATGGAGAGCGCGATGATGCGCACCACCATGTCCAGCCGCTGCTGGGCGGGTCCGCCGCCCGCGAGGGCCTCGCGGATCTGCCGCAGCAGACTCCGTTGTCCACGTATGGCGACCGGCGCGGCCATCCTCGTGAAACGTCCTCCCTGTCCTTTCGCGTTCCCTAGCAGGATTGTACCGCGGAACCGAGACTCAAAGCCCGCTCGTGCCCCGACCGCTGAAAACGCCTTCCGTTCGGGCATGGCAGAGCCGCCGCCGAGCCCCTAGGTTAGATGGGTGTCCCTCGATGCCGTCGCCAAGCCCCGCCTGACGCCGCCCGGCGTAGTCCCGCCCGACCAGCCGCTGCCGTACTTCCACGCGCTGTGGAAACTGCTCGATAACCCGATCGAGGCCTGGCCGCGGGCGGTCTACGAGGAGCCTTACTACCTGCGCGGCGGCGAGCGGCAGGTGTTCCTCTACGCCGCCGACCCGGCGATGCTGAAGGACATCCTGCTCGACAAGGCCGAGGCGTTCCCCAAGGACTGGATGTTCGACCGGGTGACCAAGCCGGCGCTGGGCGAGGGCCTGCTGACGGCCCAGGGCGAGCACTGGCGCTGGCAGCGCCGCGCCGCCGCGCCGGGCTTCCGGCCCGACAATGTGGCCGCCATGACGCCGGTGATGGTCCAGGCCGCCGAGGCCGCGCTGGAGCGCTGGCGCGACCGGGGCGAGGGCGCGCGGCTCGACATCGCCACCGAGATGACCGGCATCACCTTCCAGGTCATCCTCGACACCATGCTGTCGGGCGGGGAGGGGATCGACGTCCCGGCCGCCGCGGCGAAGATCACCGACTATCTGGAGACACTCGGCAAGATCAACGTCCCGGACCTGCTGCAATGGCCCACCTGGACCCGCGTCGCCATGGCCCCGCGGGGCTATCGCGCCATGGTCTGGCTGAAGGCCATGGTCGACCGGATGGTGGCCCGGCGGCGCGAAGAGGCCCAGCGCGGCGACCTCGTCGACCTGCTGATGCAGGCGCAGGACCCCGAGACCGGCCGGCGGGTGGACGACGTCCTGCTGCGCGACAACCTGCTCACCTTCATCGGCGCCGGCCACGAGACCACGGCGCTCGCGCTCACCTGGTCGCTCTACCTGCTGGGCAGCGATCCTGAGACCACCGCCCGGGTCCGCGCCGAAATCGCCCAGGTGGCCGGCGACGCCTCGATCACCCACGCCCATGTCGAGCGCCTGGTCTTCACCCGCCAGGTGGTCCAGGAGGCGATGCGCCTCTACCCCTCGCTGCCGATGATGACCCGCATGGCCGGCGAAGACGTCGAGGCCGGCGGCGTGGCGCTGAAGAAGGGCACGTTCGTCTTCATCCCGATCTACGCGATCCATCGCCACCGCCGGCTGTGGCGCGACCCCGACGTCTTCGACCCGGACCGCTTCTCGGCCGAACAGAGCGCCGGCCGCCACCGCTTCGCCTACCTGCCGTTCGGCGGCGGCCCGCGGGTGTGCATCGGCCAGACCTTCGCCCTGATCGAGGCGGTGGCGATCCTGGCCACCCTGGTCCGCGGCGTGACCCTGGAGCCCGACCCCGGACACCGCATCCGCCCGATGATGCGCGTCTCCATGCGGCCTCAGGGCGGGATGCCGATGACGCTCAGGCTGCGGTAGCGACGGTCTTCCTGCGGCCGTCCAGCCAGCGGGAGAGTGGCTGGCCGAAGGCGTTCAGGACGAAGGCCAGCGACGCATAGGGCGTGTGGCGGAAGCTGAGCGCGACGGCCAGCGCCGCCGACGCCAGCAGCACGATCACATTGCCCCGGTTCTCGCCTACCTTCTCCCGCTCTTCCTCCGGCGCCAGCACGGCCAGCCGCCAACCGGCGATGGAAAGGCCCGCCAGGTTGGCCGCGTAGACCCAGACCGCCGGGGCCAGGCTGGCGTAGTCGCCCATCAGCATGCTGGAGAACGGGATCAGGGTGATCAGCAGCAGGTGGAACAGCCACCAGGTCACATAGGCCCGGCTGACCTCGGCATGGGCCGGCCGATCCTTGACGATCGCCCGCCAGCGGCCGCCCAGCACCATGAAGCTCAGCACATAGGGCCAGAACTTCGGCCCCAGCGCCTGCAGCGCGTTGACGAGGTCCTGGTCGGTGTGGGGCCGGAACCCCTCCGGCAGGCGGATCTCCAGCACCAGCAGGGTCATGGCGACGCCATAGATCGCGTCTGCGAGACCATCGAGTCGGTGGCGGGGGTACATGGGGGCATACTGCCGCGCTGTCCCCCGCCACACCAGCGGGCCTACGACTTGCCCGCGACGGCCGCCACGGCGTCCGCGGTCAGCTGGTTCAGCATCTGCGTGCCGCCGTAGGGCTCCCGCGACGGGCCCAGCCGCACGATCACCAGGCGCGAAGACGGCACGACCACGACGTACTGGCTCAGGCTGCCGCTGGCGAAGAAGCTGTCGCGCGGCATGCCCGCGCGGAACCGGTGGACCGGGATCGGATCGCCCCGGTTGGTCCAGAACCCCGCGCCATAGCCGAAACGCTCGCTGCCGGGCGTCAGCCGGGCCGAATAATCCACCCAGCCCTCCGGCAGGATGCGCTGGCCGCCGACCACCCCGTCGTTGAGGTAGAGCAGGCCGAACCGCGCCCAGTCGCGCGCCGAGGCCCACATGTGGCTGGCCCCGATCGGCGTGCCGACGGCGTCGAACTCCAGGGTCGTGTGGGTCATGCCCAGCTTGTCGAAGAGCTCGCGATGGGCGAAGGCCATGACGCCGGCCGCGTCGCCGCCGACCTGGTCTCGGATCAGGCGCGAGAGCAGCAGGGTGTTGCCGTTGCTGTAGCGCCACATCTCGCCGGGACGAGCCGCCATCCGGGCCTTCTCGGGCAGGGCGGCCATGTCCGGCGTGGCGAACACCATCTGGGTGGTGGGGTCGAAGGCGACCTTCCAGTCCTGGTCTAGCGACTGGCCGAAGTCGAGGCCGCTCCGCATGCGCAGCAGGCTGTCCGGCGTGATCGCGTGGTGCGGGTCCTTGGGGTCGGCCCAGGCGGCGACGGGCGCCGGCTCGTCCATCCTGAGCTTGCCCTGCCGCACCAGCACGCCCAGCAGGGCGTTGGTCACCGACTTGGTCATCGACCAGCCGTGCTGCTGGGTGTCGATGCCGTAGCCCGGCGCATAGCGCTCGGCGACGATGCGGCCGTCGTGGACGATGACCACCGCCTTGGTCAGGCGCGGGCCCTTGGCCGGCTCGGCGAAGGCGTGGTCCAGGGTGGCGATCAGCGCCGGGTCGGTGGGCGTCACCACCTCCGGGCCGGCGATCGGCGGCAGCAGGGCAGGCCCCGTCGGCGCGGGCGCGGCGGCCGCCGGCCGGACCGGCCCCTGCACGACCAGGCACCCTTCGGCGCCGCGGTAGACCGCGCGGCTCTTGTAGCCGAACAGGCTGGCGGTCACCTCGCCCCTGGCGCGGTCCACGTGGTGGCGGACGAAGGGCTCGAGGAACGCCAGGTCCGCCGCCAGGGCGTCGCGGTAGTAGGTCTCAGGATCGACCTTGGCGACGAAGGTCGCCGAGCAGAGCTGGTGGCTGACGATGGCGGGCGCGACCGCCAGGGCGTGGCCGGAGTGACCGGCCGCGCAGGCGCTGAGCGGGGCCGCCGCCAGGGTGACGGCGAGGAGCGGCGCAAGCCGCCGGGCGGGAAGGGGCATGGAAAGGCTCTCGGAATGGCGCGGCCCTTGGACGCCGCGTCCCTTCCGTGCGGCCGGATCGCCCGCCGCTCACGCCGAGTTTGGAATTCGACCAGCCGAAATCGAAATCGCGGGTTCGCCGGCCCCGCCGCCCAGGGCCTGGCGGCGATACTCGCTGGGCGTCATGCCGGTCTCGGCGCGGAAGGCGCGGTTGAACGGGCCCAGCGAGTTGAACCCGGCGTCCAAAGCGATGGTCAGGATCGGCACCGCCGCCTGCCCAGGATCCGCCAGCCCGGCCCGCGCGTCGGCGATCCGGTAGCGGTTGAGGAAGCTGTTGAAGTTGCGGTGGCCCAGGCCCTGGTTGATCAGCCGCCGCAGGCGGTACTCGGGCACCCCGTGCGTATTGGCCAGCTGGCCGATGGTGAGGCCGTCCTGCCGGTAAGCCCGGTCGAAACTCATCGCCCGTTCCAGGGCCGCGACCAGGGTGAGGTCGGCGGGGCTGAGTTCCGCTGACGTCGCCGGCCGCACCGGCTCCACGCCGGGGAACAGCGCCTCGCCGCCGGCGACCCCCAGGAACGACCAGGCGACGCCCACCACGATCACCGTGAGGCCCGCGGCCTGCGCCAGGTCGAACATCCCGTCCGCCGGCCCGCCCACGATGTTGCCGATGGCCACGAGCGCGATGTAGGCGGCGGAGGCCGCGACCACCGCCACCCGCAGGCGCCGGCGGCGCTCGACCAGGTCGGCGGACCATGACGAGATGGTCTGCGCCACCGCCAGGACCGCGAAGCCCAGCGACGCCAGGTTCAGCGCCTGGTCCACCGGCCCGGCGATGGCCGCGTGGCGGGGCTGCAGAACGAGGCCGCAGGTCAGGACGGTCGCCACGACGGCGGCCCACACCGCGCCGTGCCAGGCGGTCGGGCGGAACTCGTCGTCGAACAGGGCCCGGGCGAACAGCCAGAAGACCACGTTGTTGCCGGTGGAGATCGCCAGGATCGGGACCCGCCAGGGTCCGGCGCCGAGGCCGATGGCCTGGCCCGACAGCAGGGCGAACGCCGCCGCGCCCAGGGCGAAGAAGGCCCCCAGCCGCGCCGCCTGCACCCGGCCGTGGTCGCGCAGCAGGGCGGCGGCCAGGAACAGCAGCAGCACGCAGGAGCCGCCGCGCAGCATCGGGTCCAGCGTCGTCAGCAGGAAGGAACCGCTCATGCGCCCTGACTATCATCCCGCGCCGGGCTCGGGGAGGTGGCGGAACCCCGGTATTGAGCTTCACCGATCGGCGGCCCATGTTTCCCCCAACGACGAGGGGAAGAGGGCGCGATGCGGAAGTGGCTGGGCTTTGCGCTCGCCTGGGTCTTGATCCTGGGCGGGGCCTATCTGGCGCATGCGATCCAGACGACCGGTGGGACCAGGGTCTCCGAGGTCCGGATCCCGGCCGCCCAGGGCGTGACGGTGAGCGGCCTGCTGTACGTCCCCTCGAACGCCACCGCGGCCCATCCGGCGCCGGCCATCCTGGTCAGCCACGGCTACATCAACACCCGCGAGATGCAGAGCCCGTTCGCCATCGAGCTGGCGCGGCGCGGCTTCGTCGTCCTGGCCATGGACATGACCGGCCACGGCTATTCCGGCGGCATCGTCGGCACGGACGACTTCGGCGGACCCGCGGCTCTGGCGTGGCTGACGGCGCAGCCGATGGTCGACAAGGCCAACATCGGCATGGAGGGCCACTCCATGGGCGGCGGGCCGGTGATGGCCGCCGCCGCCGTCTATCCGGATGGCTACAAGTCGGTGGTGCTGGCCGGCTCCACGCCCGGCCTGCTGGGCGCCAAGGCGCCGGAGCATCCGCGGAACCTCGCCGTCGTCTTTGGCCAGTTCGACGAGTTCGCGCCGCTGATGTGGGGCGTGCCCAAGGGCTCGGCGGTGGGCCAGTCCAAGAAGCTGCAGGCCCTGTTCGGGACGACGAGCGCCGTCGAGGAGGGTCGGCTCTACGGCGATTTCGCCAACGGCACGGCCCGCATCCTGGCTAATCCGCCGGTGACCCATCCGTGGGAGCACTTCTCCGACGCCGGCGTGGCCGACGCGGTCGACTGGTTCCAGCGCACCCTGCCGACCCCGCGCGCGCTGCCACCGCACGACCAGATCTGGCTCTGGAAGGAGTTCGGGACGCTGGCGAGCTTCCTCGGCATGTTCTTCCTGATCCTGGCCACCTTCGACCTGCTGCTGGGCCTGCCGGTCTTTGCGCCCCTCAACCAGCCGCCCGAACCGCTGGCCGAGCGCCGCGACGGGCGCTGGTGGCTCTCGCTGGCCGTGACCGCGGCCCTGCCGGCGCTGACCTACTTCCCGCTGATGAAGGTGGGTCAGGTGTTCTTCCCGATGGCCGCGTTCCCCCAGTGGATCCAGAACCAGCTGCTGGTCTGGGCGCTGGGCACGGCGATCCTCAGCTTTCTGATCGGCCTCTTGCTGCGGCGCGGCAAGCCCGCCTTCACCAACCGCTGGGCGCTCTCGGCCGGCGCGGCCGTGGCCACCATGGCGGTGGCCTATCTGTCGCTGGTCATCGTCGATGCGCTGTTCAAGGTCGACTACCGCTTCTGGGTCGTCGGCCTGAAGCCGCTCAGCCCGTCGCGCGCCCTGGAGCTGCCGCCCTACCTGGTCCTCTGGAGCGTCTTCTTCCTGATCACCCTGCGCGGGCTCTGCGCCAGCCTGCCGGTGCGCGGGGAGGGATGGCTGGCCGCCTGGAGCGGGTCGAAGATCGCCATGGCGCTGGGCTTCGGCGTGCTGGTCGTCTGGGAATACGCCACCCTTTTCACGACGGGCCTGCTCGGCACGCCCAAGGAGCCGCTGAACGTCATCGTGGCGATCCAGTTCGTGCCGCTGCTGGGCATGATCGGCGTCATCGCTGCGGCCACCTGGCGGCGCACCAACTCCTACGTGCCCGGCGCGCTCATCTGCGCCCTGTTCATCAGCTGGTACGTCACCTCCGGCACCGCCAACCACTGGGCCCCGGGCTTCAAGCCGCAGCTGCCGGGCGCGTCCGCCCGGCGCTAGGAGGCCTCCGACGCCGTCGCCGCCGGCCCTGCGGCTCGCCAGTCGCCCGTCGCGATCAGGTCCTCGGCCAGGAGGTCGATGAAGGCGTCGACGCGGCCGTAGACCGTGTGCGCCAGCTCGTTCCAGGTCAGGGTGTCGCTGACGACCTGCGCCAGGTTCTGCGATGTGAGCGGCTCGCCGCCCGCCAGGCGGCTGCGCAAACCCGGCCAGAGGCCCTGGCTGCTGTCGGCCACGTACGTCTCGATCGCCTGGTCGATTTCGGGCGGCGCGGGGGTCATCACCGCTTCCGCGCCGGGCCATGGATATCCGGCGACGCCGACAATTCCGGCGCCGTCGTCGTCGCCATAGGCGACGGTGCGCAGGCGCAGGGTGATCTGGTGGTCCACCGCCCCGAGCAGCCTCCGGCGGATCGGCATATAGCCCTTCCAGACGGCGAGGCAGAACAGGGCGGGTGGCGTCCAGAGAGCCACGAACGAGCCTTTGTTCACAAGCCAGCGCAGGACAGCGCCCCAGGACCAGCCGTGTCTCGCCGAATGCGCGACCAGTGGCAGATTGAACAACCACTCGTGCAGCTGGCCTTGGCCGTAGACGCCCAGGCCCACCGCCGCGCCGAACCCAACGACGACCAGTGCGATCCCCGCCAGCGAGACGTCGTCCCACGTCTGCAGGAAGCGCACATCGTCATTGAACGAGCTGAGCAGGCTGATCGCCTCGTCCTTGGCGCAGACGTAGTTGCGCCAGGCGGCGATCTTCGGCGGATCGCGCAGCGCGCGATGGAGGGAGAAGCTTCGCCGCAGGGGGCCGATGGCGCCGGGAATGCGCAGCGTGGCGATCGCCGCCAGTCCCATGCCAGCGCCGCCCAGCATGCTGAGGACGGCTGCAGACGTCTTTGGTCCCCACAGCGTCCATAGGCTCGAGCCCAGAATGAACAGCGCCGTGACGGCGAGAGCGATCGCGAAATCGATCACGCGCGGGACGATCGAGTAACAGAAGAAGGGCGTCCCGAAGCAGGTCACCGAGCGGATGGCGCTCAGAACTTCCGGCTGCCGCCTCAGTCGAAGGAGCGCGCGGCTGACGACGTTGCCGCCGTGGCTGTGGGCGAAGACATGGATCGAGCGTCCGTCACGGGCAAGACCAGCCAGGCTGTCGGCGAGGTCCTGGGCCGCCCACACCCGGTCGGATTCCAGGTTTGCACCGCTCCAGGTGAAGCGCAGGACGGCGTCGGGATCGGAAAGATGGCTGCCGTGGACGTCTACGATGCGCTCCGAAAGACGCTGGAACAGCCGGCTGTCCGCCTGCCACCAGCGCTCGCCGCGCTTCCAGCCCTCCCTCATCTCGAGGACCTCGTCCGGGCTGTAGTAGAGCTCGATGAGGAAATCGGCCGGTCGGACGGGCCCATCTTCGGTGCCGTGCACCACGACGAGGATCGGTCGCGCGCCGGCCGTAGCTGTCATGCCGCCATTGCCGCGCGGCGGCGCGGGGGTCGTCAACCGCAAAATCCGCCACGTCGGCCGTCAGGCCGCCACGGCTCCAACGGCGATGGCTGCGATCCGGTAGGCGCACCGCCGCGAGCCGGCCAGGATGTGGTCGGTCCGCTCCACGCGGACCTCGGGCCCCAGCGCGTCCTGGAAGGCCTGCAGTTCGGCCCGGCAGAATCCCTGGCAGGCGGCCGCCGCCGCGCAGATCGGGCAGTGGTTTTCCACGAGGAGGAAGCCGCCGCCAGGGTCCGGCGACCAGTCGGCCATATAGCCTTCCGCCGTCCGGATTTCGGCCAGCCGGGCGACGCGGGCGGCAAGGCCCTCCGTCCCGGCCAGCGCCGTCTGATAGGCCCGCGCGGTCGCCGCCTCCCGCCGGGCGATCATCCGTTCCACGCCGTCCTCGCCGAACTCGGCGCGGACCGCGTCCAGCATCTCCAGCGTCAGCTGGGCGTGGGTGTCCGGGAAACGCGTTTGCGCCGTCTCGGTCAGCGACCAGACCCGGCGCGGGCGGCCGACGCCTCGGCGCTCGTCGAAGTGTTCCACCAGGCCCTCGACGACGAGGCGCTCCAGATGCTGTAGGGCGGCCTGTCGGCTGACGCCCAGCGCCGTCGCCAGCGCCAGCGTCTCCGCCGGCCCGCGGGTCTTCAGCTGGAACAGGATGCGTTCGGTTGGCGTGCGCATTTGACAACTGAACTATTGCAAAACCTGCGGCCCAGGTCTACCGGAATTTGACATGTCGGAAGTTGTCAAAACCGCAGAAGCGCCATCGACCAGCTGGGCCGACCTGCTGGCCGAGGGCCGGCTGCCGCGTTTCGCCCTGATCTGCCTGGGCGTCTGGCTGAACGCCGCCGACAGCCTGGTCACCGCCACCATCATGCCCAGCGTCGGCGCCGACCTGGGCGGCTATGCCTACTTCGCCTGGGCGACCGCCGGCTACCTGGTCGGCGCGATTCTGGCGGGGGCCAGCTCGGGCCGGCTCTCCGAGATGTTCGGCCTGCGCGCGGCCACGGCTCTGGCGGGCGTGGTGATGGCCGTGGGCTGCGTGATGAGCGCCATGGCCCCCAGCGTGGCTCCGTTCCTGATCGGCCGCCTGATCCAGGGCCTGGGCAGCGGCTGGATCTCGGGCTTCGCCATGGTCGCCATCGCCTTCCTGTTCCCCGAGCGCCACCTGCCCAAGGTGTTCGCTGCGGTCACCTTCGTCTGGGGCATCGCCACCCTGCTGGGCCCGCTGTTCGGCGGCCTGGTGGTGGAGAGCGGCGACTGGCGCGACGTCTTCTGGCTGTTCGCGGCCCAGGTGGCGATCTTCAGCGTCGCCGCGCCGTTCCTGCTGGCCGGCGCCAGCACGAAGATCGAGGGCGGGCCCGGCATCCCCTGGACCCAGCTCGGCGTGCTGGGCGTGGGCGTCGCCGCCATCGCCATCGCCGACGTGCTGCCGACGCCGGCCCTCTCCATCGGGCTGGTGGCCGGCGGCCTGGCGATCCTGGCCTTCGTGGTCGTCATCGACGGGCGGATGCGCGTGCGCCTGCTGCCGCACCGGGCGGGCGACCTCAGGACGGTCTGCGGCTCGGGCTATTTCGCCATGTTCGCCCTGACCGCGGCCACCATGGGCTTCGCCATCTATGGCCCGCCGATCCTGCAGCAGTTGCGCCACTTCACCCCGCTGTGGGCCGGCTACGCCATCGGCGCGGAGTCCCTGGCCTGGACCGCGGCGGCCATGGCGGTGACCAACGCCACCGGCGTCTGGGACGCCCGCTGGATCCGCTTCGGCGCGCTCTGCCTGCTGGCCAGCCTGGTGGTCTTGGCGCTCACCATGGCCGACGGGGCGATCGGTTGGGTGCTGCTGGGCGGGGCGCTGATGGGGGCGGCGTTCGGGTTCTCCTGGGCGTTCATGAGCCGCCGGCTGCTGGCGGCCCTCAGCGACGAGGACCGGGCCATCGGCTCTTCCGCCATCACCGCCGTGCGCCAGTCGGGCGCGGCGGCCGGGGCGGCGATCTCGGGCGTGGCGGCCAATCTGGCGGGCTTCTCGGCCGGCCTCACCGACGCCAGCGCGCGGGGGACCTCGTTCTGGATCTACGCCTCGGTGATCCCGCTGGCCCTGGCGGGCACATGGGCGGCATACCGTCTCACCGGGACCGCTGAGCGCGCCTAAGCCTTGCTGACGCTGCCGTAGGCGGCTTTGATCCATTGATGGACGACCTCGCCGAGCCCGAGTCGCTACCCGGCCGCGATCTGGCGCGCCTGTCCTTCGGCTTCCTGCTGGATGAGCTGACGAACGGCATGGCGGGGCTGGAGCCGCTGGACGCCCTGCTGGTGCTGGCCATCAACCAGGCCAACATCGCCCCGCTCACCCGAGACCCTGCCGCGCGGGCCCGCTACGGCCAGCTCGACGCGCCCGCGCTCGACGCCGAGCGGCGGCCGGTCAGCATCAACGCCGTCGCCGGGTCCCTGGGCCTGGCCTTCGAGACGGCGCGGCGGCGGATCCGGCGGCTGGTGGAGGAGGGGGTCTGCATGATGAGCCCGGAGGGCGTGGTCGTGCCGGCCTCGTTCCTGGCCTCGCCGGCCTATTTGCAATCGGTCCTGACAGGGCACGAGCGCCTGCGCCGGTTCTACGCCGACCTGCGCGCCGCAGGCCTGGTGGAAGGGTTGCCGCCACCGGCCTATGAGCTGGAGGGCAGCGTCCCGGTGCGCGCGGCCGCGCGGCTGCTGTCCGACTATGTCCTGCGCACCAGCGAAGGCCTGGCGCGGCTGGCGGGCAATGTAGTGTCGCAGCTGGTGCTGGTCGCCCTGGTGGCCGCCGCCCTGCGCGAGCCTGGCGAGCGCGGCGCGGGCCCGCAGGCCATGCGGGCGGTCGCCGGCGTCCTGCGCCTGCCGGCGGAGACGGTGCGGCGGCATGTGAGCGAGCTGACCGATGCGGGTCTCTGCGCCCGTGTCCCGGGTGGGCTGGTCGCGCCGCGGGAGGCGCTGGCTCGCCCCGGCCTCAGCCAGCTCCTCGCCGACAACGCCGCCAACGTGCAGCGCCTGCTGGCCGGCCTCGCCGAGCGCGGGGTCATCCTGGCCTGGGAAACCGGCGGCGCGCTGGACGGCCGCCAGACGGCGTAGGACCCTAGAGCTGGTCTAGGCCGTACGCGGCGTGCAGGGCGCGGACGGCCAGTTCGGTGTAGGCCGCGTCGATCAGCACGCTGATCTTGATCTCCGAGGTCGAGATCACCTGAATGTTCACGCCCTTGCTGGCGAGCGCCTCGAACATCGCCTTGGCGACGCCGGTGTGGCTGCGCATGCCGACGCCGATCACCGAGACCTTGGCCACGTCGTCGTTCACCCGCACGTCCTCGAAGCCGACCGTCGGCTGGACGCTGCGGACGATGTCGACGGCCCGCTGGGCGTCGCGCTTGCCGACCGTGAACTCCATGTTGGCGGTGTCCTGGGTGCGGGCGTGGCTCTGGACGATCATGTCCACGTTCACGTTCGCGTCGGCCAGGGCGCCGAAGATGGTGGACGACACGCCCGGATGGTCGGGCAGGCCGAAGAGGCTGATCTTCGCCTCGTCGCGGCTGTAGGCCACG
>Ga0105238_10004892_pt1 | contig 13253 bp, 10 predicted proteins | sample KBSC34metaG_FD_81526 | JGI IMG/M metagenome (GOLD analysis project Ga0105238, IMG submission 81526) | Corn rhizosphere microbial communities from Kellogg Biological Station, Michigan, USA - KBS C3-4 metaG | ecosystem: Host-associated > Plants > Roots > Rhizosphere > Soil | place: Michigan, USA... | reverse complement strand
GCATCCGCTGTCGCCATAGCCGCGAAGGTCGGGGCAAACCACCGTGAACTCCTCCTCGAGAAACGGCAGCACGCTGCGCCACATGAGGCGCGTCTGCGGGAAGCCGTGCAAGAGGAGGAGCGGTGGGCCAGAGCCTGACGCTTGCCCGAAGATGCTGGTCTCGCCGGTGGCGATTCGGAAGGTGTTCTGGGCGGATCCCATGAGGCTTCCTGCTCCCGCGCCATGATTCTTCATGGCGGGCTCAGTCCGAAGGAATGGCAGCCGGGTCCATCCACATCGCTTCCCAAACGTGGCCGTCGGGATCGACAAGGCTACGGTTGTACATAAAACCAAGGTCCTGGACCGGGTTGACGTCGGCTCGGCCGCCGTGCGCATCGGCGGCACTATTCATTGCGTCGACAGCAGATCGACTGTCGCCGGACAGCGCCAGCATCACTTCACTCGACGTTGCGGACGGGATGGGACGGCTGGTGAAGGTGCGCCATTTGGCGTGAGTGAGCAGCATGACGTTGATCGCCTCGCTCCACACCATGCAGGCCGCCGTGTCGTCGGAGAAGTGCGGGTTGGGCTTGAAGCCCAGTGCCTCGTAGAAGCGCTTGGACCGGGCAAGGTCAGTGACGGGCAGGTTCAAGTAGATCGATTGCGTCATGAGAGGTTTCCTCAGAAGGCGGCAAGCCCCGCGCTCGCCGTAGTCCAAAAGATACGGCCGGGACGTTCTCGTCGCATTGATGTTTGATAAGACCGGGTTTGGCCCTCAGCCTACGCCCAGGGCAATGGCTTTCTTGATGCGGCTCAGGCTTTCGGGCGTGATCCCGAGCCACGCCGCAATGTGATGCTGCTTCAAGCGCTTGTGTAGCCCGGGCTCGCGGCGAATGAAGTCGCGATAGCGCTGCATCGCGTCATCGTGCCGGAACGCGATCTCTCCCGGCTCCTTCTCAATGATCCAGTGGCGCTCGATGTACCGAATGTAGAAGGCAGCCACGTCGGGGAACCGGGCGACAAGTGTCTTGAAGGCGGCGAAGTCGTACTCGAGGACGGTACTGTCCTCGATTGCAGTGATCCCGAAAAGACTGGGTTGTGCAAGCAATGTCGCACTGACGGAGGCAGCGATTCGACCTTCGGGAAAGAAGTACTTGATCACCACGTCGCCCTCCGAATCGACGTAGTGTTGTGAGAATAGCCCTTCAACCACGAAAGCGAACCTTGTCGGTACTGCGCCGGCGACGATGTAGGGCTCGTCCCTCTTGTAGTGTGTTTGCGCAAGAAGCGCCGACCAGGCCTGTTCTGCGTCGTCGGAAAGCGCTGCGTAGGATCGGATCTTCGTGAAGAAGGCTTCAATGGTCCAGCGTTCTTGCTTCGTCATTGCTCGCTCACTGACAACAGTACCTGTTTGAATTCTGACAGCATGCCTTTCGGAGGCGACTGCAACTGGTCGGGGCTGACGATCGGCTGTTCCTGAACCATAGCGTGGTGGCGGCGCCTGGCAAGGATTAGACTTAACGAAGCCCGAGGCCGTCTGCGCGAGAAGCTGCGAAGTCGGGCACCGAAGAGGAGACATGGTTCCTTCGCGTGGTCGCCATGGGCGTTCAGGGCCTGGGCAGAAGGCGTGCACCCGGGCAAATGCGAGGCCGTCCTGATCGGTTGGTCAAGATCGGTCCGTCTGTCATCGCCCCACCGCGTCGAGTGCACGCTCCCCAGCCAGCACCGCAGCGATATTGTCCAGCGCCGTGAACCCCATCTGGTCCCGCGTCTCCACGGTGGCGCTGGCCATGTGAGGTGTCAGGAAGACGTTGTCGAGCGAAGCGAATCGTCGATCGAAGGCCGGCTCCTGGCGAAAGACGTCAAGCCCGGCTGCGAAAAGCTGACCCGTGGTCAACGCGTCGTACAGCGCGTCCTCGTCCACCAGTCCGCCTCGCGCAGCATTGACGAAAACGGAGCCGCGCGGCATCAGCGCGAATTCTTTGCTCGTCATCAGCGGCGCTCCACCTCCCGGCACGTGCAGGCTCAGGATGTCGCTCACGGGAAGCAAGTCCTCGAGACGCTCGTAGTACTTCGCATCACCTTCGAAAGCGGCCGGAAGAAGGGTGCGATCGGTGTACGCGATCTTCATCCCGAAGCCTTGCGCTCGGCGTGCGACCGCGCGCCCGATCCGGCCCATGCCGACGATGCCGAGTGTCTTGCGGTTGACGCGCCGACCCAGCATGTCCGTCATCCCGAACGACTTCTGCCAACCGGCACGCATGATTCGCTCGTACTCGGAGGCCCGTCGGCTGGCCGTGAGGATCAGAAGCATCGCAAAGTCTGCTGTGCAGTCCGTGAGCGCGTCGGGCGCGTTGGTGACGACGATCCCGCGCGCCCGGGCTGCAGCCACATCCATGTGATCAAAGCCTGCGCTGGCGTTTGCAATGATCTTGACGCTCGGAGGCAGTTGCCCGATGTGTTCCGCCTGCAAACCGGACTTTTTGCCGATGAGCACAGCGGAGACCTCATGGGTCTTGCAGAAGTCAACCGTCGACCAGGCGTCCATGTCGCTGTCGACCACATGCGCGTCGAACTGGGCAACTGCGCGCTCCGCTACTGCTTGGGGCACCCGGCGGGCAACCAACAGTCGGGTTTGAAGATTCTCGGACATCGTGAGTTCCTTGACGGTTACATGATGAGCGCGAGGCTAAGGAATCGCGTCCTGATGCGTCAATGTTGATTGATTTAATCAACAGTCAAGTCAAGGCCGCCCTGAGTTCGACGTCGAAGCCGTCGCAGCCACCTCCAAGGATGTGTGCAGGCCCCCCATGCCTGGAGAGCAAGCGTGCCTCGCATCAGGAAAACCCTTGGTTCTCCCAGGAGAACAGGGATCTATTGATGTTGATTCTTCCAATCAAGCTTGATGGCATCCGGCCGCAGATGAAATCCTCTCCGAAATTCAACGCCAAAGGACGCCAAATGACTTCTCCCACCAAGGTCGCCGCGGTCACCGGCGCAGGTTCCGGCATCGGACAGGCCTCGGCCGTTGCGCTTGCCGAGGCCGGGTTCACCGTGGCTCTTATCGGTCGCCGCGAACAACCCCTCAACGAGACGCTGGATCGCATCGCGAGTACAGGCGGTCAAGCGCAGGCCTATCCGACGGACATCGCCGACGAGACTGCTGTCGATGCGCTCTTCGGGCACATCGCCGCGGACCTCGGTCGGCTCGATGTCCTCTTCAACAACGCAGGTCGCAATGCTGGCGCCGTTCCGCTGGAGGACTATGAGAGGCAGCTGTGGGACGATGTCGTTGCCACCAATCTGACCGGCGTCTTCCTCTGCGCTCGCGCAGCCTATCGCCTGATGAAGGCCCAGTCCCCGCGAGGCGGCCGCATCATCAATAACGGCTCGATCTCGGCCCACTCGCCCCGGCCCCACACGATTGCCTACACGGCGACCAAGCACGCCGTCACCGGGATAACGAAATCGATCGCGCTGGACGGCCGCCCCTATCGCATCGCGTGCAGTCAGATCGACATCGGGAATGCCGCGACGTCTTTGACCGAGCGGATGACGCAAGGCGTGCTGCAAGCAGACGGCCGCAAGACGCCAGAAGACCGACTGGATGAGCGCCACGTCGCGCGCGCCGTCGTGCATATGGCCGAACTGCCACTCGAGGCCAACATTCTCACGATGACCATCATGGCCACGAACATGCCTTTCGTCGGCCGCGGTTGAGCGTACACCCGAGTGCACATTGCGTGCACGCAGACTAGCCTCCGGAGACACATCATGAGTGCCATCGAGATCAGCACGACCCACACGCTGCCCCTGGCTGCAGAGCAAACTGCCAAACCTACGCGCATCAGGTATCTGATCTTGCTGCTGCTGCTGGTAGCGACAATCCTCAATTTCGTGGACCGATCGGCGTTGGGGATCGTTGCCCCAACCCTTTCGAAGGACCTTGGACTGACCAAGCTCCAAATGGGCGAACTCTTCGCGGCCTTCGGCGTCGCATACGCCGTTGCATTGGCGCCGGGCGGAATCCTAGCGGACGTCCTCGGGTCGCGCATGGCCTACGCGATATCCCTCATCGGCTGGTCGGTGGCGACGTTGACGCAAGGCTTCGCCAACGGCTACGCGATGCTCTTTGGCTCGCGCCTTGCGGTCGGCGCCCTGGAGTCACCCGCTTTCCCATCAAACGCCCGCGCGGTAACGATGTGGTTCCCGACGCGAGAGCGCGGGTTCGCGACCAGCGTCTATGTCATGGGCCAGTACATCGGGACGCCTCTGTTTACCGGCTTGCTTCTGTGGATCTCACTCGGCTACGGATGGCGCGCCGTGTTCTTCGTGACTGGCGGCTTCGGCATCTTGTTCGGCTTGGTCTGGTGGCTCGTGTATCGCGACCCGGAAGCCCATCCCAAGGTCAATTCCGCGGAACTGGCCTACCTCAATGAGGACGATTCCAATGCCCGCCAAAAGCCTCGCGAGAGGTTCACGTGGCGATTCGCACTTAAGCTGCTGAGTTATCGGCAGGTGCTGGCGATCTGCCTCGGCAAATTTTGCAACAACACCGTGCTCGTGTTCTTCACGACCTGGTTCATGACTTATCTCGTCGAGGAGCGGCACATGTCGATGATCAAGGTAGGCATCTTCCAGGCGCTGCCCTTCATCGGAGCTACCGTTGGCATCCTGCTCGCCGGCGCGACGTCCGACTTTTTCATCCGTCGCGGCACCTCGATGTCGGCAGCCCGCAAAGCCCCGCTGATCATCGGCACGGTTCTGGGCGCTTCCATCGTGCTGGTCAATTTCGTCGAGTCGAACGCCGCGGTGATTGCGATTTTGACTGTCGCCTTTTTCGCGCAGGGCGTCGGTGCTTCGTCTTGGGCCGCCGTGTCGGAGATCGCGCCTCGCGGATACGTCGGACTGACGAGCAGCGTCACGAGCCTTGCTGCCAACATCGCCGGCGTCACCACACCCATCGTGATCGGGTACATCATCCACACGACTGGCCAGTTTTTCTGGGCCTTGAATTTCATGGGTGCACTGTGCCTGTTGGGCGCGTTGTCCTATTCGGTGCTGCTTGGCAAGCTGCATCGTATCGAGCTCTGACCGAGCCTCTGAAAGGCCAACCATCATGCAATTCCATTGGGACCACCTTCAGCTCTGTTCGCCGGATCCAGAGGCTACCGCTGCCTGGTTCGCTCGCTGTCTGAATGCCGAGATCGTTCGTCGTCCGGGTCGCGTTGACCTGCGCATTGGTTCGATCAATCTGTTCATCACGCCTGTGGCGCCTGCCGCATCTGCCCGGGCCACGGCCGGCCCGGGCGTCCCGGGCATCGATCATTTCGGCGTCACGACGGCCGACCTCGACGCGGCTTTTGCTCACCTGCAACAATGCCAGGTGGAGATCGTCGAGCCGATTCGGCAGATCCGTGCCGGCGTGCGGGCTTGTTTCGTCCGGGCGCCAGGCGATATCCTGATCGAAATCCTGGAACGCCGGCCCGCGGAGATGGTGTTCAATTGAACTGTCGGCGACTCGCCGCACTATCAAGGCAGCGTCGTCGCTGACCTTTCAGCTCCATGGCACGATGGATCACTCTCTCAGAGGCAGCACGGCAACTCGGTGTCCGCGCGCAGACGGTCTACGCCTACGCCAGCCGCGGCCGTATTACGGTCATGCCCGACCCGCGCGATCCGCGCAAGAGCCTATATCGGGCCGAAGACGTATCGGGTCTGTCGCGGAGCAAGCAGGTCGGGCGGAAGCGGGAAACACTTGCCGCCGGTACGATCTTCGGTGCCGAACCCTGCATCTACACCGCGATAACGGCCATTTCGAAGGGGCGGCTCTACTACCGCGGCCAGGACACGATACGTCTTTCGGAGAGCGCGCGACTGGAGGACGTTGCAAGAATCCTCTGGGGTGCTGAAGCTGACATTTCGTTCGACACCGCGGATATGCCCTTCGAGGGACTGCCGAGCGGTCGATCCCGGGCGTTCGTCTCACTCAGCGATCTCGCCGTGCGAGGCAACTCCACGTTGGGTCGAATTGATCGCGCCCTGCATGCCGAAGCGGGCGGCTTGGTGGGATTGGTTGCCAAGGCTTTCGGTGCGGTCGCGACACCACCCGGCGAGGCGATTCACCTTCAGCTTGCTCGAGGCTGGGGTCAGAGCGCCGAGGTGGCCGAGCGTCTGCGGCAGGCGATGGTGCTGCTGGCTGATCACGAGCTCACCAGCTCGGCGTTTTCAACTCGCATCACGGCCTCAACGGGCGCCTCGCTCGCTGCTTGTCTTCTAACCGGGCTGACGACCTTTTCAGGGCCGCTCCACGGTGATGCCTCTGGACGAGTACGAGCACTATTGGACGACGTCCAACAGCGAGGCGCCGAGAAGGTGGCTGCGCATCATTTGCGCTCGGCCATCGCGATACCCGGATTCGGGCACCATCTCTATCCCGATGGCGATCCGCGCGCGCAAGCGCTGATGGCCAACGTGTCGCCACCTGCGGAGATCGCAACTTTCGTCGAGCGCGTCGTGGCCCTGACAGGTCTGCAGCCCAACGTCGACTTTGCACTGGCGACAATGGCAACTCGATTCGATCTGCCGCCGGATGCGGCGTTTGCCCTCTTTGCCGTTGCGCGCTGCACTGGTCTCTTGGCGCATGGTATGGAGCAGTTGCGCGTCGGCATGGTTATCCGGCCGCGGGCTCGCTATGTTGGACCGACACTGGAAGATCGCAAAGATGCCTCTATCCCGGGGGAATCGGACGATTTGGGGCGGCCCAGCCCCGACACCCTGGCCAAGAATCAAATCTTCCGACGTCGCGACGTCGATCCTGCGGCATGAGCAGGACGGCCGCGGCTCGGGCGCGGCGCTCGGCGTCGAGGCCGCGGCCTACTGCAGCACGATGCCGCCGCGTGCGACCCTGAACACGCTGGTCGACTTCGGTTACCTCGACAGGAGCCGATACGCATGACCAGCAGTGCAGTGAGTGTCTGCAGCTCTGCAGCGGCTACCTGCGCTACTTCGACAAACGGAACGAGAACCTGGGTGTCGATCACGTGATGGCTTCGAACGCGCTGCCGCCGGCCCTTCGGCGCGATCCGCGTCGACGGCGAGCCGTACTGGGACGGCGGCATCTACTCGAACACGCCGATTGAGGCGGTGCACGACGGCAAGCCGCACCGCGACTCGCTGATCTTCGCGGTCAACGTCTGGCACCGGAGCGGCCCCGGGCCGGGGCTTGATAAGGCATCGACGATGCGATTCGTCGACATCAGCGATTGGTTCCCGGGCCCGGCGGAGCTTTTACGTGGGCCGGCAGGGCGGATCGCAAAGATCGGAGATCGACTGAAAGAGATGGACGACGCCGAGCGTTGAAGCACTCATTCCGACGGACGTAAACCCGGCTGATCTTCGCATTCTGGCAAAGTGGCTGCACACGGGATCAGCTTCCTCCTGGCGACGGAGATCGTTCCCCCGCCGCCGTTTTCTACACGTTTTCTACAATAAGGGACTGATCAAGCAGCGCTTATTGAGCGTTAGCAAGGTGACCGATCGTGCCGCTGGCCGCACCCGGATCACTGAACAGTTGTCGCTGTGCTGACACCGGCGCCAATCGCCCGGGCCCTCTCAGTCTCGCCGCTGCGCCGCCGACAACGAGGAGTTCGTTGCACGCCGTCGGTGTGCCCGCTCCTTCACCCGCTCGCGCGACCGTTCGCGCCTCGAGGACTCCCCGCATGTCGACCGTCCCGCTGTTCAGGCCTCTCGCGACTGCCTTATCGCTCGCCTCGATCGCTGTTCTCGCCGCCTGCGGTGGCGGCGGCAGCGACGCGTCCGTCGCCGCTCCGCCCGTCGCCGAGGCGCCGGCACCCGTCGTCGCGACGACCCTCGGCGGCACCGTCGCCGTCGGCGCACCGATCAGCGATGGCAAGCTGCGCATCCTCGATGCGGATGGTGGGGTGGTCGCCAGCGACATCGCGATCGGTGCAGACGGCAGCTACGCCGGCATCGCGCTCAGCGGCCCGGCACCATACCGCATCGAGGCCTGCGGCAACGCCGGCCCGAACTATCTTTGCGTCTACTCGACCGCCAGCGCTGCCGGTACCGCCAACGTCACGCCGCTGACGACGGCGACGGTGCTGCTCGCCACCGGCCAGTCGCCCAACGTGCTGATGAGCGGCGCAGCCCCCGCGCTCACCGCCGACGCGGTCGCCGCGGCCCAGGCCCAGCTGCGCAACGCGCTCGCCAATGTGCTGGCGAGCGCCAACGTGGCCAGCGGCTTCGATTTCATTGCCGGTGCGCTTGAAGCTGGCTCGCGCAGCGGCTACGACGGCGTGCTGGACGCGGTCGGCGTCGAGCTCGGCGTCGACGACCATCCCTTCGTGCAGATCACGCCACGCCTCGGCAGTGGCAACCTGTACCTTGAGCAAGGCAGCTCGAGCGGCAGCGTCACCTCGACGACGAGCGCCGCCTCGCTGCAGATGTCCGGCCTGGAAAGCCTCTTCCGCGACATGAGCGCCGCGCTCGCCGGCCCGGCGGCCTGCAGTGCCGCGAGCACTGGTATCCAGCGCTCGCTCGCGACCACCGCGCAGCTCTCAATGGGCGGTGGCCAAGCGGCGCACGGCGCGTCGGACGTGGCGGCTGCGCTCTGCGGCTTCTTCGCACAGGGAGACGACGGCAACGCCCCGCTCTGGGGTTCGACCTTGCTGAGCCCGACGCTCGGACGCTGCGACCTGAGCGCCGGTGCGCCGGTCTGCAAGGTCGACTTCGTGCTGCGCGGCCCCGATGGCGCAGTGCAGCCGGTCGGCAGCGGCATGGGGGTGACGGTCGAGGCCGGTGCCTGGAAGTTCGTTGGTGACCTCATTCCGATCGAGATCCACGCCAGCGCGAAGGCGCAGCGCACGGTGCGCGGCGACTCGGCCGGCGCCCCGATCGACTACAACCGCGCGCTGACATTCGAGGTGGCGGCCCTGCCGGGGCTGGCCTGCGCCCAGGTGGCGCAGCGCGACGCGGGCGGCACGCTCACGACGGTCGGCTACTACAAGCGCCACCCCGGCGCGACCGATCAGCAGCGTCTGTCGCTGTGGTCGGCGAACAGCATGAGCTGGGGCGCGAGCCTCGATCCGCTGGTCGGTGCCACGCGCTCGGCAGACGACAGCTGGATCGTCTTGCCCGAAGGCAGTGCCGGCGACGCGGTGGTTCGCAACTTCTATCGCGGCGGCCGCAGCGTGCTGGTTTCGCTGTTCGCGGACGCGGCCTGCAGCCAACCGTTCACCGTTGCCGGCAAGAGCGAGTTCGAGGTCGAGGTCGACGGCGTGCCGCCGGTCTGGTCGGCGATGCCGAACCTGCCGTGGCCCGAGGTCGATGCCAGCAGCATCGCCGCGCTCGACGCCTTGCAGCTCGATGCCGGCGCCACTGGCAGCTTGCACGTCGGCTGGAGTTTTCCGCGCGGGCCGCTCGGCCTGAACGGCATCACGGTCTGCGGCAGCCGCGCCGAGTGCGGCCAAGGTGGCAGCGGCCGCGTCGGCGAGCGTTCCCTTCGTCCGAATGCGCACGACGCGGACGTGGCGCTGGCGAACCACGGTGGCGCGATTGCGCCCACCGATTCGAAGACGCTCGCGCTCTATGGGCGCAACGGCGAAGGCGTCGACCTGCAGAGCAACCTGACGACCTGCCCGGCGACGCCGATCGGCGAACGCTGCCAGTGACCCGCGCCGAGCGCCGGGATCTCAGACTGCACGGGAGCATTGCCTGCTGCTTCGGCGTTGCGACGCCCCAGCCTCATCGGGTAGGGCGGCGAGCCAGGTCCTGGGACCGCCAAGCCGAGAGGTCGCCAGGCGGCCCTACTTCTTCGTCAAGAGCAGCTGCCCCGCCTTTTCAAGCCGCCTTTTGAGGCCGCTGGCGATCATGCCGAGGACACCGGGCAACTCGATTTTTTGTTGTCACTACCGCGTCGAGCACATTGACGACGCCAGAGATGGTCTGACCTGTGGGCGCCGGTGTTGATTTGAGCCATGTACCGGCCGGCGAGTGAGCCACTGCAATCTGGCTGCGAACCGCGCCGTGCTTGATGTCCCGCCTCGAAAACCTAGCTCACTGCAGCGTCGGCACGTGGCTCAAATCGGCACCGGCATCAACACGAGGGTGTTCAGAGAGGCGGATCAGTGCCTCGAGGGCACGACCGGCTGAAACTTTACAGCGTCCGTCTCGTGCGTGAGGATCACAGCACGGCGACCGCGTTCGCGTGCGATCTGTCGTACATGTCCGTCGATTTCGTCCTCGTGGCGCCGGTATGTCTGTAGCGAAGTGTCGGTCCCCTCTAGCGCTCCGCGCAGGGCCTCGAGGTAGTCCGCCGGCGCCAGCGCAACCACCGTTGCGCCGTCTACTTCCAGATCGAATGCGACGCCTTGAAGACGCCCGATTACTCGAACATTGATTCCCACGACAGTCTCCTTGTTTTTGATGGCAGCTCGGTGCGAACACCCGGCCAGCAAGATCACCGTGTCACGGGTGTTTGACCACATGATGACTTCTTGACGGCTACGAACCTTCCAGGCGACTTTGCCCCGGGCAACACGGGAGAAGCACGGAGAGTGCCAGTCTTCAGGAACCAAAACAGTGCCGAAGCGAAGGGTCAATGAGCGCGCCGTCAAGAGCCCTGTTTGCCCAATCGGGCCCGCTGGGTCTGAGTGCAGAGCGGTTGAAGCGATGCCTGATGCGCTCGTGAGAGCGCATCACCGTTTCGATCGCCGATGCTGTGCGTGGCGGCCGTGCCGATGCTATTTGGCGTCAGTTTCGCTGCCCGGAGAGGGGTTCCGAGAAACGAGCAACCCGCCCGAAGCTTGCACTCGGGCGGGCTGTTGGTCATCTGGCGACAGCGTAGAAGGCGCTGACGGGCTCTAAAGAAGAGCGAAGGTGAGACCCTGCGGCCTAGCGTGTCGTGTATGACCCGATCAGAGTACTCCTATGTGCCGACCGCAAGGGCCACGGCGCGACGCTCACAGGGTCACTACACGGCGTGATGGACAGACGCTGCATCGCATCGACGCGAAGACTGACACCGTCGGGTCCATCCACCACGTGGCGATTGCAGACGAAGGAGGCCGGTCTTCGACGACGCAGCGATCACGATCGACGGCGTGGAGCTGCACCATCAGATCCGCAGCTCAATTCTCGCCTGGTCGTCTGCGCGTCCAAGGCCAAGCTGTGCCCGCAATCTGGAATGCAGTGCATGCCGCTTGAAATGCGTGGCGCCGATCATCGGTAGCCGCTGAGGCCCGGCATCTCGGCGTCGAGCAGGACGAGGTCCGGCGGTATGTCGCGCAACTGCCGCAGCGCTGCCTCGCCGCTGGTGGCGAACCGCAGCTGGCCGAGCCCGCAGAGGATGCGGCCCATCAGCTGGATCATTCCAGGGTTGTCATCCACGAGCAGGATATTGCTTTCCATCAAGACCTCGACCTCAAGATCGTCATGCCGGCCGCTGCGGCAGCGCTGAACGAACACCATCGGAGCTTGGCCGAGGACCGGGCCCGAGACGAGGCAGCTTGAACTGCGCCACCCCGCTCGCCAGGTTCAGTGCCTGATCCTTGAGCGAACTCGCGGCGGCTGCCGTTTGCTCCACCAAGGCCGCGTTTTGCTGGGTGACGGTATCGAGCTCCTGCACTGCCTTGGTCGATGCCGCAACGCCTGTCGACTGCTCGCGCGCACCGACGGAGACCTCCGCAAGCAGAGCCCGTACTCGCTGGGACGTGGCGACCAGCTCACCGATCGTCTCGCCTGCCTGACGAACCACACGCACGCCGCCTTCGACCTGCTCGACGCTGCCGCCAATCAAGGTCTTGATCTCTCTGGCTGCGAGCGAGGAGCGTTGGGCCAACGCTCGCACCTCGGAAGCTACCACGGCGAAGCCCCGCCCCTGCTCGCCGGCGCGAGCCGCTTCGACTGCGGCATTCAAGGCCAGGATGTTGGTCTGGAAGGCGATGCCGTCAATGGTGCCGATGATGTCGCCGATGCGGTTCGAGGAGCTGTTGATGGCCTGCATCGTCTGCTCGACATCGCCAATGATCCGCCCGCCGCGCTCGGCCGCCTGCGCGTTTTCCATGGCCAGGTGTGCGACCTCGTCGACGGTCTCCTGGTTGTGCTTGGCCGTCGCGGAGATCTCCTCCATGGCCGAGGCGGTTTCCTCGAGGCTGGCCGCCGACTGCTCGGTCCGGCCGCTCAGGTCATGGGCGCCGCTGGCGATCTCGCCGCTGGCTCCGACGATGCTGTCCGACGCATGACGGACCTGATCGACGATGCTGCGTAGCGATTGCTGCATCTCGACGAGCGTGTGCATCAGGTTGGCGGCCTCGTCCGCCCCCCAGGCACGCGGACGGGTGGTGAGGTCGCCGTCGCGCATCGCGTCGATATGGAACGCGACTTCCTTCAGGCCGCCGTCCAGCACCTTGCGGAATGAGATGAACAGATACAAGGCGGCCGCCAAACCGACGACCAGCACGCCAGCGGTGACGTTACGACCCGCTTCGAGCCTGTGCACGCGTGCTGCAAGCAAGTCGTCGAGCTTGTCGGTTGCGGCGCCGGCCAGCTTGACCATCTCGTCGAGTGCCAGGGTCGCTTGCGCCGCGTACGCGCGCGAATCACCCTGAACACCGTCTGGGTGCAGCACGGAGGTATCGACCTGCTCGGCCAGCGATCGCACCGCGCGCTGTGCGTCCTCTGCCTTCACTGCGGCGGCAACCCCCGCGTTGTAGGCCACTGCCTTGTCAAGATCGATGCCCACCGCCGACGCGTTGGTGGCCAACTGGTCCATGTATTCGACGACGTGTCGCATCTGCGACCGTGTGCCTGACTTGGCCTGCAGGATGGTCATGCCGTCGCTGCGCAGGCGACCGGTCGACTCGATCATCGACGGCAGCCGAAACATCGACGCATCCATCAGGTAATACGTGTCGATGTCGGGGTCGAGGGTGAGATTGGAGCCGTCGGTCGCCAGCCCGAGCAGGTCCAGCAGAGCCTGGATCTGTGCCGTCTGTGCCGCTGAAGCTGCTTCGGTCGGGCCGTTCACAGGCGCCTGGCCTGCAGCGATCAACGCGCTGTACCCCTTGGCGGTTCCCAAGGCTTCACCGTGCACCTTCTCGACGGCGGCCAGCTTGGCGAGTTGTTCATCAGAGCCTTTGAGCGACCCGGCCGGAACCTGATGCCAGGCCGAAAGCCACAGGTTCACGCCAGCGCGCCACGCAGCGTCACTCTCGATTGCATCGAACTCCGAGCCCCGCAGCCGCCCGATATCG
>Ga0105238_10004890_pt1 | contig 13254 bp, 10 predicted proteins | sample KBSC34metaG_FD_81526 | JGI IMG/M metagenome (GOLD analysis project Ga0105238, IMG submission 81526) | Corn rhizosphere microbial communities from Kellogg Biological Station, Michigan, USA - KBS C3-4 metaG | ecosystem: Host-associated > Plants > Roots > Rhizosphere > Soil | place: Michigan, USA... | reverse complement strand
GCTGGAACACTAAAGGAAATGACTAAGCCGGGGGCGGATATTTATAAAGACTTTGGCAAGTTTGTTCAGCACATGGAGCAGGGAAAAGAGGCGGTATTTAATAATGAAGGGAAAGCTGTACGTTCATTGAATGCAGTTAATGATACCGGAGATTGGGATGCTGATTTATACAGGGCTTCTTATAACCAAAAGTTTGCAGGCAAATCGCCGTTTGCGGACAGGGCAGCACAAGCCAAAACATCAGCACAAACCGAATCATATACCAATCAAACAAAAGGCAAAGATGCACAGGGCAACGATATAACTATTGGAGTTAAAAATGGCAAATGGTATAATATTGCTAATGGACAAGAATTTAAATAATGGCAGACCCAAATCAAAATACACCGGCATTACCATCAGGATTTACACCTGTTCAAGAAAGTAGCACACCTGCCTTACCGCAAGGATTCACGCCCGTTCAGGACGAAAAAAAAAAGAATGTAGACAACCAGACTTCTTCATCTACAAATTCTACTCAAAGCTCTACAACGCCTGTATCGCAGCCTACTACGGGTTCAGGGCCGGATGGCGCAGGTGATTTTTTGAAAGAAGCCAATGCTAACATCAATAAACCTGTTGATGATAATTTAGATGAAACAGGTCACCCAAAACCTATTAATACACAGCAGTATAAAGCTAACGAAACTGCACTTTACGATAAAATCAATAAGCAGCATATAGCTGAATCTTCGGCAGTAAAAAATTATAACATTGTTGAGCAAAATAACAATGACGGTAACATAAAACAACTTCATAATTTATACGACCAACTACAAGGCAACCTTGGGCCGACTGATGCAAGCGGAAAGCAAGACACCGGCGCTATTCAAAAGCAAATAGATGAATTAAGAAATAAGCCTGTTACGCATGAAGGGCTAATGGCTGATGGTCAGGATGCACGTAAAATTATTTTAAAGTCACCATATAAAACTTATGGTGAAATGTATGATGCTACACAAAAAGCACACAAGGATTTTACGGAATCGCAATCCATAGCACAAACATTAAAAGCAGAAACAGACCCTGCTATTCAGGCGAAAAGAAAAGATGCAGGATATGTGCCTGACGGCAAAGATGCACAGGGTAATGAATATTTAAAATTGAATCCTATTCAGTCTTTTGCAAAAGGCGCAGGTGATGCAGTAAATAACATTACTATTGGTATGATGAAACTGAACCCTCTGATTGATAGGGCAACTGTTCAGGATGAATTAAAGCACCAATACATAAAGAATAATATTTTATATCCAGAGCAACCGGAAGGAATAATATCGAAAGTATCGGAGGTTGCAGGAGGCGTTGCTCCACTAATAGCGGCAACTGCTATTGCGCCAGAGGGGGTAGGAACTGCAATAATGAATGCGGCTGTATTCGGAACAGGCGATTTGGGTAGCGGAATGAAAGAAGGATTTAATGAGGGGAAGTCGCAAGGAATGAGCGATATAGATGCTTATGATTATGCCCATAAATTTTCAGTAGAGAAAGGAATTACCGGAACTATACTTGGTGGCACAATGGGATTGCAAAGTAAATTAGGAAGCAGGTTATTGCTGAATGAAGGCGAAGAATCGGCTATTAAAAAATTTGCAGGTGAACAAGGCGTTTTGGTGCCTACGTTTATGAGTAAAACTTTAGCTGATAATTTATATGAAAAATCGCAAGGTGGCCAAAAGGGAACGTTTGATAACGTAGCCGAATCAGGCGCAAGTGCATTTTTAATTGGCTTGGCTGGGCATGCTATTGCTAATATTCCTAATTTACCAGATGCAACCCGAAATGTTTTTGAAAACGTAATGGCTAAGAATTATGACCGCATAGGAATGGTAGTTGATAAAATGAGCGATAGTGGTGTTATTAGCCCGGAAACTGCAACTAATATTAAGAACAAGGCAAGCGCATACGCTTCATTACCAAAGGATATGACACCGGCACAAGAAGAAGTAGCTGTGCCTATTGCTATGAAGATACAAGCTAACAATGAAGTAATTGCTGACAATGCAGTAGTTACACCAACAAAAGAAAAAGCTGAAATTGAAAACGAGGGACTGAATAGAGATTTGCATGAAACACTTGGAACGCCATTGTCTTTAGACGAACAACAAAGTTTAGGAGAATTAAAATTACGCGATAAAGAAAAGGGGGATGATGGCAAATTGAAAAAGCCATTATCTGATGTTGAACGCGATTTAATGGAACATTTACAGGCGCGTCAAGATTATAAAGCACCAAAAGAGCCAAAAATAGTCGAGCCTACTGATGTCGGCAAAGAAGCGCCTACCAAAATAGGCAAGGTAAGTATTGATGGACACGGCGAAGATGAAATGACTGCTGACGGAAAAGAAAATGGTACTGAAAAAGCTAATGAACTAACAGATAAAGGTAAAGCCGAAGCAATCGCACAAGGTGAACAAGTGGCGAAAGATAACCCTGAATTACAGGTAGTATTTCATGGAACTACTGACCGGACAACCGAAACAGCAAAGATAGTAGCAGAAAAGGCAAGTGAAGTTTTAGGCAAACCCGTTAAAACTGAATTACAGCCTCTTTTAGACACTTGGGACATTGGTAAGTCCGAAGGTAAGGTAGATGGTAGTTTTGACGAAGAAGGATGGATAAACAAGCCTGACGAATCGCCAGAAGGTGGCGAATCATTTAATTCATTTGCAGAACGCGCAAAAAAAGCCTATGAATTTTTAAAAGACCATCCCGATAACGACCATGCCATATCTTCAAGCAAAATGGAGCGCATGTTAACTTCATTAGATGAAAGTGGCGGTGACTTAGATAAGGCTAAAGAAACTTATTTAACTAAACTAAAAGAAGAAAATGCTGATACCAAAACTGTGGATAATAAAGGTGAAGGAGGAGATAAGGGAGGCGAAAAAGAAAAAGGTAAAAATAAACTTGCCGAATCGGACATTAAGCCAAAAAGTAAAAGTGAAACTACACTTGATAATGGTCATATTATAACCACAGAACCTATAACAATGTCTGATGGCGAGGATGGGTTTAAAGTAACTATCGAAAAACCGGACGGAACAAAAGTTGACTTAGGCAAAATGTACCCAGAAGATATAGTTGGTGAAGTGAATAAAAAACTTCGAGGTTATGATTTAGCCGCTACCGAAAAGCCACAAAAAGAAATTTCAGAAGAAACTCCTACGGAAAAAGAAGCCATAGGTAAAGAAGTGACTTTTGAACACGCAGGAACAGAAGATTTACGAGGCAAAGTGGTTTCAATTGATAAAGACGGTAACTACAAGATAAAAGGCGATGATGGAATTAATTATACCAAAAAACCATCAGATGTTTCTATTCAAACACCAGTTACACAAAACGTAGCATTTGCGCCCCCATTCTCGAAAGAGTTTATTGAGCATGATATTCAGCCTTTGGTAAAATCAATAGGAGGAAACTTAAAGGCGGGATATGATTATATAGCAAAAAGATTAAGTCCCGTTACCGGTGTAAGCGAGAAAGCACAAAATCTTATTGGAAAAGCATTGGGAGATAGGAATTTAGCCGAAGCTAAAATTGATGGTGCATTAGGGCAAATGCAGAAGATGTTTGATAAAATGGATGATGCTGCAAGGGTGAAGTTTGTAGATAATATCAAAACAGGAAAACAACAATCAACACCAGAATTACAGCAAATAGCTGACTTAATAAAGACTTTAGACAAGCAATTATATGATGAAATTGCTAAATATAAACCTTCATTAAATTGGAAGGAAGACCACTTTAGGGTTCTATGGGAAAATCCAAATACCGGAAAAACAGGAATATTTAGTAAGCGGCCATTGCAGGGAACGAAGGGCTTTATGAACCAAGCCACCCTAAAAGATATGTCAGAGGGTATTAATAGGGGCTTAACTCCGGTTACTACCAATCCTATTAAGATGTTCAAGTTGGCTTATAATGACGGCATGAAATATATTACTGCTCAAAAAATGTGGGCAGCAATGAAAGATGAAGGGTTGGCTGTATTTGTAAAAAATGGGAAAGATGCGCCAAATAATTTTGTAAAGCTCGATGATAGATTAGCTAAAGTATATTTTCCTGCTGAAAAAGGATTAGTAAGCACCGGTGAATATTATGTTGATGAAGGAGCCGGTAGGTTGCTAAATAATTATTTGAGTGTTAATAGCGGATTATTAGGAAGTCCTATTGCTAAAGGCGCAATGGAGATAAAAAACTTATATACTCAAGCCGAACTATCATTAAGCGCATTTCACGCAGTAGCAGAATCTTTAGAGGCATCCGGCAGCCAATTGGCTTTAGGTATGCGTAAAATGATAAATCTTAAAGACTTCAGTGGTGGATTAAAAGATATATTGACTTCGCCTGCTGCACCAAAAACATTGTTTTCTTTAGGCAGGTCAGCACAAAAATTAGTTACAGATGAAAACTTTAAAAACACCGAATTGGGACAAGGGCTATTAAAGAAAATGCCCGATGCCGAACAGTATGTAAAAGACTTTTTTGATGGTGGCGGCAAATTAAAAATGAGCGAAGATTATCGGGTAAAGTCTTTAGATGCCATGAAAGATGCAGCTAACAAGGATAATTACATTGGTGCGGCTATTCGTGCATTACCGGCTTTAAATGATTTAGTATTAAATCCGCTATTCAATCACTATATACCTGCATTAAAAGTAGGAATGTTTATGAAAGAATTTCCGGTTGCTTTAGCGGAAAATAAAGGTAGAATAGATAGAGGACAAATTACCCGCCAACAAATAGCGAGAAACGTAAATAACTTTATTGACGACAGGTTAGGCGAAATGAATTTCGATAATCTGTTTTGGGATAAGAACATGAAAACTGCGGCACAGTTAATGTTTCGTTCTGTTACTTGGAAGTTAGGAAACTTACGGGCTATGGGTGGAGCGATACCGGAACAGGCAATGGAATTTATGAATGCCCACAGAGAGAATCGTGCGCCAATATTAATGCCTAAGGCTGCATGGGTTTTCGGATTATCTGCCATGACAACCGTAATAGCAGCCGCAATACAAGGAATCGGAGCAGGTAAAAAGTTAGAATCATTAAAAGATGTAATTGCCCCACAGATAGACCCTAATGACCCAAATCAAAGGGCAGTTGTTCCTACATATTTAAAGGATGCTATGCACTTCGCGCATGACCCATCAGGATATTTAGGAACTTCTACGGCAGGCGATATTAGCAAGATGCTTGATATCTGGAATAACAAAGATTTTTATGGCTATGAAATAAGAGATAAAACTGACCCGGTATTAGAGCAAGTAAAAGAAATGGCAGAATACTATGTGCCAAAACCTTTTGCATTCGCCTCTGCTTATCAGCAATATAAGGAAAAGCAAAGTCCCGCAAGAATAGGAATGAGTTTTATGGGCTTTCAGAAAGCGCCGGGATATTTAATACATAGTTCGATTGAAAATAAAATTTTCGACTTATATAATATTCGTAACGCAGGAACTAAACCGTACAAAGAAAAAGAGGGCAATGATGCTAAAAAAGAAATAAAGGGATTGCTTACAAGTGGAGATAAGGAGGCGGCAGAGAAAAAAGCTAAAGAGTATATTGATAAAGGAATATTACAACCCAAGCAAATGAGAATATTGCTTAAAGATGTAAAAGGCAATGCCAGCGATTATTTTTTCAAGAAACTTCCTATTGAAGATAAGATTGACCTACTCAAAGAAATGAGTGAGGAAGAAAAGAAAAGATTTGACCCTCATGGCGCAGTTCAGCAGAGATTAAAAATGAAAGAGAAAGGAACAAAACTTGTAAAAGACGAAGAAGAATCTAACTCAACGACCACTCCGTAAAAGCCTCTATATCCGCTTTTGTTAACGATGCAGGCATTTCCGCAGCTTTGTTCGCAATATCGGCTTCAAACGATGCCATAAGCGTATAAGCCACCGAAGCAGCAAGGTCAAAAGGATTAAAGTCATTCTCTATAATTCTTAGTTGTCGCAGTGTGCGATAGAAAATACAACCACGAGCATCATTGTTTACAAAATCAGCATTATGCCGGTGCATGTTCTGAATAACAAGGGTATTAGTAATATCTCCACCTACTGTTTCTTGCTTGTAGCCTATTTGTTCACCTTTGGTAGCTACTCGAATACCTAAGTGAATATAATGCTCTAACCCGTTACGCTTAAAGTGGTCTAACACTTCATCAATGTTTCTTTCGGGATATAGTTTGCAACCAAAATAAATACAGGCTTTAGCATAATCTTCAAATAGTTCTGCCTTGAGCATACTATCGCCACGATAAAAGTATTCATAAATAAGATTTTGAGATACCCACTTTTCACGAGGCTTTCCATAATCTAACTTAGAATCCTGAAACATATAAATATGCTGCGCCCCATGTGACATAGCATACTTGTTTTTTACATCAGGGGTATTGTATTTGAAAGGGTCGGCACCGGAGCGAAATTTAGCTGCATTAGCAGGTTTCCATTTTCCATTTTGTGTAACCACCCACTTATTTCTCATGCCTGGGTCAAGCAAATGGTTGATATGAAATTTTGCATCATCAAATGAAGTAGGTTGAAAATAAACTCCACATTTATAAGGTTTAAGTGGGTCTATCCATTCAAATTTCCCCCAACGCACACCGGGCGCATACACCCAATCTGCTTTTGATTGTGCCGTTTGCCCTACCACTTCATTTTCAATTTCTGAAAGCGCGTATTCAGATACCGGTACTTCTGCATTGGTATATCCATGCGTGAAATACTTTATTCGCTCATCAAGTATTGCTAAGTTATAATGGCAGAAAGTTGTTCCTGATGCTCTTGCCTCTCGGATGCTTCTTGGTTTTTTACGGATAATAGTCTGCCGTTTTTGTTGATTTTTTTCTCGGTTAATCTGGTAGTCAACAGATTCTTTACCTGCCTTGTCGGGGTATTTAATTTGCTTGGCGGCTGATACTGACTTTAAGTATGCAATTTGTCTTTCGGTAATATTTTCAACAATAGAAATTCCGTATTCATCAAAGACTTCAAGGCAATAAGCAGGCATAAACCAAGGATGCAAACCTGAATTAGTTTCCCCGTTTATGTCAACGGTTAGTTCTTTTGCGCCTCTTTTAATCGGTGAACGGTCTGAATCATCCCAAATCTGAAAGAAGTTTTCTCCACCCTTTTTCTCCATTTCTTCAACAGTAGTTGGTATGTATGCCTTACCTCCTCTACGTTTTAATGCTTCTTTTACAGTAGCCCACCTATCTGACACATTTGCCTCAACCGTTTTTCCAAATTCGTCCCCGAAATAATAGTCAAGCGTAGGGCCATCATAAGCATCAGTAGCAGACGAACCATAAGTAAATGAACCCATGATATAATCGTCTTCTTCTTTTAGTTCTTCGCCACCCAATTTCTTAGCCCTATCAGCATGTGGGGTGCATTGAATGCCGCTTTCTCCTTTTGGAAAATCGCTATTTGAATATTTAGGTTTAAAAATAAATAACATGTTTCTCCAAGGACGCACGATTCGAGTATTGAATGTATTCGCTGCATCTTTTGTAGTTTTAGACTGCATACCGGCATGAGCTTCATAGTCGGTTGCCATACGCATAAACCCTAATAAGCCACCCTGATACGATTTACCTACCTGACGCGATGTAAACAGAATAGTTCCCATACAAAACATGTTTGGCAATACCCAATAATGCCAAAAAGTGAATAGCCATAAATCAGTGCAGTAGTGGTAAAAGTCAACGCGAAACTCAGGACGGTTATGCGCGACTTTAGGTATCTCCCAAAAATTAAGATATGCCCAATACTCCGATGGGATATGAAGCAGATGCCCGTTGATATATTGAAACACCAATTCTTCGCCGGTAAATTTTCTAATCAATGTTTCGCAATAAGCAGAAAGAACGGGGTCAGCCTCAATCATTGCTAATCCTTCATCATAACTAATTCGATTAGCCTTGACCATGCTATCAATCTTAACTAATTCACGCGGCAAAACTTCACGTTGGAAATATTGGTCTTTGGGTGCCTTACCGTAGTTGGTTACTTTTTCTGGTGGCGGGGCATCCGGAAGCGTAATTTTATATGGATGCAGGTCATCAATTCCCTTGCATATAATTAGTTCTTTTTGGTAATCGTGATATTTATGCTTCACGCAGTTTCTCGTTTTTTAGCTACATGTCTACCTACACTTATAATAGGTTTTCTTTTCTCTAAAATATCATGTGCCGCAGCCATCAAAGTAAGTTCGCTATCACCTGTAAACATTTCGGATGCAAGCTGATTAATTCTACGCTGTAAGCCTTCTGCCTGTTCTTCGAGTTTCATTTTTATTGACAACATTTCAGCCGCAGACTTCTTTTCTGTTCCGCCAATCTCCTCCTTTAAGGTAAGAAAAACATCATCAAGCATATCCTGCTTACGGCATAACTCAATCCACTTATGAGAATTTGGTTCAAACTTGCATAATGAAATAGCCAAGTGGTTGATAAACGGATTAGCGCCTATAATATAAGTTACTATTTCAGGTTGTCTTTCTAAATCTTTGGCAGTTTCAATGGTATAGGAAAGCAGTTTTAACGCCTCTTTACGCCTTTCGTGCATAGAGGCAAACTGTTTAACAAGGGGACTTGTATGGTGATAAGAATATACTACAAGTGCTACGGCTTGTTCGGCAGTTAATCCTTTATGTGGCGACTGTTTTCCTTTTCCTAAAATGGCAAGAGTTTCAGAATATAAAGCATATAGTTCTGGATAAACGCTAAATAGGTCGTCAATAGGGGTTTCTCGTAAATTGTATTTGAATCCGTTAAAATCCATTTATTGCACTTTGTAAACGTTTTTGATATCAAAAGTTTCCTAATTGTAAAAATAAACTATTTTTGTATTATTAAAACCCTGCGCAGTGTGAGCCGCACAGGTTAACCTAAAAAACACTAAAAAATGGCAGACACAGGCAATGCGGTATCACTGTATAGCGCAATTCAAGAAAACGGGAAACAAATCTATAAGCCAACGGCTTACTTCCGTGACCTTTCCTCTTACAAGATTATTTATGTAATGCTTAAAAATGCTACGGTAAATGACGTTAAGCAACTATGCTTTTACATAGCATATCAAAATCCGAAGGGGCTATCAATGGAGTATTTTATACTTCCAACAAGAAGCGACCTTAATACTTTAAGTCAGTTTCAGGCAGGATTAGTGGCGATAAACGCTTACGCTAACAACTTTACCCTTTGGTATAATTTGGTATCAACTAGCAATCAACCATCAGGATTTTTTACAAATATCCCTTCATCACAAAAATCGGTATTAATAAATAACGATTATGGTGTGGGCCAGTATTTGGCAAAGAAAAATCAGACCGTTGTTTCGGTTGATATTTTCAACGCTTTAAGTAGAATGAATTTCTATTTTGATGGCGACCAAAACTATGCAGGTAATTATTACTATTTCACTAACGCCGGTAATGCACTTAGCTAATGGAACGCAGAATAACAAACACGCAGGGAACTATACCTGCCAATACAGTGTTAGCGGGTACGGTTAGTACTGCTAATGTTACCGATAAATTTATATATACGGGCAGCGATGATGTCGCTGCCCTTTACACGCTTGGAAATTCCTTTCATGGTGATTCAAACGCATGGATATTTGTTGCTAATGGCGGGGCTGCGATAGCCCCCTATATCGCAAGAGTAATAGGTATATTTAAAAATGGAGATGCTAATTATACGCTATACTTGGATAGGGCTTTCCCCGGTGTATCTGGTGCTACTTGCTCATACGTAAAAGCACCTGAATGGTTTGGGTTTCAAAATGACGGCGGTGCTGATGGAAGTGTTTGTAGTGGTGATAAAAATAGTTCATTGGTTACGATACATGACGGCGAAGGCGACCAAAACAAACCATTCCAACTGTATGTTCAGAGAACAAAAATGAACATGCCTTTATTTGTAGATGCTACCGGAACAGACTTTTTAATAAACGAGGCAGCATGAAGATAACCATATTCTTGCTATTTTTTTATGTAGCATGTATCGCGCAGCCATCACAACGGTGTCCTGTATGCCCACCATCCCTTAATGGTGTAACAAACGGATGGGTATTAACTGATAGTAGCGGTCATGCTGTATGGCAGAAAACATCACAAAGCAATTTTATTCCTGCCAGACTAAGCACACCTCAATACGCCGTAGTTGATAGCGGAGGCGTTTTATATGCAGATAGCAATAAGAGAATTAGCGGAACTTATGTTTTTTCAAAAAGTAACGCTGTTGGAACTTCTGATAGCGGAAGTACAGCCGAAACAATAACTTACTCTGTTTTAGTTCCTGCAAATACCATTCCTTTGAACTCAAGAATACAAATATATTTCCGAGCAATTTCAGATTCAATAGCTGCCGATACAATAAGAATCAGAACAAACACTGCAAATTCATTGGTTTCATCTGTTCTGGTTGCTACAACAACAATTGCAACTGGCTCAAGCAGCATTATTAGCAGACAGGATATAATACAGTCCACAGTGTCCACATGGACGCTATTTCCTCCTACACAAAGCTCTATCACTGACCTTGCTTCTTCAACCGGAGTGTCGGGTATTTCAACGTTAACATTTAATAATGCAGTAGATAATTATATGTTATTTACGATAGCAAATACTATAACGCGCAGAAAGTCTAATGGTATAGATTATATAATTACTATTGTCAATTAACTTTTTCATAAAGCAGCACAAAGTACCGTGTCGCGCAGGGGTGTGAGGCACGGTACACTTTAAAAAACAAATGATTAAAAAACTATTCTTAGCGATAATTTTAGGCATTCTTCTTGTAATGTTTGGCTTGCTTTTGTGGGGCAATATCTGTTCTATGAAAATGGATAATGCAACCTATTTGATTACGATATTCGCATTAATGTTTGCTTCGTTTATACTGATTGTTGGAAGCGGAGATTACAAGCAATTAGATGAGCAAAAGAGTGACTTTGATATAATAGATACAAAATATCGTTTTTAAATGTACTTGCCGATTCAAGTAACATCATCTACCATACCTACTGATGTTCAGAAGAATCAGATATTATTTGTTTTGCCATTTGCAGGAGTTCCTACTCCAACTAATAGGCTTCCAGTTGGAATGTATTTCAGTACCTTAAATCCCGTTCAAAGACTACGACAAGGAAATGCTACGTATGTATGGCAGAATGTAATGACATTGTTGACGGCGAGTATTGAGGCGTTAATAACCGTAACTATTAACTCAAAGCAAGGACAATTTACAGAAACCACTAATTTTATAAAAGGAACAAATACGGTAACGCACAATCTTAATAAGATACCGCGATTTGTAAGGTATTATATAAATGGAAGCCCTGTTCAGTTTAATGAAAATTTGAATAGTGGAAACCCATTAAAAAACTTTACAGTATATTCGGATAAGGCTTATAATAACGTAACCATAAACATAATAGCATTTTGAAAAAACCACTACTTATAACAGCTTTATTTATTTGCTATACAGTTTACGGGCAAATTCCTACGTTTCCTGTAATAGGAAATCTATCCGTAACTGATTCAACGTGGCTATATGGCACACCGCCAAATAATACAGGTATATACATAACATTTAATACTTCAACAGGGTTACTTGGGTATGATAGCTTGGGGGTTATAGTAGGCCCAACAGGTTCTACCGGCTCGCAGGGCATTACCGGAGCAACCGGAAGCACAGGGGCAACAGGAAGTCAAGGAATAACGGGATCCACTGGCAGCACAGGAAATACAGGAGTTACAGGCCCGACAGGTGGAACAGGGGCAACGGGTAACACAGGCAATACGGGCGTAACGGGCAATACAGGTGCAACTGGCGCGACAGGCAGCACATTTGGATATAAGGTTCAGTTTAATATGAACGTTTTTACACCTGCCAATAACACCCTTTATTATACCGGAATAAGCGTAGTTCAAACTCCACAGACCACCGTATCTACTGTAAGAGAATACATAGCGGAGCAAAGTGGAACTATTTCAATAGCTGAAATAATGACGGGTGCAAACGCCACAACAAGTACCGAAAGTTCAATTTTTTATATTGTAAAAAACCCAAAATCTACTGCAACAAAAGATACGCTAACAGAAGTATACGTATGGAATGTTAATGCTGCCACAAGGGGATTATCTTTATATACAGGACTTAATTTCTCAGTTACACAAGGCGACACTTTAACCCTTGCAATACAAACCCCTACATGGGCAACGCCACCGGGCAGTTCTAACGGATGGTGCAGAATCACTATTCAAGATACTTGGTGGTTAGTTTTTCTATTACCAACCTTATTTTTAAAGAGTTTTAGAAAGTTAGCCTTTGTAATTCCTTTGTTTTTTGCAGTTAGTAGTTGCAGTTCTCAAACTACCTATAAGGTTCTAAAGACAATAGTTGTAGCGCCTACTGATACCATGAGGGCTATTCAAAGAACACAATCAGGGAAATTAGACACATTATTAATTTATTATAATAATTCTGGTGAATTAACTCGTGAACAATGGACAAATCAGCACCCATTATACGATTTAGTTAACGATACAACCATTTCGGCAACGGTAAAGAAGTATTTGATATTAAGAGATTATTTCAAGTGAAATGTATTTTATACCGATAACATATTCGACATGTGATTTTTCATTTAGATATGTTCCGGTAATAATGGAGAGTGAGGGGTGGATATTATTTGGAGAAAACTAAAAAATTGGTATATTCATATTTAAAATAGGAGTAATGGCAAGCGATATAAGAACAGGTTTTTTTGAAGAAAGCCCCGGAGTTAAAAGTAATATCAGGCTTGCTTCATTTATTATACTTTGGGTAGCAATTGTTATAATGATATGGCACGAAGTAAAGCACCTAAAATCTACTGGCGACGAGGCTTACTCGGATAAGTATTGTTATTTCATTATTATACTATTAGCATTTGCATTTTTCCCTAAAGTAGTGCAAAAAGTAATTGAAACTGTTTTGCAAGTTAAATTAGGAAACAAGGCTGACATAACTAACCCTACACACATAGAGCAAACAACTAAAACAGAAACTAAAATAAATTAATATGCACAGAATAAAATTCATAGCACCTACGGGTGGCACAATAGCCAACTTTCCAATCAACTTTGCGGCTAATGACACTTACAAAAATTGTAACATAGCAGCCGTTCAGATAAACGGTGTTTTTAAAGTAG
>Ga0105238_10004882_pt1 | contig 13263 bp, 11 predicted proteins | sample KBSC34metaG_FD_81526 | JGI IMG/M metagenome (GOLD analysis project Ga0105238, IMG submission 81526) | Corn rhizosphere microbial communities from Kellogg Biological Station, Michigan, USA - KBS C3-4 metaG | ecosystem: Host-associated > Plants > Roots > Rhizosphere > Soil | place: Michigan, USA... | reverse complement strand
GCCGTCCCTGCCCCTCCATCAGGATGGTGTTGAAGGGCTTGCGGTCGAGCGCAAGCGACATCGCCTTGCGGATGTCCGGATTGTCGAACGGCGGGTTGACGCGGTTGACCATCAAATTGATCAGCACGCCCGTGGTCGTCATTTCGCACACCGCCTTCGGCGCGCGCTCCTTGATATCCTTCAAGAGCGGCACGCTGACGTCGGAGGGAAAGGTGATGTCGAACTCGCCGGTCGAGAAGGCAAGCATTCGCGTGGCGCGGCTGTCGATGACGGTGAAGGTGATCTCGTCGAGATACGGCCGGTCCTTCTTGAAATAGTCGGGATTGCGCACCAGCCGGATCGCCGCACCGCGCCGGAAGTCGACAAGCTTGAACGGTCCGGTACCGACAGGCCTGGTGCGCATCACCTGCTGCGGCACGTGGCAGGGATAGACGGGCGAAAAGGCGCTGGCGAGCAGGACCGGCAGGCTCGGCTGCGGCTCGCTCAGCTCGAAGGTCGCCTCGTAGTCGCCATTGATCGAAACGTCCTGCAGCTTGGAGTACCAGACCTTGCGCGGGTTGCGGTGGAAGTCCGACGTATCGCCCTTGCCGATCAGCATCCGCCAGGTGCACTGCACGTCCTTGGACGTGAACGGCTGGCCGTCGTGCCATTTCACGCCTTGCCGCAGCTTGAACGTCAATCTGGTATTGGTGGAATCCCAGGACCAGCTTTCGGCGAGGTCTCCGATCACGGTTTCCAGGCTCTCATGCGGTTTCGCCGGATCAAACACCACGAGATTGTTGAAGATTGCGGCGAACGGCGTCACCGAGGCGATGGTGGACTCCTCATGCAGCGAGGTCGAAGGCGGCAAGTCGTTGTGATAGAGGCGGAGCGTTCCGCCCTTCTTCTGCGCGGCGGCGGGCGTGACCGCAAGCAACGAAAGGCAAAGGTAAGCAATCCAGCCGGCACGCATTTTCGCCTCCCTGACCCTCATCCTGAGGAGCTTGCGAAGCAAGCGTCTCGAAGGATGAGGTCACAACGGGGCGGCCTCATGGTTCGAGACGCGCAGCATTGCTGCGCTCCTCACCATGAGGATTTAACTCTAATACTCGCAGCTCCGATAGTCCGAAGCCTCGCAGGCCCGCATCATCTCGCGCGCCCGCGCGAGCTCGTCCGCGCTCATCGAATGCGACATCTCCTCCATTTCCGCCTTCGCCCTGGTGTCGCCGCGCGCGGAGGCAAGGCTGAGCCACATGAAGGCGTGCGCCGAGCTTTTTGCGACGCCCTGCCCCCTGCGGTACATCGCGCCGATGGCGGCCTGCGCCCTGGCGTTGCCCCCTCGCGCCAGCGGCCGGAACAGCTGAATCGCCGGCGCATAATCGCCGCGATTGTAGGCGGCCATGCCGTCCTCCCAGGGACCGGCGAGCGCACCGGTGGCGCCGAGAACCTGCGCGGCCGCGACCAGCGCGCCCGCGACAACCAGCCTTTTCATGCCCGCAACCCTCAACCAGCGGCCAATTCTTACGCATCACGGGCCCGCAGCGCTACAGGGGAATTGGGGTTGGAGGCGTGGCTGAAATTGGCTAGTAGTTTTCGCGTGCGCGGCACGAAGCGCCCGAGGAAAGCGGAAATGACCTATTGCTGCGGAATCTTGGTGCGGGACGGGCTGGTCATGATCGCCGACACCCGGACCAATGCCGGCCTCGACAATATCTCGACCTTCCGCAAACTGCACATCTTCAGCAAGCCCGGCGAGCGCATCATGGCGGTCGCAAGCGCAGGGAATCTCGCGGTCAGCCAGTCGGTGCTGTCGACATTGACGGAAGGGACCGAGGATCCCCACACCGGCGAGCTCGAAACGCTGATGAATGCGCCGACCATGTTTCAGGCCGCGCAGCGCATCGGACGCGCGATCCGGCTGGTGCATGCGACCGAGGGTCCGGCGCTGAAATCCGAGGACGTCTCCTTCGACGTCTCGTTCCTGTTCGGCGGCCAGATCAAGGGCTCGCGGATGCGGCTGTTCATGGTCTACACCGCCGGCAATTTCATCGAATGCACCACCGACACGCCCTATTTGCAGATCGGCGAGCACAAATACGGCAAGCCGGTCCTTGACCGCGCCATGCATTACGACGTCGAGCTGTACGAGGCGCTCAAGACCGGGTTGATCTCGATGGACTCGACCATGCGCTCCAATCTCGGCGTGGGATTGCCGATCGACGTGCTGGTCGTGCGTGCCGACGTCTGCGACGCCGATCTCAACCACCGCATCGAGGCCGGCGAGCCCTACTTCCACGATCTGCGTTCGCGCTGGTCAGCGGCGCTGCGCGCGGCGCATCAGAACATCCCGCGGCCGCCTTACAAGGCGGAATCGGAAGCGAAGAGATAGCCGGCAACAGACAACCAACAACAAAGGCGAGGAAACAATGACTGACGCAACGAACAAGATCGCGGTGGTGACCGGCGCAGGCACCGGTGTCGGACGCGCCGCATCGCTGGCGCTGATGAATGCCGGTTTCACCGTGGTGCTCGCCGGCCGCCGCAAGGAGATGCTCGAGGAGACGCAGAAGCTCGGCGACAACGTCGGCAAGAGCCTGCCGGTGGTGGCCGACATGACCAAGCCGGAATCAATCGCCGCGCTGTTCAAGAAAGTGCAGGACACTTACGGGCGGCTCGACGTGCTCTTCAACAACGCCGGCATGGGTGCGCCGCCGGTGAATTTCGAGGACTTGCCGCTGGAGCAGTGGCAGGCCGTGGTGAACACCAACCTCACCGGCCCGTTCCTGTGCACGCAGCATGCGTTCCGCATCATGAAGGACCAGACCCCGCGCGGCGGCCGCATCATCAATAACGGCTCGATCTCGGCGCATGCGCCGCGGCCGTACTCGTCGGCCTATACCTCGACCAAGCACGCCATCACGGGGCTGACCAAGGCGAGCAATCTCGACGGCCGCAAGTACGACATCGCGGTCGGCCAGGTCGACATCGGCAATGCGGCGACACCCATGACCGACCGCATGGTCAACGGCCCCGGCGTGATGCAGCCCGACGGCAGGATGATTCATGAGCCGCGCATGGACGCGAAGGCGGTCGGCGACGCCGTGGCCTATATGGCCAGCCTGCCGCTCGATGCCAACGTGCTGTTCATGACCGTGATGGCATCGAAGATGCCGTTCGTCGGACGGGGCTAATGCCCACTTTCCGAAATCGTGATCCATTGCGTGCGATGATCTGATAGGGATTGCTTAACGGGTGCAATGCACACTTGCCGCAGAGTTGCGCCTTTGCGCGACCGAGAACACGCGCCTTTGGCCGGTACGAGTAATGCGGAAGCCATGTCTGACCTCAGCTCGACTTCTGGCCACGCAGCGCTGAAAGAGCAGCACGGCACCTATCCAACCATCCTGATGCCGTTGCTGTGGCTGGCGGGAGCGGTCGCGCTCGCGGTGCCCTCGATCCGCGGCGGCGTCTTCGATGCCATGTCCACCGATGACGCCATGCGGCTCGTTGAGGTTCGCGACTTGATCGGCGGGCAAGGCTGGTTCGACCTGTTTCAACACCGGTTGAATCCGCCTGGCACGTCGATGCACTGGTCACGCGTCATCGACGCGCCATTGGCCGCGCTGATACTGTTGCTGAAGCCACTGACAGGAACGCACGGCGCGGAGGCCGTAACGCTGTATCTTTGGCCGATGCTGCTATTTGCGGTCGCACTGGCGCTGATCGCGGCGATAGCCAGGCAGATGAGTGACGGCATTGATCCGCGGATAGCAGCAGTGGTTCTGGCAGTGCTATCCGCGCCCGCGCTCATCCATTTCCGGCCGGGTGCGATCGATCACCACAACGCGCAGATCGATTTGTTGCTCGCACTGGTCTTGATGGCGGCACAGATCGAGAAGAGTGCCGTCAAGGCCGCGCTGGGCGGCCTGATGGTATCGCTATCACTGGCGATCGGCATCGAAATGTTGCCCGCCATCGCGGCGACAGGTCTTGCCATATTTGGCCTTCTTGTCTGGCGCGGTGCGCCTGTCGCGCGTCAGGTTGGCGCCTTCGGGGCGGCGCTGGCCGCGTCGTCACTGCTGCTTGCACTGGCATTGCTTCCGCTGTCTTCCCTCACTTCACCGGTGTGCGACGCCTTCGGTGGGCCGGTCCTGCTGTTGGCCGCCGGCGGCGGCATCAGTCTGGTGATCATGGCCGGAATTGATCGCTACCACCCTGCCCTGTGGATGCGCCTGGCGGTGGGAGCGGCGTCAGCGATCGCTTTGCTCGGCGTGTTCCTCTCGTCGTTTTCGGAATGCATCGCGTCGCCCTACGCGCAGCTCGATCCGCTTGTTGTATCGTTGTGGGTCGATAAGGTCGCCGAATCCATGTCACTTGCCACGATGCTGCGGCTCGTGCCGCAGAAAGTCCTCGGCTATTACGGATTTCCATTGATGGCGACGGGCTTCGCGTTGGCAGCGCTGGTCCGGTCCAACCCGTTTGAACGGTTCCGCTGGATCCTTGGCACAGTGACGCTGGGGGCACTGATCGGGTTCAGCTTTTGGGAAGTGCGGGGCACAGCGGCGGCATCCATGGTGGCAGCCCCAATTTTTGCCGCGAGCCTGACCATTCTGTGGCCCACGCTTGCCAACGGACGAAACCTGCTCTTTTTGGCACTCGTCGCGTCGCCGGCCAGCTTTGCAGCCTTGGGGCTTTCGGCAAAGCCGTTGATCGACTTTGTCTTCAAGCCGCAAATGACGATCGCCGGAGATGCGTCAACGTGCCGGACCGTCTCGGATGTCGCCTCCCTGACACGACTGCCGAAGGGACGCGTGATGGCTCCGATCGATCTCGGACCGACGATTCTCGCCGAGACGAACCACGACGTCTTTGCCGCTCCATACCATCGCAATAACGACGGTAACGTCGCGATGTTCAGGCTGATGCTGGCGCCGTTACCGGCCGCGCACCGGATATTGGCGGATCGTCAGGTCGACTACGTGGTGACTTGCGCGGCAGATCCCGATCGAGATCTTGTCAAGCTTGCGCCGGATGGATTGGCGGCACGGCTCGGCCGCGGCGAAACGCCCGACTTTCTAGAACCGCTCGACCTCGACCCCGGACACAAAATTTCCATATGGCGCGTGGCAAGATGAAGCGAGCCGCCCCGCCGGGCTGAACGTCATCGCTGGCGCCGGCGCATGCTCGCCTGCGAGGATGAAACGGCGCAGGGCTTCACGCCGCCCGGGCCTTCGCCTTGCGCGGCACCAGGCGCTCGCTTGCCAGCGCGGCCTGCGCGCTCGACACTCCCGCTTCGTGATATTCGGCGTCCTCGTTGACCTGCCATATGTCGTAGATACGCTCGCCGGCCAGGATGTTCCGCGCTGTCAGCATCGCGGTCATCATGGCGTGATCCTGATTATTGTATTTGTGCATTCCGTTTCGGCCGATGAGATGCAGGTTCGGATACCCTTGCTCGAGGTCGCGCCGGATTATCGCCATGTGATCGCGATAGGCGTCATCATAGACCGGATAGGCCTTGGGCTGGCGCACCACGCAACCGTCGACCACGTCAGCGGCGGAGACCAGACCGACCTTGGCGACCTCACGCGTGGCGAGCGCGATAAGGTCCTCATCTGACATCGTCCACAGGCCGTCGCCCTCGAAGCAGAAATATTCGAGGCCCAGGCAGGTCATGCCGGCCGGCGCCATCTCGGGCGACCACGAGCCGAAATTCTGAACACGACCGACCTTCACCGAAGGGTCATGGATATAGATCCAGTTGTCGGCAAATATATCGGTCTTGTTGATCATCAGCGCAACGGTGAGGAAATCACGGTAGCGCAGCGCGCGCGCATGCAAGAGCGAGATAGGTTTCGGCGAGAGTTTCAGTGCCAGCTCGCGCACCGGCGCGGAACTCACGACGTGGCGCGCGGTATAGCTTTCGCGCTTTTCGTCTGCGGTCGCGACCTCGATGCGCCACAGCTTCTTGACGTCATCATAAGCGAGTTCGACCAGTTCGCGCCCCATCAGAACTTGACCGCCGCGCTCGATGATCCTGGCCGCGGCGGCCTCCCACATCATGCCGGGACCCTTGCGCGGATACTGGAACGTCTCGATCAACGTCTTTACGACATCGCCGTCGGCCGCGGCCGTCTTTGATTTGCGCCCAAACGAGTGCTTCAGCGCGTTCATGACCGCGACCCGCAGATCCAGTCCTTTGATACGCTGCGCCGCCCAATCGGCGGAGATTTCGTCGCACGACATACCCCACACCTTCTCGGTGTAGGTTTTGAAGAATATCTGAAACAGACGCTCGCCAAACCTGTTGCGCACCCAATCGTGGAAGCTGCGAGGCGACGCTATCGGAAACGCCTTGGCGTATGCATAGGACATTACGCAGATGGCGCTGGTGACTATCCCGAGGTTGCGCAGCGCCTGGAACGCGCTCAACGGATAGGAATAGAATTTTCCACCATAGTAGATGCGCGACAGCCGCCGCCGCGTGATGAAGTCGTCGGGCAGAATCTCGTGCCAGAGATCGACGACCTCCTTCGCCTTGGAGAAGAACCGATGGCCGCCGATATCGAACAGGAAATTGCCGTGCCTCACCGTGCGGCTTATGCCGCCGACATAGACCGGGTCTTTCTCGATGACGATGACAGAGGGCGTCTCCTTGGTGAGGCAGTAGGCCGTGGTAAGGCCTGCGGGCCCGGCACCGATTACGAAAATGTCTGCATCAGTTGTCATGCGCGGCGCGACCCTTCGAATGTCCGCCGCATTTGCGCAGAGCTTTGTTAACGTCGGGCTTATCGCTGCTTGAAAAAACCTCTGCTTTTAGAAGTTAACGAAACGTCAACACTCACTTCGGCGTAACCGGTGTCGGTCCGAATGCGTTTTCCGCCAGAACCGCCACCTCTTTCGTCCCGTATGACAAATAGGTCAGGCGCCATTGCCGCTTTTCCGAGATTTCCCGCAGCGCTTTGAAGCCGGCGAATCTCCAGTTGGGAAACCCGAAGTAGTCGTCGAAATGAAGAACAAGACCATGCTCGACGTAATCGGAGCACAGTTCCAGCACATCCACCGTTGCAGCGTAAGTATCACAGTCGACATGTACCAGCAGCGGAATGTCGGACGCAGGATGTTCCGCTTTCCAACGGGCTCCCGACTCCGCGAACCATCCCTTCACCAAAGTGACGTTGCTGCGGACCTTTGGCAGCTTGCCGCCGAGATCAAAGGTCTTTTCGGGAGCCATGCCGCTCCACTCTCCTTGCAGGCCTTCAAAGCTGTCAAATCCAACAAAATTCAAACCGGAAAACTTCCTGGCCTGGTGGTTAATCATTCCACCTTTGTAGACTCCAAACTCGAGTACGAGCTTGCGCGAAGGAAATCTTCTCCGCGCCTCCTGGATCGAAAGCGTCAAGCCGTCGAAGCGATCCAGAAAGGAATAGGCATCGTTCATGTTTTCCTTTGCGTAGTTGAAGGAGTCCATGACGGCATCGTGGCGCATCAGCATCGGAACGGATTCGGATAGCGTCCTCTCCGCGACATAGCGTGCAAACGAGGCAAATACGTTGGAAAACCAGACTTCCGCTCGAGTGCCTATGCGTGCCATGTCGGGTCTATCTCCAGCAATGTCCGGGAACAGAAGCCACCCGACAACGGAGTCGGCCGGCGGCTTGGTGTAGCGGGAACGGGATCGAATCGCTCCACCTGCGTTCCCTTCCAAATAATATACGACCTGGTTTGCGTGTCCTAGCCAGAGGCAGTTCTGCTGCGCGCCGGCGAGGTGCGGTAATGATCGCATAGGACTCGTTTAACGCCTGCTGTGTACGCTGGCACGATGTTTGCGCTTGATGATTTTGGTGCGGCTTCGCACGATCGGGAAACCATGGCGCCCGCCAAGGCCCATAGGACGATTTGTGCCGTCGTGCTTTTGCTTTTTATTCTCGCTGCTGCGGTCAGCGCCATGCGCAAGGATGTGACGCAGGGCTTCGACGAAGTAGCACACGCATCCTACGTCATGCACCTGCAGCACACCGGTGAAATATGGCCTGCGTTCGAGGATCTGCGGATGCTTGATCCACCGAGCTTCCGCTTCACCGGCGAGGCGAATTATCTCGATCACCCCTCTCCCTACTATGTGCTGCTGGCCCGCCTGGGTCCCACGCTCGAAGGTCACCCCGAGGCGATCCTGGTCCACCGGCTGTTCAATGTGGCGCTTGCTGCGATTGGGCTCGCGGCTTTGATGGCGATAGGGCTCCTGGCGAGGCTGCCGCGGCTCGCATTTTATGCATACATCGTTCCTCTCGCCGCCATCCCCGTGCTGGCGCCGCTGGCGGGCGCCGTCAACAACGACAACGCCGCATTCGCCGGCGGAGCTATTGCCACGCTCGCCGCTTTTCAGCTCCTGGTCACCGGGAGTCGGACTGCATTATTCGCAGTGCTCGGCGGCGTGATCGTCGCGTCATGGGCCAAGTTCACTGGATTGCTGCTGGTAGGCGGATTGGTTGCCGGCGTGTTGCTATGGTTGCTGTGGCATGGCCGCTTGCAGCCGCGATGGATCGTGCCGATCGCGATTGCCGTGCTGCTGGCCGGCGCCCCCTATCTCGCATTGTTCGCCCAGTACGGCAGCCCGACGCCGAGGACGCCGGGCATGGTTGCGATGGTCAAGACCGGCGCGCACTCCGCCGGCTGGGACAGCGCCGAGCGACTGACGCCAGTCTCCTTTGCGGTGCATTTCATCTCGGAGTTCATTCTTCAATGGATGCCGGCTCTGAAGCCACGAAGCGCGCTGAATTACGCCGCGATGGCGATTCCGATCACAGCGGTGCTGTGCGCCTTCGGCGGACTTGTGGCGACGATTCGGCGGATTTCGCATGGAACGGAAGGGCCACTCGATGTCTTGATTGCCGCCGGCGCGCTGGCTTTCACCGCAACGTTCGTGATCCACATCATCTTCAGTTATCAGCTGCACACCGAATTCGGCTGGCTGACAACCGCCTACCCCCGCTACTATTTGCCGTTGGCAGCGCTCGTCCCCCTCGCGGAGCTGTCGTTGCTCAACGCGACCAGGCAGCCGCGCGCCCGCGCCATGCTGGTTGCCTTCCTGGTTACCGGTCCCCTGATCTTCGGCCTGTTGGGCTCACCATGGGGATAGGATTTTCCGGGACCGCACATCGCACCGCGTCCCTCGCGCCGCCTGGCTAGATAGATGGGGTGGCGGCCCTACTCCAATCGCTCGACATCCCTGAGCGCCGGAAACAGCCGCATCCACAACAACGCGATCGCAACCGTCGCGACGCCGCCAAGCACCGCCGCCGGCATGGCGCCGAACAGCGCGGCCGTGACGCCGCTCTCGAACTGGCCAAGCTGGTTCGATGCGTTGATAAAGAGGAAATTGACCGCGCCGACGCGGCCGCGCATCGCGTCGGGCGTGCGCAGCTGCACCAGCGAAAATCTGATCACGACACTGACGGTGTCGGCCGCGCCGAGAACGGCGAGCGCCAGCAGCGACAGCCACATCCAGTGCGACAGCGCAAACACGACGGTCGCCGCGCCAAAGATCATCACCGCCTGGAACATGCGCCGTCCCACCCGCCTGTCGATGGTGTGGCGCGCCAGCAGCGTGGTCATCAGCAGAGCGCCAACCGCGGGCGCGGCGCGCAGTATGCCGAGCCCGAACGGGCCGGCCTGCAGGATGTCGCGGGCATAGATCGGCAACAGCGCCGTGACGCCGCCGAACAGCACCGCGAACAGGTCGAGCGAGATCGTGCCCAGGATCGCGGGATCGCTGCGGATGAAGCGCACGCCGGCGAAGACGTCGCCGGCCGAGGCCGACCCCTTGGCCGGCGCCTGCGCGACAATGCGGATCGCGCCGGTGAAGATCATGCCCAACATCCAGAACGCGACCATGATGCCATAGGGCAGACCGGGCGAGAGCGCATAGGCGAGCCCGCCGAGCGCGGGTCCCGTGATGGTGGCGATCTGGATCGCGCCGCTGGACAGCGCGGTCGCGCGCTGCAGCGTGCCTTGCGGGGCGATCAGCGGCAGCAGCGCCGCGGTCGCCGGGCTCTCGAAGGCGCCGGCGGTGCCCAGCACGAAAGTCGCAACAAAGATGTGGGCTTCGGTGAGCCAGCCGGCATAGGAGCCCCACGCCAGGAACAGCGCGGTCAGCGCCTCCGCGACCTGGCAGAACTGCACGACACGCTTGCGTTCGAAACGGTCCGCGGCGTGGCCTGCGACGAACACGAGGAGCGCGGTGGGGAGAAACTGCACCAGGCCGACCATGCCAAGGTCGAAGGCGCGGCCGGTCATGTCATAGACCTGCCAGCCGATCGCGACGGCGCCGATCTGGCTGGAAAAACGCGACAGACTCCGCGACAGCAGGAAGAAGATGATCGAGGGCTGCCTGAGCAAGGCGGCCGCGCCGGCCGGCGTTATCACAGTCATGATCCCTTCGGTGGCGAACCATCGCGCGGTTGTCAATGGCGGCTGTGAATCGCGCACATGGCATTGCGCTTCGCCACGCGCTGCCGTCATAGTAGTGCGGCGGATCTGGGGGACTCATGCTTCAACTGCAATCGGCGTTCGGCATTGTCGCCTTGCTTTTGATCGCCTGGGGCATCAGCGAGAATCGCCGCGCGGTATCGCTGCGCCAGGCTGCGATCGGGCTGGCGGCGACGCTTGCGACGGCGGTGATCCTGATCAAGCTGCCGCTGGTCGCACATGCCTTTGGCGCCATCAACGACGCAGTCGGCGCGATCGCGTCGGCCTCGCGCGCCGGCACGTCGTTCGTGTTCGGCTATCTCGGCGGCGCCCCGCTGCCGTTCGATCCCAAGACGCCGGGCTCGGATTTCATCCTCGCCCTTCAGGCGCTGCCGATCGTGCTGCTCATGAGCGTGCTGACGACGTTGCTGTTTTACTGGCGGGTGCTGCCGCCGATCGTGCGCGGCATGGCCTGGCTGCTCGAGCGCACGCTCGGCGTCGGCGGCGCGGTCGGGCTCTCAACTGCCGCCAATATCTTCCTCGGCATGGTGGAGGCGCCGCTTTTCGTCCGTCCCTATCTGGCGCAGATGACGCGCAGCGAACTGTTCCTGGTGATGACTGGCGGCATGGCGGGCATCGCCGGCACGGTGCTGGTGCTCTATGCGACCCTGCTTGCCCCGCTCATTCCCGACGCGGCCGCGCATTTCGTGATCGCCTCCGTGCTGGGCGCGCCGGCCGCGATCCTGATCAGCTTGATCATGGTGCCGGAAACGGACGACCGCCGCACCGGCGGCGCGCTCGATGATATCAGCATGCAGGCCTCCGGCACGATGGATGCGATCGTCAAGGGCACGTCGGCCGGACTCGAATTGCTGCTCAACATCATCGCGATGCTGATCGTGCTGGTGGCGCTGGTGCATCTCTTCAATGCGATCCTGGGCCTCTTCCCGAATATCGGCGGTGCGCCGATCTCGCTGCAGCGGATGCTGGGGCTGGTGATGGCCCCTGTCTGCTGGCTGATGGGCCTGCCTTGGCCGCAGGCGATCACGGGTGGAAGCCTGATGGGCACCAAGACCGTGCTCAACGAGTTGATCGCCTATGTCGACCTGTCGAAGCTGGCGCCTGACGCGCTCGATCCGCGCTCAAAGCTGATCATGCTCTACGCGATGTGCGGCTTCGCCAATTTCGGCAGCCTTGGCATCATGATCGCCGGGCTGGGCACCATGGCGCCGGAACGGCGCGAGGAGATCAACGCGCTCGGGGTGAAGTCGATCGTATCAGGGACGATCACGACGTGTTTGATGGGCGCGGTGGTTGGGTTGCTTTCCTAGCAGCATCGTCATTGCGAGCGAAGCGAAGCAATCCATCTACGCGAATGAAGAATGGATTGCTTCGTCGCTTCGCTCCTCGCAATGACGAAGAACAACCTACGCCGCCAATTCCACCGTCTTGAAGTCGGCCGGCAGAATGACTTCCAGCAGTTCGACGTCGTCGGAATAATCCATGATCAGATGACGGATATTCGGCGGCTGGGTCCAGCAACTGCCGAGCTGGAACGTCGTCTCGCCGATGCCATCCATATAGGTCTTCACCCAGCCCTTGAGCACATAGACCATCTGGAATTCGACGTCGTGGAAATGCAGTTTCGAGACCTCGTCCGGATTGCACGGCCCGATCAGCCGGATCACATGCGCGCGTGCCAGCCCATGGGTGGCGTCGACAATGCCGAGGTCGCGGTATTTCGCGTAGGTGCGCAGGCCGTCGGCCTTGAAGTCTTCCTCGCGATGGTGGCTGATGGCGACGCGCTGCTTGGGGCGCGCGCGTTTCGCAGCTAGCGGCGCCCTGCCCTTGCTTGCGAGCTTCTTGCGCGCGCTTGGTTTGGCGGCGGCCTTTACGCCGGATTTGCGCGGCGGCGATTTTTTCTGTGCCGCGCGCTTTGATGCGGCACGTGTCTTCTTCGGCTTCTTTTTGGCCATGATGCTCTCCCCTTCGTCTTGCCGCGAAGAGGATAGCACAGATTACGCGCCAACGCGGATCAATGCAGGCGGAACACGCCGTCGATGGCGCGCAACTCGGCCGGCTTGATCAGCTTGGAATGCGCCACCGTCACCTTGAACAGCGGCCCTTCCAGCTTCTCCTGCCAGAACTGCAGGAAATCCTTCAGCGCCGGAAATCTCGGAAACAGATCGTAGTTCTGCCAGACGTAGGTCTGCAGCAGCGACGGATGATCCGGCATCCGATAGAGGATCTCTGCCGTCGTCAGCCCATATCCCAGCGCCAGTTTCCGGAAGTCTTCGGAAACAACCCCAACCCGCGTAGTCATGCCAGCCTCCTGTGAAGGAGCGCATTCGCGTGGGGTGGCCTGCCGGAGCCACCCCGGCCTGAGATGCGCTCACATGAGAGAAATGTGACGCACGCAACCAACGCATCACAAGCCCAAATGGTTAATGAATTGTTGAAAATTCTTGCATTGGCAGCAGCTTACCGCGTTTGCTAACGCCGCATTGCGAAGGCCGGCAGCGTTAACGATGCTTTTAAACTTCCTGGCAGGGCGGCCGGCCGAGTGCCAATTTTTCTGCTAAAGGCCCTTGTCCGCACCCGGACTCTCGCCTAATTGTAACCCGCTGGCACTCGCCGGGGGCGATTGCTAGCACCCCAAAACTCTCTAACATTAGAATATCTTAGGAGGACTGCATGAAATTCCGTCCGCTTCACGACCGCGTCGTGGTCAAGCGTATCGACGCCGAAGAGAAGACCGCTGGCGGCATCATCATTCCCGACACTGCCAAGGAAAAGCCCTCCCAGGGCGAAGTCATC
>Ga0105238_10004879_pt1 | contig 13265 bp, 9 predicted proteins | sample KBSC34metaG_FD_81526 | JGI IMG/M metagenome (GOLD analysis project Ga0105238, IMG submission 81526) | Corn rhizosphere microbial communities from Kellogg Biological Station, Michigan, USA - KBS C3-4 metaG | ecosystem: Host-associated > Plants > Roots > Rhizosphere > Soil | place: Michigan, USA... | reverse complement strand
AACTCAAATTCATCAACGCCTCCGACCCCCGATAATACCTTATCAGGGCGTCATTTGTCGCCGCCCACTTGCGACGGCTTTTTCACCAGTCAAAGTTAACTAAAACAACTGTTCCTTTGATGCACTTCCGGCTCTTAGGTTCCCTGTCGCGCCGTCGCTAACGACATTCTTGACAGGATTACAGGATTGTCAATCATTTTCCGTCTCGAACTCGAGCCGGTTCCGCCTGCGTCTGACCCGTCCACCGTTCGGCAATTCCGCTACTTTCCCGCCTGAATTGCCCTCCAAAAGCCTTTCCACCGCCACGAGATGAACCATTTCCAGTCTGCGCGTACCGCCCCGCGCGTCCGAAAGCCATTGCCGTAACGCTCGCCGGCGAATGGCCGGCGGCGCGTTGGTCAGCACCTTTACGTCAAGCACGGGCGGTTTGGTTTCATCCCTCTCTACGCTCTCCTCGTTGCCTTCCTCGTTATTAGACACCGCCGCCCGTCGTAACAGTGCATCAGAATCATCGGAAAGTACTGCGCCGTCTTCACGCAACTGGCTAGCTGTACGCGAGATAGCTTCGACGATGCGGTTATTGAACGACTGCATCAACGGCAGGAGCTGTTTGCGGACCTTCACGCGCGCGAAGGTGAGATCGTCGTTCATCTCGTCCGAAAGAAACTTGATTCTTCGCACCCGGCAATATTCTTCAGTGTCGATCCGGCGCGCCCACAGGAGCGGCCGAACGAGCTTGATCGAACTATTTTTGGCGAGTGGCCGCACCGCTTCCATGCCTCCGAGACCAAAACCCGCGCTGCCACGCATGAGACGGAGCAGCACTGTTTCAGCCTGATCGTCCATGGTGTGGCCGGTCAGGACGTAGTTTGCGGAGACTCGCTTCGCTGTTCTTTGGAGAAAAGCGTACCGAGCATCTCGTGCTGCTTGCTCAAGGTTCTCGCTTTCCGTCTCCGCATCTTCTGCGACCTTGCTGCGACCGATCACGCTCTTGAAACCGAGGTTTGTCGCGAGTTCCGAAACCCATTTTGCGTCTTTGCTGCTTGATTTTCGGATCCGGTGGTCGAGATGGGCGACGCAGATCTCGACATAGAGCTTGTGGTGGCGCTGGAGCTCCTCGAGTGCGAGCAGCAGGGCGGTCGAGTCGGCGCCGCCGGAAACGGCGACAACGATGGTTTGGCCGGAAATTGGCAGCTTGAGCTTGCGCCAGTCGGCGAGCAAAAGCCTTGGAAATTGATTGAGTCGCATCCCGGGATTATAAGCCCGCGAAGCGGGCGAAAGTATAAAGCCTAGGGCGTAAGCCCTGGGATCACGATTTATGCGAACACAATTGAGCCCGCGGAGCGGGCGGCAGCACATGACTACCGAACGCTTTCGCCCGTCTCACGGGCTCGAACAAAACTCCTGGCGTCATGATCCTGGGGCTTGCGCCCCAGGCTTTATGCTTTCGCCCGCGTTGCGGGCTACGCAACTGCCACGAAGCTGCCACAATTTATTGAAACAATCGCGTCGTTTGTCGTTTAGAAACCATGTCGCTATCAAAACCCGACGAACAAGGGGAAGCCAATGAGGGTTGAAAAACAGATTAGATTCAATGAGTGGTTGCTCGGCTCCACGATTTTGTGCCAGTCATGCGGCTGTCTGTGGCTGGTGCCCGCTGCCCAGCAGCAGGACCGTTATCACTGCCGCCAGTGTGGCAGCGAAGTGACCGGCAAACCACGTCCGATGCCAGGCGATCAGCCAGCCAAACGTGCCAACGGTTGACGGTTCCCCTGCCACAAAACATTTGCGGGTGGTGTTTACCTCACAGAGCACACTAAGTACTCTGCTTTTCTTTCATTAAACCCAGCAAGGTTAGTTTCCTTGGGGTGCGTCTGCCGCACTCCAAGGTATTTTTCCGGAGGTAACCGATGAAATCTTCACCCGCTCGCATCGTTTCTGTTGCCGCGTTGGCAGGCGCCCTGTTGCTGCTCTGGGCCTGTTATCCCGCCGCTCAAGTCAGCTACTCAAACCCGCAGGATTCTGTTGCCAGACAATGGCTGGTCGAATACAGGCCGAGTGACTCCAAGCTCCAACTCGGTCTGAACTACCGGCGGGCCGGTAAAAACGGGGGGTTCAGCTTCAACAACACAGAGTTTGATGTCACGCTCGATCAGCTACCCGGATTGACTCGCGATCAGATGATGTCGTCATCCGGCACGAACGTGAACTTCCAGCTCAAGCGCGACGCCGGCACATTTAATTTCGAGGGCTGGTTCAAAAACGGAAACGGATCCGGTCATTTCACCTTTACGCCCAACCAGTCGTTTGCGGCTGAACTCGCGCGACAAGGTTTCGGCCAGGCTACTGACGATCAACTGCAGTCGCTAGCGATGAGCGACACCGGCCAGGCTGTCATTAACGAACTGAAAAACCAGGGATACGATGCTGCGACTGTCGAACAGCTCGTGCGCCTCGGCAATCACGGCGTCAGACTCGAATACTTGCAGGGACTGAAATCACTCGGCTACTCCGTAAAATCCACGGACCTCGTCGTGCGTATGAAAGATCACGGCGTGAGTTTGAGCTTCATTCGCGAGCTGGGAGGCATGGGGTACAGCAATCTGGAGCCGGATGAACTCGTTCGCACGAAAGATCACGGCGTCGGCACCTCTTTCATAACGGAATTGAAAGCGCTTGGTTACGACCGTTTACAACTCGACGAGTTGCGCCGCATGAAAGATCACGGCGTCAATTCGTCTTTTATCAAGGAACTCCAGGAACTCGGCTACAACAACACGAGCGTCGAACAACTGGTTCGGCTCAAAGATCACGGCGTCAGTGCCACCTACATCAAGCGAATGAAGGAACGTGGCTACGCCGACCTCAGCCTGGACGAATTCATTCGTCTGCGGGACCGCGGCGAGCGCGAATAGTCCGTCTTGCATCGCGGATAGTCCCTCCTGCATCTGAGAGTTTCACAGTTTTCCCACTCCCGGTGTAATCTGTGGTATCTCTGCCCAAAACACTGTTTTCCTGAGGATTGAAATGAGATTGAGAAGATTGCTTTCTGCGCTGTTGCTGGCGCTCTTTAGTTTACAAACACTCCATATCACTGCGCTGGCTGACGAAGGTATGTGGACGTTCAACAACGTCCCGCGCGCAGATATCAAAAAGAAATACGGATTTGACGTTACCGACGAATGGCTCAATAAGGTCCGGCTGGCCTCGGTTCGTTTCAACAACGGTGGTTCCGGTTCGTTCGTTTCGCCAAACGGTCTCGTCCTGACGAACTATCACATCGTCGAAGATATCGTTGGTGAAGTCAGCACGCCTGAGAAGGATCTAGCGAAAGAAGGCTTCGTCGCGAAAACACGCGCCGAGGAGATCAAAGCGCCGAGTCTGGAACTGAATCAACTGATCAGTATCGAGGACGTGACGGCGCGCGTGAATGCGGCGGTGAAACCCGGCGCAACGGACGCTGAAGCCTTTGCAGCCAGACGCGCGGAGACCACTGCGATCGAAGCAGAATCAACCAAAGCTACCGGCTTGCGCTCCGACGTGGTCCCGCTTTACCAGGGCGGACAATACAATCTTTATCGTTACAAGAAGTACACCGACGTTCGGCTCGTGTTCGTGCCTGAATTCCAGGCGGCGTTTTTCGGCGGCGATCCTGACAACTTTAATTTCCCACGTTACAACATCGACATGGCGCTGGTTCGCGTTTACGAAAACGATCAGCCGGTGCATCCCGAGAATTACTTCAAGTGGTCGACCGCGGGCGCGAAAGAGGGAAGTCTTGTTTTCGTGACCGGCAATCCCGGCGGCACATCCAGGCTCAACACAGTGGCCCATCTCGAGGAACTACGCGACGCCAGTATCCCGATCATCATCCGTTTGCTCGAGCATCAGGAGGCAATGCTCAAAAAGTACATGGCAATGGGTGAAGAGCAAACTCGCCAGGCTCAGAATGAGCTCAACGGCGTACAGAACGCCTTGAAGGTCTATCGCGGACGGCTGGAGGGTTTGAAAGATCCTAACCTGATGTCGCGAAAGAAACAGGAAGAGGCGGCGCTGCGCAAAGCAATTGCAGCGAAGCCGGAGGAGCAGAAGAAGTATGGCGATGCGTGGGATGCAATCGCAAAGGCACATCAGACATATCCGAGCTATATAAAAGAGCGCAGAATCTTCGATCAATTGGGCGGGTTTAATAGCACTCTCTTCGGTTTTGCGCGAGCTTTGGTGCGGCTCGCCGACGAGAGTGCAAAACCGAATCCCGAACGGTTGCCGGAGTACACCGATGCTCGTCGTGCTTCGTTAGAGCTTGGGCTTTACTCACCGGCGCCGATTCACGAAGACTTCGAAAAACTCAAACTCGCAGACTCGCTCAGTTTCATGGTCGAATTGCTCAGCGCCGACAATCCGCTCGTCAAGCAAGTTCTCGACGGCAAAACTCCGGAAGCACGCGCAGAAGAAATGATCGCGGGTACGAAGCTGAAGGATGTACAGGCTCGCAAAGAACTGGCGAAAGGCGGCAAGGCGGCCATCGAGGCTTCGACCGATCCCATGATTGTCGTCGCTCGTTTGATCGACCCGAAGGGTCGTGAGCTGCGGAAGCGTTTCGAAAGCGAAGTGACCGGAGTCGAGCGCACCAACTACGCGAAAATTGCGCGCGCGCTCTTCGATATACAGGGAAACAAGATTTATCCCGACGCGACGTTCACGCTTCGTCTTTCGTATGGCGCAGTCGAAGGTTACATGGAGAACGGAAAGAAGGTTCCGCCGTTCACGACGCTCGGTGGACTCTTTGCTCGTTCGGACAAGTTCAAGCACGAGTTTCCATACAACCTGCCACCGCGCTGGACAGAGAAGAAGAGTGCACTCAACCTGAATACGCCGTTTAATTTCGTTTCGACCAACGACATCATCGGCGGAAACTCAGGCTCACCGACGATCAATCAGAACGGCGAACTCGTCGGTCTGATCTTCGACGGCAACATTCAATCGCTCGTCGGCGACTATGTTTACGACGAGTCAGTGAACCGGGCGATCTCGGTTGACTCGAGGGGAATGTTGGAGGTGTTGAAGAAGGTCTTCGGTGCGAATGAGATTGCTGCGGAACTAACTGCTGCCAGCTAAACAAAACCATCCACAGATTACGCAGAGCAATCTGTGTAATCTGTGGATTATGCTTTCTCCAGTCCAGCGTACTTCTCGACTAACTTCTTCTGCCCATAACCTGGGAAACTTACCGTCAGCTTAGTTGACTCACCGGCGCCTTCACGACGCAGGACCAAACCTCGGCCATACTTGGAATGCTTCACATATGAGCCGGGTGTGAACTCGGTCGATTTTGAAGGTGCGGGATCTGCTTTCGAAATGTTCGGCAAGCTGCCGGAGGTCTGGCCCATCTGGCGGTTGCGCTGTTTGAAGAAGTCCGCGATTGAATCGACGCTGTCGTAAGTCTTACCCGTGTATTTCTTCCGTTCCTTTTTGTACTCGCCGTGTTCATAGTCGATCGTCGACGAGCCGTTCTTGAACGACAACCACGACTTGCCCAAACTAAGATCCTCGAGCAGGTCCGTTGGCATTTCATTCAGGAACTGAGATGGTTCTGAAGCGAGCTCTTCACCATAAACGCGTCGCCTCATCGCGTGGGTTACGTACAGATAACGCTCAGCGCGGGTCATCGCGACGTACGCGAGTCGCCGCTCTTCTTCGAGCTCGGCGCGGTCGGTCGCCGAACGGGAATGTGGAAACAAACCATCTTCAAGCCCAACGACGAACACCAACGGAAATTCAAGACCCTTGGCTGAGTGGACAGTCATGAGCGTGACGGGCGCGTCGCGTTTGTAGTCGTCCTGATCGGAAACCAACGCCGAGTGATCGATAAACTCGCGCAGTCCCTCGATTCCTTGTTCATCGTAATCGACGGCTGCGTTGACGAGCTCCTGCAAGTTCTCGAGACGACCTTCGGCTTCGTCAGTGCGTTCACCACGTAATGCCGCGTCGTAACCTGTTTCGATGATTGCAGCACGAACAACGTCAGAAACGGGTTCTCGACTTGTGCCGTCGGGCGTCTCGGCCAACTTCGCCAGCTTATTGACGATGCTGCGGAAATTCTTCAGTGCGCTGATAGCTCGCGGACCGAGATCTCCGGGTTGCTCGATCGTGATCGCGATCGTTTCCCACAAACTGAGTTCGTAATCTTTCGCCCGTCGCTCGAGCTCGTCGATGGTCGTCTTTCCGATACCGCGCGGCGGACTATTAATCACGCGCCCGAGCGCAATCGAATCGTTCTGATTCAGCGCGAGTTTCAGATACGCAATGATGTCGCGCACTTCCATTCGCTCGTAGAACGAGAAACCGCCGATGATGTTGTACTGCAACTCGGCGCGCCGCATGGCTTCTTCAAACACACGTGACTGTGAGTTGGTGCGGTAGAGTACTGCGGCGCGGATATCGAACTCTTCGCGCCTGTGTTCGACAATCTTTTTCGCGACCCAACGCGCTTCTGCTTCGGCGTCCAGCGCCTGGTAATAACCGACACGGCCGCCACGCGGATTCGACGTCCAGAGACTCTTGCCCTTGCGTTCGAGATTGTTCTTCACCACCGCGCCGGCGACGTCGAGGATCGTCTGCGTCGAGCGGTAGTTTTGCTCGAGGCGAATGGTCCTGGTGTTCGGGAAATGCTTTTCGAAGTTGAGGATGTTGCTAATATCCGCGCCGCGCCATTTGTAGATCGACTGATCCTCGTCGCCGACGACTGCGATGTTTTTACTCTTTTCGGTAATCAGTCTGATCAGCTCGAATTGGAGCGCGTTAGTGTCCTGGTATTCGTCGACGAGAATATAGCGAAACTTGTTGTTGTACTTTTCCCTGACTTCCGCCACGTCGCGCAGCAGCCGCACGGTCTTGATCAGCAGGTCGTCAAAATCGAGCGCGTTGTTTCCGTGCAGACGGGCTTCGTACATCTCGTAGACCTTCGCCATCGCCGCGCGACGCTCGTCCTGGTACTCGGCCCGGGCTGCGAAAGACGTCGGGTCTTGACCGTGATTTTTTGCGGAACTGATGGCAGACTGCGTGGCGCGCGGACCGAGATACTTCTCGTCGTAACCGAGATCCCTGATGCACTGTTTGATTAAACGAATCGAGTCGTCCTGATCGTAGATAGTGAAGCGACGCGTGTACTTGTCGTTCAACTTTTCCACATCCTGCCGTAGGATGCGTACGCAGAGGCTGTGGAATGTCGAGACGAGCGGGAGGGTCGAGCGCTCCTGTGTGTGAAGGAGTCGTTGCACACGCTGGCGCATTTCATCGGCGGCTTTGTTTGTAAAAGTGACGGCGAGGATATTCCAGTACGGAACTTTCTGCTCGGCGATGAGATAAGCGATGCGATGTGCGATAACTCTGGTCTTGCCCGCGCCCGCGCCCGCGAGGATCAGGAGCGGACCCTCGGTGCTAAGCACAGCCTCGCGTTGTTGTTCGTTGAGTTGTGACAGAAAATCAGAATCCACGCGTGCGTGCATTTAATCACATCGATTGAAGGAGACAAAATCTGCGTAATCTGTGGATGGATTTGACCGCAAGAACCAGATAGATCGATGATTCATTTTTCTCTAAGCTCTGAGCATGAACATGAACACAGCTATCAAGAACGATCAACTCTGGCAAGCGGTGGTGGCGAAAGACGCGCGCTTCGATGGCCAGTTTGTATTCGCCGTCAGCTCGACGGGAGTTTACTGTCGCCCGTCATGTCCTTCGCGTCGCGCGCATCGCGAGCGCGTCAAGTTCTTTGATTTACCCGAAGCGGCAGAACAGGCCGGTTTTCGTGCGTGCCTGCGCTGCCAACCGCGACGCGCACGCATCATGGATCCGCAAGTTGAACTCGTGCAGCGTGTCTGTCGTCTGCTCAACTCGAACGAAAGTGAATCTCTCAAACTCGCCGAACTCGCCACGCAAGCCGGTGTAAGCCAGTTTCATTTGCAACGCACTTTCAAACGAGTGATGGGCATCAGTCCACGGCAGTATCTCGCGGCACGCAAGATCGACAACTTCAAGACGCTCGTGCGCAAGGGAGAATCGGTGACGACTTCACTTTACGAGTCAGGCTTCAACTCAAGCAGCCGTCTCTACGAGCACGCTGCCGAAGAACTCGGTATGACACCTGCGACATACAGTCGCGGCGGCCGCGGGGTAAATATCAGTTACACGATCGCCTCATCGTCGATGGGACGCCTGCTCGTGGCCGTGACTGAGCGAGGTGTTTGCGCGGTGCGAATGGCTGACAACGATGCGGAGCTTGAAAAAGATCTGCGTGGGGAATTTCCAAACGCGGAGCTCAAGCGTGACGATTCTGCCTTGCGCGAATCGGTGCAGAAGATTCTCAATCATCTCGAGAAGAATGAGCCCCGTCTCGACCTGCCGCTCGATATCAAAGCGACGGCTTTTCAACGCCAGGTTTGGGAACACCTGCGTGCGATTCCTTACGGGCAAACAGTTTCTTACGGCGAGGTGGCAAAAGCCCTCGGTAAACCGGGCGCAGTACGTGCCGTCGGACGCGCGTGTGCGACAAATCCGGTCGCACTCGTCATTCCCTGTCATCGTGTTGTTCGTGAAGACAAGACCCTCGGCGGTTATCGCTGGGGACTCGATCGTAAGAAGAAACTACTGGACTACGAGCGCCGGGCCCAGAAAGCCTGACCCTTTTCTCGATTCGATTGCGCGTTAGGGAGAGGCGGGGGGCAGACGGCTCGTAGCCAACAGCACTGTAGGGGATGCAGTGCGTAACAGCCGTTTGCCCCTGAGGGGTGCCACAAAAGGCACAGAAAGCACATAAAGCACAAAAAAGATTTTGAGTTCTTTTATGTGCCTTTTGTGATTTTTGTGCTTCTTGTGGCTTTACTCGACGGTCACGGACTTGGCCAGGTTGCGTGGCTGGTCGACGTCACAACCGCGCCGGACTGCGATGTGATACGCAAGCAGTTGCAGCGGGATAATCGAGAGAATCGGTGAAAGCAGATCGCTCGCAGCGGGTATCTCGATCACGTGATCTGAAACAACCGAAGAGATCGAATCGCCTTCAGTCAGCACGGAAATCACGATACCCTCACGTGCCTTAACTTCCACGATGTTCGAATGAGTCTTCTCGTAGCGCAGCTCTGAAGCGCGGTTGCCTTCTTCGCGAGTGTTGATGAAGAGCACTGGCAAGCGTTCGTCAATCAACGCGTTTGGACCATGCTTCATCTCACCGGCCGGATAGCCTTCGGCGTGAATGTACGAAATCTCTTTCAGCTTCAACGCGCCTTCCAGCGCGACCGGGAAATTGATGCCGCGACCGAGATACAGAAAATCTGTAGAGCGGAAGAATTCCTTCGAGAGCTCCTCGATGCCGTCTGAATCGTTCAGCAGGTGTTCGAGTTTGACCGGTAGCTCCGCGAGTTCCTGCGCATGAAAGCGAGCTTCTTCGACAGAAAGCACCCCGCGGACCTGGCCCAGGTACATGCCGAGCAGGTAAAGCGCAATCATCTGAGAAGTGAAAGCCTTGGTCGAGGCAACGCCAATCTCAGGACCAGCGTGCGTCAGGATCGTCCCATCGGCTTCGCGAACGATCATCGAACCCTGCACGTTGCAGATCGCCAACACGCAGGCGCCGAGCTCTTTTGCTTCACGTAGTGCGGCGATTGTATCGGCCGTTTCTCCGGATTGAGAAATCACCAGCAACAACGAGTTTTCATCCATCACCGGATCGCGATAACGAAACTCCGAAGCGTAATCGACGTCAACCGGTATCCGCGCGAGCTGCTCGATCATGTATTTACCGGCGAGACCTGCGTGCCACGAAGTGCCACAAGCGGCAATCTTGATCGACGTGAACCGTTTGAAGTCGGCCTCCGTGATGTTTGCCATCTCGTCGAGAAACACCTGACCGCTGTCTAGTGATATCCGTCCCTGCACGGTGTCGCGGACGGAGCGCGGCTGCTCGTAAATCTCTTTGAGCATGAAGTGCTTGAAGCCGCCCTTCTCCGCCATGATCGGATCCCACGTGATTCTTTGAATAGAAGGCTGAACTGAGTTGCCTTCGAAATCTGTAACGCGCACTGCGTCTCTGTTGATGACAGCGATCTCGCCGTCGCCGAGAAAGAAGACGTCGCGTGTGTGTTGCAGAATCGGCGGGATGTCGGAAGCCACGAAGAACTCGCGGTCGCCTAAACCGATAACGACTGGCGGGCCCTGGCGAACAGCAATGATCGTGTCGGGTTCGTCAGCGTTGATGATCGAGAGTGCAAAGATTCCGCGCAGTTCAGCCACAGCCAAGCGCACCGCTTGCTCGAACGAGGAGTCCTTTTTGAGATGCTCTTCGATGAGGTGAGCCATGATCTCTGTGTCGGTTTCAGTGACGAAGTGGTGATCGGATTTGCGTAGTCGTTCTTTTAACTGGAGATAGTTTTCGATGATGCCGTTGTGAACGACGACGACGCGGCCGGTGCAGTCGCGATGCGGGTGTGCATTTTCTTCAGTGGGACGGCCGTGTGTTGCCCAGCGTGTGTGGCCGATGCCGTAAGTGCCGTCGAGTGGACTTAGGCGAATGGTCTCTTCGAGGTTGCGCAGTTTTCCCTCGGCGCGACGAATCTCGAGATCGTGCTCTTCGTTCACGACCGCGATACCGGCTGAGTCGTAGCCGCGATATTCGAGTTTACGCAGCCCATCGATGATGAGGGGCACGACTTGCTTGTTTCCTACGTAGCCAACAATTCCACACATGCTTTGTGTTAACTCCTCTTATCCGCAGATTACGCAGATTATTTCAGATTCTTTTTTACCTTTGCCGGGACGCCGGCGACCAGTGAGTCCGGGGGGACGTCCTCCGTCACCACCGAGCCGGCGGCTGTCATCGAGCGAGCACCGACACGAACCGGAGCGACCAGCATCGTGTCTGAACCGACTTTCACGTCATCTTCGATGATGGTTTCGTGTTTGTGTTTGCCGTCGTAGTTACACGTCACAGTTCCGGCGCCGATGTTTGTACGCTCACCAATCGTCGCATCGCCAAGATACGTCAGATGCATCGCCTTGGTGCCGCGTTTCAATCGAGATTTCTTTACCTCGACAAAATTTCCGACCGTCGCTTTCTCTTCAAGCACCGCGTTCATGCGCAGGTGTGCAAAAGGTCCGACCGCGGAGTTCGATTCGAGCAGCGAATCGACCACGATCGAGTGATCCTTCACGACCACGTTGTCGCCCAGACGCGAGTTTGTAATGCGCGCGCCGGAAAGAATCACGCAGCCTTCGCCGATGATTGTTTTTCCTTCGATTGTGACGTTGGGATAAATAATCGAGTCGCGGCCAATTTGAGCTTCGGCGCTGATGTATGCGTGCGACGGATCGATAAATGTCACGCCGTCTTCGATCATCAGTTTTCGAATGGCGGAGCGGCGAATGAGGTTTTCGAACTCGGCGAGCTCGGCGCGCGTGTTGATTCCGGCAACCTCGCGGCTGTCGCCATGGAGATAAACGCTGACTGTTCCACCACTCGCAAGAATGATCTCGGCGACGTCCGTCAGATAATACTCGCCCTGGTCGTTCGCCGGCTCGACTTTGCGCAGTGCGCGATACAACTCTTTCGCGTCAAAGCAGTAGATGCCGGAGTTGATCTCTTTGACGAGGCGCTGCTCTTCTGTCGCATCGCGGTGCTCGACGATTTTCTGAAACGAATCGTTCGAGTCGCGGACGATGCGGCCGTAGCCGGTCGGGTTTTCAAGACGAACACTCAGGATCGTGCAGGCTGCCCCGGCATTGTTGTGATGATCGATAAGCTTCCGAAGCGTGTCAGTCTTAATCATTGGCACGTCGCCCGAAAGTATCAGCACCAGGGAGTCAGAGTTCTCGAGTTCGCTTCGCGCTGACTCAACGGCATCGCCGGTTCCGCGTTGTTGTGCCTGCAACACGGGCCGTACAAGATCGCCGGCTTCGGCGAGCGCGGCACGCTCAACTTCTTCTGCCTGATGACCCACCACTACCAGAATCGCCTGTGGATCCAGCACCTTTGCCGCTCTAACGACGTGCGCGATCAACGGCGAGCCGCCAAGCTCGTGCAGAACCTTGGCACGGTTCGACTTCATTCTGGTTCCGAGGCCGGCGGCCATGATTAGAACATTGAGTGGTTTTTGCGACATCGAGATTTCTTAGACAGTGACCGGGGCGAGTGCCTGCTTGCGACAATGCATGACGACTTCTGCGAGACGATCCGAGTTGTGTCTGACTTTCTCGCCGTCGTACAGCAAGTCAGCGCGGACGACTTCCGTCGTCTGATCGAGCGCATCGTCAATCGGATCGTCGATACCGATTTGATAAGCGCCTTCGGCAGCATAAAGATCAGCCTGCTCTTTACTGATTCGCCGGTTGTTGACGACGACAAAATCGAAATGGATCTCTGGGGCGTACTTCTTGATCGTTTCGAGATGTTTGCGCGCGCTGTACCCGTCTGTTTCGCCGGGCTGAGTCATCAGGTTGTTGACGAAGATCTTAGTCGCGCGTGTTTGGCCGATTACGCGAGCTACCTGAGACACGAGAAGATTCGGCAGGATGCTTGTGTAAAGCGAGCCGGGACCGACGGTGATGATGTTCGCAGCGCGAATGGCTTTCAGTGCAGCAGGCAAGGGAAGACATTGCTCCGGTTCGAGGCTGAGCCGTCGAATCGGAAGCTTGGACGCTGAGATCTGCGTTTCGCCGCGAACGACTGTTCCATCCTCCAATTCCGCTGCGAGACGAACGTCGCTGATCGTCGCCGGGAAGATGTGACCCTTGCTCGCGAGTACTTCGGACGAGAGACGGATCGCTTCGGTAAAGTCGCCGGTAACTTCGGTCAAAGCTGCCAGAAAGAGATTTCCAAAACTGTGTCCGCCAAGACCGCCGTCACCACGAAAGCGATGACGGAAGAGACGCGACAACAGGGTCGAGTCTTCCGAGAGCGCGATCATGCAGTTGCGGATGTCGCCCGGCGGAAGCATCTGCAGTTCGTCGCGCAGGCGTCCGGAACTGCCGCCGTCGTCGGAAACAGTGACGATGGCGGACAGGCTCTCGATCCACATCTCGTCTTCGGTTTTGCCGACCAGCCGTTTGAAGCCGGCGAGAAGAGTTGAGAGACCGGTCCCACCACCAATGGCTACCAGCTTTTGACCACCTGCGTTCATCATTTGAATCATAACATGGCGAATTGAACGGACGTTGCAGCACGTACTGTAGGGGCGGCCCTCCGTGGCCGCCCGGCGTGGAACTCGATCTTT
>Ga0105238_10004878_pt1 | contig 13266 bp, 7 predicted proteins | sample KBSC34metaG_FD_81526 | JGI IMG/M metagenome (GOLD analysis project Ga0105238, IMG submission 81526) | Corn rhizosphere microbial communities from Kellogg Biological Station, Michigan, USA - KBS C3-4 metaG | ecosystem: Host-associated > Plants > Roots > Rhizosphere > Soil | place: Michigan, USA... | reverse complement strand
GCCAGTTGGTCCAACCCGAATGGCGGGAAACTCAGCCAAACAGACTCGCCCTCCTTGACCGGAAAGCCGAGTTTTCCGGCGAAGGATCGCGTCTGTCCTTCGAGAACGGCATAAGCGCTCTGCGGGTCGGCCTCCTTCGCCAGCGCCCTGAATGCATCGTGCGGACGGAAACGGTAGAGCATCCGCGCGACCATCACTTCCTGCGTCGCGCGCGGCGAGGACAGGAGGATTTCCGCGAGGGCTGCGGTCTTGTGATGGGCGATGTACTGACAGAGCGTCTTGGAATACGCCGCCTTGGGTTTCGCGGGAGCGACGGGATTCTCCGCAATCGCCCCGGCGGTTTCATCGTCCATCTTGGTCTTTGCCAAACCCTCGTCAATTTCGACTTCGCCGGAGGGCGAGAGATTGATGAGGACGCCGCGTTTCGCCTTCTTCTTCGCCTTGCGATAGCGCCAGTCGGGGACGCTGTATTCCTCCGTGACTTCGACCCATGCAGCGCTGGCCTGATGGTGCTTGACCAATGCGTCAACGGCCTCTCTCTGCAACGCGAAAAACTGCTCGGTGTCGTCGTAGTAGGTAGTTTCGTCCTCGGCAAAGAGGTCGGTGGTCACGGTGCCGGTGTATTTGTCAGCCGGGAAGATCGCCATGGCGACGGTCGGACGGTCATCCAAGAGACTGCACCTGATTTCGTCGGCTGAGAATTCACCGCCTTCACTGATGCGCTCAAGGATGCGCTGCTGCGCGTCCTTGCTGCCAAGAGTCAGCGCCTCGGCTTGCGACAGCGAAAGTGTGCCCTTCGTGAGCGCCTTCTTCGCTTCGGCGCACAGTGCGTTGAGCGCGAGACGCCGCTTGATGGTGGACGCGCTCAAGCCCGTCTGCGCCACCACATCGTCGAGGGTGACGCCCTTGTGAACCAGCTTGGTCAGCGCTGCCGCTTCCTCCAGCGGCGTCATGTTCTGCCGTTGCAGGTTCTCGACGGTGGCGATGCGCAGCGTATCGTCCTTCGACAACTCGTCTCGCACCTCTACGGGGATGCTGAAATCCTCCGGCAATTCGCCGCGTTCCTCCAAAAGCTTGAGCGCCCGGAAACGGCGTTCGCCGGTGACTATTTCGAAACGGTTGCGCTTGCCGCGCAGCGGCTTGACCACGAGATTGTGCAACAGACCGTCCGTCCTGATGCTGGCCGCAAGCCCTTCGATGGCCTTGCGGTCGAACTTGCGGCGCGGGTTCGCGCCCGATGCTTCGAGCGCAGAGAGAGATACGGATTGCATATTCATAGTGAGACTCCTTCTAGGTGATGCACCTGAGCCGCGACCTTCGCGGCCCTTCTTCCTTCCTTTTGAGAAAGGGGTGCGCATGCACCCTTGCCCTTCGGCGAGAATGGGAGGTAGCAAGCGGAACGAAGAATCGACGGCGGGCGCACAAGCCGAAGGCGCGGAGCCTCGGGAGACCGTCTATTCTTCGTGAAGCGCGCGAGAGGAGAGCACCTCTTAGCAACAACAAAAGACAGACCAGTGAGCCGGTAGGCTCACGCCGTCACTCTTTCGCGCAACGGATCGTCACCCGCATGGGACGAGACGCGATCAGCGGCTCGGGGCGAAGCCTAGAACCGGGTCGGCGAAAGCCGATGCGTCCAACTATTCCGGGATGAATTTTCGATCGTGAACCTGCAAGCACAGAGCAACGATCGTCATGCGAGAGACAGACTTTTCCCGCTAGTGATTTCCGTAGACCGATTCCAGGATTTCGAGAACGTCATGCGCCGGGTGCTCTGCGAGCGTATAAAATATGGACGCTCCCTCGCGATGGGCACGCACCAGCCGGTGCCGCTTCAAGTAAGCCAGGTGCTGGGAAAGATTGGATTGGGTTAAGCCTAGCGTATCCGCCAGTTCGCTGACGCTTCGCTCTCCCCTGTAGAGAAGGCAGACCAGCCGCAGCCGGTGGGGATTGGAAAACGCTTTCAGGAGGCCGGCTGCCGCCGTCGCATGGCTTTGAACTATGTCAATCTCAATCCGTGAGTCCATCTCCAACCGATCCGTCTACGGATTAGTAGTCCGACAAACGAAACGGCCCTGTCAAGAAAATGCCCTTTGCGGATCACAAAGGGCGATGCCGTATCGTGACGATTCCCCAAACGTACGACGCCTCAATTTATTGCGACGCTTTTGCAGCGACAAATTATCCCTGCCTGATCCGCAATCTTATCCACCACGGCGCGCGCGAATGCGCGCGCTATTTCCATAGTCTAACAGCGATGGAAGCGCCGGTTCAGGAAAGCCCGATCCAGCCCTTTATAGTCCCGCGTTGCTTCTAATCCCCCGTACTCGTAGGCTTGCGCACGGGGGGAAGGTCAATGCCGACGCCGGTTACGGCTTCAATGCTTTATAACCTCGTGATGTGCCCGCACCGCGTCACGATGGATTTGTATGGCGATCCCGCGCAACGGGACGAACCCAATCCGTTTGTCAGAATGCTTTGGGAGCGCGGTTCGCTCTACGAGCGCGAAGTGATTGCCGGGCTCGACGTGCCGTTCCTCGATCTCTCCGGCTATGCCGGCGATGAAAAGGAACGTCTGACGCTGGAAGCCATGCAACGCGGCGAGCCGCTGATCTACAGCGGCCGGATTCAGGAGCCGGGCCTGCTCGGCGATCCCGACCTGCTGCGCAAGGAAACCGAAGGCTATGTTGCCGGTGACATAAAGTCGGGTGCCGGCGAAGAAGGCCCAGAGGATAATTCATCGCCCAAGGAACACTACGCCGTGCAGCTTGGGCTCTATACCGAGATTCTGGAGCGCAAGGGATTGTCAGCCGAACGGCGCGCCTTCGTGTGGGACATTCACGGCGAGGAAGTGCCCTACGATTTCACGGCGCTGTACGGCGTCCGCAACCCGCGCACGCTCTGGCAGGATTATGAGGACTGCATTGCGGAAGCGCGCGCCATCATTGCCGACCCACACCGGACGCGCGCCGCCTACAGCAGCACATGCAAGTTCTGCCATTGGTATTCGGCGTGCATCGAAAACCTCGTCGCCACTGATGACCTGACACTGATCCCCGAGCTGGGGCGCCCCAAGCGCGATGCAATGCTGACGCATCTGCAAAGCGTCGGCGAACTCGCGGGCTGCAATCCGGACGGATTCATCAACGGCAAGAAAACCGTGTTCCACGGCATCGGCCCCGATACGCTCAGGAAATTCCGTACGCGGGCCAGGCTTCTCAGCGCCGAAGAAGCCAAGCCCGTCCTGCATACCGCCGTACAGCTTCCCGGCCACGATCTCGAACTCTTCTTTGATATCGAAGTCGATCCGATGCGGGGCATCTGCTACCTGCACGGCTTCGTCGAGCGCCGCGCACGCGATAACGCGACAGAGCGGTTCGTTGCCTTCTTCGCGCCCGCCTGCACGCCCGATGCCGAACGCGCGGCCTTTGCGGACGCGCTGGCCTATATCCGGCAGAGCCGTCCCTGCGCGATCTACTACTATTCAAAATACGAGCGCACGATCTACCGCAAGCTCCGCGAGAAATACCCGGACGTGTGCAGCGCGGAGGAGATCGAAGAGCTGTTCGATCCCGCCCACGCCATCGACCTCTATACCGATGTCGTGCGCCGGGCCACGGAATGGCCGACGTGGGATTTCTCGATCAAGACGCTGGCAAAATATCTCGGCTTCGCATGGCGCGATACGCACCCGTCGGGCGCGGCCTCAATCGAATGGTTCGACCGCTGGATCAAGACGGGCGATCCGGCCGTCCGGCAACGGATTCTCGACTATAACGAGGACGACTGCCGGGCGACCCGCGTGCTGCTTGATGGAATACGCGCGCTCGCGTGAATAACTGAGCCGCGCAAATGCGATAGATGCGCGGGGACAAGAACCCTCATGCGCTGTCAAATGTAGTGCCAGAACGGCAGGGGCGTTTCGTCTTGATCGTCATCATCGGCGCCGTCCTTACCGCGTTCCAGCGGCAAGGTGGTGAGGATGTCGCCGACCTTGCTGGCGAACTTCAACGTGATGGGCAGGCCGTCGGCGAATTTGCAGTTGTTATAGTTGAGTTTCGTCAGGCGCATGATGTCCTGAAGAACCGTCTCGATACGAGCCTCGCCATCGTCGTTGCAGATTTCAACGTCGAGCGGATTAGGGACATTCCAGCCGGGGTACGTATTCAGGCGCGGCGTGAATCCGGTGGTCCAGAGATATGCCTTGGTGTGAGAAACCTTCAGCGCGGTGCCGCGCATGACGGGCTTGTCGCCGCGCCGGAACAGCTTGATGCCATTGTTCACCTTGCTGATGCGAACGCCGGTGACGCGGACGCCGTGTTTTTTGGCGGCTTCCGTGAATCCTTCCCATTCCTCCTCATTGAACCGCACGCGGCCATGGATGAAGATCGCGCGCGGCGGCTTGCCGCCGTGCTCGCCGGCATAAGAGGCGATAGCCTTTTCGAGCAGCTTGCCGGCCCGGGCCTTGTCGAGATGGCATTGCTTCGTGTCCTCGGAGTACCATGGGCCCAGAACGCCCTTGAACACCATGCCGTTGCCGTCCTCCAGAAACATCTGCGCGCCGCAACAAGCGTTGTTCGCGCCTTCGACGTTATTCAGGCGCTTGAAAACGAGGCCGATATAGCAGACGCCTTCGCGCGGATCGGAGAGTATCCACGGACGGCGGCGGGTCTTATAGAAGATCGATGTCGTGAGATTCCAAGTCGTGGTGGCGGGATCTTCCATGTCGCGCGCGGGCACATCGTCGGGGTTCTTCAGACAACCAGTGAGCGTGTCCTCCTGTAGGATTTGCGTGATGATCTGGTGCTTGAGCAGGCGCGCCTTAAGCTGGTTGTGGAAGTCCGGTTTGAACTTCAGGGCTTCTTCGTACTCTTCCAGAAAACTGTCCGCGTCATCCCTGCCGACGAACATGTCGAACTGCGCGGCATCCTCGGGCTTGGTCCCGGGTTGATAGTTTTCCGGCGCGTCGGAGAGCGGACGGCAATAGGTGAACACGTCCCGCGGGATGATGACGAACCAGAGGTCCGGCTTGCCATGCTCGCTGCCGTAATTCAGTTTGATGAGGCGCTTGGCGTAAACCTTCACGACGCTGGAGACGCGCGTGTTGCGGTCGTAGATTTCCAGCGCCTTGGTGAGCGCGTCGTCGGGGATTTCGCAGACATGTTCGGGCTTGTTGTCCCACAGGATGCGGAAAGCGGACTGAAAGCCCGGATAATACTGGTGCGCGAGCTTGCCGTGCTCGGCATCCTTCCTGCGGCGGAAACGCGAGCCCTGATAGGCGGGCATATACTTGTTCACGCGCTCTAGCCATCGGTTGAACAGCGCGATGCCGGACTTGGTGCCGATGACGCCGAACCTGAGGCTCCCCTGCACCTGCGCATAGGGGCCGAACAGCGTCAGCCCGTCCTTGGGATGGGCCAGGTCCTGCTTGTGGGCGAACCGCAGTGTGGGTTCTTCAAGATGAAGGAGCGCGCTCACGAAGGGCCTCCATTGTCTTGTTCACCACGGCGTCGTCGGTCATGTCCGCAAACGATGTGCTGGCGGTGTGCGTCTGCGGCTCGCTCGACACCACGATCTGCTGAGAGCCGACCGGAATTACGATTTCGGGCTCGCCGCGGCTCAACCATGACAGCATGGCGAGCAGCTTCTGGCGCCATTCCTTATTCCACCAGTTGAGCGCTTTCAGGACTTTCTTGTCATCGACGAGATACGGCGGCGTCTCGGTTTCATCGAGGGCGGAGCCCAGCTCGGAGCGCTTGCGCGGGAGCGAGATGACCGCCTTCGGACTGAGGACGATGCCGTTATTCACGCGCAGATCGACGGTCGGATAGATACCGAAGTGCCAGCGATAGGTCTTCCTGAAATGCTGGACGGTGCCGACAAGCTGGATGGAGACGGTGCGCTTGCCCGCTTCCGCGACGCTGGCGCGGTTCTTGGGCAACTGCGCTTCGCGCAGATACCAGATGGGGCGGCGGCGCGGCGAGGTTTTCGCCGACAGGTTCTTTGACGCGAGGAATCCATCCCATGCCTGCCCGACGAGATAGGTGACGATGTTCCGCGCGATGTCGGGCGCGATGCCCGCCTCCTTATGTCCGGATACAAGGAATTCGCTCGTGGCAGGCGCGTAGGCGGTCACGATGTCGAGGCCGGTGATAAGCGGAGAGAGATCGGCCGGTGCCGCGAAGGTCACGGCATAATCGCCGTGCGCGGAGAATGCCGGGCTGTTCGGCAACGCGCCGCGCAGCCGCTCGTGGCCGGCGAGCGGATTGCCTTCGGAGAAGACTTTCAGAAGATGGATTTTCGGCGGCAGCGTCTTAATGCTTACGACGTTGCTGACGAGTTCGTCGGGGGCGTCAGTGCGAACGATTTGCTCGACCGACGCGGCGGGCCACCACGAACTGACCTTCTCATAGTCGATATCGGCATGCTTGGGCACGCCGTCCTCGTTCAGCCGCTCGACGAGATCGCGCAGGCCGACGGCCCAGTTTTCACCGTCGATATAGATGCTGGTGTTCAGGAGGATCGGGCGCGTTCGCGTCAGTTTTTCGATAGCAATCGGAATGATGAAGTTATCGCGCTTGAGATTGTCAGCCGCTTGCAGCTCTTTGTAGATACCTTTCTTCTTCTCGAAATCGCACGACGTGTTCGATAGGATGTAGACGAACTTCACAGCGTCGTTCTCGATTGTCTTCTGGACCTTCAGCCAGAAGTCGCTCTCGCCGCCGTGGGTATTCTTGAGATCGCACCAGACATCGTAGCCGAGCAGCGTCAGTTGGGTGGCGAACCACGCGGCGGCGGGGTTGTCCTCCGGATTGGCGTGACTGATGAATACAAGGCGCCGCTCGGGCCGCGGCGGCTCCTTGGAGTCAACCGAGCCAACAGCATCCCCGCTGCCAGTCGCCCCTATGCGCGAGCGGGTGCTTTTGTCAGTCGGGGCGCGGGTACGCGCTACAACGGTTTGGCTCATGTGGCACCATATCCGGCAGATTCGGCCCTGAGGTCCGCAAAATATAGGCATTGGCACTCAAGGGATGCGAGTGCTTATAGCAGGAAATGGCGCATATAAGCGAACAAAAAAGGAACTCTATCCCCAGCCACAGGGCTTGGGTTTACAGGCCGTATTAGCCCCGCGGGATAGATACCGCGCCTAGCCTGCGTAGTATTTGGAGCCACGGTTGTCGAAGGCCGGTCGCGTGCCTTCCAGCACATCGACAAGGTATTTGTTGATCTGCGGCGATTCGATCGAACCCATCGTATACACGACCGCATTAGCGCTGGATCGGTCAATGAACGCATGAATGACTTGCTCCGCGTCGCAGACGACGGCGATGTTCGGGCTGTGCGTAACCATGATGATCTGGCGCCGCTTCTTGACTTCCTTAATGACTGGAATCAGGAGCCGGTAGACAGTCTGGCTGTCGAGATTTTCTTCCGGCTGGTCAACAATGATCGGTTCGTTGCTGCGGTCCACGAGCAAGTAGAAGACAAGCAACAGCGTACCGCGTTCGCCGGGCGAGAGATGACTCAGGTCCTTGCCGTCGAGCTTGAGCGAATATTCCGGCTCCAGATAGGGAAAAGACCACAGATAGTCATAAAGCTGCTTGAGTTCGACGTGCTTGCGAAGCTGCGCCGCAATGCTCATTTTGCCCTGCTGGGCGGTCCTCATATCGGCGGTAAGATACTCCGTGACCTTCTGTGCAAACGCGATTGAGTCGTCCGTCTTGTTGAAATCGTATTCCGCCCTCAGTTCCTCCAGCATCGTGGCGCCCTTCTCCTTGCCGCAGAAGGACCCCGCTACTCCCTGATTGATGTAGGTGTCGAAAAACTCCCGCTGGAAGCTCCGCTCAACGATGCTGCTGTTGAAGGTGAGCTTGAAGCCTTCCTTGATGATGACGCTGCTTTCGATCAGCGTTTGAACGGGCGCGAATAGTTCCTCATAGACCTTCTTGATCGCGCCAATCGTCTCGTGCGCCTGGCGAGCAAGGACAGTCCTCTGCTGCTTGACCGCCTCGATCTCGGCAGGAAGTTGGTCCTTCACGTATTGGAGTTGGGCTTCGTAGTATTTCAGCGTATCGATCTTGTCGGCGTCGCCTTCTATCGAAAGTTTCTGCTGCTCCCAAGCCGTGAGCGCCCCTTGATACGCTTGGTACTGCTTGTTCGGGGCATCCAGCTTTTCCTGAAGTGCCTTTATGCGTTCAAGACAAGCTTCCTTCTGGGCAGGAAGGCCCGTCGCAGCGGCCGAAGAAAGCGCCGCATCGGTCTTGTCTTTTTCTTCCAGGAGCGTATCACGCCGTTTCGTCAGAGCAGACTTGTCGATGGTCAGGCTGATGATTGTTTCCGCATTGAGGGACAACTTCTGGAAATCGGGGGCGCACTCCTGCTGGAGACGTTGAACTCGGAATCGAAGTTGTCGAGCTTGCCTTCAAGCTTTCGTGCCACCGCAACCTGCTCCGTGAGCATTTTTTGGCGGGCCTGATGCTCGGTGATCTGGCCCTCAAGGGCGGATAGAGCGGTGCGCTCCTTGTCGAGCTCGGCCCCTATAACGGCATAAGCTGCCTGCTGGTCGGGTGTAAGATTGCTCGGCTGCGCAACCGCGTTCGGCCTGTTCGCAATGTGAGCCTCCAACTCCTTCTGCTTGAGTTTCAGCTTGCCGTCGAGTTGGGCAGCATACTCCGCTGTACCCTTTGCCTCCAGACGGACGAGTGCGGCATTCAGTTTCGAGATTTCCTGCCGATGACTGATGAGCTGCCGGGCCAGTTCCTCGGTTTTGTATCCTATCAACTCGTCGAGTGATTCTTTGCCAAGGCGCTCGGCGTCAGCGATGTGCGAGAAGATCACCTTACGCAGTTCTTGCTGAAATTCACTTTTCTGACCGGGCTCGGTCTCCGTACATACCTTTTCGAGATAGGTCTGCGGGATGTACTTCACTTGCTCGACATTGTTGACGTCGGGCTTGGCGTTGAGCGACGTGACGGTCTTGGTGCCGTTTTCCCAGATCGTCTCCACCTCGAATTGCTTTGCAATTCTGCCGTTCCGTTCGCAGAAACGTTCTTTCGTCAGAAAGGAAAAATATTTCGGGTCGCAATGTGCATTGCCGGCAAGCGCCAGAACGTCAGCGAGAGCGCTTTTTCCGCTGCCTTTGTTGCCGATAATGGCAACCATGTCGAAGTTGAGCGGGATCTGACAGTCGAACCATTTGTCGCCAATATCGGCGTCCGCCGTCTTGCGTATGTGAAGATGCGAGAGATAGCGGGTGGTATTGTTGCGAACCTCCTCCATTTTCGGCGGGAGGCGGCCAACGTAAACCCTGTCTTCCGGTTCATTGATGATCTGGCGCAATCCATTGAAAGTTGGGTCCGCCTTGATCCAGCAATACTTATCGGTGGGCTTTGATAGGTGATCCTTCAGTTTGCCCAGCTCGTCGTTGACGTTGTGGGAATCGCTTCCCTTGATGCAGGACTTTCGCTTACCGAACCATTCCCGGTATTGATCGTCGGTGAATTTGCTGTCCTTCCAAAGGAAGAAATCCGCTTGCTTCTTGTTTGATGAGCCGAGCACGTCGGCGGCATAGACCAAACCTTCCTTGAAGAGCTTGTCGGTCGCGGGATTGATGCCGTCGATGCCCCCGTACTCGTCGTATGGAATCCAAATCAGGAACTGATCGGCGAACGTCCCGTCATTACGCAGGGCGTCGCGCACCTCGTTGAAATTTACCGACACTTCATCGCGCAGGAAGGAGGCGTCGCCATAGCGGCTGCCGATCGACGTGCCCTTGACCTTGAGGCCCTTGATGAAGGTCTCGATATCATCGACCGCAACGTCCGGATTGAATATCAGGTGGAAGTTGATCCGGGCTCCGGACTTGCCGGTCTTGTCCACGACAATATTGTTCATTCGGCACTCGACAACAGGAAGCAGCGTCTTGGCCTTGAGCTTTTCGAGGGCTTCCCGGTAGGGCTTGTTGCCTTCTGCAGCGGCACCTGGGTCGGCCAAGCGCCGGCGAACTTCCTTGAAGCCCGCTGCCGAGAAATAGTCGTTAATACCGATCACATCGCAGTCGGCGTTCCCGAGCTGAATAATGAATTGGTTCCAATCGCCCGCGAATTGATGCGAGGCTGGACTATGGACGTGCAAGTCCCACTTGCGCCAGTTGGACCCTTTAGGCCAGCTTTTCGCCTCGGTCGTCATCAATAGCCAACCTCCGCAAGACTCGTCACAACATCGTAGTCGATGCCCAACGTGCCGAAGTGCTTCCGCCCGCAAGCGATCTTCTGATTCTCCTTCGTCCGCCGGTCTTCGGAATCGAGCGTGCTCTTCGTCTCGCGCACGAAATAGAGTTTTTCCTCGCGCTCAGTGACGAAGGCCCAGTCCGGATTGTAGGAACCTATGGGCGTGTCGATTTTGAACCACGCCGGAAGCTTCACGAACAGCTTCACATATTGGCTGTTGTCAAGATCGCGGGCGAACTGCTTCTCCACTTCCGACTCATAAACAATCGCATCGAACAGCGATTTCTCACGGTTCTGAACCTCGTAGAGGTTGCTGAGGTAGCGAACGATACCTTCCTCGGCTTCCTGCTCGATGCGGCTCTGCTCCCAGAAAGCACCCGCGACCTTCTCGTACTTGATGCCTTCCAGCATCAAGTCATGCAGGGCGCGGGAGATTTCCTTGGCGACGGCGACCATGAACGCCTGCGGGTTGATCTTGAATTCGGGCAACCGGCCGGAGCGTTTCAATATCTCCGCCAGCGTGTGGCGCGTCAGCTCCGTCTCCTTTTGCAGGAACGCCAGAATGTCCGGCAGCACTTTGACCGGGTCCGTATCGCGCACTCTTGTCGCGATTTGCTTGTCCGCCGAAACGCCCGCGTCGGTGATGTCCACTTCAACCACAGTCGTGGAAACTCGCGGGGCCTTGATCGGCTCGATCTGCTTGATGCGGGCGAGCGCGAGAGCAATCAAGGCGTCAGTCTCGAACGTGACGCGGTATCGCGTGCGATGCTTGATCTTCTCCCACAGCGCCTGAAAATCCGCGCTGAGATGGACTTCCTTGCGGAATTTCAGCTCGCGTTTATCACGGGCGTTGACGATCCGATTCTTGAATATCTTACGGTTTATTTCGTCGGTGATCTGTGCAGCAAGGTCAGCGAAGCCGTCCGGCATCTTCAACTCGAAATGCGGGTTCTTGGGATCGAACTTGTCTAGAATGTCGCCCGCCGCGTTGAGATAGCCGCCCGCCACGAGGCTATCCCAAATCTTTGCCGACTGGTCCTGTCCTATCTCGGATTCGGTCCCGTCCTCCGCGCGCCGAATGATCTTTGCAAAGGCGATCTTCTCGACCTTGCCGAAGCGGATGCCAAAATCTTCCTCGAACTCGGTCTGCAAGGTGCGCGCGAAGTCCTCATATGACTCGTTGGCGATCACAGTAAGGCGGTTGACCGTTTCATCGTGAACGCGCTCGCCCGTTTCGTTGACCGGCAATCGCAGACCTCGGCCGATCTCCTGCCGCTTCTTCTCGGCGGATTGCGTCTCGTTGAGCGTGCATATTTGAAAGACGTTGGGATTGTCCCACCCTTCGCGCAGCGCGGAATGCGAGAAGATGAATCGCAGCGGCTCATTGGGATCAAGCAGCCGCTCTTTGTCCCGCATGATGAGACTGTAGGTGTCGTCATCGTCGGCGGAATTGCCGCGCGTGTCCTTCGCGTGCCCCTGCTTGTCCTGAGAGAAATATCCGTCATGCAGCTTGGCGGCATCGAAGGGAATAAGCCCTTTGTAGATCGGCTTCGCCGTCAGTTCCCGATAAGCCTCCTCGAACCACTGGCCGATCTTGCCGAGGCTGGTGGTGCCGTCCTCGTTGTAAATGCGGTAGTTGGCAACACGGTCGATGAAGAACAGGGAAAGCACCTTGATTCCCTTACCCTTGAGCGCGCGCTCCTTCTTGAGATGCTGCTCAACGGTCTCGAAGACCTGCGCCTTCATTACCTCGTCGCCAAGCCCGCCGGCTTCCTGACCCAATTCAAGCAAGCGGCCCTGATTGAATTCAACATATTCCGCGCCAGGCGTACAATCGATGTTCTGCACGATGTAGCCGTTGCGATACGCCTCGCGCTCCTTGGACAGGACAAAGAGGTCATTGCCCTGCTTGACCCAGCGTTTCACGGCCTTGGGTCCCGACCCGCCTTGCTCGTGAAACTCAATCTGCGCCTTGATGCCGTTCGTGTTGTCGGTCTTGAGCAGCTTCACATAGGCGTCGTTGAAACTGCCGTCAGTGCGCACCGAGGCGACTTCGATCCGTTTGACCAAACGCAGGTCGTAAGCGCGGATCGGATCGAGTTTGTAGAGCAGGTTGTACGGATTGCGGTGTGTCGCGCTGTACCGGAGCGTCGCCATCGGCTTAAGATTGGCGATGGCGCGGCGCGACTTCTCGGTGTTGTCCACGCTTTGCGGCTCGTCGATGATGACGACGGGATTGGCAGCCTGAATGAACTCGATGGGCCGCCGCCCCGACATGCGGTCGTTCTCGCGGTTGATGATGTTGAGCTTCTTCAGCTCGTCCTCGGTCATTTCCGACAGGTCCTTGTCGGCAACATCCTTCTGGAAGGACTGGATGTTGATGACCATGATCTGAACCTGGTTGCTGGTAGAGAACTGGCGCACCTTCCCCAAGCGTTTTGAGTCGTAAACGAAGTGATCGAACGGCGTCTTGTCATACAGCGTCTGGAAATGCTCTTTCGTCATGTCGATGCTTTTGAGCACGCCCTCGCGGACGGCCACGCTCGGCACGACAATGATGAATTTCCGAAAGCCGTAGGTCTTGTTCAGCTCAAAGATGGTGCGCAGGTACACGTAAGTCTTGCCGGTGCCCGTCTCCATCTCGACGGAGAACTCGCGCCCCTGAAGCGCGGCGACTTTCTCGATATTGTTAGCTTCCTGAACGGCTCGAACATTGCCGAGAATTTCCTCGTCCGGCAGCAGAAGCCGGTTCGCCATGCCTAGCTCGGTCTGAAACAGACCACCAATCTGAAGGGACTGGAACGCCATCGCGCCCGTCTGCACGTATGGCTGACCGGCGAACGCGCCGACAACCGCGTTCACCGCGTCCTGTTGGTATTGAAGAGAAGGGTCGAACTTGAGTTTCATGTTCGCCCTCAGACCGTCTTGAAGACGATTTCGGATTCCTCAGCCTCAGCACGCGCGCGGAAAGTCTGCACGGCGTTCGCCTTCAACTGGTCATTACCCTTGAAGCCTTCGTCGAGGCAGATGACCTGCAACG
>Ga0105238_10004875_pt1 | contig 13271 bp, 11 predicted proteins | sample KBSC34metaG_FD_81526 | JGI IMG/M metagenome (GOLD analysis project Ga0105238, IMG submission 81526) | Corn rhizosphere microbial communities from Kellogg Biological Station, Michigan, USA - KBS C3-4 metaG | ecosystem: Host-associated > Plants > Roots > Rhizosphere > Soil | place: Michigan, USA... | reverse complement strand
GAGCGCGCCCCTGCGGGGCACCGCCGCCCAGCACATCAGCGAGCTGGAGGCGGCGTCCCCGAAACCCCCGCCAGCTACAGCGCCCGCCACTGCGCCAGCCGCCATTACCCCGCCCCCGGTCGCCCCTGTGGCGGTGATGGCGCCGCCTCCCCTGACCCCCGCCCCCGCCCCCGCCCCTGGCACCACGTTGACGGCAGCCACGTCCACCGGCGAGCAGGACGGAGAGTCAGTCTCCCGGCCGTTCTACAAGCGCGCCTGGTTCTATGGCGTGGTGGGCGCAGTGGTGGTCGGCGCGGCCGTCGGCATCTGGGCGCTGTCCGCCAGCGGCGGTACCAGCGTCCCCGGCACGGCGCTCGGCAACCAGACGGCGTTCGGACGGTGAAGCGATGACGATGCGCCTGAATCGACCTCTCGCGCTGGCCGTCGTGCTGCTTTTGGCACTGGCTCCGGCGCTGTCGTGCAAGGACAGTGACTCGGTCGTGCGCGTCGCCGTCGAGGGCGCCGCCGGCGTTCCCGCGCTGTTCAGCTTGCGCGCCTCGCTGTCGAACGCGAGGACAACCGACACGAAGCTTTATCCGCAGCCCGCGGCCACGAGCGCCATCGCGCTTCCCACGGCGTTCACCGTCACCATCTCGCACCAGCGCACCGGCCCCCTGGACATCGCAATCGATGGACTGGACGCGCAGGGCGCGGCCGTGGCCAGCGGCGCGAGCACCGTCGTCTTGCAGCCCGGTGGTACCGCCAACGTCACCATCACCCTGTCCGCCGGCGCGTCGCTGTGCGGGAACGGCGTCGTCGATGGCGGCGAGCAGTGCGACGACGGTGATCGCTTTACGAACGGGACCTGCGACTTCCAGTGCCGGCGCCAGACCGGCGCCGGCGGTGCGGGCGGCGCGACCCCGGGTTCGGGCGGCGCCGGCGCGATCACCGGCACGGGCGGTCACGCGACGGGCGGCAGCAGCGGCGCGGCGGGCGCCGGCACGGGCGGCATCCCGGGTTCGGGTGGCCGCGGCAGCGGCGGTCGCGCGGCCGGCGGCGCACCGGGCACGGGGGGCGTTGCTTCGACGGGAGGCACCCCGGTTCCGGGCACCGGCGGCGCGACGCTCCCGGGCACCGGCGGGATCCTGGGCACGGGCGGCGCTGCCAGCGGTGGCGCGGGAACGGGCGGCACCGGCACCGGCGGGCTCGGCTCGGGTGGCATCGTGGCGACGGGCGGCGTCGTGGGCAGCGGCGGCGTGGCCGCCACCGGCGGCGCGACCGCCAGCGGGGGCATCACGGGCATGGCGGGCGGGCCGGGAAGCGGGGGCGCGACCGCCACCGGCGGCATCACCGGCGCCGGCGGCGGGGGAACGGCCTGCGCGGGCGAGCTGCTGGCGAACGGCGGCTTCGAGCAGGGGAGCACCGGCTGGACGGCCACCTCGGCCACCGGCTCGACCATCGTCTACAACCGCAACGACGCGGCTCTGAAGGCCCTCGCCGTCACGCCCGCGTCGGGAGATTACCTGGCGTGGCTGGGCCGCGGTCTGGCCGACGGCCAGGAGGATCTCCTCTCGTCACAGCCGATCAACCTGTCGGCCCAGGCCAGCGGCCTGCTGCTGCAAGGCCTGGTGCAGATCGACCTGGCCGCAGGCAGCGCCTGTCAGACGAACTGCATGCCCACCGTGGCGATCGAGGCGCAGAACGGGAGCACGGTGCAGGTCATCAAGACGTGGACGCCCGCCGACGTGTCCAACGCCTGGCTCGCCTTCTCGGCGCCCATCAACGACGGCGTGCTGGCCAACGGCTCCGTCCTGCGCCTGCACCTGACCATCCAGAACGGCGTCACCTTCAACGTCTTCTTCGATCAGCTGTCGCTGCAGGCGCGCTTCTGCAACTGAGGCGGGGCGCCTCGCCGCCGCCTCAGGGGGGCGCGCCGGTGTGCACCTTCGAGCGCCTGTAACCGTAGGCCGCGTACACGACCAGCCCCACCAGCAGCCACGCGCCCAGGCGCGCCCAGTTCGTCCAGCCCAGGCCGACGATCATGGAGCCACAGACGATCATGCCCAGGATCGGCACCAGGGGGACCAGCGGCGTCCTGAACTCGCGCTTCAACGTCGGGTTGCGCACGCGCAAGATCCACACGCCCGCGCAGACGAGGATGAACGCGAATAGCGTGCCGATGCTGGTCATGTCGCCCACGATGTCCCCCGGCACGAACGCCGCGAACGCGCCCACGAAGAAGAACAGGATGATGTTCGACTTGTAGGGCGTCCCGAAGCGCGGGTGCACGTCCGAGAAGACGCGCGGCAACAGCCCGTCGCGGCTCATGGTGAAGAACACCCGCGACTGCCCCAGCAGCATCACCAGGATCACCGACGAGAACCCGGCCAGGATGGCCACCGTGACCAGCTTGGCCAGCCAGGCGTGGCCGGTCATGTACGTGGTGATGGCGTAGGCGACCGAGGCCTCGCGCCCCTGGGTGCGGAAGTCGTGCACCGAGGCCACGCCCGTCAGCACGTGCGCGAACAGGATGTAGAGCACCGTGCAGATCACCAGCGAGCCCAGGATGCCGATGGGCATGTCGCGCTTGGGCTGCCGGGCCTCCTGCGCCGCGGTCGAGACCGCGTCGAACCCCACGAACGCGAAGAACACGACGCCCCCCGCCCCCAGCACCCCCATCAAGCCGCCGAAGTTGTGCGACACGCCCTGGCTGTCGACGAACGTCGAGGTGGGCGGAATGTACGGGTGGTGATTGGCGGGGTTGATGTACCCCCACCCGCAGGCGATGAACAGGATGACGATGGCGACCTTCGCGATCACGATCACGCCGTTCACGAAGGCCGACTCCTGGATGCCGCGGATCAGCAGCAGGCTCAGCATCAGCACGATGAACAGCGCCGGCACGTTCATCACGCCGTGGGCGGTGACGGCGCCGGCCGCGTCGCGTGCCACCTCGAACGGGGAGTGGCACCACTGAAAGGGGATCTGGACCCCGAAGTATTCCAGCAGCTTGTTCAGGTACTCGCTCCAGGCGATGCCGACGGTGGCGGCGCCGATGGCGTACTCGAGCACCAGGTCCCAGCCGATGATCCAGGCCACCAGCTCGCCCATGGTGGCGTACGAGTAGGTGTAGGCACTGCCGGCGATGGGGATCATCGAGGCGAACTCGGCGTAGCACAGGCCCGCGAACGCGCAGCCTACGGCAGCCACGATGAAGCCCAGGGTCACCGAGGGGCCGGCGTTGTTCGCGGCGGCCGCGGCCGTGCGCACGAACAGGCCCGCGCCGATGATGGCGCCGATGCCCAGGGCGATCAGCGAGAACGGTCCCAGGGTTCGCTTCAGGCCCGAGGCATGATCAGCCTCGGCCTTCAGCCTCTCGATCGACTTGGTCGCGAATATTCCGCCTGGCATACGCCGGTTGCCTTTCTTCTCGAGCGCGTTCGAAAAGAGGGCAGCCTATCACCGCCGGTGTTTCCGGCGTGCGTCCGCTCACGCGCGACGGGAGCGAAACTCGACTGGATACTCGAAGGTGGTCGCCTTGTTGCCGAGCGGGGGCGGGAACTTGATCCGCCGCCCCACGTCGACGAGGCACTGCTCGAGCTGGTTGTTGCCGAGGTCGGTGGCCACCACCAGGACGTCGGTGGTCGACCCCTGCCCGTCCACGTGAAACTGCAGGGTGACCTTTCCGACCGACGAGCGCGCGTGGCCGGCTTTTCGCAGGCAGACGCGCACCTCGTCCATGTGTCCGGACATGGTCTCTTCGATGTCCGAGGTCTCGTAGACCCCCGATTCGTTGTCCACGCCCATCTGGCCGGCGCCGCTGGACCCCTCGAACGACGTCTCCTTCGCCTTGGCGTGATGGTGCCGGCTGGGCTTGTCGGCCACGGCGGTGGCGGAACCCTGGCTCGAAGACGCACACCCCAGAACGAAGACCGAACCAAGCAAAGTCAGCAGCGCTGCATGTTTCATCCGTGGTTCCTTCTAGGCCAAGAACTGCGCCGAACCCCGCGCCCCACCCGTGGCAGACCCGTTAGAGCAGTCCGAATCTGGATCTCTTCAAATTGAAACGAAAGTCACTATTCCCAGATGAACTGAAGCCACCTACACCTGACCACCTGCGCCAGGAATTGTCGGCTTCCTTTCGTGCCGCGACACCCTAGTTCGGTTGAATCCCCGTTTCCAGCGCGTCCGATCACGTTCTCGCCAGTCCGGTTGAAAACCTGATTGAAAAGTTCGCCGATGGCGCGTCGCAGGATCGAAAACCTAGTCAGAACGCGGCCTTGTTCGTCGTAGAGATGGGCAGTAGCGTCTGCGCGGGCACACGGTCCAGGGCGGCCGAGGAGGTGACTCATGGTTCTTCATGTCGGGCCGAAGGCGGGGCTGAGGTTCGCGGCGATGTTCGGGTTCGTCGCGCTATCGAGTTGTGCGGGACCGGAGGCAAAAGACGGGGCGCGTGCTTCCGCCTTTGGTGCCACGATCGTCCTCGATTTCGAGACGGACGCCGCCGGGGTACCGCTGACCCGGGGAACGGTGCTGGCCGAGCAATACGCGGCCTGGGGCATCCACTTCACGGGCGGCTACGCGATCGGTGCGCAGAGCGTGGATTTCCCCGACTACAAGGCGACCCACGGCAACATGCTCTGCACCGCGATCGCGGCCGTCCAACCGGATTTTCCCGCCTCGCCATGGACGGGACAGCGCTGCTTCCCCGGTGACCCCGCCAGCGGCGTTCCCCTGGGAATCACCTTGGACTTTCCCGCGTGCGAGGTCGCCATCGGGATGTTCCCGCTCGTCCAATCACCTCCACCCATCGGCCAGTACACCATCACCGGATCGATGCTCGATGGAACGCCCGTGCCGGGCATGATCAACGACACCATCGAACCCATCTTCCCGGCGGGTTCGACGGAGATGGTCACGCCAGCCGTTGTCCCCTCCGATTTCCATCAAGGACCTGGGCCTCACGCGGGAGCCAACATCCAGATCGTGACCTTGACCGCGGGCTCGGCCGGCGCGCTCGACAATGTGCTGATCGTCCCCTGTGGAGACGGCGGCCTTGGAGGAGCGGCAGGACAGCTTGGTACCGGCGGCGGTGGAGCCGGTGGCCAAGGCGGCTCCGGAGCCGGGATCGGCACCGGGACGGCAGGTAGATCGGGCTCCGGCGGCTCGCCGGGCTCCGGCGGAACCTCCGCGACCGGCGGCGCGACCGGCGGTGGCGGTGTCGGCGGCGGATCTGTCGCGGGCCATCCCGCGACAGGAACCGGCGGCGCACCCACGGGCACCGGCGGCCACGATCAGCCCCCGGGCAGCGGCGGAACAAGCGCAGGTGGTACAGCCGGAGGGAGCGGCGGCCAGGTCGCGGCGGGTGGCAACGTCGGCACGGGCGCTGGAGGCACCGCAGGCCACCCCGAAGCAACAGGTGGCGCCGCCGGCGCCGCCGCTCCGGGAGGAGGCGGCAGTGCGGGTCACCCCACCTCATCGGGAGGCGCAGCCGGAACGAGCTCGGGAGCGGGCGGCAAGTCCACCGGCGGAACAGGCGGCCATCCCGGCCCAACCTCCGGCTGTAGCTACGGCTCAGCTCAGTTCACCGACAGCTCCACCCCGCCCTGGTACGCCCTGGCCGCCCTCGCGCTGGCAATACGCCGCCGCCGGCAAACTGCCTCGCGCTGAAGATCCGACGACCTCGACGTCAGAGGGCGCAACGCGCCCGAGTCCAAGCAACAGAAGGCGCGGCTTCGCCGCGCCGGGGTCGCACGTGGAGATCTGTCTTGGGGAGCCCACGAGGGGGCTAGCCCCCTCGTGCCTAGATCGCGTCGAGTGGTGACGGGCTTTGCCCGGCACCACTCATCGCGGGAGGGTTTGGGAACCCTCTCAGGGTTCCCATCAGTACGCCGGCTGGAAGTGATACACGTACTGCATCGTTCCGCCCTGGTCGAGCTTGGGGTACTCGAACTCCTTGAGCTTTCCGATCAGGCAGTCGTGAACTTCCTTGTCGTTCAACGTGGAGTTGACGATCTTCACGTCCGACGCCTTCGACTCCTCGCCCGCCGGCACCAGCGTCAGGATGACGGCCACCGAGCCCTTGAAGGCGCGATCGTGCTTCTCGTTCAGCACGTCGCTGTAGCACTTCAGCGTCGACGGATCGCGCTGCTCCAGCAGCAGCTGGATCTCGGCCTGCTTGTCGGGCGGGATCCCGCCCTGCTCGGCCTGCTTCTCGGGCGGGTGCACCACGCGCACGCGCTGCTCGCCCGCCTCACCGCTGCTGGCGCACCCCAGACCGGCGAACAACACCGGAAGACCGATCATCAGCGCGCACGCTCGAACGATTCCCTGCCGTGTCAACGTCATCTGGGGGAGCCTCCTGGCGGGGAACCTTATAGTTACCGTTCCCCACCGGCAAGTGCGCAGAAGCCCGCCCGCGCGAACGCCGCAGCTCAGGCTTCCAGGGCGTGGCGCGCGATCAGCAAGCGCTGGATCTCGCTCGTGCCCTCGTAGATCTCGGTGATCTTCGCGTCCCGGTAGTGGCGCTCGACCGGATAGTCCGACAGGTAGCCATAGCCGCCGAACACCTGCACCGCTTCCTTGGCCACCCGGTTCGCCACCTCGGCCGCCAGCAGCTTCGCCATGGCAGCCTCGGACGTGTAGCGCCCGCCGCCGTCCTTCTTCGCGGCGGCGCGCCAGACCATCAGGCGGGCGGCGTCGAGCTCGGTGCACATGTCGGCCAGCTTGAACTGGATGGCCTGATGGTGAGCGATGGGCTGACCGAACGTGTGCCGCTGCAACGCATAGCGGGTCGCCTCCTCGAAGGCGGCTCGCCCGATCCCCAGCGCCTGGGCCGCGATCCCGATGCGGCCCCCGTCCAGCGCCTGCAGCGCGATCTTGTAGCCGCCGCCCGGCGCGCCCAGCAGCGCGTCCTCGGGCAGCGCGCAGTCGGTCAGGAACAGTTGTGACGAGGGGGCGCCGCGGATGCCCATCTTCTGATCGGGCGGACCGAAGCTGACCCCGGGGCTGTCGGTGGGGACCAGGAACGCCGACAGCCCCTTCGCGCCCGCCGCCGCGTCCGTCGAGGCCATCACGATGGCCAGGCTGGCCACGGGTCCGTTCGTCACGAAGTTCTTGGTGCCGTTCAGGATCCACTGCCCCCGCTCGTGCCGGGCCGAGGTGCGCAGCGCGCTCGCGTCGGAGCCCGCATCCGGCTCGGACAGCGCGAAGCACCCCAGCTTCTTCCCCGACGCGACGGAGGGGAGCCAGGCCTTGCGCTGTGCCTCTATCCCGTGCGTCACCAGCGGCCCGCACACCAGCGAGTTGTTGACCGACATGATCACGCCCGTCGAGGCGCAGGCCCGCGAGATCTCCTCCAGCGCCAGGGCGTAGCTGACGGCGTCCATCCCCGCCCCACCCCACGCCTGGGGGACCATCACCCCCATCAGACCCAGGCTGCCCAGCTTCGCGATCACCTCCGCGGGAAACCGGTGCTCGCGATCGATGGCAGCCGCCTGCGGCAGGATCTCGCGCGTCGCGAAGTCGCGCGCCGACTGGCGAAGCAACTGTTGTTCGTCCGAGAGGTCTAGGTCCATGAACGTCCCGTGGGGATCATCGGCCTTGCCATACAGGCGGCCCACCGGCCTTGTCCAGCTTGTCCGCCTTGCCCTTGTCCAGAAACGCGCGCATCCCCGCCCGCAGGTCCGACGTCGCGAACAGCGCGGCAAACAGATCCGACTCGATGGTCAGCGCCTCGGCCTCGGTCAGATCGGCGCTCTCGTGCAGGGCCCGCTTGGCGCTGGTCACCGCCAGCGGCGCCCGCGTGCAGATCACGCTCGCCACCCGCCGCGCCTCGCTCATCAGGGCGGCCGGCTCCAGCACCCGGTTCACCATGCCCAGCCGCGCCGCCTCGGCGGCGTCGACCGTCTCGGCCGTGAACAGCAGCTCCTTCGCGCGCGCCATGCCGATCCGCTTCGCCAGCCGCACGGTGCCCCCGAAGCCGGGAATCACCCCCAGGCGCGCCTCGGTCAGCCCGAACCGCGCCGTCGTCGATGCGTAGATGAAATCGCAAGCCAGCGCCAGCTCGCAGCCGCCACCCAGCGCGTAGCCGTTGACGGCGGCGATCACGGGGACGGGCAGCGCCTCGATGGCGGCGCCCACCCGGTGCCCCAGGCGCGAGAAGCCATGCGCCTCGACGGGGGTCATCGCGGCCAGCGCGGCGACGTCCGCCCCCGCCACGAAGGCCCGCTCGCCGGCCCCCGTCACGATCACGGCCCGCAGCCGCGGCGCCAGTCCGCACGCCTCGAACGCCGACAGCAGCGCCTGCATGGTCGCCACGTCGATGGCGTTCAGGGCCCGTGGGCGATCGATGGTGATGATGCGGATCGCGCCCGCCTGGCCGTCCGGCCCCGCCTCGTCGGTCACGCGGACCGCCACCTCGGCGTCACTCACGGGCGCCCCCCCGCCGCGGGCACCGCCACCCCCGGATAGATGCGAAAGCCGCGCCCCGCCTTGCGTCCCAGCCAGCCCGCGGCCACGTATTGCCGCAACAGCGGACAGGGCCGGTACTTCGGATCGCCGAGCTGGCTGTGCAGCACGTCCAGGATGGACAGCGTCGTGTCGAGTCCGATCAGGTCCATCAGCGACAGCGGACCCATGGGATGGTTCAGCCCCAGCGTCACCGCCACGTCGATGTCCTCGACGGTGCCGATCCCCTCGTACAGGGCGAAGCAGGCCTCGTTCAACATTGGCATCAGGATACGGTTCACGATGAACCCGGGCACGTCTCGCGACACGACGGTGGTCTTGCCCAGCCGCTCGGCCAGCTCGCGCGTGGTCTGGTAGGTGTCGTCCGCCGTCGGCAGCCCGCGCGTGATCTCGACCAGCTTCATCAGCGGCGGCGGGTTCATGAAGTGCATCCCGATGACGCGGCCGGGGCGTATCACAACGCCCGCGATGGCGGTGATGCTGATCGACGACGTGTTGCTGGCCAGGATGACCCCGGGACGGCAGTCGCGATCGAGGGCCCGGAAGATCTCGCGCTTCACCTCGAACGTCTCGGTCGCCGCCTCGATCACGAAGTCGACCGACTCCAGATCGCCGTACAGATCGGCGGGACGGATGCGGTCCAGGATCGCCTCGCGGGCGGCCGGCGTGACCTTGCCCTTCTCGACCAGCGCGGCCAGCTGCCCCGCCACCACCGCCTTGCCCCGATCGGCCAGATCGCGGCCCGCGTCCGCCAGCACGACCGACAGGCCGTGCGACGCCGCGAGCTGCGCGATCCCGCGACCCATCTGTCCGGCGCCGATCACGCCCAGCCGTTCGACGACCATCACGTCCGCTCGACGGCCAGCGCGATGCCTTCGCCGCCTCCGATGCACAGCGACGCCACGCCGCGCTTTCCGCCCCGCGCGGCCAGGGCGGCCAGCAAGGTCACCAGCACGCGCGCGCCGCTGGCGCCGATGGGGTGACCCAACGACACCGCCCCTCCCCAGACGTTCACTTTCTGGGGATCCAGCCCCAGGGCGCGATTGTTCGCCAGTGACACCACGGCGAAGGCCTCGTTGATCTCCCACAGATCGACGTCGTCCTTGCGCCATCCCACCTTGGCCAGCAGGCGCTCGATGGCGCCGGTGGGCGCGGTGGTGAACCACTCGGGCGCCTGCGCGAACGTGGCGGCGCCGACGATGCGCGCCAGCGGCTTCAGCTCGCGCGCCTTCGCCACCTCCTCCGCGCACAGCACCAGGGCCGCCGCGCCGTCATTGATGGACGACGCGTTTCCGGCGGTGATGGTCCCGTCCTTCTGGAAGGCGGGACGCAGCGCCGCCAGCTTGGCGACGTCGCCCCGGCGCGGCTCCTCGTCGTCGGCCACCACCTTCGGGGGACCCTTTTTCTGGGCGATCTCCACCGGGACGATCTCGCCCTTGAAGTGGCCGCTCGCCTGCGCGTCCAGAGCGCGCCGGTAGGACTCGGCCGCGAAGGCGTCCTGCTCCTCGCGCGAGATCTTCTTGTCGCGGGCGCACAGCTCCGCGCAGTCGCCCATGTGGACGTTGCCGTAGACGTCCCACAGCCCGTCTTGAATCAGCGAATCGATGACCTGCGCGTGCCCCAGCCGGTACCCCTCGCGCGCCTTGGGCAACAGGTAGGGGGCGTTGCTCATCGACTCCATCCCGCCCGCGACCACCACGTCGTGTTCGCCGCAGGCGATGGCGTTCGCGCCGAACACGACCGCCTTCAGGCCCGAGCCGCACACCTTGTTGACGGTGACGGCGCCGACGGACGCGGGGATGCCCGCCCGCATGCCGGCCTGTCGAGCCGGGGCCTGTCCCTGCCCGGCGGGCAGCACGCAACCCATGTACACCTCGCCGACCAGATCGGGCGCGATGGCCGCGCGCTCGAGGGCGGCGCGGATCGCCAGGCTGCCGAGCTGCGGCGCGGCCAGGCTCGCCAGCTCGCCCTGGAAAGAGCCTATGGGGGTACGGGCGGCGCCAGCGATGACGACATTCCTCATCGTGCCCATTGTAGCGCGCCGCCGCACGCGATCGGGAGCCGTCGGCGCGCCGGAGGGGGCGTTGGCAGGTCTTCCACCACTGTTTCTAGACAATGTCGGTTGATGTTTTACCTTATCCTACATGTCGCTTTCCCGGGTGCTTTTCATCCTCCTTCTGGTGGCGGCGGCGACCGCCGGCTGCGCGCATCGTGCGCCCCCGTCCACGCACCTGCCCGAGTGGGTGTTCGTCGCCGGTCACAGCGAGCACCCCCGCCCGCGGGCGGGGCTCCGCGGTCGCAGCGAATCCTCCGACTTCGTGGTCGCGGCGCTGCAGGGCGCCGGCCTTCGCTTCGGCACCGACGGCACCGTCCCCTCGCTGTGGCAGTACCTGCGAAGCGCGCATCCCGCCGTCCCGCCCGCCGCCGCCCGGCCGGGCGACGTGCTTGTCTTCCGCGTGGCGCCCATCGCCGCCAGCGAGGAGAACCCCTGCGAGACTCCCGATGACGTCGCGATCGTCTCCGAGGTTGATGAGACCGGGCGCATTTCGTTCGTGGAGGCGCGCCACGGCCGGAAGGTCTTCAACTATCTGGATCCGGTTCATCCCCGCACCCGCCGCGACGAGGGTGGCCAGGTCCGCAACAGCTTTCTGCGAGCGGCCCACCCCGACGATCCGGTCGCCGCGCCCTTGCTGGCGGGCGAGATGCTCTGCGGCGTGGCCCGCCCGCTCGGCTAAATACCTGGGCAAATTTCTGGTGGTCGGACACACTGACCACCTGGACCACGATCGGCTCGGGATCCCGACCCTGGCCGACCGCAACCAGATTGATGCTGTCGCCAACTTCGTTGCCAGTATATTTTACAACCCCGTGAATTTTCTGAAGTTGTCGCTGGCTTCATCCTTGCGTACCAGTGAAGATCAGCTCGCTTGTACGATGACTTCGCGAACCGGTTGCCAGGGATGACCCAGATCCCTATAATCGGCCGGTTTTTTGCCCGCCCCAGTGATTTCGTTCGTCCGTTCCGCTCGTCGACCAGGAGGACCCCCATGAACCGTCTGCTCTCCCAGGTGCCCCGGATGCCGCGGTGGATGCCGCGCTGGCGCCATCTCCGTTGGGTTGCCTGCGCCGTTGTCGTTCCGGCTTTGTGGGCCTGCAATTCGCGCCGGCTCGCCACGCCAACGCCGATCCCGGCGGTGATCGACGCGCGCACGTTCAAGCAGACCGTCAACCACCAACTCGACCTGCTGGTCATGGTCGACAACTCGTCCTCGATGAACCCGTTGCAGACGAAGATGTCGGCCCAGCTGCCATCCTTCCTCGACGCGCTCAAGGATCAGTCGACGGGGCAATATCCGGATTTGCACGTCGCCGTGGTGTCGTCGTCCTTCGGCGGCGGCGCCTGGAACAACGTCAACCAGTGCGGCGCCGGCTCGCACCCTGGTGACGACCAGGGCAACTTCCAGCAGGGCCCGGGCGGCTCGGGCGCTGGAACGTGCACGGGGCTGCACTCGGGTGAGATGTACCTGAAGAACGGCGACGGCACCGCGGGCAATCCGCCCAACTTCGACGGCAAGATCGGCGACGTGTTCCAGTGCATGGCGCTCCTCGGCGACACGGGCTGCGGCTTCGAGAGCCAGTTCGAGTCGGTCTACTACGCCCTGTACAAGGCCCACCTCGCCGCTGGACCGGACGACGACACTCACGACTCCCACAACGGCGGCTTCTTGCGCGACAGCGCCGTCCTGGCGGTCGTCATGCTGACGAACGAGGACGACTGCTCGGTCAACGCCAACTCGCTGCTGCTGGACCCCGGCGTCAACACGGTCACGGACAAGTCGGGCTTGGGCGCCCTGCAGTCGTACCGCTGCAACGAGTTCGGCCACCTGTGCGACTGGGGGGGCAACACGCAGGTGCCGCCGCCCCATGGCTACAACCTCGATACCAACCAGTTCGATCTGGACCAGGGTACCTATCGCACGCCGACTGGCCCTGGCACCGGTGGCGTCATGCTGAAGAACTGCAAGTCCGAGGACGGAAACGGCAAGACCGACCCCCTCATCAAGGATCCTAACGGTAAGCCCGACCCGACCAATGGTCACCTGTTCCCGACGGTCCCCATGTTCACGGACTTCATCATGAGCCTGAAGAACAACAAGAACGATGTGCTCGTGGCCGCCATCGCCGGCCCCGTGAATGACGACAGCGGCAACTCGCTGTATCGCGTCTTTGCGTCGGCGAATCCGGCCGCGCAGGGCGAGATGGATCCCGTCGTCGATCACTCCTGCGTGCAGGCGACCCAGGATTCGACCAAGCCCGAGTACGCCGATCCGGCGGTACGCATTCACGCCTGGACGGACAGCTTCGGAGCGGCCAACGGCGTCTTCTATCCCATCTGCGCGAACGACTTCTCAGCGGCCATGATGAAGATCGCCGACAAGATTCACCAGAAGCTGGGCGCGTCCTGCGTCAGCACGAACATCGCGCCCGATCCGATGGACCCGAACAAGCACAACTGCCAGGTCACGCAGCAGATCACCCAGACCGATGGCACGAAGACGACCTCGGGCCTGGCCGAGTGCGACGCTCAGATCGGCAACGCCCCCTGCTTCCAGCTCGTCGAGAACAGCAGTTCGTGCAACGATCCGACCGCGAAGACGCTGTTCAAGGTCTGCAACGATCAGGCGTGCATGCCGATGACCCAGTCGAGCGAGATGAAGGACGCCTCGATCGCCTGCGCGGTCATGTAACTTCCCCCGGAGCGCCCGGTCCTCACGGACCGGCGCCCAACGAGCCGAGAAAGGCGTCGGAGTCCCGGCGCCTTT
>Ga0105238_10004874_pt1 | contig 13273 bp, 10 predicted proteins | sample KBSC34metaG_FD_81526 | JGI IMG/M metagenome (GOLD analysis project Ga0105238, IMG submission 81526) | Corn rhizosphere microbial communities from Kellogg Biological Station, Michigan, USA - KBS C3-4 metaG | ecosystem: Host-associated > Plants > Roots > Rhizosphere > Soil | place: Michigan, USA... | reverse complement strand
GTGCCACGCCCGCGGTACGATGCGGGCGTCGTTTTCGCGATGGGTTGGGTTTGGTATTTGCTATGCGTGATCGACCGGGCGCGCCGGCGAAAATGACGTGTCAGGCCGGCAGCCCCAGGAAAGCCGCAACAGACACGCTCATTCGAAACCACTCCGGAAAATGAACTCGCAAACCGAACCTGCATCTTGCAGTTGCTGCAATCCGCTGAATCCAACAATGTTGTTCAGCGATGGCGAATAGCTGAAATAGTAAGGCGCCAGCCCCGGCGGTGGATAAGCGTAGACACTCGTGAATCCCGGCCCCCGTCCCGCAACATAGGGCGGCGCGACCGCAACTCCCGACGCGTCCGTCTGCACCGTGACGTAGGAGTGGCCGTCCGGCAGGAAGTAACCCGGCGCCGGACACGTAGCCGACGTCGACGACCAGGAATAGCAGGTGTCGTAGCTGAAGAAGATCGAGGCACCCGAAAACGGAATGCCCAGGTAGTCGGTCAGTCGAACCGTGAAGTTTTTCGGAAACGCCGTACCGGCTGCGGCGCACTGGTTCTCTCCCTGCACTGCGACGAGCTTTATCTGCACGGGGCTTGGAACGCCCGGACCGGTGGGCAACTCGACATTTCGGATCAATGTCGTCTGTCCCGTATCGCACTGTGTTGCGATCTCGTTCTCGTACGTTGCATGCAACGACGCATCGAAATATCGGCTGAGGGTTGAAAACGTTGTTCCCGCGGCGTACGTCGCACCATTGTGCAGCTGCGGAGGGAGTCCGAATTCGGCAGTCACGGTTCCGGCCGGGTACGAAAACGACATCACGTCGCCGATGTAGACGACTTCATCGTCTACTTTGAGGATGCCTTGCGCGTAGTACTCCCCACCGGGTTCAGTGTTCACATCGAAAGTTGCCGGCGCACGCGGCGCATTGCAGTAGTTGCCTGGCGGAGGTCCGGCCAATATCTGTACTGCGGGAAGAGGCAATGCAGCAGCTTCACTGCCCCACAGCGCCATGCCTAGTGCGACGAATGAATACAGACCACGCATGTCTCGATCTCGAGTTGCACGCTGCAACCCTTGGTTGCAGTGAAGGACGCGCTGGAAGAGGAAATCCCCCACGTGATTCGCCACGAGTAGCCGGGACAACCTACGCCAACGACACCAGCAAGAACGGGGCAGAATGCGTTCCGACTCCGATATCGCACAGAAGCCGCTTTTCTGCCAATGACTCAGATGGCTGGCGGGAGAACCTCGCGCGATTGCCTGCCAGCAAGTGAACAACGGCGCACCGCAGGGTCCTTTCTCCAACCACTCGTGTTTTCCATTTTCCTCTACCGCAATTCAGACTTCACGCACGGCGCCAGCCGCAGCTGCTCGGGCTTGCGCATCAGGGCGGGGAGAATGTTTTCTGGCGCTTCGTCGCGCCAGCCGCTCGATGCGGCGAAGCGGGTGGTGAACACGCGTTCTGCGTCGACGTTTGGCCAGCGCGCAAACCAGATGATGACGCGATCGTGTTCGCGAACCGGCAAGCGCGGAAAATTGTTCGGTGTTTCTTCGGTGACGAGGCGCGCGATGGGTGACGCGCCGAGTTCCTCGACGCGCGGGCGCACCGAACGATCGAAAAACGCCGCGAACGCCTGCGCATTGACACCGCCCAGGTAGTAGATGGTCGCGCCGATGATCGCGCCCTCGCCGGCATGCCCGGGCGTGGCGTGAAATCCGTCATTCACCGAAGCCGGCTTGAGCAGCAGCACGTTGTCCGAGTCGACAATGGTCGCGTTCGCGGCGTTGCGCTTGCTCTTCCACAGCGGACCGTCATAGAACGTGGCAAGCGCCTGCGCGCGCGAGTCCATGTCGCTGAAACCGCGCAGCCACACGAAGCGATCCGGATCGTCGAGGTCGCGGAATGTGCCGATCACGTGCGCGCCGGCGTCGTTCAACGGCTGCTGGAAGTCCTCCTCGAACAGCGCGATTAACGTGTCGCGCTTGCCGCCGCGCAGCGTGTACTGGCGCAATTCGATGACCGTGTCCGGATGCGTGGACGCAGGCCCTTGCGCCTTTGCGTTCGCGGTAATTGCAACGGCGATCGTCGTCCCCAGGAATTCGCGTCGATTGATCACGGTTTTGCCCTCTCGTGGATAGCTCAATAAACAGACCGATCGACCTGTTTGTTTCAGTTTGCCGATTGTGCGATGCTGTTGTCAAGAATGCCCACAGCGAGACGAGCCGTGCCCAGGAAAACCGTGGCCCCGCGCCGCAACGATCCCGAAGGCGTGCGCGCGCGCACGCTCGACGCCGCTGCTGCCCTGTTCCAGGCACAGGGCTATCACCCAACCGGCATGCGTGAAGTGATCGAGAAGACGGGCCTGTCGCCTGGTGCCTTCCATCACCACTTCCCGACCAAGGAATCACTCGGGCTCGCTGTGATCGCCGAACGCATTGCGCCAGCGGTGCGCGAAAGCTGGATAGAACCGATCCGTGCCGCCACGCACCTGCGTCAAGGCGTCGTTGGCGTTTTTGCCGGCATCGTTCGCGGGCTCGACGATCGCGGCAAGGTGTCGGGCTGTCCGCTCAACAACCTGGCGATGGAGATGTCGCTGACCAACGCACGCATGCGCAACGAGTTGCGTGGCGTTTTCGTCGAGTGGCAGGATGCCCTGGAGGCGCGCATCGCGCAATCGCCGCGAGGCAAGCAATGGAGCAAGGAGCAGCGGCGCGCGGCCGCGTCGTTCATCGTCGCTGCGTATTCCGGTGCAATGAACCTTGCCAAGGCCGCGCAGGACTCGACGCCGCTGCAGGCGATGCAACGGACGTTGTCGCAGTGGATGGTGGATCAGCAGTTGGATTGAACCAAGCAAGACCTCGTGCTGTTGCTGCAACGAGCGCGGCAAGGAGCGCGCTCCACTTCCTCGAGCCTCTGGCGAGGCGTCTGGTGCCATGACCAGATTCGCGTGAAGGGAGGTCCGGCATTTAATTGAATACTTCATTTCCTTCTCTCGTCAGACGCATGACATAAATTGCACCGCGATACGGCTCCCGCATCGTTTGTAGTGACCGGGTCTTGCCGATCGCCACTCCGATGAGGGAGAACCATCCATGACGCTTGCCATCCGCACGCGCAATCTGACGCGCCGATTCTCCGGGCGCTTCGGCATTTGCGATCTCGATCTGAACGTTCCTGCCGGAACCATCTACGGCTTCCTCGGCCCGAACGGTGCCGGCAAGACGACGACTATTCGCCTGCTGCTGGATCTGCTGCGCCCGGAGCGCGGTGAGATTGCCTTGTTCGGACAGCCGCTGAACCGCGACATGCGGCAGACGTTGGGTCTGGTGGGCGCACTGGTGGAATCGCCGTCGCTGTATCAGCATTTGAGCGGACGCGAAAATCTGGAAGTCACCCGACGCCTGATCGACGCACCGCGCACGCGAATCGATCAGGTGCTGGATCGGGTTGGACTCGCCGATGCCGCTGGACGACGCGTGCGCGACTATTCGCTGGGGATGCGCCAGCGCCTGGCAATCGCACTGGCCATGCTGGGCGCGCCGCGATTGCTGATTCTCGACGAGCCGAGCAACGGACTGGATCCCGCCGGCATACTCGACATGCGGCGCTTGCTGTGCAGTCTGGTCTGCGACGACGGCATCACCGTGTTCATCTCGAGTCATCTGCTCGCCGAGATCGAGCAGATCGCGAGTTTCGTCGGCGTGGTGCAAGCCGGACAACTGCGCTTCGAGGGGCGACTCGACGATTTGCGCGCACGCGCCAAACCCAAGCTCGGGCTGCGTTGCGATTCACCAGCGCGCGCGGTGGATCTGCTCAGGGCGGCCGGCGAAGAGATCGTCACAGCCGATCCGAACACGTTGTCGATCGCACTGAGCCGGCGCCGCCCTGAAGAAATTAATCGCATGCTCGTCAGTCATGGCGTGGGCGTATCGCACCTGGCGGTGGAAAATGTTTCCCTCGAATCCCTGTTCTTCGATCTGACCGATGCAACCGCCGTGGAGGACGCCGCATGAGCCCGTTGCTGCGCGCCCTGTCCGCGGAAAGTTTGAAATTGCGCCACACGCTGGCGCTGAGAATGTGCCTGATTGCGCCGGCCGTGGTCGTTGCATTGTTCGTGGCGCAAATGTCCTTGCTCAGCCACTCTTCACGCCCGCCCACAGACTCCGCCAAGGCATGGCTCGGACTTTCGGAAAACATCCTTACCTTGTGGTCGCTGGTTATGCTGCCGTTGTTCGTGACGCTGCAGTCGGCGCTGCTTGCCAGCATCGAACACAGCGATCGCCACTGGAAGCATCTGCTGGCATTGCCCGTCGCGCGCCGCGTGCACTATCTGGCCAAGCTGCTCGTATTGATCGGCATGGTGGTGACGGCGAGTGCGTTGTTGGCCCTGTTCATTTGCATCGGCGGAGCGCTGCTGATGCTGGTCCAGCCGGCGATCGGACTGGCCGGGGCGCCACCACTGGCGTATCTGGCGGAAAAATCCGCGTGCATGCTGGCAGCGTCGCTGCTGATGGTGGCGCTGCAAAACTGGATAGCCATCCGTTGGAACAGTTTCACGGTTGCCGTATCCTTCGGCATGACAGCGACCGTCATTGGAATGATGGTCGTGCAGTCAAAGGCACTGGGGCCTTGGTATCCGTGGTCCATGCCGACGATGGCGATCAGCTTCGATGGCGCATTCGCGTCGATCGCCGTCGCCGTTGCGCTGATCGGCGGTGTCGTCGCTACGGCGATCGGGCTCATTGATTTTGAACGCCACGAGTTTTCCTAGCCTCGTGGCAATCCGGCATGCGCCTTCGACAAGAGCGAGCACGAGCGCGTCGAAAAGATTCAAACGGGTATTGCTCCGTCCCCTTTTCTCTCCGCCTTGGTCGCAACCAACGGGGCTCAGTTGACCTTTTCAGCCGCGCCGGCGTGCGCCGCGGAAGCATCCCGCACCTTGCCTTTGAACTTCCCGTAGTCCAATTCGACGGGCTTGCCGTCCGCGCCGCGAACGATGCTTGCTTCGGTCCAGTAATAGCGATCCATGAACTTGTCTTTTCCGAGCGGCAGCAGCGGCGCCGCGGGACCACCCGGCCAAATCAGCGTGGTGCCGTTGACATCTGACACCAGACTGAGCGTGCCGGAAGGACGGTAGAAATCCGGACCGAATACAAAATCTCCTGTGGGATGTCCCGCCAACGCGGGTGGCACTCGACGATAGTGAAATGCCTGGTATGGTTTCCCGCGCAGCAATGCGGCAACGTTTTGTACGATCGAGGGATTCGCGTCGTGTTCGATATTCGCCAACAGGATGATGGCGGTGTCGTCGTCCGGCAGATACTCCATATGACTCGAAAAACCCGGCGCGCGTTCGTTCGACTCATATACTGTTTCGCCAAGCCGCTTGCTCTCTTGCCACCATCCGTAGCCGTCGCGCGTGTCGAGCATCGCCTTCCTGCTGCTCTCGCTCAGCAGATCGCCGTGCACGAAACCGTGCAGCCATTTCCACTCGTCATTGACCGTCGTGTAGGCCGATCCATTGCCGGGCTTGGCGGACCAGTGGATCGTTGGCGCGCGTTTCAGCTCAAACGTACCGGTGACCTGATGGCCCTGCGCAACAGCACCGCCGATCGGACTGTCGTCGTCCACACCGCTGTCATGCATGCCGAAGGGATCGAATACCAAAGCCTTCATCGCTTGCGCAAACGGCAGGCCGGTTTTCCGTTCGATGATCAGCGCCAGCAAATTCTGACCGGAGTGCTCTTCGCGATCGCTCTTGCCACCAGGCTCCGCATGGGGCGGCAATGCGCTGATCTGTGCGATCAGCGCTTCAGGCGTCTGGTGAGTCTTCAACAGGTCGTCGTAGTTTGGCAGGTCGTCGTTTGCATCGGGCAGACCGGAATTCTGTTCGAGCAGTTCGCGTATCGTGATCTTGGCGCCATTCGGAACGCCCTGGACGATTTCCGAGACATGCGTATCGAACGACAGCTTGCCCTGGTCGACGAGACGCAGCACCGCCGTCGAGGTGAACAGGATCGACAAAGACGCGATATGGAAGCGCGTGTCGAGCCGGTTCGCAATACCTTTGCCGCGATCCGCCAGACCATAGCTTTTCGCGAACACCACCGACTCGCCACGCTTGATGAGGACGGCGCCGGGAAGATTGTTGGTTTCGACGTAAGACTGAAAATAGGCATCGATTTGCTTGGCGTCCGGAATGGCGTTTGAGCAGGCCGCATGCCCGGACGCGAGCGCGACGGTGGCCATGACGACGCATTTCATTTTGGCTTGAGACGTGCGCATTTCCTTCTCCCCGCAGCATGGTGGTTGTGTGGCTCGCCACTGCAGGGATGCGGGTCGGCGCGGATCGGATCCTTGAAACCGCCACGGCCGACCGACATTGCCGAACCGCGACGGGCCTTGTTGTTGGATGCGGCAAGGCTGAATAAGGTTTGCTGGATGCGGTCGGAGCGACTGCGCCGCCGCGCTTCGGTTCCACTGTCCCATCACCCGCCGGCGGCCGACAATGCACTCTACCTGGCAAGCGATCCCGTCTGCACACCGGCATCCAGGCCGAACTGCGCCCCAACGGTGGCGACGGCGGCAGTCTTCTTCGTCAGACCCATAAGTTCCCGCAATCTGAACAGGCTTTCGATGCCAGTGCAATGCGCACCGAGGATTTGCGTCACGCCATATTCCTTCAGCTTCTTCGCCGTCCACGCCAGTTTTTCGTCCGGCAACGCGTACAGATGGAATCCTCCGACGACAGCATTGACGTTTTGCGCACCGAGCATCTTGCGCGCATATTCGATCGTATTCACCACGCCGGCGTGTCCGCAGCCGGACAAGAGGACCAGCCCCTTGTCGGTCTGCAGCAGCAGGGAATGATCTTCGGGCAGCGTGTCCTCGACCCACTTGCCACCGATATTCATCTCGACGCCGGGCTGCCAGTTTTTTTCCGGGTTCGGCCGCGGCACGGGTCCGGTCAGCCAGACACCGGGAAAGATTTCTTCGGGCTTTTCATGCACGATGAATCGCCCACCGGTTGCTTCGAAGTCCGCCTTGGTCGCGATCATCTGATTGGCATCGTCCTTGCCTTGGTAACGACGCGGCAGAAAGATTCCTTCGCCCACGTGCACCCGCGACAACGCGCGCGGATTCGTCTTCATCAACTCCTGCCGCAACGTGAGCAAGCCACCGGTGTGATCGTGATGGAAATGGCTGAGCACGACGTCCTCGACATCGCTCAAATCGATCTTCAGCTCGCGCGCGTTCTCGAGCACCGTGCGAGGCCGCGCGCCGGTGTCGAACAGGATCTTGTGACCATCCGCCTCGACCAGTGCCGCAAAGCCCCACTCACCAATGCCCCGGTCCGCGAGCATCGTCGACAGGATGGTGATCTTGAGCGCATGCAGCGGCTGATGCGGTGACTCCGCGGACTTTGTCGACGCCTGCACACAGGTCAAGGCGCAAGCAAGCAGAAACAAGAGTGTCTTTCTCATCTTCGAAGCGGCTCGCCGGTGAACTCCAGATAGCTTATCCAATTTCTCGCAGCGGAAAAGCATGCAGCGGCGTCAAAGCGCGCAGGCACGATTGGCCGACAAGAAAAATCAACCTGCCCGCCATTTTTGGGACAAGACGTTCTGACCTCGCTATCCGCGATCCGCTAGCCGCAACGGCGATTGGCCACGCTGGCCGGTGTTGGAGATGCCTACGGCGTCAGGTGCTTTCGCATCGTCGCCCCGCATCATCTATTTCGGCGCAAGCTCGATGACTGCCGCGCGGAAACGCTCGGTATCCAGATATCCACCGACAAGAAGCCTGTGCCCATCGTGCGACACGCGCACCGCGGTGATATCGCGCCATTCGTCGTCGCCGATGCCCAGCTCGGCCATCAGGGAACGCACGGATACCATCCCTGTGGCTTGCGTCCATACAAACGCGTGCAGCGCTCCGCCCGAGTCAACGTCAGCGACGCTCACGTTCGCGCGGTATACGCCAACCACCAGTGACCCGTCGGGTGTCGTGTCCGTGACAGCGTACGAAGGCGAATCCACCAGCGCATCCGCCAACGAGCCAAGATAGCCGAATGCGCCGTTGCTCTTGAGATACCACGCTTCGCCCGGGTGTTCATGCGTGGCGTGGAAGTAGTCGTACACACCTTCACCGTACACGATGCTGCAGGTTGCGTCGCAAGCGCTCGCCATCTCGAGCTCGTCACCGGCGGGGTCGTGCAGGAACACCGGCTGCCCGCCATCATCCCTGCGCATGGCGACCACCGAAGGAAAGTCGCTCGTGAATCGCAATGTTCCGCCCACCAGGGCACGCCCGTCATCGGACACGGCCAGTGCCGTCACCAACGGCACACTCGTCAACGAAAATACCGTTTGCGCGCCATCCAGCGCTTGCACCCACGCCTGGTCCGCGTCGTTCCAACCATCGCGGCCGGTTCCGGCCAGATGACTGAAATCGTGAGACACCGCGGACTGCATCGACAGATTCATTCCAGGCAACTTCTGCCAACCGGTTGCACGCTGCCACTTCAATGTGTGTGCATCCGGCTGCGGCAGGCTGGCGTCCAGCGCGTCATTCGCAATGACCGTCGCACCGTCAGGCGAAATGGCAACAGGAAGCGCCGCGAGTTGCCGCGGCACGTCTTCCCACGCATGTGTGTCGGCATGCCAAAGCATCAGGTGCCCGTCTCTTCGTCCGGCGATCGTGCCGTCGTCGGCAATCGCTTCGACGGAAGGGTAGCTGGGTTGCGCCGGTGTTCCCGAGTCGATCGGGATTTCGTTCCAACGGATGGCGTAGAGATCGCTCAACTTCGGCGCCCCCGCCGGGCAGCCGGGCCGGCTCAACCGCGTAAGCCGCGTCAACGTCAAGGTGCCCGCGCCGAAGCCCGGCTGAGTCGACGCGTAGCGCGCGGTACCGCGATCGCAGTCGAGCTGCAGCGTCAACGTGCCCCAATCGACTGCCTTGTACTTTTCCGGATCGTATGCCGGTCCGAAATGCGGACCGCGGGTGCGTGCCAGATGATCGACCACGATCGCGCCGTTGCGCTCATTGCCGACGCCGAGCAGCCACATCTGGTTTCCCGCGGTATCGTAGGTGTACCACGTCACGATAGCCGCGTCGTCCGCGGTCCATTGCAGATCGAAGCCCTCGCCGTTGTGCGAGACATCGAACCAACTGCCGCTTTGTCCCGCGTGCGGCAGCACCGGTTGTCCGACAATGCCGTTGGTGGGCGTGCATCCCGCGCCCATCGTTTGCGTCAGGCGCTGCATCGGCAAGGTCTGCGACTGAAGGAATGCGTCGTAGCGAAAGCTGCCGGTGTTGCAGTCGCTGAATGACAGCGTCGCGCTGCCGGCGACTTGAAGTTCGACGTTGTCCAAAGCAGACGCGGCACCGAACCCGCCGCCGTGCGTGACGTATATCTGGGGAAATTCAATCGCACCGCCACTCGTGGCGTGCCGTATCTGCCCCACCCCCTGAAACCAGCGCTGCTCGCCCTCGTCGTTGTAGGTGTACCAGCCGAGCAGCGCGTGATCCGCGTCGAGAATCTCCAGCTGCAGGCCTTCGCCATTGCGTTGCGGATCGAACCACAGGCCACTGAAGCCGGCATCGATCTGCGCCGCAGCGGCTGCGCTAAAGTGGAATGCAACCAGCAGCACCAGGCAGGAAAGGTGAACCTGACCTTTGGGCTGGATCATTCGAACCCATCGGCGAACAAAGGATCGGTGACCAACTGGAAATCCACGCCGCTGCGGCTCGTGGCGTAGTCCAACACGACCGGTGTCGGTGTTACATCGAGGATGGACTCGCCGATGAGCGGGCAGCGCTGCCCCATGTATACCTGGCAGGTACCATCGGGCAGGGGATAGAGCCAGCTCACCACGGCCATGACGTAATACGTGCCCGCTGCCAGCGGCGGCGATTCGTACGCTCCGCTGTGCCGCACGACACTCGTGAACTGGCCGGACGTATCGAAAATGTATACATCTGCCGGGCCGTCCTGGCCAGTCGACACGTCCTTGATGGTGCCGGTGAAGAAGGCGCCCCGGTGCAGTGCCATGTCGATTCCGGAAAGGACATCACCCGGCTGCGGGATTCTGCTGTGCAACGGGCCGGGACACGACGAACCCGAATTCGACACGCACGTCGAAAGATAACGCGGTGCTTGCGCGGCGATCTCCAGGTTCTTGCCGGTTTGGGCATAGACCTCGTAGTTGCCGTCGGCATCGGTGTGCGTTTGGTGCGTGATGTGAGCCGGCGGCGGCGGCGTGCCGCCGAAGTCGCTCGGCAACAGCCACCAATCGGTGACCGTGGCATCGGCGATTGGCAGCTGCGTTTCGACGTCGGTCACGCGCCCGCGGATCGTCACGCTGGGATGCACGTTCAGATCGATCCCGCTCACTTCACCGCTGACATCGGTTGCGACTTCGATGCCGCCTTCCAGCGGGCAGGCGCCGGCGCACGGTATGTCGGGGAACAGCACATGCTGCTCGAGGTAGGCGCGATCGATCAGACCCGTCACCACGCGGAACTTGGCCCTCGGCGTTCCCACAATGTGGAACCTGCTGTCCGGCTGAAGGCTCGTCACCCCATGGTCGAAAAGCGCACCGTCTTCGTCGTAAAGGGCGACGCGCACAAGGCTTGCCGGCGCGTCGACGACGAGCAGCTGTTGCTTGTGCGCATCGACGACCGTGCCACTGACGCCGCCGCCGGCAATCAGATCGAAATGCAGGTCATTGCGCTGCTCGCCCTCGGCAAGCTCGATATCCGTGTACGTCTGCTTCGCCCAGCTGCCGGCTTCAGGCTGATGGTCGAAACATTGCCGCTGCAGCTGCATGTCGATGCCACCGACGCACACCCGGTAGCGGCCGGCCGGCAGCGACGGAATGTACAGGTTACCGGCGTTGTATCCGCCGCCGGGCAAGTCGATGCGCTGCCAGGCGTTCGACGGTGTGTCGAAATGAAACAATGCGATTGGTGGAACGTGGTCTTCCGGCAGCGAAAGTTGCAAGGACAACAGGCTCCACAGTCCCGTCGATGGCGGGCGGCCGTCGGGCCCGGTGACCGTGCCGCGCAGAATTCCCAGCTCGTGCGGCATGAAGTCCACGACGGCATCGGCGGCGCCGTTCGCAAATGACGCGTGCAGCGATTCGAACGATGGAGATGAGAAGCTGCTTGTATACATGTACGCGATGCAGGTGGGCCCGCTCGCATCGGGACAGTCGCCGCTCCAGGCATAGGCACCCGACGCGTCCGTCGCCGCGTATTCACCAGGCAACGGCGTGCCGTCCGCGCGCCGGAACTCGATGTACGCGTACTGCACCGGCAGCCCGGTCAGGTGCGAAACGACATGCCCGCGCACATGCGTTTGCGCACCGTGTGCATGCACGGAAAACAACGACAGAACGATGGCAAGGAGCAGCCCATGCCACACGAACGTGAACCGATTCTGTGATGTCACGACAAGTCGCCCCAGCGATACTCTGCCATTGACGACGTGCGAGGGCGGATGTTCCCCCAACGCCAAGGGTCAGGTTCCTGCTTTCCGGGCTGTGGCAGCACTCGACCAGATCGCCCCTTGGTCCGCAGTGTTCGGTCGAACGCTGACTCAACGTTCTTCCCTCTAGAGAAAACCGGGGTCTAGTGTGCGCTTCTTCCTGCGACGACCCCGAATTTCCAGATCCAGACCCAATACTCCCATTCAACCGACACGAGACGCTCATGAAAACCTTCACGTTCCTCGCCACGGCCGCATTGCTCGCCGGCGCATCCACCGCGGCCTGCGCACAATCCCTGGAGATCCGCAAACGCCAAGCGGAACAGGAGGCGGAATTGGCCACCCTGGTTGCGCTCACCAACAGCAAGTGCGGCATCGACCTGAAGACGACGATCGACACGGCCAGCTTCAATCAGGATGAATTCCTGCAGAAATCCGTGGTGAGCTGGTGCTCCGCGGCGCTGACCGCGCTGGAGAATGTGTGCAGCGATGCGATGGGCAAGAAGGCGATCGCCGGTGCGGTCAAGAGCCTCACCTGTTCGGGCGCGCCCGCAGTCTCGGTTGAGTTGACCAATGGCGAGCTGAAATACGCTTTCCCATTTTCCTCGGCTTCCAATGCCAACGAGCTGACGATCAGAAGCTATCTCGAAAAGCATTTGTAAGGCATTGCGACCGTAGGCCGGGCTGCAAAGCCCAGCGCTCTCGACATGAACAAGCGCTGAGCTTTGCAGCCCAGCCTACACGTTGAAACCTTCCTCGAAGCCGTCAAGAATTCGTTCGCAACAGGTCACGCCGATCCCGTTGCTGCCTTTCTCGAGAGGCCAGGGTTGCTCGCCTATCGCGATTTCGGACCCGTCGAGTCAAAGATGGCAGGCCATTTGCGCGAAGCGCTTTCTAGCGCCGCGTAGAAGGCGCAGGTCTGCGTTCGATCGAAAGCCTGCTCCGCCAGGTGCCTACTTGAATCGATTGAACCAACCTGCAAGCCGCGCCTGCAAGTCCTGCTCCGACTCGGAGCCGACGAGGTTGTGCTTCAGTCCTGCCATCACGACATAAGCAAAGCGATCTGCCGCGCCGACCGCCGAATAGTGCGCGCTCAGCGCATTCTTCAAGCCGTCCAGATCCTGCGCCGCGATCGTGTTGTCCGCTTCACCCGCGATGATGAGCAACGCCGGAGCCTGGCGATCCGCGGCGACGTCGGCTGCGCGACCGGCAACGTCCGAACGCCTGGCGAGCCTCCTGCTTGCATCGGTCCACGCGTAGGCGCGGCCGGTTGCGTGCTCGAAGGCGTGGACGGATGCAGTCAAACCCGTCGAAGGATTCAACGCCACCGCGGAACTCACTCTCACCTTGTGTTCGGCCAGCGAAATGAGCGCGGCGGTGCCGCCCGCGGAAAATCCAAAAAGCCCGATCTTGTCGCCACTCTTCATGCAGCGATGCCGTGCAAGTGCAGCGACGACTGCAGGCAACTCGTCCACCGCACCCCACACGACAGGCTCGAATACCAGCCGGGCGACATCTTCTTTTTGCCGGCGGACCAGTTCGTCCGTTCCGCCGGCAGGCGCACGCGCACCAAATAGCGGTAGCCCGAGATAGACCTTGATCGCAGGAACATCGTCGAGCGGCAGGCGCGACATGAGTTCCGATTCGCTCGTCGGCGAACCAAACCCGTGCCAGAGCACGATCGGCGGCCTCGACACGTGGGGCGGGATGCGCAGCGTTGCCGGCACATTCCCCAGCTGCGTGCTCACGACACGCAACTCGCGCGCATTCAGGACGCACTCCTTCTG
>Ga0105238_10004871_pt1 | contig 13280 bp, 10 predicted proteins | sample KBSC34metaG_FD_81526 | JGI IMG/M metagenome (GOLD analysis project Ga0105238, IMG submission 81526) | Corn rhizosphere microbial communities from Kellogg Biological Station, Michigan, USA - KBS C3-4 metaG | ecosystem: Host-associated > Plants > Roots > Rhizosphere > Soil | place: Michigan, USA... | reverse complement strand
CATGTTCAAAGCGGCCCGTTCCGCCAGTCCACTCGTAAACCAGATCCGCGTGGCCGGTGACGGCATTAAACGTGCCATCGATCTCTGTGGTGAGCTTTTCACCCGAAGCCGCTGTGAGTATCGCATCTCCTTTGAAAGCAAATATCCCAGGTGTATTTGTTGCTGTCAGAGTGGCCGTGCGCTCGACCGTAATTGCACCAAGATGGGTCGCCGTCCCTATTCCACTGGCAACCACGTCCAACACGGTGCCACTTCCATCGCGCGGAGTTGCTGTTATCACGCCGTGCTCCACAAGGTGGAACGGCCTCGGGGCCGCGAAAGCCTTGAGGGAAATAACCCCTACTAGCGCTAGAGCCATCAGGCTCCAGCCGAACTTAGATAGGTAACGCTTCATTAAATTGTCCTTTCAGTCTTGTAGTGCTCCCTTAATTGGGAACAGGGACAATAGTGGAGCGTTCATTTACAGTCATAATCTTGCTGTAAACGTGAGGTAACGTTTCGGTAAAGTCAGATAAGCCCGACCTGCCTGTGCAGCGTCATGAAGTCGAAGTTATTCCACGCTTCGACGATCTTTCCATTTTCGATGCGGACAATTGTGATGCCGGTAAACTCGACGGGCGAGTCAGTCGCACTTTTGCCGAGGAACTCTCCCTCGTGCCTGGCACGCACGGAACAACGTGCAGCGACTTTGTCACCTTCCGCTATCATGTCCTCCACAACGATCATCATGTTGGGGAAGGCTTCACGGAACAATGTGTGAAACGGTCTGAAGTCCCTTGGTCCCGTAATCGGATTTGCAGGATCTTCCGACAAGCCGTGCGCGATTCCGTATTCGTCGAACATCTCCTCGATCGCCTCGGCGCGTCCCTTATTCCAAACTTCGTCGAACCAGCGTTGAACTAATGCTTTGTTTGCTTCCGACATGAGGTCTCCAATCTAAGTATTACTTGTGGGCGAGTGGAACCTTATTATAAAGGTGCTACGGGTTCAAGCTTAAGGCACCGCTGTGATCCCAGTTCGTGGCGCAGCGCATGGACCAGGAGATCGACTGCTTCCCTGGTTTGAACTGCCAGGCGAAGGTAGTGCTCGGAGGAGCCCAGCTTGTTGCTGCATTCCCGCACCATCAAACCGTGGTGTTCCAGCAAACGATCTCTAAGCTTTCGGCCCGGCACGTTGGCCGGCAACTCGACGTAGAGAAAATTTACTTTTGAGGGAAACACTCTTAAGCCGCGAATCAGTTCGAGTTGATTCAGCATGTACGTTCTGTCTTGGGCGACGAGCGCAAGGCTTTGCTGGAATTCGTCTTTGAACTCCGACACGCTTTTCAGAATGTAAGCGGCGAGGCCGTTGATGTTCCAGAACGGTAGTTGTGATCTGAGCAGACCGGCAGCGCGGGAATTCATTGCCGCATAACCGAGTCGAACTCCATGCCAGCCTAACGACTTACCAAGGCTCTTAACCACCACGAGATTCTTCGCTCTCGGGATCAGGTTTACTGCGCTTTCGAGAGCCGAGAAGTCGAGAAACGATTCGTCAATCACAATCGACTCAACATCGGGCAGACTGAGTACGAGCTCTTCGATCTCCTCAGGTTCGAACCACGCACCAGTTGGATTGTTCGGATTTGAAATCACCAGCATTCTCACGTCCAACTCGCTCGCACACGTGATTAACTCTGCAACCTCGAGACGAAAATTCTTCCGGACGTCGTGTTTGATCAGATGGAGTGGAATGCCAAGTTCGTTCGGCAGATCGGTCCAGCGGCTAAACGTAGGGATAGGTGTGAGTATTGGTCCACGAGTTAGGTGGCACAGGCGCGTGATGATTTCTGTAGATCCATTTGCGGGCACGATGCACTCGGGTGGAAGTCCGGCGATTTCCCCAATGTGGTTCGCATGGACCTCAGCATAGTCTGGGTAGTACCTGAGAATTTCCGGTAAACGCTCGGTGATGCGTTGGACCATTTGCGGTGGAGGGAAGTGCAGGTTCACTGGTATGCAAAAGTCCAGCAGTGGACCTTTGTAAACAGCGCTTTCTTTAACCGAAAAAAAGGACGGATTGTGCGAACGCACGTTGAAAAGATCCGTGGCAGTGTTGTTCATAAGAAACTCTCCTTTTATTCGACGTATAACCAGCCCATTTCTTCCGTTTATGTTTGAGCGAACGCAGGAGAGTGGTGATGCTGATAATGAACGCGGGTACTGGCGCAGTTTCAAATACGCCGAAGGCGCTCGCTATCCCTAGCCCAGGGTTGGAGCGCCAGCGACAACCCTGGGTTTGTCACCCCAACATTAAATTGAAACCCTGTAAGGGTTCGCCAATTGTCTAACCTTTTCAGGGTTTAGCGTGTATTTGAATTTCATACCCAGGGTTCTCGCTGTGCTCGAACCCTGGGCTGAAATTAGCCAACGCCTTCGGCGTATTTTCAAACTGAACCAGTACGTGAACGCGCGAGGGCGCGCCGGCTTGCACGCAAAAAATGCTACAATCCCGCAGGCCTATGATTGTCCGCTAGAAAAAGTTGCTGTGGTTGCGGTGAAGCGAAACGCGCATCGGGCGTGACTTTTGCAGTGTCTTCACACTCAACGCAGTAACTCCTCCATCCCAAATCTCAATCGTCGCACTTGGACACAGTCAGAACCACGTCGCGGTAGCGGGTGGGTGCGCAGCCTTACATTGCTTTTTCTTGAGAGGACAATCATGGATCTAACAAGCTTTGGTTGGAGTAAGTTTTTCGAGATTTGTTTTAAGCCATACGAGGGACAAGGCTACACGGCCGGCCGAGTCGCGCTCGAACACAAAAATTTCTACCGCGTTTACACCGACAACGGAGAGTCGCTCGCCGAACTTTCAGGCAGGCTGCGGCACGAGGCAGTGAATCGCAGTGACCTGCCGGCCGTGGGAGACTGGGTGGTAGTTCGCTCGCGGCCGGAAGGTGATCGCGTAATGATCCATGCCGTCCTGCCGCGGCGGACCAGTTTTGCACGCAAGACTGCCGGGTCGCGCACTGAAGAACAGATTGTCGGCGCGAACATCGACACAGTATTCCTGCTAACGTCGCTGAATCAGGACTTCAGTCTGCGTAGGATCGAGAGATACCTTCTTATCGCGTGGGAGAGCGGCGCAGTTCCGAGCATCATCTTGAGCAAGTCGGATTTGTGTGATCGCGTAGCTGATGCGATCGATGAGGTGCGATTCGTTGCTCCTGGAGTGGCTATTCACGCGGTCAGCGTTGTCACTGGAGACGGAGTGCAGGACATCGCGCAGTATTTCCAGTACGGTCACACGGTTGCGCTGCTGGGTTCGTCGGGCGTAGGTAAATCGAGTCTGATAAATCATCTGGCGGGTGTCGATCTCGTGAAAGTTCAAACAGTGCGCGAGCACGACGATCGCGGGCGACATACGACGACTCATCGCGAGCTGATTTTGTTACCGGCGGGAGGACTCGTTCTCGACACGCCGGGTATGCGTGAATTGCAGTTGTGGGATGGCGATGAGAGTTTGCAGTTGGTGTTTGACGATATCGAGGAGCTCGCCGGCAGTTGCTACTTCGGCGACTGTCAGCATCAGGACGAGCCACGGTGTGCCGTCCGTGAGGCTCTGGCTGCCGGAACAATTGACGCGGGGCGGTATCAGAGCTATGAGAAGTTACAGAAAGAGTTAAAATACCAGGCCCGAAGAAAAGACAAGCTCTCAGAAATCGTCGAAAAGAAAAAATGGAAGAAGCTCTCACGCCTCGCTACTGAGCGCGCGCGTCTGAAGCGGCGCTAAGCCACAAAAGGCACAAAACGCACAAGAAGCACAAAAGGGTTCTTCTGCCCCTATGTGCCTTTTGTGTTTTTTGTGCCTTTTGTGGCTATATTGGCCGAAATGCAAACTTTCCTCCGACGCGTGTGTGTGGCTCTGTTCAGACCGGTGGACATCTCATTCCTCGTGTTCTTCCGCGTCCTCTTCGGCGCGATCATGCTGTGGGAAACATATCGCTACTTCTCTCACGGCTGGATCAGTCGTTACTTCATCGAACCCACAGTCAATTTTACTTACTACGGGTTCAGTTGGGTGAAACCGTGGCCGGGGCGTGGGATGTACATTCACTTCGTCGTGCTTGGTTTGGCTGCCGCTTGTGTGATGGCGGGATTTCTTTACCGCATTGCCGCGCCGGTATTCTTTCTTGCTTTCACATACTTTTTTCTCGTCGACCAAACGCGTTATATGAATCACTTCTACCTGGTCTGTTTGATCAGTTTTCTGATGTGTTTCCTGCCGGCAGAACGAGCGTTCTCTATCGATGCGTTGCTGCGGCCGAAGATCCGCACAGACATCGTTCCGGCGTGGACGTTATGGCTGTTACGAGCACAAGTCGGCATACCCTTTTTTTACGGCGGCATTGCCAAACTCAATAGCGATTGGATACGCGGCGGCGAGCCAATGCGCTCATGGTTACGTCCTTTAACTAAAGTGTCAGGAGGTAGCCCGATCTTCACGGCCGACTGGGTCGTTTATAGTTTCGTGATTGGCGGGTTGCTGATCGATCTGCTGGTAGTGCCGCTGCTTCTGTGGCGACGCACGCGCCTCATCGGATTCGGAGCGGCGGTTCTATTCAATCTCATCAACGCCACGATCTTCGATATCGGCATCTTCCCGTGGCTGATGCTGGGCGCGCTTTTTATTTTCTTTCCGCCTGACTTGATCCGGCGTTTCGCTCGTTGGTTCATGTCGCCGGGAGAAGAGTTCCACGACGCGCAGCCAAAGCCGGTTGCCGAAACAAGCAGTTGTTCAACTCTTACCCGGTCGCAAAAATTGATTGTTGGATCGTTGGCCGCTTACCTCGTATTCCAGTTTTTATTCCCGCTTCGCCACTATCTGTATCCGGGGAACGTAAGTTGGACCGAAGAGGGACACAACTTTTCGTGGCATATGAAGCTGCGAACAAAGAGTGGCGAGGCAATCTTTACTGTTACGCATCCGCAAAGTGGGCAAACGTGGACCATCAAGCCGGAGGATTATCTGGAGTCACATCAGTTGATGAAGGCGATTACGAAGCCCGACTCGATCCTGCTCTTTGCGCATCATCTTGCCGAAGAGAAGAGGCGTGAAGGTTACGAGAATGTGGAGGTTCGTGCGCGCGTGATGGCTTCTCTTAACGGGCGCCAACCGCAGTTACTGATCGATCCGGACGTAGACCTGGCGAAGGAACAGATGAGTTTGTTGCCGGCGCGATGGATCGTGCCGCTAACGACTCCGCTCGGATCGGGAAGTTTTCATAAGACAAACGAAGACGTAGACGAACCGTAAATTAGGCGCGGATGAACGCAGATCTGCGTTCATCCGCGTTACCAACTAGAACGCAGTCCGCTGCATTCCACCCTTCAACGCCTCGTCGATGCGGGCGATCGACTCATTCAAATGCGCCCGAACCTCGAGAGACGTTTGTAGCCCCGGCCTTGAAACTGTTCGCTGCAACTGCCCGCGAAGCGTTACAAGACTTTGACGCGCTAACGTTCGCGCATCTTCCGGAGCGCCGGCGTCTCGCAATACCATGCCGATCATCTTGCGCAGGTGTTCGCGCTGCAATGAACGACGATAACTATTGATGTTGACGGACGCACTTGGAGCCTTTGTTTCCTCCCAGACTGAATCCTGGATTTCCGTAAACAGCAGACCCAGTGTGAAAGGCTGGACATTCGTTCCAACTCGCAACTCCGAATCCTGAATGCGACTCAATACAGTTGGCATGAAGATTCGATCCAGCACCTGCCGTTGCAGATTGAGGACAATCTGATGAACCGGCACGTCCATGCGTCCGGGCGTGAAGGTGTTGAAATCGATAAAGCGTTCGTTCTCCAACTTGTTAAGCAGTTGCGGCTTGAATTGAAAAGCCGTCGGCGAAAACAAGTTGTCGCGCAGCAACTTCAGCGCTTCCTTTTGCCTGTCTGCGGACACCGGCTCGAACGGTAGACGATTTCCTGGATCGCCGACGAAGCTGCGGTAATGGTACATACCGCCGATGTACTTCGACGCGAGGAACAGAGAGTTGGCCGTTTGGTTCAGCGCGGAATTGAAGCTGCGCCTCAACACCTGATAACCCTCACCGGGTTTCTCGAGTCGCTGCTCCATGTTGCTAAAGATTTCACGGGCCAGACCAACACGATGCGAATAATACTTCAGCGGATCGGTGCCGAGATCGAAGCGGTTGACTACAGGATCCATATCGAGTCCCGGACCAAAACCCGCATCCTCATCCGTGTCGTAAGCCAATTGTGGCTCGGCGGCTCTCGATGCGATCTTTCGCAACTCAGTCTGCTCGCCGTCGACACTCGACGCGTCAATCGGTTTATACGCGTACTCGATCGCCCAATAGTCGTATGGTCCAAGAGTGGACTGGTGGTACTCGCCCTGCCTGCCGCCACGAGCAGCGATGTTGGTAGGAATGTAATCCATCACCGAGCCGGTGAGCCCATCGCGTGCAGTGACGCCGGAGTCCTGCGCCTCCTCCCAACTGTGGATAGTGCTGGCGCGGAAGTTATGGCGGAGTCCCAAAGTATGGCCCACTTCGTGAGCGGCGATTTCACGCAGGAAATCCTTGATGAACTTGTCAGCTTCGGCGCCATTCGGATCCATGCCGCGGGCCACCAGAATATCGAAGGCAAACTCGGCATCCTTCACGGCGCCACTCGCGAAATCGCATTGATAAGCAGCGTTGACTACACTCCACGGCGCCTGGAATATTCGCGGAGTTGAATACTCCCACGGCATCGCAGACGGATAGATCTGCTCGTTCACTTCGCGCCGCGAGAATCGAGTCATCGCTTCTGAAAAACGAATGTCCGCGTCGTAGATCTGACCGGTAACCGGATCGGTACGCGATGGTCCCTGTGCAAAACCGGGATCGGGATAACCTGCAAACCAACGAATCGTACTGTAACGAGTGTCGCCAGGATCCCAATCCGCATCATCGGGTTGTATCTTCACCTCAATCGCGTTTTGAAATCCGACACGCTCGAATGCTTTGTTCCACATGAGTATGCCGTCGCGGATTGCGTCGCGATACTTCACGGGAATCGTATTCTCCAGCCAATAAACGATCGGTTGTTTTGGAGCTGACAACGCTGCCGATGGGTTCTGTTTCTCGAGGTGCCAACGATTGATGTAACGCCTGGTGGTGGTATTACGGTTATCGTCGCTGTAGTCCTCGATCGAGTTTACGAAGTGGCCCACGCGCGCATCTGCGAGTCGCGGCCGGTAACCTGTATTCGGTCGCTCACTGATGCTGTAACGCAAATGAAAGAGCATGCTGCGCACGTCGGGAAGATTGCCCGGCGGCCGGGGCAGAGCCGGCGGTGGTTGGCCCGGTGCAAGCAGTGGCGGCAGTGGCGGACGTTCCGTTGCGTAATGCGCGATCGTTTCGATTTCTACGTTTTGCGGGAAGCCTTTGACAGTGCCGAAGACACTGTTCTTTGGATCGAAGCGATAGGGAATTCTGAAGGTCGCTTCCAGATCGTAACTAAGCATCGGCAGGTCTGTGAGCACCAGAGCGCCGAGATCTATGAGAATACTCTTTCGTTCGGGATGTGGCAGACTCTCGATCTTGGTGATACCAAGGATCGAGTCGCTAAAGGACCTTGCGACGGCGCGGCTCATCGGGCCGTTCTCAGCCCAGAAGCGAGTGTTCTTCACCATTAGCTGTACATTTTTTCCCTGTTTGTGAAAAAAGAACGGCGCCTCTCCGGCCATTGCGGCGGCATAGAAGCCTCCCTCGCCAATGCCGGAATCGATCGTCATCGACACCAGATAAATCTTATCGAGTTGCTCGGGCAGAATTTCGAGGAAGACTTTCTCGTCTGTGCGATAGAGCGTAAAGAGACCTTTGACTACCTGGGCATCTTTGACGATGTCAGCAAAGGCTTTGTCTTTGGGCGGCTCCGGTTTGTCGGGCGTCGCGGGTTTCTTTGTGTCGGTCGCCGGTGTTTGTGTAGCGGCCGGGGAAGTCGCTGGTGCAGCTGGGTTCGGTTGCTGCGGCTGCTGAGCGACTAGCATTGAGGTACACAGCAGAAGTATCAAGAACAGGAAACCGGGTCGGTTTTTCATTGGGTCTACTCCTTGTTGACCGAAATGGGGACTGTCAGTTTGAAAACCCGCGGGACAGATCCCTGCGACTAGTGGGTCGGAGGTTCCCCCCCCGGGGGAGTGGAAAGCGATTAGAGCAGACGCAGTGAAAAACTATGAATACTGTTCTTATAACGGTATGAGGCTCGGAATTATTACTCGTTACTCTGAAAAGGTAAAGGAAATCCGCGTTCATCCACGTAAATCCGCGGTTAAAAATTCTTGCCGAAAGGTGTTTGCCAGCGCTATCTTGCTCTTAGGTCCTTCCTCGAGGTGATCCATGAACAACTTGGTGCGCTCGCTACTAATCATTTCGCTCGTCACGTTTATTTACCCGATTCGGCCTGCCGTGGCCGGTGCGGCCCTCGACGATCAGTGGCTCTACAATGCGTCCGGGTACAATCGTGCCGTTGAGTTGCAGCGGGAGTTAAAGGTTCCTCTCATCGTCTATTTCTACACAGACTGGTGCCCTTATTGCCACGAGCTTGACGCCTCATATTTGCCAACGCCAGTAGTGCAGGACTATCTGAGCGGCGTAGTTAAAGTTCGCATTAATCCTGAGAGTGGACCGGCCGAACGCGAGATAGCAGACAGGTTTAATGTGACCGGCTATCCACGGTTCTATGTGATCCGCAATCCGTCGGCTATTCCCAAAAATCTTCAGCCGTTCAGACGTGGTGGTAACAACCTCACACCGGAGCAATTCATTATGGCTTGTCAGCAAGTTGCTCCCGTGTCAGTGCGAAAGAGTGCGCCCTCGCAGATGGTGGTTAATCCGGAGGTGCGTAGCGTTGCGAGTCCACCGCGGCTGACCAAACGTGCAGCAGGTCCGGAGATTGTTACCGATGCCAAACTTCCTTCGCTCGATGTTGTGCTTCAGAAATATATCGATGCCATTGGCGGAAAAGACGCGCAGGCGAAACTCACATCGCGCGTCATTAAGGGGACAGTGGATCTGGTTGGGGTGAGCCGTGGTGGAAAGTTGGAAGGCTACATGATGGCTCCCAACAAATCGCTGGTTGTGCTGAACGTGCATCCGATCGGTGTCACCAAAGAGGGATTTGATGGACGCTCCGGCTGGGTTTTTTCTCAAAAGGCTGGAATGCGAAACCTCAAGGGATCGGAGCTCGCAGCCGTCGCTTCAGACGCAGACTTCTATCACGATCTCAGAATCAAGGAGTTGTATCCAACGACGAAGCTGCTCGGTAAAACAAAGTCCGGCTTTCGTGAACTGCACGTCGTGCAAGCGATCCCGCGCGACGGCGCCGCCGAGTATTTTTATTTCGACGTTGAGAGTGGATTATTGTTTCGCCGAGATGCGACGCGACAAACGCCGGAGGGGATGGTCCGCGCGGAAATCTATTACGGCGATTGGCGCGAGATAGACGGAATCCGAATGCCCTTCAGCATCACGCACACAACGGCCCAGATGACTCTCGCCATCACTATCGAGGAAGTGAAACATAACGTGCCGTTGGACGACGCCGTCTTTCGCCGCCCGTAGAACAGTAAACCGATTGATCTAGCATTGGGTTCAAATCCTCGCAGTCGCAGGCACGCTAGACTAAAGACCGATGCGCCAGATACCAGAGCACTTCCTCTACAGGATCCGAGATTTCCGAAAGGAGCGTCAGAAGCTTCTTGATTTAACCGCTTGGGGAATGCCCCAAGAGGAAATGCTGACCGAGATTCCAGACGAAGTGTTTGAAATGGAAACGTTGGAAGGGTTGTATCTGGGCGGCAACCTTATCACCTCTATTCCAGACTCGATTTCACGATTAAAGAATCTGCGGACACTTGACCTAACTTCTAATCAACTCGAGGAACTTCCAGATTCAATTTCGGATTTGCACGAACTACGAGAGCTTTATCTGCGTATTAACAGGCTTCCATTTTTCCCTCCGCCCATCATCAAGCTGACGCACCTGACCACCCTTGATCTTAGTAGTAATTATTTGCAGTCCTTGCCAGAGAGTATTTCTAAATTGACTGAACTGACCTCGCTTTACCTCAGTAAGAACAGGCTTAAGATTGTTCCTGATGGGATAACAAGCCTTCTGCAGTTGACTTCATTGGACTTGATGGAGAACGAGCTGGAGACTCTTCCTTTTGCCATCGGTAATTTGGAAAAACTGGCCCTTTGCTATCTAAGTAACAATCAACTCAAGTCTCTGCCTTTAAGTATTTCTAAACTGCGTGATATGAGGGTATTCGTCGTTCTTCCAAATCCGCTTGAAACGCCACCGCCAGAGGTCGTCATACATGGCATCGAACCGATTAGAAATTATCTTGAGCAACTGGAGGCGCAAGGAATCGATGTCTTGCGAGAAGCAAAATTACTTATCGTTGGGGAGGGTGGTGCTGGCAAGACATCTCTCGCCAAGAAGATTGAGAATCCTGCATACAAACTTCACGAAGAGGACAGTACGCGAGGTATAGAGATCACTCCGTGGAAGTTACAGGAGGGTAATGAAACGTTTCGCGTCAACATTTGGGATTTTGGTGGCCAGGAGATTTACCATGCTACTCACCAATTCTTTCTTACCCAGCGATCGGTGTATGCATTAGTTGCTGACACTCGCAAGGAAGATACGGATTTTTATTACTGGCTCGGGATTGTTGAGTTGGTGAGTAACAAAAGTCCCCTACTCATTATCAAGAATGAGAAGAACAATCGACACCGTGAGCTCAATGAGCGACAGCTACGCATTGACTTTCCGAACCTCGCAGAAATACTTGGCACCAATCTGGCTGATAATCGAGGCCTCGATCAAGTGATCGAAGCATTGAAACATCACATTACTCATCTTCCCCACATAGGTACACCGTTACCCAAGAAGTGGGTTGCCGTGCGGGAACGTCTGGAAACAGATGCGAGAGATTACATCGATGTAAACGAATACTTTCAGATTTGCGACCAGAATGGCTTTACAGAACTCAAAGACAAGCTTCAGCTAAGCGGTTATTTGCATGATCTTGGTGTGTGTCTGCACTTTCAGCAAGAGCCACTGCTCAAGAAAACTATAGTTCTCAAGCCCGAATGGGCGACTGATGCGGTATACAAGGTTCTCGACAATGAAACTGTGATCAAAAACCTCGGACGTTTTGATAAGCGTGACTTGGCCCACATTTGGTCTGAGCCTAGATACGCCGACATGCGCGATGAATTGATCCAATTGATGAATCGTTTCCAACTTTGCTACCAAGTGCCAAACAGTGACTTGTATATTGCGCCACAGTTATTAACTGAGAACCAACCAGAATATGAGTGGAATGAGAGTGACAATATTGTCCTGCGGTACAGCTATGCTTTCATGCCAAAAGGATTAATTCTTAAGTTGATCGTAGTAATGCACGACTGGATAGAAGACCAAACTCACGTATGGCGTAGTGGAGTTGTGCTCGATAAAGATCAAACCAAGGCTGAAATTATTCAATACTATGAAAGACGGGAAATCAGAATTCGAGTGAGTGGTAAGCATAAGAAGTACCTGCTTGCCATAGTAACTCACGAACTCGAGAAGATTCATAAATCGTATAACCGCTTAGAATTTGATAAGCAGATACCATGTAACTGCATTGAGTGTCATCGGTCTCAAAAACCGAACTCTTACCCATTCGAAACTCTTCAAAGATTTATTGATGATAAGAAACGAATCCAATGCACTATGAGTTATGAGATGGTCGATCCGGAGGGTTTGGTCGCCGGTATATCTCCAATTGAACATAACTCAGTGTTCATTAGCTACAGTCATCACGATTCCGAATGGTTAAACAGAATCACTGTTATGGTGAGTCCGCTCAGTCGAAATCAGCGGCTTTCCATTTGGAATGATACTTTGATCAAACCGGGGGCTGAGTGGCAAGACAGCATCAGAACAGCCCTGAGATCAAGCAGAGTTGCGGTTCTCCTGGTTAGTCCACATTTCCTCGCATCGGATTTCATCGTAGAAAACGAACTTCCTGTGCTACTAAAAGCTGCGGAAGAAGAGGGACTCACGATACTCTGGGTCGCGGTAAGCCATTCACTATATAAGGAGACCGAGATCGAAAAATACCAATCTGCGAATGACCCATCCAAGCCATTGGACTCTTTACCTCCAGGAGAAGTGAACGCCGTATTGGTAGATATTTGTGAGAAGATTAAACAAGCGGCAGAAAAAGGTGTTCTTGAGCAAATTTCTCATCGATTCCGACCACGGTAGTTAAAACGCGAAACACGCCTCGGAGGCCTCTATATCTCAGCTGTAGACCGCACAATCCTTTCATAACGTTATCGTATGTTGGGTATAACCAACCACACTGAGGTTGATTGTTTACTTATTGCATAAGCGTTCTGTCCTCGCAGCCAGGCTTGTAGTCTGCTTTGTGTGAACTGTAACGGTAGAGAAATACAATCAAGGAAGGGAAGAGAGATGACCAAAGTATCAAAGGCACTCGGTGCGGCGATGCTCTGTCTGGGACTGCTTTTAGCAGGCATTGTTGTAGCACAGCAGGAGCCGGCAACGCCGGCGAAGGATTCGCAGAAGAAGGCAGAAAAGACGCAGACAAGTACCATCAACGGAACAGTATCGGCAGTTACTGATTCGGCTTTAACGATCGTTGATAGCGCAAAGGCTGAAACTACCGTTGCCGTCACAAGTGAAACGAAAGTTACGAAGAGTGGAAAGGATGCAACCCTTGCCGATGTGAAAGCTAACGACAATGTTACAGTCGAAGCTAAGAAAGGCGAGGATGGTACATGGACGGCGCTGAAAATTTCAGTGGCTTAATATTGACGTGAATGGATCGACGAGGTGTGAAAGAAGAATTTCGCATCTCGTCCTTTTCTTGTGTGCTTCACCACTGACAGTAAATCAATCCACTTCCAGTATTTTTACTCCACCCTACTGTTATTCGACCGAGATAAAACAAGCCATTCTTCATTCAAGATAAGGCACTCGAATTGCCACTGAGTCGCCCTCGACTCTAACGTGGGAGATGATCATGCGTTTATTTTCAGCCTTATCTCTTTTTCTTATTCTTATCGTAGTGCGCGCCGATGTGTCGGCCGGCCAAACGAAACCAATTGTTGATTTGGAGCTCAACCGGGAAGAAGCGGAACGGTTATGGGAGCAAGCGATTGCCGCAAAAGGCGGGCGCGAGCGCCTGTATTCAATCACCAATTTGCAGTT
>Ga0105238_10004870_pt1 | contig 13282 bp, 8 predicted proteins | sample KBSC34metaG_FD_81526 | JGI IMG/M metagenome (GOLD analysis project Ga0105238, IMG submission 81526) | Corn rhizosphere microbial communities from Kellogg Biological Station, Michigan, USA - KBS C3-4 metaG | ecosystem: Host-associated > Plants > Roots > Rhizosphere > Soil | place: Michigan, USA... | reverse complement strand
CGCGGACGCTATCGCCTGGCTTCCGGAGATCTCGGTGAACGTCCGTGACGCAGACGGTCCGGGCCTGGGCGGGGCGTCTTGACGAGCCCGGCCGGGCTTTTCCATGATGCCTGCGCCGATGGAGGGACAGGCCGCGCCAGCCCGATCGGTCCCCCGGTCCTCTCGCCTCGCGGCCGTCATCGCGAGCTACGCGGTCGCCGCCGCGCTCGGCTATCTGGTGGGGGTGAAGGGCGTCCCGCCCTTCGGTGCCGGACCAACCAGCCCTCGACGCGCGGCGCTCCGCGTGGGACGGGTCCTCGGCCAGGCCGAGCCTCAGGGTCCGCCCGAGGCGTGGGAGGCCCTGAAGTCCGACGTCGCCGTCGTTCGCGAGGACTGGCCCCCCGCGCTGGGCAAGGTGTTCGACCTGGTGGTCGCCGCGCGCGGCCTGCGAAACGGGGGCAAGGCCGACTGGGCCGAGGCGCAGCAGCTATGCCGCGCGCTGAAGTGGCCGCGCTGCGATCAGGCCGCGCTCGAGGATCTGCGCGCCAGGAGCCGGCCATGACGGGCGCGGCGCTGCGGGCGGTGAAGTGGGTCGTCGGGCCCCTGGTGGTGGCGGCGCTGGCGGCGCGGCTGGGCCAGCTTCGCGGCGAGGCCGCGCGGGCGGGGTACTTCGGCGGGGCGTCCGCCCCCGCCCCCGCGGACGACGATGCCCTGCGAGCGGCCCCGCTGCGGGCCGCCGGCAACGCCACCTGGGCGCTGGGCAGCGCCGACAGCGTGAAAGAGATCGCGAAGTGGGAGCTCGACCGGCTGGCGGAGGCGGACGTCGACCGGCGCGTTCAGCTCCTGCTCCGCTTCGGGATCGTGGACACGAACCCCGACGGGCAAGCCGCCATCTTCGGGCAGGTTTGCGTCGCCGATCCCAAGGTCTGCGACCATCTGAAAGACGCGGCTGAGCGCGAGACGAGGACCAGGCTGGTCTCGCCCGGCAATCACCTGCCCCTGTTCTTCCTCGCCGGCCACCCGCACGTGCCCAGCCTGTAGCGGGCGGCGATGATCGAAACGCGCAGAGCCCCTGGCGGGGCTCTGCGGAGCTGCTATCGCACTTGGCGAACGGTCACTTGCCGGTCGTCAGCGACGTCACCTCGCCCGGGTTGCTGATGCCGGGATTGGCGTTCATGCCGTCCATCACGCCGAACGTCGTGATCTTGCTGCCGTCGGCGTTCCGCATGCCCACGGCGTTCATCAGCGTCACGTACAGCTTGTTGATGGGGGTGTTGCCGCCCATCGAGCCCGTGTAGCCGATGCTGCCACTGCTACCGTCCTGGCAGGTCGACGTGCTCTTGCCGGCATCCGGGGTCCCGGTGTCGACGTTGATGACCTGGCCCGTCTTCAGGTACCCGTTCGCGCTGCCCGCGATCATGATGGGCAGGTTGTTCGTGTTGTGCGTGGCCCCGTCGGACAGCTCGGGCAGCCAGGTGGTGGCCGTGTGGTCCAGCAGCGTGCCGTCGCCCTCCCCGATGCTGTCGAGCAGGCCCACCAGCTTGGCGAACTTGCCGGCGTACCAGCTGTCGATCTGCTGGATCATGTCCAGCACGTTGGCCACGCCGCACGAGCCGCCGACCGAGAAGTCTCCCGTGCGATGCGACAGCCCGTGGTGGTCATGCGTGTGCATGATGCCGTCCCAGTTGAACGTCACGTAGCCGGGGTACAGCATGATGATCGACCGGTTGGTGTCGCAGATCATGCTCAGCGCGATGAGGTTCATCATCATGTCGCCGCCCAGCGTGAACGAGGTGGCCAGGTTCGCCGCGCCGGTCCCGGTGTTGTTGGTGCCCACGAAGGCGCCCGTGGCGATGGCCCCCGTGGGGCTGCCCGCCGTGACGGCGGCCTGGGTGATGTTCAACGGTGGCGCCATCGCGGTGGCGCTGGTGCAGGAGGACGGGCTGACCATCGTGCCCATCCCTCCCATGCCGGTCTCGGTCTGGCGCAGCAGGTCCAGCCAGTCGGCGATGCGCTTCTGATCGGCGCCGCTCATCTTCAGGGCCTTGAACCGGTTCAGGTCGCCCGATACCAGATCGATGGCGCTCTTCCCGCGCGCCACGTGATAGTCGGCCGGCGTCACAGTGGTGGTGCCACCGGTCGCGGGGGCCGAGCCGAACAGCCCGGTGAGCTGGTTGTACACCGTGGTGGGGTTCACCGTGGCCGGGAAGGCGGTGCCGGGCGCCGAGAAGGAGATGATCTCCTTGATGCTGGTGCTGGCCGCGCCCACCGACAGGACCAGGGGATCCTTGCCGGCCGGATTGATCGCCTCGGCGATCACGTGATCGAGCGAAACGGCGGTGGCGTACCGCTTGTTGGCGGAGTCGATGGGGGCGCAGGTCAGCTTCGACCCGCAGGCCTGATCGTGCGGATCGATCGTTTGGCCCGATCCGTACTGGTTCATCGACCGGAACCCGCGCGGCACCATCAGCTTCGACACGTAGGGGGCCAGCGGGGCCAGCGTGCCGGCCATCAGGTCGGAGGCCGTGAGCGCGCCGTTGGTGGTCTTGGGGAACCACTTGTCCGTCAGACAGCCGTTGTGCGTGTAGAAGAAGACGTTGCGTACCGGCGTCGTGGACGCTGCTCCTTTGGCCTTCTTCTCGTGCAGCGAGCTCAGGAACGGCGCGGCCAGCGCGGCGCCCGCCACACCTCGGAGAAAGACTCGGCGCTTCATGGGGTCACCTCGGCTCGCATGCGGAAGGAGTCGGTCTGGGTCAGGTCCGTGATCAGGTTCGCGATGGTGTAACCACCGGCGCTGATCTTGGCGGTCAGGTTGCTGACGGTGCCGCAGTCGTTCGGATCCCCCTCTCGCTGGTAGGCGTACGAGACCCACTTGTTCGCGTACTGCTGCTGCGCCCCCGGAGAGGCGGCGATCTTGGCCATCAGCTCGGCGGGGTTGTTGAGGTGCACCAGCTGCCCGTCGATCATGGCGTCGACGACGGTGTCGATGGGCGCTCCGGTGGTGGCCTCCTTCGTCTGCCAGGCTCCCGCGGTGTTGTAGGCCTCCATCACGAACCCGGGCGGGTTGATGAAGTTGTGATGGCAGGTGGCGCAGGCCGAGGCCGACGTCTGCTGATCGACCTGCTTGCGGTTGGTGTCGAGGTCGGCGGTCGATGGCAACGGCGTCGTGTCGGCGCCTGGCGGCGGTGAGCCGATGGGCACGGCCAGCACCTGCTTGGTGATGAAGGCGCCGCGCAGGATGGGCGAGGTGCGGTTGTAGGCCGAGTAGGCGTTCAGGAACGCCAGGCGGGTCAGGAAGCCCGGGCGCTGCGCGCTGTCCAGCGTGACCTCCTTCAAGTCGGTGCCGTAGTCGGCGGCCTTCAAGCCGTAGAGGGGCGCCAGCGAGGCGTTCACGTAGGCCTTCGGGCTGAGCAGCAGGTCCTGGAAGGTGCCGCCCCCGAACGCCACCTTGTCGAAGAACGTCAGCGTCTCGTTCTCCATGTCGGGGACGATCGCCTGGCTGAAGGCGGGGAACAGGCTGGGATCCTTGTTGGCCTGATCCCAGCGGGTGTTGGTCCCCATCAGCAGGTAGTACTGGTGGAACGACGCCACCATGTCGTGCGCCTTCGGGTCCTGGATCATGCGCTGGGCCTGGGCCAGGATCTGGGCGGGCGTCGTCAGCTGGTTCTTGTCCGCCGCCGCGCTCAGCGTGTCGTCCGGGGTCGAGCCCCACAGTGTGTAAGACAGCCGGGACGCCACCTCGTAGCTCGACAGCGGGTAGTGCCCGGAGCCATCCGCGTTCCCCGTGATCTCCGCGCGCATGATGAACGAGGGCGAGATGAGGAACATGTAGAGCAGGGCCTGCGAGATCTCGTCGTTCGAGCCGGTGGCGGTGATCTGCGCGCCGTTCGTCACGACCGCCGTGAAGGCCGTCACCTCGTCGGAGGTCAGGGGCCGTCGGAACGCCTTGCGGCCGAACGCCACGATGGTGTCGTGGAAGCAGGTCGCGCCGGCGCCGGTGGTGCTGGGGGTGCAGCTGATGAACTTCTTCTTCAGGGTGGCATCGCCGATCACCTGCGTGGCGATCATGTCCGCCACCGTCTGGTGGGAGCTCCAGGCCAGGCTGGTCATGCTGCCGTCCTGGTCGGTGGCCAGCAGGGTCGAGGGCAGCACGTTCCCGGACGCGGAGAGGGCGGACACCCCCAGCAGGTCGCGAATGGTGCGGTCGAACTGGGCGTTCGTCAGCCGTGGGACCTGCGACGTGGGGGCGATCCCGGGCGTGCAGTCGCCGGAGGGGGGGCTCCCCGGACCGACGCCCGTCCCGGCTCCGCCCGTCCCGGAGGGCGTGCTGCCGCTGCCGCCGGAAGCGCTGCCGCTGACGCCGCTGCCGCCGGAGCCCGAGGCTTTGCCGCTGCCATTTCCGGAGCCCGACGGCTGGCTGCCGCCCGAGCCCTGGCCGGCCCCGTTGCCCTTCGAGCCGGCCGGAGTGTCGGAGGAGCTTCCTATCGCTCCTGTACAACCGGCGGCAAACGTGGCCGCCACGAGGACGCCTGCTTTCCAGTTTGGCATCGCACTTTACCTCTCGCTTCGGGGGTTAGCGATCATCGCCCGGGGGAGCGACGACGGAACGAAATACAACCGCAGATGGGGGACTGGCTGCGTTCGCGGGTGTTCCGTTCGCCCGTGAAGTGGCTCGTATCGCACGGGCGACCGTATCAAGCAATACAATTTTCTAAGCTCGGTCCATGTGCCAGCAAACCCGGTTTCGGTTGAAACAGGAACGCGAAAACGCCGTCCTGACGCGTAAGCGCCGCCACCACCTGCGGATCAAATGACGAACGTCCGAGCGCGTCGCTGCCCGTCCTTCCCCGCCCCGGGGCTGTTTTCACGAGCGATCGCTCGACAGCGAACGCCTGTTCATCAACCTGGAGGGGCGGCAAGCGAGACGTTTCGGAGGGCGAGGCTGCGCGCTCGGGAACCGTCATGTGTCGGCAATTCCGGAAATGCTTGTGAGCGGAACTCAGGGCGGTGCCGAACGGCGCAGGCGGTCCGCGAGGAGCCGGATGCGCTCGCGTCGGGCGGCGGGAACATTTTGCTCTTTACAGGACAGGGGCAGTCGAGAGAGCCACGGACCGGTGAAGACCTCGCTGGGCCGCGTGCCCAGGACCAGGATCTTGAACACCGGGTTTCCCAGGAACTCGGCCAGGGCGGGTTGCTCGGCGCCGGCCGCGATCGTCGCGGGCAGCTCGGCGCCGATCACGTCGCGCTCGGGGCCAAAGTGCAGGACGTGCAGGCCGCACTCCTCGCCGGCCCGGGCGAGCTCGGTGAAGTTCACGTCGGCCGTCATGTCCTGGGTCCCCGGGGAGGCGTAGGGGTCGTTGGGCCTGGGAACGTAGTCGTCCCAGGCGCCGTACACGCGAAACGGAAAGTCACCGCGGCGGGCGCCCCGCACCAGGCCCCACGTCGTGTCGCCATAGTCGATGGTGACGACGACCCCCGCGTGCAGCGACGCCGCCAGCTCGCGAACGAACCGATCCGCGTGGACGTTCAGGTACGCCACCACTCCGGAGTCCTCCGCGGCCAGGGCCGTGGCGTATTCATCGGCATGCGCCGTCAGGTGCGCGGCGAGCGCGGGAATGGCCGCCGCCGGGACATACGCCTCCTCGAACCACAACCCGGCCAGCAGCTTCTCGGCCTCGGCGGCTCCGCGTCGCCAGAGCGCGGCCATCACGGGCCAGAACGTTTTTCCGTCCAGGTACAGATCGTGTTCGTTGTCGTGAAAGCCGAAGGTCGCGCGCACGGCCGCGTCCGCCGCGGTGATGCGATCGACGAGGTGGTCGCCGGGCTGACGCTCGCGCAAGGCCTCCCGTACGGACGACTCGATCCGCGGAACGACCAGGGCCACCTGGGCCCCGCCGTCCGCTCCCAGCAGCACCTTGTGCACGCCGAACGCGTCGGGGACCTCGTTGGTCAGCACCAGGCCCTTCAGGCCGTCCGGAAAATCGCGCCGCAGGATGGCCGCCGGCTGGCGCGCGTCCCCCTCCTCGACGAGGGCGTCCCCGCCCAGCAGCAGGCGTTGCCGCTCTCGCAGCGCGGCCGACGTCTCGTAGATGCGGTATCGCAGCCGCGCCGCGAACGCCTGCCTGCCACGCGGATCGGCAGCGGGGGCAGACGACGCCGCCCCGACGGCGTCCAGGAAATCGCGCGCCAGGCGACCATTCCCCGCGCCGAACTCGACGACGGGGAACGCGTCGGTCTCGGCGAGCTCGCCGTGCGCCAGCATGTCCTGCCAGCAGCGGTACGCCCAGTCGGCCAGCCACTTGCCGTAGTGCGGGGACAAAGACTCGGGGCTAGTGGTGAAGTGGCCGGCGCCGCCGATCGATACGACGTGGCCGTAGTAACCCCACCCCGCGTCGTGAAGGGCGGCGTCCATGTACGCCTCGAACGTCGGAAAAGTTCGCGCGGCCTCGGCCTGAAGCGCCTGCGGCATGAAGCGCGCTCCGAACAGCTCGGCGTTGGCGACGGTCCGCGCCCCGCCTCCCTGCTTCGGAGCGGGGCCCAGGCTGGCCAGCGTCGCCTGCTCGGCCTCGGGGATGATCCGTCCGAAGGCGATCCGGCTCCTCGACCGGCGCAGGACGCGCGCCGACGGCACGTCGGTCAGCAGCTGATTCAGGTTCCGGTAGGGCCAGCGCGCCAGCAGCTCGTCGGCGACATCCTCTCGCGCCGGCGGAGGCACGCCCGCCTCGTCCAGCAAGCCGAGCAGACCCTCGCGCCCCAGCTCGTTGATGGCCAGCGTTCCCGTCTCCGGCTCCGATACGCGGCCGATCTCGGCGGATAGCCGGTCGAGGAAGGTCCGCAGCGCGCGCGCCGAGGCCGCGGCCGTCCCCGAGGCCTGCCGCGCCTGAAGCTCCACGAACCCCAGCTTCTTCTGCACGGGAATGAGGCGCCACCAGCGTTCGCGGGGATCCCCGCCGAAGGAGAGCGGCAACCGGCCCGCCAGAAAATGCTCGACCCAGGGACGATACGAGCGACCTTCCCGGGAGCGGCCGAAGTCGCGGAGCCAGTCTTCCGCAAGTCGTGCACCGTCCGCCTCCGGCATTCCGAGATCCCTGGCCCGGTAGCGCAGCCCCCGCACCACGCCCGCGAAGGCCACGGAGGGATTGGAGACGAGCACCGGCAGCCCGACCAGCTTGCCGTCCACGCTCCAGTCCTCGTACGCCATCATCTGGATCAGGTAGAGCAGCAGCAGGCTGGGTCCGATGCCGGCCTCGCGGCGGCGCGCCGTGGTGAGCCGCAGCTCGAAGGAGCCGTCGCGCCGGCGTTTCACCACGAAGTCGCCGTCGTTGATGCAGACGTCGGTCAGGGCGGTGCCGCCCTCCTGATCGGGTTCGTAGTGATAGACGAGGGCGGCCACCATCTCGGCGAGCAGGTCCGCCGTGGTCCCCGCCCCGAGCGCGACCACCGCGCTCGCCTTGCCGGGCGCCGTCCCCAGCGCGGGCTCGACCTGGATGGCTCCGCGCCCGAACGTGAGCGGGTGATGGTCGGGCAGGGCGGCGAGGAGCGCCGCGGGGACGTCTCCTCCGAGCGTCAGGAGGTCCTTCGGTTCGGCCAGGAACCGGGTCAGGCCGCGCCTGACGAAGTGGCGGGCGTTCTCGACGGCGAGCCGAGGCAGCTCGCTCTTCGCCCGGCCCCGACGCCCCGGCTCGTCCAGGACCAGGGGAACCTGCAACACGAAAGGACCCTCCGCGCCGGCGCAGGCGATGTCCCACGTGTACACGCCCATCCGTCCCGCCCCGGCGCGGACCGGTCCCAGCTTCTTCTCCAGCTCGGGGAGCAGGTACTCGAGTGACTCGAGCGTGATGCGCTCGCGCACCGGTCCGTCGTACAGCCGCGCCGGATCGGAGGTGACCAGGTTGTCTTGCGACCAGCGGCTCGACAGCAGGGACGATGGCGCGGGCAGGTCGGGCGGCGGTGACCGCGGAGCTGTCACGAGGCGGTCCACGAGGCCATCCACGAGGCCGTCCACGAGGCCATCAATGTCCGCCGCCCTGGGAGGAGCCTCCGTTGGCGCCCTGGCTGCTGCCCGAGCTTCCCTGCTGGCTGCTGGCGGAGCGAATCTTCTCCATCTGCGCGACCTCGTTCGCGGCGCCCGCCACCATCGCGGCCCTCGTCGCCGCCACCGCCGAGGCCTTCACCCGTTCGGCCGTCGCCGACGACCAGCCGGCCGGCAGGAACGGCAGCCGCACCGTCAACCTCATGCGCTGGGCCTCGGAGAGGGTGACGTCTCGTTCAGCGGTGGGCCCCGTGTCGGGGGTGACGGAGATGTGGTAGCTGCCGGCGTTCAGCCGCAGGGGGCGGGGCAGCGGCGAGCGGCCGAGCTCACGCCCGTCCAGTCGCACCTCCGCATCCGGTCCCACGATCACGATCGTCAGCTCGGCGATGCGCGACTGCAGCATCGCGATCTGGGCGCCCAGCAGGTCGCCCCGTCCCGGCGGGACCCGCTCGCCCCCGTCGGCCAGATAGCGGGTGAACGCGTCGATCGCCTCGACCGGATGGCCGAGCGCCACGTGGCATTGCCCGATGTTGTAAAGGATGGCCGAGTCGCCGTCGGTCGCGTAGGCGTCGGTGTACTCCCGCAGCGCCGCGCCGTACTGGTTGTGGGCCGCCAGATCGTTCCCGCGTGCCATGTGGGCCCGGGCCGTGTCCTCGGCCGCCTGGCCGGAGGTGCCGGCCTGCGGGGCGCCCTTGCCCTGGGGAGGGCCCGGTGGTCCGGGGATGCGACCGGACTCGAGCATGTCGAGCTGCGCCTTGACCAGCTCGCGGCGGTCCGGGGGGATGCGCTCGCCCCCCTCACGCAGGTAGCGCGACAGCGCCTCCACGGCCTCCGTGGGGTGGCCGAGGGCGATGTGGCACTCGCCGATGTTGTAGAGCACCGCGAACTCGGGGCTGACGATGTACGCCTGGTTGAACTCCTGCAGCGCCTCGCTGTAGCTGTTCTTGCCCGCCAGGTCGACGCCGCGCGCGTAGTGGGCGCGGGCCACCTCTCGCGAGTTGTCCGCGCGTGCGCCTGACGTCGCCCCCAGCACCAGCAAGGCGCCGAGGAACAGGTCGCGAAGGCGCATCCGACACCCCTTAGCTCGAATGGCGCAGCGATTTCAATGTTGACCCGGGGGCGCCGCCCGCGCCCCGGGGCGAGGTCGAGAGCCGCCTCAATTGTACGGGTTCTGTTCGTCGAAGGTGACGGGCGCGATCCGCGGCTTGGCGGGGTGGGCCGGTGCAGCGCCCGGCGCGCCCGCCCGTCCAGCGTCGGCCCGCCGCTGGACGGGCGGGCGCGGCGGCGGCCTCCGGGACGGGGACTGGTGGCGCGGGGGCGGGCTCTTTCACCGCTGCCGGGGCCGCGGCGACCGGCTCGGGAGGGGCAGGGGGCATCGCCACGGGCGCGGTGGCGACCGGCGCCGGGGGGACGGGCGTACCCGGCTGGCGCCTGGACCGCAGCACGCGCGCGCCTGCCCCCACCAGGATCACCCCCAGCGCCAGGGCGGCGCCGGCGAACACGATCCTGCGCGCGGCACCCCGGGGCGGGGGGATGGCCGCCGGCGTGGGGGCACCCCAGGCTGGCGACAGGCGGGCCGTGGACGGCGTCACCTGGCGGGGCGTCGGCCCCAGGGCGGGCGTTCGCTCCCCGGCGACCGCCCGCTCTCCTTGCGGCGGCGTCGCGTCGGGCAACGGCGGCGCCGGCCAGACCTTTCGCACCGCGAACGGCGCCAGCGCCTGACCGAACGCCTCGGCCGAGGCGGGGCGTTCGGTCGGCTGCGACGCCAGGGCCAGCCCGACGACGGTGGTCAGGCCGCCAGGCAGCTCGGCGCGCACGCTCTGCAGCGGCACCGCGGGCTGCGTCGAGATGTGGTGCAAGATGGCGTTGTGCGAGTCGCCCGGGTGCGGCAACTGCCCCGACAGCAGCTCGTACAGGATCGCGCCCAGCGCGTAGACGTCGGCGCGCAGGTCGATGAGCTTGTCCCCTCGCGCCTGCTCGGGCGCCATGTACGCCGCCGTCCCCATCACGGTGCCCGTGCGCGTGGCGGCGTTCAGCTCCTCGAACGCCTGCAGCTTGGCCACGCCGAAGTCCAGCACCTTCACCAGATCCGTCCCGTCTTCACGGCGGCAGACGAACAGGTTCTGGGGCTTCAGATCGCGGTGCACGATCCCCGCGGCGTGCGCGACCTGCATGCCCCGGCACGCCTGGATCACCAGATCGGCGGCGCGCTCGACGGGCAGCGGCCCCTCGCGGCCGAGCAACCCGGCCAGGCTCTCGCCCACCAGGTACTCCATCACGATGTAGGGGGTGCCGTCCCGTGCGATGCCGAAGTCGATCGCCGCCGCGACGTTCTCGCTCTCCAGCGCCCCCGCGGCCTCGGCCTCGCGCTGGAAGCGGGTCAGGATGTCCCGCCGTTCGGCCAGGCCCACGCGCAGCAGCTTGACGGCGAAGCGACGCTTCACCACCTCGTGCTGGGCCTCGTAGACGACGCCCATGCCGCCCGTCGCCAGAAAGCGCACGATGCGGTACTTCCCGCCGACCACCTCGCCGATCCGGTTCGGCTGGGTCGACTCGGTCATGGCAGCTCCTCCGGCTCGGAGGGCGCCGCGCCCGGGCCGCTCCGCTCGGCGCCGCCGGGATTGCGTAGCGCCTCGAGATCGACGGACTGGCCCTCCATCAGGCGGTAGGCGCGCTGCCTGGTGATGCCCAGCATCGCCGCCGCGCGCGCCACGTTCCCGCCCGCGGTGCGCAGGGCACCGAGCAGCGCCGGCAGCTCGACCGTCTCCGGCGCCGCCCGGCCCGCCGGGGCCACGCCCGGGAGTGGCGCGGGCGTCTCGGCGCCGCCGATGCGCGCGGGCAGATGCTCGGCCCGCAAAGTCGAGACCTGCGCATGCAACGTCAGCAGCCGGCGCACCAGCAACACCAGCTCGCGCACGTTGAAGGGCCAGTCGTGAACGGACAGGCGCTCGACGACCTCGGCCTCGACCGCTGGCACGGGCCCGCTGCCCAGCTTGCCGAGCAGGTGCAGGAACAGGGGAAACACGTCCTCGCGCCGCTGGCGCAGCGGAGGCAGTCGCACGGTGACGCCGTCGATCCGTCCCAGCAGGTCGGCCCGGAAGCGCCCCTCGCGAACGGCGTCCATCAGCGCCTGCTGGCCCGCCACCACGATCCGCACGTCGACGGGGACGGGGCGCGTCTCACCAAGTGGCTGGACCGCGCGCTCCTCGAGCACGCGCAGGAGCTTGGCCTGCACACCGAGGGGAAGGTCCGACACCTCGTCCAGCAGCAGGGTGCCGCCGGCGGCGCTGCGGAAGAAGCCGGCGCTGGGACGATCGGCGCCGGTGAAGGCGCCCCGGCGATACCCGAACAGCTCGGCCTCGGCCAGACCTTCGGGCAAGGCGGCGCAGTTCACCGCCACCATCGGTCCGCTGCGACCGCTCCAGGCGTGGATGGCCCGGGCCACCACCTCCTTGCCGGTGCCGGTCTCGCCTTGCAGGACGATGGGCAGATCGCTGCTGGCGGCGCGGGCCAGCGGCGCCAGCGCCTCGCGCAGGCAGGCCCCGCCCCACATGTCAGGCGCCAGGGCGCCGAAGCTGCCGTCGGGCGCACTGGTGACCACGCCGATCCAGCCGCCGATGCGCAGCACGTCACCTGCCTCGAGGGGGGCCGCCGCCACCTGCTTCCCGTTCACGCGCACCCCGTTGCGGCTTCCCAGGTCGCGCACCTGCAGCCCGCCCGTGGGGCCGCGTTCGACGCTGGCGTGCCGGCGCGAAACGTCGCCGCCTTCCAGGTGTATGGCGCAGCTCTCCTCGCGTCCCAGGATCAGCTCGCCGGGGCGCCGGGGAACGTCCAGGGGATGTCCGGCAGGGCGCGGGAAAACCCACGCCAGGCGAAGCGGGTGGTCGGCGCGGGTCGCGCGCTGCGAGCCCACGCCAGTCACCGTCGTGGCCCCCCGGTCGGCTGCCATGCTTGAACCTTCATTCATAACATGCGCTCCCCGCGCGGCGCCCAGGAGGCCCCGCGGCGGGTGGAAGGGGCTTTTACAAAGCGGCGGTACAGGGAACGTGGCCAGGTGTGTCGGTTACGCGCGGCGGACAGAATTCCGTTCCCGGGCCCGGACAGGGGAGGCGCTGGCTGGCACGCCCCGTGAAGTAGTTGCGGCGAAACAGCTTAACGAGCGCAAACAGAATGAGCTTGCTGGCGGAAGGTCAGACCCTGGACGGAACGTACCGGCTCCTCCGACTCATCGGCGAAGGCGGCATGGGAGAAGTATACGAGGCGACGCACGCCCGCCTGGCTGGCCGGTATGCCATAAAGGTGCTGCTGGGTGACCTGAGCCGCAATCCGGACGCGGTGGCGCGCTTCGATCGCGAAGCGCGCGTCACGTCCTTGTTGCAGCACCCCAACGTCGTCCAGGTCATCGACCACAACACCTCCCCGAACGGGATGGAGTACCTGGTGATGGAGTACCTGGACGGCGAGAGCCTGGCGCAGCGGGTGGCCCGCGCCGGACGACTCCCCCAGGCCGAGGTGGTGTCGATCGTCGATCAGATCGCCGCCGGACTGGCGGCGGCCCACGCCCACGGCATCGTCCACCGCGATCTGAAGCCCGACAACGTCTTCCTGGTTCACGTCGAAGGCCGGGACGGGGTGCTGGTGAAGATCCTGGACTTCGGGATCTCGAAGATCAGGGGCGGGGCGCAGACGCAGAACCGCCAGATCTGCGGGACGCCGCAGTACATGGCCCCCGAGCAGGTGGAGGCGCGCGCCAACGACATCGGCGGCGGCACCGACCAGTTCGCGCTGGCGGTGATCGCCTACGAGTTGCTGACCGGGCGCAACCCCTTCATGGCGGCGAACCTGGCGGAGATCTTCGAGCGGGTGCTGCGAGGCGTGACCCCACCCACCGGGCTGGGCCGGAACGTCGACGCCGTGCTGGCGCGTGGGATGGCGAAGTCGCACCTCAATCGGTTCCCGTCCGCGACGGATTTCGCGGACGCCCTGCGGCTGGCGTTGCTGCCTCAGCGGAAGCTCGTGGCACCTCCGACCATCGGCGATGTCGCGGGCGAGGTCTCCGCGGCGGACCTGCGGCAGCTTCGGCCCCGGCGGTCGGGCATGCTCTGGGCGCTGGTGGCCGTCGGTGGGCTGGCGGTCTTCCTGCTGTTGGAGGGAGGCCTGGTGGGGCGTCTCTTTGCGCCTGCGGCCGCTCACCGGGATGCGGGTGTGGCGGCGGTGGCCGCTCGGCCCCCGGCGGCCAGGCCTGTGCCGGCGGTGGCGGCGCCCGTCGCG
>Ga0105238_10004865_pt1 | contig 13288 bp, 10 predicted proteins | sample KBSC34metaG_FD_81526 | JGI IMG/M metagenome (GOLD analysis project Ga0105238, IMG submission 81526) | Corn rhizosphere microbial communities from Kellogg Biological Station, Michigan, USA - KBS C3-4 metaG | ecosystem: Host-associated > Plants > Roots > Rhizosphere > Soil | place: Michigan, USA... | reverse complement strand
GTGAAACCGGCGCCGAATGGAGTCACATTATTGAGCCTGGTCATCTCGCTCCAGGCGAAATCGGACGTCTCGCGGCCCTGCACCCGCACCGGTAAATGAAGTGCGAGCCGCTCACGAATTCGTTTCCAATTTCGCTCTTCACTCATGGGAGCCGACTGAGGTGCAAAAACGGTCGGGAGTGGCTACACGAAGCTATTGATTCTATTGGAGTTTACGCCAGTTTCAGTGTTTGCCAAAAAGGCTGAAAAAGGCTAAAATACGGGCACTTTGATAGTAATGCTTCGCCCGTTTTTCTTTCCCCTAAAAAAGCGCCAAACTCAAGCTCGGTATCTCTTCAATGGGGCCAAACTGTGTGGCGGATTGTACTGGAAAGGCTGTTAGATGGAAACAACTTCTGAACGCAATCATATAAACATCGAAGACGAGATGCGGCGTTCGTATCTCGACTACGCGATGTCGGTAATCATCGGCCGCGCGTTGCCCGATATTCGCGACGGATTAAAACCCGTGCACCGGCGCGTGTTGTGGGCCATGCATGAGCTCGGCAACACTTACAACAAGGCCTACAAAAAGAGTGCTCGTATCGTCGGCGACGTGATCGGTAAATATCACCCGCACGGCGACATGCCTGTTTACGACACGATTGTGCGCCTCGCGCAGGATTTCTCGATGCGTTATCCGCTCATCGATGGCCAGGGGAACTTCGGTTCAGTTGACGGCGATGCAGCCGCGGCGATGCGTTACACGGAAATACGCATGGCGCGTTTGACGAATGAAGTGCTCGCCGATATCGAAAAAGAGACCGTTGTATTTCAACCAAACTACGATGAGTCGCTTAGTGAACCAACAGTCTTACCGACGCGGCTTCCGAATCTGCTGATTAACGGTTCTGACGGAATCGCGGTCGGCATGGCTACCAAGATTCCGCCGCACAACCTGACTGAAATCGTCGACGCGACACTCGCGTTACTGAAAGACCCCGAAGCTACTGTCCAGGACCTCACGAAGATCGTGACTGGTCCGGATTTTCCGACGGGCGGATTTATCTACGGTCGCGACGAGATCAAAAAGGCTTACGAAGAAGGGCGCGGCGTTTTACAGTTGCGCGCGCGTGCCGGCATCGATCGAATCGGTCGCGGTGCGCAGGAACGCGATGCGATCGTCATCACAGAGATTCCTTTTCAGGTAAACAAGGCGCGTTTGCTCGAGCGCATCGCCGAGCTCATCAACGAAAAGAAGGTCGACGGCGTTTCAGATCTACGCGATGAATCAGATCGCAGTGGTATGCGCATCGTTGTCGAGCTCAAACGCGATGCAGTGCCGCAAGTGGTGCTCAATAAACTCTACAAGTTGACGCCGATGCAATCGTCGTTCGGCGTCATCAATCTCGCCATCGTTAACGGGCAGCCACGAGTTCTGAATCTCAAGGAGATGCTCGAGGCGTTTATCGAGTTTCGTCGCGAAGTGGTGCGCAAACGCACGGAATACGAGCTGCGCAAGGCAAAAGCTCGCGCGCACATTCTCGAGGGACTGACGAAGGCGATCGATGCCCTCGACGCCATCATCTTTCTTATTCGCAACTCACGCTCAGTTGATGAAGCGCGCCTGTGGCTCCAGGGTGACTTGAAGACTACGGCTGAAATCAAGACGTGGAAAGGTCTTGGCGCAGACGTTCAGATCAAGACGCATCTGGCGAAGCTGCAGAAGACGATGTCAGGTCTCGCGTTTTCAGAGATTCAGGCACAGGCAATTCTCGACCTGCAATTGCGACGGCTCTCAGCTCTTGAACGACAGAAAATCACCGACGAGTACGAACAGGTCATCAAGCTCATCGCCGAGCTCGAAGAGATTCTCGGCAACGAACGGTCTCTGCGACGCGTGATTGCGAAAGAGCTCGAAGAGGTTAAGAAAGACTTCGGTGACGAACGTCGCACGGAGATCGTCGACGAAGGCGTTGAGCTCTCAATCGAGGATCTCATCGCGGATGAAGACGTCGCGATCACTGTCACCAACAGCGGTTACATCAAGCGAACTCCGATCACGACGTACTCGCGCCAGGGCCGTGGTGGTAAGGGTCGTTTTGGCGCTGCTGCGAAGAATGGCGACTTCGTCGAACATCTCTTTATCGCTTCGACGCACGCTTATCTGATGATCTTCACTGACGACGGCATGGTCTATAAGTTGAAAGTTCACGAAGTGCCCGACGCTGCGGCATCGGCACGCGGCAAGGCAGTGGTGAATCTCATCAACATACCTTCCGATCGCAAGCTGGCGGGCGTCGTTCCGGTGCGCGAGTTTGCTGAAGGTCGTTATGTGGTGATGGTCACGCGCAAAGGTGTGATCAAGAAGACGTCACTTGCCGACTTCCAGAACATTCGTACCAACGGAATCATCGCGATCAATATAGACGACGGCGATCAGCTGCTCGACGTTGTATTGACTGACGGCACGAAACGCATCTTCATCGCGACGCACAATGGGCTCGCCATTCGCTTTGACGAGAAGAACGTGCGGCCGATGGGACGTGCGACGCGTGGTGTGCGTGGCATCGACTTGCGCCAGGACGACTTCGTTGTTTCAGTTTGCCCCGTTTCCGCGGACGACAAGGAGCGGATGTTGTCCGTTTCCGAACAGGGCTACGGCAAGCAGACTTTGATCACAACGTACAGGCTGCAATCGCGTGGTGGTAAAGGCGTCATCAACATGAAGACGACTGAAAAGACCGGCAAGGTGGTGGCAGTGTTCCCGGTCGAAGAGGAGTCGGAGATCATGATCATCACGCAGCAAGGCAAGCTGATCCGCCTCGAAGCCGCTGACATCCGCAAGACGGGCCGTAGCGCGCAAGGTGTGCGTCTGATCAAAACCGACGCGGGCGACAAAGTCACCAGCGCCTCCCTCGTAGAAGCGGCCGCCGAGGAAGAGACAGAAACCACAGATATAAACGGATAACAAGTTAGACGGATGAATACGGATCAATCCGTATTCATCCGCGTCTTAGACATCCGTGTTCATCTGTGGCTCAACCCATTCTTCGCCGCCTTCAAACACTTCCTTTTTCCAGATAGGAACCGTGCGTTTGAGTTCTTTGATGGCCCATTCGCAGGCCTCGAAAGCTGCCTTGCGGTGTGGGCCGCTGGCAGCGATGACGACGCTCGTTTCGCCGATCTCGAGACGTCCGGTGCGATGCACGATGCCGAGATGGGCGATTTCGAACTGTTTGTGAGCTTCACCACCGAGGCGCTGCATTTCAGTCAACGCCATTGCGTCGTACGCTTCGTAGACGAGATAAAGCGTTCGCTTGCCTTTGGTCCATTCGCGTGCGTAGCCTTCGAGCGTGACTGTGGCTCCACATTCCGGAAGCACGACACGTCGCGCCACCTCGCCAACGTCGATCGGTTCCGTTGTCAGCTCAAAAAAATCGTACGGGCAGCGATAGTCACAACTCCCACCACTAACGGGCGGAAACACCGCCAGTTCGTCATTCTCTTTCAGAAGCGTATCCGGTGTGGCGTATTCCTGATTTACAGCAAACAACAACGAGCGTCCAAAACGTTCGAGTTGCGCGAATCGACTGACGAGGCTTTGAAAAGCACTCGAGACCGTCGCAGGTGCATCGAGTGAAAGATCGAGCTGCGTGGCGTCAACCACATCCCGCGCCGCACCAAAAAACAGAACTCGAATGCTGACTTGTTGCGCCGTCATTCGAGCTCAATCCTTCTGCCGCTGTGTCCATTGCTCTTCGCGAGTTCGTGAATGCGTGCCCGCTCTTCGTAACCTTTAACGGCGATGTTGAGCATCCCACGCAGACGCTCGAGTCGTTCTGAAGTTGAACGAAGCTCGAGAAGTTCCTGTTTGACTTCAGCGTCGATCTCCATCGCGGCTGCGACGAGAAACGATAGTCGCTGCGGCTCAGTGTTGGAGATGTCCGGCAAAACCGCGCGTTCGTCGTTGATGGTGCGCACAGCCTGCGCGATACGTGTGAATGTTTCGGCTACGTCTTTGGCGGGCGCGGTGAGGAGTTCCTCGGCTTCGTCGTCGTCTTCAAAGTAACTGACTTCCGCCACGAGATATGGATCGCCGCGTTCGATGTACGAGTCGATGCGATATCTAATCACGCCGAGCGTCAGTATGTTCGAACGTCCATCCGGGAAGGTTTGTGTTTCAGTTACCTCGGCGACGCAGCCTACGTGACCCGCGGGCGGAACTTCCCCGCTTGAAATTGTCGGATCGAAGTAAGCGAGTCCGAAGAGGTTCTTTGAGACACGGATGTCAGTCAGCATTTGCCGGTAGCGCGGCTCAAAAATATGCAGCGGTAAAGGCACGCCGGGAAACAGGACCACAGGCAGGGGAAACAGTGGAAGCTCGCGCATTCCACGCACTTTGTCACTGGCTTCGCTCATTGTTAGCGATGGATTATGTCAGAGAGGCGAGTAGAAGTCATTGACTTAGTCAGTAGTCAGTAGTCAGTAGTCAGTGGTCAGTGGTCAGTGGTCAGTGGTCAGTGGTCAGTGGTCAGTAGTCCGTTGTGAGTAGTCAGTAGCTTTACAACGGACTACTGACTACTGACCACTGACTAATAAAAAAATTCGGCCCCCGCGTTCGTGTTGGGCAACGGCAGCGGGGGCCATCGAGCACACCGTCCGATGAAGAGGGTTTCATCTACGGTGTTTGTACGGACGCCAAAGGGAGTGGACGTCCGGATCCTTTGTCAAAGAATGTGAGCGAACAATTCCAGCCGGTGAAGTGGGCTCAACTTACAAATACTCGCGAGCATGTCCTGAATTTCAAACGGCTTCGCGAAAAAGCCATCCGCGCCGGCGGCGAAGCAGGCTCGCCGCGTCTCAGTCGTGGCGTTTGAGCTCATGACTAAAACTCTCGAGTTCGACAAATGAGTCTTGATGTATTCCAGCAACTTCAGACCACTGGCGGGCGAATCTTTTTCGGGAGGCATTTGCAAGTCCAATATACAAATATCAGGCTTGTAAAAAGTCGCCCGCCGGATCGCGGTCTGCAAATCATTTGCCGTCACTACGTCATACTCATCACACAAGGTCCAATAAAGCTGTTGTGTGATCTGGGAATCGTCATCAACTATCAAAATCCTCGGCTTCATCGCTTTCCACGGGGAGCAAAGACCGTACCGCGACTGGATTAAGCTACGCGAACTGCAAACAAAGCGGATTCGCGTTCTGCAGGGAATTTTGCGTGGCTTTTCGTGTCCACGAATGTGGACACCGTGTTTACGGTAGGCCACAGATCAGTGGCTTAATTCTGTGGTGGCTTGATGCGTTTCGGAACCGGTGGAGGTTCGTCGTCGTCTTCGCCGACTTCATCGACGACCTTCAGCTCAGCGCCAAATTTCTGATAGCTACGAAACTTAATATCGTTCCGGCTCTGGAGCACGAACTTCGGATTTACGGTGGTCAGTAGGATTTCGGAATGCGTGGGCAACAGGTATTTGCGCTCATTGATCTGCACCCAGTCGTAGTCGATCAAACTACTTGCAGCAGTGATCGGAAAATCCGGAGGAATCTCCGTCGCGATCTGTTCGAAGCGAACGACACGATCCAACTCGCGATCGATCCAGAGTCGACCACGCGAGCCGACGAGTGCGCGAGCGCCGGTGTCCGCCAGACCCAACGTCAATTGCGAGTTGTCTTTCTTAACAACGTATTCGTAGACGACTGTCCTTTTGCCCAGGATGACATCCGTATCGACCATGCGGAATTCGGTCTTCGCTTCCGGCTTGAAGATGTCTGCCTGCGCCGAGATATATTCCACACCACTCGACGACGCGCCTTTCGGCGCATACTTGCTGTAGTCGCGACTCGCTTCACCCTGCTCCGGCCCGGCAGGCATTCCGTTCACAGTGAGAATCTTGTACTCCTCGCCGACGTTCGCACGATAACCGACCGCGATCGTGAGATTGTCCTGTGGGAGCCAGTTGGACGTGTGCCCGTAAGCAACTGAACGCTTGATGATTTGTTTCACGAGAAAATCCGGCATCGCATTCGCGGCGGCCAGAGTCACATTGCGTGTGCGTTCGAGAAGTTCTTGTCCTTCAGTTTCGGAAGGAAGTGCCGACGCCTTCGGATTCACGCGGCGGCGTTCGGCTTCTTCGAGCGTGCGTCGCAACAGTGAATCGTTACCGCTTTTTGTAGCGACGAGCGAGCGCATGCCATCGGTTAGTTGAAAACCGATGCCGCGCGTTCTGACCTGTTCGACAAGTTCATCGCGCATCGAGGGATTGCGTTGAAGTTGATAGAGCAGGCTGACGAATTCCTGGTTGGTAAGCGGTTTTGCATCCTGTGCCAGAAGCGGCACACACGACGCCAAAATAATAATTGCTAAAAGGAGTTTATTAATGCGGAGCATTGCACCTTCCGATGGAATTCACTGGAAAGCGGTTGCCTTGCAGTGGAAAAACTACGATGAACAAAGTTGCTGGATGGATTGTCTCAGAATCTCTGCGCAACGCTCAAGTTCATCTATGGGTACGAACTCACCGGTGCGGTGTGCCTCGCGAATATCGCCGGGACCGATAACGACGGATTCACTGCCCAAAAGCATCATTTGAGCGGCTTCTGTGCCGAACGCGACGGTTCCGGATTCCTTGCCGGACACGCGCTCGAGAAGTTTGACGAGAGGAGAATCGGGAGACGTTTCGAAACCGGTGTCCTGGCGGCTCGCGTCGACTTCGCATTCAAACCCGGGATCCGCTTTGCGCTCTTCCTCGATCGCGGCTCTGAAGAGATTGAGCAGGTGATCCGAAGGCTGAGATGGGATTGGACGCCACTCGAGTGTGAAGCGACACTCACCGGCGAGAACGTTCTTGGCGGAGCCGCCGTTGATCACGCCGACGTTCAGTGTGGTGTACGGCGGATCGAATGCGGGATGCTGGTCTTCTCTGAGTTTCGTAGCGATTGATTCCAGACGATTGATCAAACGCGCTGCGCGGAAGACGGCCGATGCGCCGAGTGCCGGATAAGCGCTGTGTGCTTCACGTCCTTTTACGATAACTTCGGCGAGCGAATAACCTTTGCCGGCGCGAATCGGTTTAAGTGAAGTCGGTTCGCCGACGATGCTGTAACGAACGCGTAGTGCCTGGTTCTCGGCTAATACCTTAGCGCCCACGAGACCGATTTCCTCATCTGCTGTGAAGACGAGTGCCAGTGGTTTTTCTGGTTTGACAGTTTCAAGTGCGGTAAGCGCGGCGGCAATGAAACCTTTCGTATCGCACGAACCGCGACCGTAGAGTTTGCCGTCACGTTCGGTGAGGTTGGTAGCTTCGGCCCAGTTTGGATCGTACGGCACGGTATCGGTGTGGCTCACCAGCGCCAGCTCAACTTTGTCAGTGCGGTGTGAGACTGCAACCAGATTGATTTTCTGAACGAGGTTTTTGTCGATGTATGGTACATACCCCGTCATCATGTGTAACTTCTGACAGCGCTTTTCGATGTACTCGATGATCTCCGCATTCGATCGCGACGAAACCGAATCGATCCTGACCAGATCCGCGAGAATCTCTTTTATCATCTGTTTGATCCGTGTTCCACGATCTGCTTGCCTGCAACCACCACATCCTTAATGGCAGTTCTCGAGAGTGAAAAGACAATGTTTGCGAGTAGATCTTCAACAGCGCATCCTGCGATCGAGAGATCGTCGAGATCCACTGTGAAGAAATCCGCTGGGAAACCGGCTTCAAGTTTACCGCCATCGAAGCCGATACTCGCAGCGCCATTGATTGTTGCACACTCGAATAGTCTTCTCGCTAACGCTGAACTGGTAGCATCGTTTGCGGGGGCGAGCACGTTGCGCGCAGTCTTTTGCAGTCGCAGGTGATACTCGAGCTCACGTGCGTCTTCGAGTAGATCTATCTGAATCTGGCTGTCACTGCCGAGCGATACTCGCACTCCTGCGTCAAAGTACGAATCAACGGGCACCACCCCGTCGCCGAGATTTCGCTCCGTAGTTGGACATGCGCAAACAAGCGCTCCGGACTGCGCCATTGCGGCGATTGCTTTTGGAGTAACGTGAATCGCGTGGACGGCAGTGAATCGTTTGCTCAACAGACCTTCGGTGTCGAGTAATGCCACCGGTGAACGTCCATACTCTTTAATGCAGGCGCTAACCTCAGCCGGCTGCTCGGCGACGTGCATGTGTGTCGGCAGATCGTGATCTTTCGCGAATGAGATAACAGTTTTTAAGTAATCGAGCGGCACTGCGCGAACACTGTGCGGCGCTACACCTGCCCACGCCATGCCGTCCTTCAATTCGGGCGCAGTGAGTAGTTGTTCGAGATGCTTTAGATAGATGTCAGGCGAGGGATCAATGAAACGAATTTGCTGCGGGTTTGGTTCAGTTTCAAAGCCCGCGCGTGCATAGGCGACGCGCAGGAGTGCGATGCGAATGCCGGCGTCGTGTGCGGCCCGGATCACTTCGCGTGCGAGTAGATTCGGATCGTCGTAAGTGGAACCGTCTTGTGAGTGATGAATGTAGTGAAACTCACCGACAGCCGTGATTCCTGTAAGCGCCATCTCGAGAAACGCGAGGCGTGATGCGGCGTAGATCTCTTCTGGTCCAAGACGATTCGCGACGGCGTACATCTGCTCGCGCCACGTCCAGAAACTGTCCGTGGTGTGTTGCGAGCGATGCTCCGTACGCCCGCGTATCACGCGCTGAAACGCGTGTGAATGAGCGTTAACCATTCCGGGCAGCATCGCGCGACGAGCAAGCCTGATTGCGTCGGAGGCCTTCGCGCCTTCGACTATCTCGACAATCTTCCCGCCGTCACACACAAGTGCTCGATCAGACTGAAAGCGTCCATCCGTGTATATAAGATCCGGTAGCCAGGATTGTACAGGCATCTTTAATTTTTGACAGCAAGCACCTCGCGAGCGGCGGTGCGATCTCCGGTACAGCTAATCCGTCGCGGTGCATCGAGGTAGCTCAACTCAAACCCACAATCTGTGTACAACTTGATTATTCTTTCTGTCGCCTGGTTAGAAATCACTACTGGTCCAGGATGCGCCGCGAGTCGTTTCGCCGTGCGAACCTGGTCGTTCCACGAAAAGCCACCGGCGCTGTACGTCGTGAACTCTACATCATACGGAGGATCGGCATACACAAAATCATCATCATTAAACTCGAGTGCTTCAATGTCTTTGTTGCTGAACTCCCACTGGCTGAACACGCTCGCGTAACTCGAAAAATCTTTTGCGTAGTTGATTGTTTTATAAGTGCCGAAGGGCACGTTGAAATCGCCGCTCTTATTGAAACGGCAGAGGCCATTGAAACACGTGCGGTTCAGGTAGTAGAACAACTGCGCGCCTTCCGCCGTGTGTGCTTTGCCTTTTCGAATCAACGCGTTGAATCGATCGCGATGACGGTAAAAGAGCGTCTCGTCGTTCCGCATTTGGAGTCGTATTCGCAAACCATTTTGCACCTGGCGGTAGAAATTTATCAGGTGAGGGTTGACGTCGTTCAGCAGGGCGTGGTTCGGCTGCAGGCCCAGCGCAACCGCGAGGCCGCCGCAAAATGGTTCGACGTACCTGCGCGCTGCATTGGCTTCCCACCGTGGCTTGAGATGCGACACGAGCCAGCGTTTACCACCCGCCCACTTCAGAGGAGGTTTAGACATACCCATTCACTCGGAACGTGCTGTAGGGGCGGCCCTCCGTGGCCGCCCGGCGTGGAACTCGATCTTTTGCAACACAATCGATTCAGGCATTTGACAAAGAGATCGATTCGACGCCGGGCGGCCACGGAGGGCCGCCCCTACAGTACGCTCCGCAGTTTTTGAAAAAATGACAGGGTGTAGACCTTAGACAGTCGCAATGGTCGGTACGCGTAGTAGAGCGGGTGCAGCGATGACGGCAATGAGAGTGCCTGCCAGTCGGGCAGCGTCGGGACGAACATCGAGCGCAGAGCCGAGACGAGCGCATCGCGTTTGCGGTCCATGATGCGCAGGTTATAGAGATTCGTCTCGGTTGAATCAGCGTAGCCCAAACCATCGAAGATCTGCGCGTGAATTCCCGCGGCCATGCGTTGCATCAACTCGTCTTTATCAATAGAAGCGACAACAGGAACCGGCACGTCAGAGAACTGCTCGACAAGTCGCAGGCCCAAAGCGAGCATGCGTGTCGCGCGTGCACTCGCCGCCCGATTAATGAGCGTGTCCCAATCAACGTCAGGCATTGCGCGTACAGACTCTGCGAGGGCAGAAATCCATTCCACGCATCGCCACAAATGCTTCGCGCCGTGCATTGCCTGGTACAGCAGCAGATCCTCAGCGCCGAAAGTCTGAACCGTCGTTCCCGCCAGCGACACTGACTGCAGTCGCGACATCACCTCATCCGCTTTAAGTCCGAAGACAAAACTGCGTGGCGCCAGATCCCAATGGAGATCCACCACCGTGAACCACTCGTCGCGCATGAACTGAATCTCGCAGTGGTTGCTCAAATGCGATGCCAGTTGCGCAGTCGTGAGTCGCGGATTCATCTCATACCCGAGCGACTCGAGTAACAGGCGTACCTCGGCGAAGTCGCGCCTGTGGATTAACATATCGATGTCGCCGGCCTGCCGTAATGAAATCTCGCCGTACGCCATCTGTGCGAGCAGCGCGCCTTTGAAAATTGCGACCGGGATGCCGTGTTCCTGAAAAAGCTTATGAATGCGTAACTGCTTCCCGACAAGGTGCAGCATGCTCTGCGTATTCGAAACTGTTTCCTGCTTCAGACGCGAGCGAACATGGCCAGGAACGAGCGCGAACGACGAGATGTCTTTCTGAAGTAGCGGCAGTAGTCCGTGAGTTCGAGCCGTTGCGACGACGTAGTCCCAGTCCAACTCTGGCCGGACAGAAGTAACATCGCGCCGCGCCACACTCAACAGCAACTCATTCTCGTGTGCGTAGTTCATCTCGAAAGTTCTGCAGCCAACATGTTCTGCCGCGACCACGACTCGGCGTAGAGTCCACCTAGCGCCAACAATCGTTGATGATTGCCCGACTCGACAATCCGCCCGCGGTCCATCACGTGGATCACGTCGGCGTGCATCGCGGTCGTAAAGCGATGCGTGATAATGATCGACGTTCGTCCCAACGCGAGTTGGCGGAAACGCTCGAGCCAGTCAGCTTCGGCCCATGGATCGAGCGCGCTTGTAGGCTCGTCGAGAATGATAATCGGAGCGAGCCGCAGAAACGCGCGTGCAAGCGCGATGCGTTGCCATTCGCCGACGCTGAGTTCAATGCCGCCGGGGAACCATCTTCCAAGCAGAGTCTGTTCTCGATTGGCCAGGCGCGAAACGATTTCTGCGGCGCCGGCTGCGTTGATTGCGGCGTCGAGCTCGGCGTCGGATGCTTCTAGTGTTAGATCGCCGTAGAGGATGTTATCGCGAAGTGTGGTGTTGTAGTGAAATGGTTGTTGGAACAAGACCGTGATCGCGCGGCGCAGGTCCTCGATGGGAATATCTTTAATGTTTTGGCCGTCGATCGTAATCGAGCCTGCGTTGGGATCGTAGAAGCGGCAGAGGAGTTTTAGTAGGGTGCTTTTGCCGGCGCCGTTCGGGCCGACGAGCGCGACGATTTTGCCGCGTGGGATTGAGAGTGTGAAGTTGTCGAGGGCGGTGGTAGAGGCGTCCGGGTAGGTGAACGTGACATTTTGAAAAGAGATCGCACCGGACAAGGGGCGGTCGCGGAGCACCGCGCGTTCATCACGTTGGGCAGTACGTTCGGCAGATTCTAGTGACAGGAATTCGAAGAGATTGCCGAGGAAGAGGCTGTTGCCGTAAAGCTGACCGGCGTTCTCAAGCAATGTGCGCATGAGGCCCTGGCCCTGGTTGAAGGCCGCGTAGACCAACGCCAGTTCGCCGAGCGTGATGCGGCCCATCAAAGCGCGCCACGTCATCAACAGCATCGCGGCGCCGATGATTAGAAGCGCGATCAGGCTTGCCGCTAATTCCGCCAGACCCTGCCGGCGCATTAGCTCCAAACGTTCCCCGCGTAGACGGCGCCGCAGGTCTTTGTAATGCGATTGAAAATACTTACCAAGACTGAAGAGCCTGATCTCCGCAGCCGCATCGGCTGTGGTCATGATCCAATCGTAATACCACGACCGTCGATCGTCGGTCGTCGTGCGCAGCCGCCACTGATACTCTGCGAGGGCGTAGTGGACCACGACGAAGAAAGCAGGCACTGTGCTGAGCAAGAGCGCGATGGTTAGCCATGGTCCGAGCGGAATGAGGATGGCGCCCATTGCAATCAGCGTAATGCTGTTTTGTAGCAGCGCGCCGAGATTGCCGAGCAACGCCACCGGTCGATAACGCGCCTCCGTGCGCGCGCGATGAAGATGATCGTAGTAATCGGCGAGTTCGTAGAACGCGAGATCGACCGTCACTGACTTTTCATGAATCAGTGCGGTGATGTGGTCCTGCAGCAGTTCGGCCTGGACCGTGCGCACCCAATTGATCGCATTGCGCACCACTTCCATCAATAACAGCGTGGCGCCGAGTAGTAGCACGACTTGCAAGACGTGCAACATCGCAGACCATGACCCGTGTCCTCTCGTGATGCCATCGACCAAGAGCTTCGTGAGGTAAACGAGGCCAACGGGCAGAAGTCCCTGCACGATGAGCAGCAGGATCCACGCAATCGTCCACGGGCGCGCGACACTCCACACCAGATCCAAAGCGCGTGGCAAGTTTGGCAACTGCGCCAGCGCCTTTTGAAGCTTACTGCTCAGAATCTTGACTGAATCGAACATTCGCTACTGAGCTGATTTGCGCAACTGATTGGTTGACAGTGGAACACCAAAGAAGGTCGACTGTTTGAAGCTCGCTTTCCCGGGAATTTCAGTTTCCCAGCGCCAAACGTAACCGTCATTAACGAGATCGGCGGCGAGCTGAACTGTTATGCGATCTCCTTCCGCTACTTCGACAGGATCCGAGAACGGAAAGAACCCGGTGCCGTAGATCGTTTCCGGAGCAGCGGGATGGTTTGAGAACCGAATACCTTCAGCCAGTTCAGAGTCAAACCACACGGCGATACCATGAGCTGTGCCTGTACGTGCGGCCCGCAATGAGACTACAGCGTGAATGTCGGGATTATTCACCTCGTAATAATCGAGTGTAGTCCAACAGGCGGGAGCGGTCAGTAACTGCTCGGGTTTTATTCTCGACTTGCGCCAGGTGTTTGTCACAAGCCGTCTTCCCGCCGCCAGGTCGAGAGCAAACTGATTTCCCCACGGACCAACAATCTCCTTGTATTGCTCCGGCGCTTCAACCACGGACGCCC
>Ga0105238_10004864_pt1 | contig 13288 bp, 11 predicted proteins | sample KBSC34metaG_FD_81526 | JGI IMG/M metagenome (GOLD analysis project Ga0105238, IMG submission 81526) | Corn rhizosphere microbial communities from Kellogg Biological Station, Michigan, USA - KBS C3-4 metaG | ecosystem: Host-associated > Plants > Roots > Rhizosphere > Soil | place: Michigan, USA... | reverse complement strand
TGCGGTTTGCGCCGGGCTGCCCGGCGTCAGAATTCCTTGTTGCTGTTGGACGGCGTCGGCGATGTCAGAGTTGAAGGCGATCGCGAGCAGTGGGTGATCATAAAACATACCGAAGGCACCGCGAATCGAAGTCTTGCCATCGCCCCACGGATCCCACGCTACAGCGAGACGCGGCGCCCAGTTGTTCTTGTCACGCGGGAAGCCTTGTTGCACACCCAACGCATCCTGCGCGGCGAGAACCTGGTCGGCTGTTAGCTGTATTCCCGACAGCGGATCGGTCAGGGGCAATGTCGGAATCTGCTCGGTCACTTCATAGTCGTAACGAACGCCGTAGTTGAGTGTCAGGTTGCGACGTATCTTCCACGAGTCCTGCGCGAAGAACGCAATCGGCTTATTGCCGATGCTGCTGATGGGATTGCCGAAGCCCTGGATAAAGTTAGCAGGGAACCCAAGTCCGTACTGCTGAACGGGAGAAAAGTCCGGCGGCAAAATTGTTATGCCGGGGGTCGAACAGAGCGCCGATACCAGAGTGCAGGCGCCCAATCCGCCGAAATTGAAGAGACCGGCGAAGTTCAGCTCGAAGATCGCCTCAGGGATCCGGACGAACGCGATATCACCGCCAAACTTGAAACTGTGATTTCCGGCTACGACGTTGACGTTGTCCGTGAACTCATATCGTGTCTCTGTACGTTGAACTGGCGAGAAGAGCTCGCGTCCGATAAAAGCTGTTCCCGAAATGTTGAATGCCACCGCATCGCCGTTTGCGGATTTGAAAGTGGCGCGACGCCCACCGAAGTTGAACCGCGCTTCGTTGACGATCTTGTCTGAAAGTGTCGAAGTCAGCGTGGCGACTGCCGATGAATCTTTCAGCGTCTGGATACCAGTGCGCGAGAAATCATTCTGGCCCAGCGACTGGTTTTGTGACTCGACCTGAATGCCGGTGATCTCGCTCGGGTTGTAGCCGAAGCGGAAACTGAACTGGTGACTTGGAGTGATCAGATGGTCCAGGCGGAACGAGTTGAATGTCGTTCGCTCAGTAACCGGGAAGATCCGCTGAAGATTGTTCAAAGGTCTAAACGCGATGAACTGTCCCGCAGCGTTGGTTGTGTTGATCGGAACCGGTGCACTTGAAAGCAGGAAGCGCGAACCGACTGTCGAACCCGCCGCAATCGGAGTCAGCGCACCGAGGCCCGGAAAGACGACGAGTGGATTTGTCCCAGTAAGCGCTGTCGAACCGCCGCTCGAAGCGAGAAATGCATACGGAACTGCGAGCGCCGTAGCGCCAACGCTAAGCAGTTGATTGATGTACGTTGCCTGCTGAGGCGAGATGTTTCGGAACGTCTGGCCGAGGATGGTGACGCTGGACGTCAGATTACCCTGCACGTCGCTGGTGAAGAAGCCTGACTCATTTCGTCGCCGTTGTTCGAAAGCAGCGAAGAAGAACGTGCGGCCCTTATCCAACGGACCACCGAGTGTGGCCCCGTATTGCGCGCGCGTGAACGGCGGATCCTCGATCGGCGCAAAAGCATTGCGCGCCTGGAAACTCTTGTGTCGCAGGAAGCCGAATATATTGCCGTGCAGTTCGTTTGTACCTGACTTGGTAACAACGTTCACCACGCCGCCGGCGGAACGACCAAACTCGGGCGCAAACGAATTGGTGACGACCTGAAACTCCTGCACTGCTTCCTGACTAACTGTCGAACGCGAAGCGTTCACGGAGTTATCGGTGTTGTCAGCGCCATCTACCTGCACGAGATTTGAACGACCGCGCTGGCCGCCGAAGTTCAAACCCGTCGTCGGCGCCGGACCGATCGGACGACCGTTGTCACGTCCCACTGTCGAAGTCGTCAGGGCAAAGGCGAGGTAGTTTCGTTCGTTGATCGGAAGGTTTTGGATGCGCTGCTGATCGATCGTGGTCGCGACTGCGGTCTTGTCTTGCTCCACCACTTCGGACGTGGCATCGGAAATTGTGACGCTCTCATTGATTTGTCCGGGCTCGAGCTGGACGTCGAGCGATGCCGCCTGCCCGATAGTGACAGTGACTTTTGGTAAGACCGTTTTTTTGAAGTTCGTCGCTTCGACGGTTACTTCATAATCGCCGGGCGGTAGGTTGATGATGCGATAGAAACCTTCGTCGTTAGTGGTTACAGAGCGCGAAAAGCTCGTGCCCGGATTGCGAGCCGTCACTCCGGCATTCGCTACGACGGCGCCCGTTGCGTCTCTTACGGTGCCTTGCAGATCGGCAGCGTTCGACTGCGCCTGTCCGAAAGCGACAGGGGCGCAAAGAAGTAAGAGCAACAACAAACAGGGGATTTGAACTGATCCGTTAAGCCGGGACTTTAACGATACCAACATCGTCGTTTCTCCTTTAGTTTTTCGCGGCTCTGGAATTCGCGCGGTCACTCGTTAATAGTGGGAGTACTTTCGCCGTCGTGGGTCACGTGCTCTGGGATAGCACGATCACTTGAGAGACACCACTGGCTCAGCCTTTGTACTCTAAAAGAGACAACGTGGCAAGCAGTTTAGTTCACACGGATTTACACGGATTACGAAGCCGGATTCAAGGAAGAGCGGGTGGCGCGAACGAGGCGGGTGCGGAAGTGTTTGCTGGCGCCGCAGAGCGCTATGCCCATTCCGGCGAGACGGGGCTTGAACGCCGCGCGACGAAGCCAGCCTGAAATCCGCAGTCGAGAGTCAAACTTACGGAGATACGCGGCGGTGTAGGCGGCCTCTATTGCGTTCAGATCGTGTCGATCGATCACATCAGCCACAAGCTCGCCGCTTTCGAGCGCCATCAACATTCCGCTGCCAGTAAAGGGATCAATAAACGCCGCCGAGTCGCCGATTGCCAGCAGGCCCCTGGCGGGACTTGGCTGTTGACGGCCAAAACGCTCCCACGAAGCGCTCAGCCATTCGGATTCGAGTTGTGCGTGCTCGAGTGTGTAAGCGGCGCGACGGTTTTTCATCACCATTTCGCGCATCACGAGGTCGGGGCTTGAGTGGTGACGTTTTACTTGTTCGGCGGAGATGATGAAGCAGAGATTGCTAATGTCGCCTTCGATGCTGCTGAGACCGCCGTAACCGTCGCGATAGAAATAGATCTCACATGCGCCGGGCGCGACGCGCGTGTTTCGCAAATGTACTTTGAAGGCAATCAATTTCGCTTTTGACTTTGGATCGCCGGTGTGGAGTTTTCTGGTGAGTATGCGCGCGCGTCCGGTGGCGTCAATCGTTAATGGCGCAGTGTAGTGCTGCTCATCGCCATTGAGCTTGAGCCCCACGCCACGGACCGCGTCTTTGTCGGTGAGCGGTTCGGTGATCGTTGCGCCTTCGATAACCGTGACGCCGCATTCCTTTGCGCGTCGCAAAAGGTTGTCATCCATCACGGCGCGACTCAAACCGAGTGCGGCCGGTCCGCCAAACCAACTGCTCGGGATCGTGACGTGGTGTCCGCGAGCTGAATAGAAGACTGTTTCCGTGATCGACGCGGGATCTGAATCTGTCATCGCGTCCGCGACGCCGAGTGCTTCGAAGTGTCGCCGACATTCCGGAGAGATAAATTCGCCGCAGAGTTTTGGACGCGGGAATTTCTTCTGCTCGACGAGAAGCACGCGAAAACCTTTGCGCGCGAGATGTATCGCGGCGCTCGACCCCGCCGGCCCAGCACCCGCGATGATCACGTCGAAGGTGTTCATTGGATTTGGCATGATTGGGCCGCATCATGTAAATCCTGTGAATCATGAAATCTTGTCTGAGTGTAAGACAGGATTTCACGATTTTCTGAATTAACAAGATTACTCGCACAAGCGGCGGCGCTTAACACCAGCCGGTACGGGAAATGTCGCTCCACCGCGATGTCCCGCAGGCCTGCGTGCTGGGCCAGGTCGAGCAACTCATCACTCTTAAAACCTCTCAGTATCGACAACGCGCCATCATGTCGCACCAGTCGATTGTGCAAAACGAGCTTGCCGAGCGTCGTGTAGAAAAAGTACGCCACCGGATGACGATGCAGATCGATTACAAATATCCGGCGTCTCGCAACGCGGCTCATCTCACGAAGAACGTGGACCACCTGCTCGTCGAGAAGGTGATGCGTAAACAGCGAGCACATCACATAATCAAACTCTGCGTCAGCAAACGGAAGCCTTAAAGCATCTCCACGCACCGAGCTAATCTCAGCGAACTGCTCCGATTCTTCGAGTATCGACTCCGCCATACTCTCATTCAACTCGAGCCCAACGGCGCTCAACTGTCGATTTGTTTCCCGGGCCCACTTCGCAGCAACACGCAACAACTCACCCGAACCAGCGCCGATGTCGAGAATCGAAAACGTCGGCAGCGATTGCGATTCTATCTCGCGCAGGAGCGTCGCCTTCAAACTGTGCGCGTCGCCCATCCAACGGTTCACGAACTGAAGCTCGCTAATACAGTCTTCATACTCGGCTGCCGTGTAGTTACCGGTGTCGATGTGTTCGAGCCTGTGGCTGCGTTGCTTAAATCTCTCGAGCATGTTGGACCACAATCGCACTGTTCTTCGAGCCGAAGCCGATACAGTTGCAGAGCGCGATACTTACGCGGGCTTCGCGCGCTTCGTTGGGGACGTAATCGAGATCACAATCAGGGTCAGGCTCATCGAGGTTTATCGTTGGAGGGATCTTGTTTGTATGCATTGCGCAGAGCGCTGCCGCCAAACCAGCAGCACCACTTGCACCCTGCGGATGTCCGATTTGCGACTTCGTCGCCGACATCGGAATGCGCGCCGCCTGGCCGTCAAACGCAAGCTTCAAGGCGCTCGTCTCAATCCGATCGTTGAGCAACGTGGACGTGCCGTGGAGGTTCACGTAGTCAATATCTTTTGGCTCGCAGCCGGCGTCTTCAAGCGCGAGACGCATTGCCCGCGCCGGCTCGTCACCATCTTCGGCGAGTCGCACGCGATGATACGCATCGCACGTCGAGCCGTAGCCGATCACTTCAGCGTAAATCTGCGCGCCGCGATCGAGCGCATGCGTGAGTTCTTCGAAGACATAAATCCACGAGCCTTCGCCGAGAACGATTCCGGATCGATTTCGCGAGAACGGTCTCGAAGCACGATGCGGCTGATCGTTCCACTCGTCGGTCAACACCGTCATCAGATTGAACGCCGCAAGAATGCCTGGAGCAATCGGTGCGTCTACGCCGCCGGTGAGCATCACGTCCTGGCGACCGAGTGCGATGTGCTGTGCGGCGTAAGCCATCGCGTCAGTCGAACTCGTGCAACCGGTCGAGACGATGTGCGACAGACCGCGCAGGCCAAACGCCATCGACAACTCGCTCGAGAGTCCGCCGTGCGTCGAGGCGGGAATCGTGTAGACGCTCGCTTTGTTGGTTGGACCAACGTACCAGTATTCGTACTGTTGTTCAGTGAAGGCGAGACCACCGCCGCCCGTTCCGAGCTCTACGCCGAAAGAGCGCCGGTCGTCTAGAGATAGATCGTTAGCAGAGATTCGCGCATCTTCGAGCGCCTCGCGTGCGGCCGCGAGCGCGAGTGGAACAGTGCGCGGAACGTGTTTACGATCTTTTGGATTGAGTTGAGATTGCCAGTCGAACGAAGGAACTTCAGCGGCGATCTGAACCGGGAAACTCGACGGATCGAAAGCCTCGATTCTGCGAACGCCGCTCTTGCCGGTTACGAGTCCATTCCAAAACGCTTCGCGGCCAATGCCCAGAGGGGTGACACACCCCATTCCGGTAATCACAACCCGGCGTGGACGTGTCAACCCTTTGAACATGTTCCGCGTTAATCTGCGTCTCTAAACTTTCTGCCCGCACTCGTTGCAGAATTTCGCGCCGGGATTCAACTCCGCCTGACAGTTCGCGCAAGTGGCTGGGCCTTGCTTCGTGCCGCATTCCATGCAGAACTTCGCGCCAGGCGCGTTCTGGTGACCACACTTCGGACATGGCACGCCTGCGGGGGCTGCACTCTGCGAGCCGCTGCTTTGGGCGCCACCCTGATTCGACTGGTTCATCGCATTATTCATCGCGCCGGCCATCGCATTGCCCAACGCGAACCCAGCGCCGAGACCAACACCAGTGCCCGCGCCACCGCCGGGATTCTGCGCCGCATCGCGCATCGCGTCAGCCGCCTGAAACTGCGCGTAACGACCGACGTCGCCAATCACGCCCATCGAAGTGCGCCTGTCCATCGCGGCTTCGACTTCCTGCGGCAGCGAGATGTTCTCGATAATGAACTTCGTCAATTCGAGTCCGAACGTCTTGAACTCTTCGTTTAGCTTGACGCGTGTGAACTTCCCGAGCTCGTCGTAGTTCGACGCGAGATCGAGCGCAGCGATCTTCGACTCACCGAGCGCGTCACTGAAGCCACCAACCAACGTACGTTTCAGTTGGCCTTCGACGTCTTCGGTGATGAAGCGCGCGTTCGTGCCAGCAACTTCCTTGATGAACGCCTGCGGATCCGAAACGCGAATCGAGTAGATGCCAAACGCACGCAGACGGACCATGCCGAAATCCGTGTCGCGCATCATGATCGGATTCGGCGTGCCCCACTTCAGGTCGGTGAACTGTTTCGTGTTTACAAAGTAAACTTCGGCTTTGAACGGCGAGTTGAAGCCGTACTTCCAGGCTCCCAACTTCGACAGGATTGGCGTGTTGCCGCCATCGATCGTGTAGCGGCCGGGAGGAAACTGATCGGCGATCTGGCCCTCATAAACAAAAACCGCGGCCTGCGATTCGCGAACGATTAGCTGCGCGCCGTTTTTGATTTCCTGATCCTTGACCGGAAAGCGGTACAGGAGCGTGTTTGTTGAGTCGTCGAGCCACTCGATTACTTCGATAAACTGTGAACTGGGGCTGAGTCGATCAAGTATTCCCATTTGCAACCTCATTCTGAGCAGGATTCAAACCAGCAAAGATTATACAGATCCGGGTTCGTGGGTGTTAGTTGCGGTCCTTTTCCAGACGATAATCAGGGCTATCAAGCCGCCCGCCGTATCGATCATGCTATCAAAAATCGAGGCCGTGCGGCTCGGCACAAAGCTCTGGTGATACTCATCCAGCAACGCATAGATCACCACCAGCGCTACGCAGATCAAAAACCATCTTTGTTTGATCGCCGGGTGTGGCGAAGTGCGAAACGCGCGCGCGGCTAAGAATCCGAGGATTGCATATTCAGTAAAGTGCGCAATCTTGCGCGTGATGATATTAACGAAGGCGAGCGTTTCCAGACTCGTGCTCGGAAACAACCAGAGGATCAGTGGCCCAATGATGCGCGACGTATTGCCGGCGTTGAGGTTGTCAGAGGAAGCGAAAGAAATAAATACGAGCCAGGCAATGAGTGGAAGGTAATGGCTAACAAACCTGGGAAACCTGGCCACGGCAATCTGTTCACGTTAGACAGGATTTACAAGATGTTTCAAGATTTACATGTAATCCTGAAAAATCTTGTAAACCCTGTCAATGATTCGCGCTAAAGTGCTGCTGCACCTGAGACGACTTCGATGATCTCGTTCGTGATCGCCGCCTGACGGACGCGATTCATATTGAGCGTCAACGACTCGATGAGCTCGCTCGCATTCTTCGACGCCGAATCCATCGCGGTCATGCGTGCGCCTTGTTCAGACGCAATCGACTCGAGCAACGCGCGAAAGATCTGCGTCTCGACAAGCCGCGGCAGAAGCTCGCCAAACATCTCTGCTGGCGGCTGCTCGTAGATGTAATCGATCAGCGTGACGGGCTGTTGCGACTTCGCTTCCGGCTCGTCCTGCTTCGCTCGCACGACCGGAAGCAGTTGTTCCAACACGACGCGCTGTGACAGCACCGACTTGAACTCGTTGTAGATGATGTAGACCTTGTCGATGCCGGTGTCTTCCGTGTACTGCTTGATGAGAGCGCGCGCGACTTCGAGCGCTTCGGAAAACTCAACGCGGCCCTTACCCGTCAAGCCGATGTATTCACTCGATATCGTCGCATGACGATTGCGGAAGAAGTCGCGGCCCTTGCGACCGATCGCCATGATCTCGATCTGCTTGTCAGCGTTCTCGCGCATGAACGCCTGCGCTGCTTTCGTAAGATTCGTGTTGAAAGCGCCACACAGACCTTTATCGGCAGTGATCAGGACCAGCAGGTAACGCTGATCGCCGCGATAGTCGAGCAGCGGATGATGAAAATCTTCGTCGGTGCGCTGCGCGAGCTCGCCCAAAACCTCCGTCATCTTGTTTGCAAACGGGCGCGCCGTGACGACGCGGTCCTGCGCGCGTCTGAGCTTCGCGGCAGAGACCATCTTCATGGCCTTGGTGATCTGCTGCGTGTTCTTGACCGACTTGATGCGCCGGCGGATGTCGAGAAGATTAGGCATCGCGTTACGTTGTTAAGCTGTCGGCTGCGCGGCCGCTGTCGCATTTGCTCGCGCCGGAGTCGAAGCAAAGTCTGTGTCAGTTGACGTTTTGGACCATGTGTCTTTGAAGTCTTCGAGCACCTGTTTCAATCCGGCCTTGATCTCGTCAGTCAACGATTTCTTTTCTGCGATATCAGCAAGCAGGCCAGGGTGTGAATTCTCGACAAACTTGAGCAGGCTCGTTTCGAAACGCCGGATGTCTTCGATCGCGACGTCGTCTGTGTAGCCGTTGGTGGCGGCCCAGATCACGAGCACCTGCTTTTCGACGTCCATCGGCTGATACTGCGGCTGCTTCAAGATTTCAGTGAGACGCTGACCACGCGCGAGCTGCGCCTGCGTCGCTTTATCGAGATCTGAACCAAACTGCGCAAACGCCTGCAGCTCGCGGAACTGGGCCAGGTCGAGACGCAGCGTTCCCGCCACCTGCTTCATGGCTTTAATCTGCGCCGCTCCGCCTACGCGCGAAACGCTGTTACCGACGTTGATGGCGGGGCGAAAACCGCTGTTGAAAAGGTCCGCTTCAAGAAAGATCTGACCGTCAGTGATCGAGATCACGTTCGTTGGAATGTATGCCGAGATGTCGCCAGCCTGCGTCTCGATGATTGGGAGACTCGTCAGTGAGCCACCGCCCTTGAGGTCAGAAACTTTCGCCGCTCGTTCGAGCAAGCGTGAGTGCAGGTAGAACACGTCGCCGGGATACGCTTCACGGCCCGGGGGACGTCGCAGCAGCAAAGAAATTTCGCGATACGCTGCGGCTTGTTTCGAGAGATCGTCGTAAATCGTTAATGCGTGGCGGCCATTATCGCGGAAGTACTCGCCCATGGCCGCGCCGGAATAAGGCGCCAGAAACTGCATCGCCGCGGGGTCAGACGCAGTCGCTTTGATCACGATCGTGTAATCCATCGCGCCGTAGTCCTGAAGCGTCCGGACCACCTGGGCCACCGTTGATGCCTTCTGGCCGATCGCGACGTAAATGCAGATTACATCTTTACCCTTCTGGTTGATGATCGTGTCGACGGCGACTGCCGTTTTACCCGTCTGACGATCGCCGATGATCAGCTCGCGTTGACCACGACCGATCGGCACCATCGCGTCGATAGCTTTGAGACCTGTTTGCAGTGGCTCTTTCACCGGCTGCCTGTCGATCACACCGGGAGCAATGCGCTCAACCGGATAGTAGGTATCGGTGACGATTGGACCAGCATCGTCGATCGGATTGCCGAGCACGTCGACCACGCGTCCGACCAGCGCCTCGCCCACCGGCACCTGCATGATGCGTCCGGTCCGCTTCACGATATCGCCTTCGCGGATGGCCTGAAACTCGCCGAACAGCACCGCACCGACTTTGTCTTCTTCGAGATTGAGCGCAAGTCCGCGCACGTCGTGCGGAAACTCGAGCAACTCGCCGGCCATCACCTTTTCGAGGCCGTGCAGCTCGGCGATACCGTCGCCGACTTTGATGACCGTGCCGACTTCGGTGACCGTTACGCCAGTTTCGAAGTTCTCGATCTGTTTGCGGATAATCTCGTTAATCTCGCTCGCTCTTATTGGTTCCATGATTGAGTCCTATATTTATTGTCGGCCGGCCATACCTTCCACCAATCGCTCAAGATGGCTTTGCACCGATCCGTCATAGACGGTCGAGCCGATGCGCGCCACCAGACCGCCTATGATCGTTTCATCAGTCTCAAAAGTTAAACGAACCGTGCGGCCGGTAGCTGCTGAAAGCGTCTCGTGCAACGTCTTCTTTAAATCTTCCGAGATCGGTCTGGCGGTGGTGACGCTTCCCGCCAGCATGCCCGAACGCTCGTCCAGCACCAGGCTGTATCGTGCCGCGATATCTCGCAACTGCGAGAGGCGTTGATTCTTCAACAAGACGCGCAGGAAGCTCGCGGTCGTGTCTCTCACGCGAGAACGCGCGATCAAGTCTTCCAGAACTTTTCGTTTGTGATCGTGAATGATTGTGGGATTGACGAAGACTTCTTTTAACTGCGGGTTCGACTCGATCATCGTGGCCCACTGGTCCAACTCGTTCTGGACTTCCCTCTCTTCGTGTCGTTCGATAGCCACATCGGCGAGGGCCGTAGCGTAGCGGCGTGCAACCGTTTGCAAGCTCAAACCGTGGTCCTCCTCAACTCACCAATGCTTTCCCGGATCAGCGCTGTGTCGTCTTCAGGCCGCATTTGCGTGCGAATCGACTCGCGCGCCATTTGAACGCTTCTCTCTGCAAGGAACTGGCGAAGCTCTTTTCGCGAGAGCTTGTCGGCGGTTTCCAATTCTCGCTGCGCTTGCTGTTTTAACTTTTCAATCTCGCGCTCGGTCGAAGCGGCGATGCGCTGCCGTTCCGACCTTACTTCTTCGCTGGCTTGTTGCTGGATCTTGCGAACATCTTCATCGAGTCCACTCAACATACTATCGGCTTCGGCAACACGCGCCGAGGCCTGGTCGCGCTCGTTCTGCGCCTTGATGAGTTCATGTTGGATCGCTCCACGTCGCGACTGAAGCGCCTGGCTGATTGGCTTGCGCAGTATGTAGATTCCCACGCCGGTGAAGATGGCGAGGTTTGCGAACTTCCACAGCTCAAGACCCGGGTAGTTGTACCATTCTGTGGCTAGTAACAGCATTTGTTTTTAGGTGTTAGCGTCGACGCAATATCTGAGAACTTATCAAATTGCCGATAGTCGCGGCCTGCGCCTCGAGCTCGCCCTTGACTGCTTGTTCCTGTTTTCGAATCTGATCGACTTGCGAGGAGACTTTCTTTGACAACTCGTCGCGGTGTTGCCGGAGTTGCTGCTCTTTCTCTTTGAGACTCTCGGCACGTTCTTTCTCGATCAGTCTGTAGCCGGAGGCGCGCGCCTCTCGCAAAGTGTCGTTGTACTTCTTGAGTTTCTCCTCGCTCTCGGCAGCCATCGCCTCGGCTTCTCTTAGCCGTCCAGTGATCTGTTTCTCGCGCTCGCTGAGGATGTCGTTGATGGGCTTCAGCAGGGTCCGATTCAGGACAAAAACCATTACGACCACCAACACGAGGTGGAGCAGTAACGTACCGTCAGGAACCAACTGAATTGAGGCCTCTGCGAGAATCATCCGATTCCTCTATTGTGCGCAATTTATGGCTGTCGAAAAGCGCGTGAGTCTAACATGGCGCAAAAACAGAATCAACAGAGCCCCCCTCTGCGACTCTGCGGTTGATCGTATAGGTTAACCGCCGAGGCGCAGAGAACGCAGAGGCTACGCAGAGAAAAAGCCGGTCGCTTTACTTTGTAGTCACAAGTCGATGTACTTGTTAAATTTCGGCACCGCGTGGCATCAGCAGGCTATAGATTCGGTCCAGGTCCTGAGCGTTGAAGAAGCTGATCTCTACTCGGCCTCGACCGTCAGCCGCCTGAAGGATCTTCACCTGCGTGCCGAGTGCCCTTCTGAGTTTCGTTTCTGCAGCTTTGATGTTCGGGTCGACTGCCTGAGGAGCGGATCGTCTGGCTGGCTTCTCTTCAGTCGCCTTTTGAACGAGCTGCTCAGTCGCTCGAACCGACAGTCCGCCATCGAGGATCTGCCGCGCGAGTCTACGCTGGACGTCTACCTGGTCGATGGCCAACAGTGTTCGAGCGTGGCCGGTTGAGAGGCGGCCTTCTTTAACGAGTTGCTGAACGTCGTCCGGTAGACGAAGCAGACGCAGATAGTTCGTGATGTACGAGCGGTCGCGTCCGACACGCGATGCGAGAGATTCCTGTGTCAGACCTACTGTCTCGATCAGTTTTTTATAAGCCTGCGCTTCTTCGATCGGATTGAGGTTCTCCCGTTGAATGTTCTCATGCAGCGCAATCTCCAGCAATTTGTCATCCGGCACTTCCGTCACGACAACCGGCACACGCGTGATTCCCGCCAGTTTCGCCGCGCGCCAGCGCCGCTCACCAGCGATGAGCTCGTAGCCCGTGTCGCGGCGTCTCACCAGGAGTGGCTGGACGATGCCGTGAGCGCGTATTGAATCAGCAAGATTCGCGAGACTCGCTTCGTCAAAGTGAGTCCGCGGCTGCATGGGTCCGGGCACAATCGAGTCGATTTCAACTTCCGACGGTTCGGCTCCGAGATCAATCGTGCTGTCAGACGACAGGAGAGCCCCCAGCCCCCGACCTAGCGCTTTTCGATTCATGAATAATCTCCCTAGCTAATTGTGAGTATGCGTCAGCACCCTTGGAGCTTGCGTCATAACTGATAATCGGCTTTCCGTAGCTGGGCGCTTCGGCGAGCCTGACATTTCTGGGGATTACGGTCTGAAAAACCTGCAAACCGTAAAAGTCGCGCAAGTCGGCTGCAACTGCAGCAGACAGGTTGGTTCGCTCGTCGTACATCGTCAGCAGCAAGCCTTCGATCATCAGGCCCGGATTGTGTAGCCGCCGCAGACGCGCGAGCGTATCGAACAGCTCGGTTACGCCTTCGAGCGCATAGTATTCACATTGAATCGGGACGAGCAGCGACTTCGCGGCGGTAAGAGCGTTGAGGGTTAGCAGCCCGAGCGACGGCGGGCAGTCGATAAAGATGTAGTCGTAATCGCTTTCAACGGCCGCGAGGGCGTTCTTAAGTCGAAATTCTCGCTGTTCGAGTCCCACAAGCTCGACTTCCGCGCCAGCAAGATCTTTATTGGACGGAACAACCCTCAGCGTCGGAATCGACGTCGGCAGAGCAATGCCGGAAATCGGCTCATCGAGAACGACACAGTGATAGAGACCTCGTCGAAAGCTGCCGCGCTGGATTCCGATGCCGGAAGTGGCGTTTCCTTGCGGGTCTGCGTCGACGAGCAGAACACGATTACCCAAAGAGGCGATGATCGCGGCGAGATTGACGGCGGTGGTGGTCTTCCCGACCCCGCCTTTTTGATTGGCGACGGCTATCGTCTTAGCCATG
>Ga0105238_10004862_pt1 | contig 13290 bp, 7 predicted proteins | sample KBSC34metaG_FD_81526 | JGI IMG/M metagenome (GOLD analysis project Ga0105238, IMG submission 81526) | Corn rhizosphere microbial communities from Kellogg Biological Station, Michigan, USA - KBS C3-4 metaG | ecosystem: Host-associated > Plants > Roots > Rhizosphere > Soil | place: Michigan, USA... | reverse complement strand
CCTCAAGCGGCAGCTACGCCATGAACTCGAACACCGGCGGAAACCCGGAAGAGTATGTCGGGGACCTGGACGGCAACGACAACTGGACCGCAACCCGGAACGCAAACGGAACGTATACGCTGGTGGACAGCATCGGGACCGCTCTGGACGGCAACGGCGTAACCACGTCCGGTGGCGCAGTCGTCACCAAGCCGGTCAGTGGCAGCTCCGACCAGCAGTGGACCGTGACCTCCGCGGGAGGCGGATACTACGAGCTCGCCAACAAAACCTCGGGCCTTGCACTCGATGGCGGAACGGGACCGGGAGCCAACCAGACCATCGTACAAACCACGTACACCGGCGCGACAGGTCAGAAATGGATGATTACCGACATCACCGTAAACGGCTTCATCGTAACCTACGAGCCGGCCCTGATTCCGGCGTGGGGCGCGACGGCGACCGGCATCCCGCAGAACGTAAATCTGGAGCAGAACAGCAGTATCTCCTTCCCCGTCAGCGTTTTTGCGAACACCTTTAACGGCGGCTCTGTGGGCACCGTCACCTTCAGCGTATCCGGCCTTCCGCTTGGCGCAACCGCGTCATTCTCACCAGCCAGCATCACCGGCACAGGAACGACGACCTGCACGATCAGCGCCGCGACACCGGCGTTGGGAACATACACGATCGACATAACCGGCGTGGGCAGCGGTATCTCGGCGGGAATCGTCGAGGGACAGGACATGCATCTGAATGTGCTCGGCTCCGTCCTAGCATTTGGAGCCTCGGTGGCGAATGGCACATACAGCATCGTGAACGCGGCCCAGACGACCTTCCCAACCCTGGGATCGAACTATCAGGGCGCCGGGGAGATCGGACTGGAGAATGACGGTGGCAGCGTGCAGCTCTGGGATCTGAAGTACAGCGCCCCGCAGGATCAGTGGACCGTGACGCAGGTCGGAAACTACTATAAAATCGTCAGCGTCACAAGCGGTCTCGCCCTGACCGCCTCGTCGAGCACCAGTATCACTGAAGCAGCTTATACCGGCGCAACCTCCCAATTGTGGTGGTTCAGCCCGGGCGGCACGGGCTTCAGCATCCAGAACCAGCAGTACGGAACCACACTGGACGCAACATCCAATACGCTTGGAACCTCGCCCGTCCTCGCCGCGTGGACCGGCGGCGCGCTGCACCAGGACTGGGTACTCCATTCTAATGCCGGGGATTAAATGAGGAGGCTCTTCAAAAAAGATAAAGAGCCCCCTGTCTCGCTTAGGCTCGACTCCCCCAATCCTGGGGGAAGAGATCGCTCCTGCAAAAGCATGTGCGCCAGGTTCATTGTTGGCAATCGATGGAAGAATGCCGGCTCTCCTTATTGGTTAGCAAAGCGTCTGGCGCAGTGGATTGAGTAATCACGGAATCTCTTCCCCCAGGATTGGGGGAGTCGAGCCTAAGCGAGACAGGGGGCTCCTCTCTTTTGGAGAGAAAGTCCCGCACCAAGTCCTCGAAACCCACGAGAAAGCCTATGCGCTATTCCATAGCGATCACATTCACTCTGATATGTCTGCCATGGTCCTCTATACGGACCATGGCAACTCCGGCTCAATCTATTGAGCCCGGTGGCATTTCCACACCGCTGTCGCTTTTGTGGCAAACACTCGGTACAGCGAGATCAACGCAGCCCCCGCAATCCGCGAACGGCTCCGTCTACTATGCCGCCGGAAAAATTCTACATGCCGTTCGCGGATCGGACGGAACATCCTTATGGACTTATGAGGGCGAAGCCAATTTCACCTCTGCCCTTGCGCTCTGCGGCGGATCGCTTTACATTGGCGACGGCGCAGGCATCGCCAGGGTCGATTTGAAGGATGGTTCGCTGATATGGAAGAAGCCCACCAGCGCGCCGGTCCATTCCGCGCCAATCGCAGCGGACGGCAAGCTCTATTTCGGCGCGGATGACGGCCATGTCTATGCGATGGATACCGTATCCGGTGATGTGGTGTGGACCTTCAATGCCGGCAGTTCCATCATGGCTCAGTTGGCGATCAGCGACAACGGAGACCTGCTGGCTGCGTCCGACGACAACAGCCTTTACTGTCTTGCCGGCGCGACGGGACGACGGAAGTGGCGCACATCATTGCCCGCCGCGCTGACCCCGCCTGTATATTCGAGCGGCGTCTGTTATATCGGAGCGGGCAGCGATCTTTACGGCATCGATTCGGGCAGCGGCACAATTCACCTGAAGGTTCACCTCGATGCCGGCATCACATCTGCTCCTGCCGTCAGCGACACCGGCATCTTCATCACAACGGACGACCACCGATGCAGGGCGTTGAGTTCTCGCGGAAGTCAGATCTGGACGTTGGATATCGGCGATAACAGCTCCGCGCCGGTATTGCCGGCCGGAAAGAGCGTAGTGGTCTCCACTCAGCACGGAGTGATTTTCGCCTATGACTCCCAAACAGGGAAATTGCTCTGGAACTATGTTGTACAGCCGAAGGCACTCTCGGATCAGGCGAACATACCGGTATTACCAGTTTATGCCGGCTCTACACTCTATGTTCTTGCCGGCGGCCTCAGCGCCTTTGAGGCAAAGGCTTCCGACAGGGACAGTCCGATCGTCGCGGATATGGTCCCCTCCTCCGGAACGCCGGTCTCCGGCGCTCAGATTCCGTTTGCCGCCACGATCGCCGACCAGGGCTCCGGCATTTCACCGTCCACAGTCTCCTTTACGGTGGATGGAGTGGCCCTCGATTCCATTCATTATTTCGCCGCGTGGAACGGCGTGCGTGTATCTGCAAATCCCAATGCCACATCCATACAGAAACCGCTGACGGATGGCGTCCACACAGCGACCTTAAAGGCAGCCGATTGGAGGGGAAATACCGTCACCAAAACATGGAATTTTACGGTCGACAGCAAGATTGCAGCGGTTTCATCTCCCGATTCCCATACCAGGCCGTTATCCAGCGCCTACAGCAGCGATCCATGGACAGATCCGAATTATCCCTATCCAAAGCCCTCTCCGGACGGCGATAACCGATTGCAGCGGCAACAGGCTCTGCAAATCTACCAGACGCTTATGAGAGAGTATCAGCAGAATGGCGGACCACAGCCCCCTCTGCCGCCATCCTACTGAGAGAGGCAGAGGCCCCCTATCTCGCTTAGGCTCGACTCCCCCAATCCTGGGGGAAGATCGGTCGGTGGTTCTTAATCAGTTTCGCCAGGTTCATCGCTAACTCCCTGATACGGCTAGTGGAGAAGCTGACGCACCGTTTCTAGCAATCGTTCAATCTTCCCCCAGGATTGGGGGGCAGGGGGGCTCTCCTACGCAAGGAGCCTGAGACGCAAAGTAACGTGCATGAACAAAATCTTAAGACGATATGAAGTCTTTCAAGGCAACGCAAAGGTCACGCGCCGCCAGTTGTTGAGTGGCATTCTCACCGGCACCTCTTTGGCAACCGCGCCGGCGGAAGGAGCAGTCCGCGAATACTGGATACAGGCGGATAGCTTTTCGAAAAACGTCGCTCCCAACGGCCGGGACGATTTTATGGGAGACAAGTACAGCCCGGAACAAACGACCTATTTCGCTGCCGGCTATCGCGCCTATACGCGGAATTGGGAAGAGCCTCTGCCCGGCGATTCCCTGATCGGCGCAAACGACGGGATTCCGGGACCGGTCATTCGCGCAAAGGTGGGCGATACGATCGTCATCCACTTTAGAAATCGCGATACCGCGCATCGCAATCCGCACAGCATCCACGCGCATGGATTGCTGTATGGACAGGGAGACGACGGCGCGTGGAACACGAACGGCCCGGACATACCTGGATCGGCAATCGCCCTCGGGCAAAGTTACACATATCGCTTTACCGCATCGCCATCTTCTGTCGGCACATGGTTGTATTACGATTGCTCCATGCCGGAACGCTACGGCGGTCAGATCTTCCGCCCCCGTCAGGTGAGGCACGCGTTCAAGAAAGCGCCCCTCGGAGAACCGGACGAGCAATACAAATCCATGGCGGGCCAGATGGGGCTTTTCGGCTTGATCGTGATCGAAGATCCCGGGGCAGCAGCCGCAGATCGCGAAAACATTGTGCTCCTTCACGACCTTTACTCGGAAGACATACCGGCGTTAGGCCAGGACCTCGACTGCATCAACGGCAACTGCTTTCTCTCAAACACTCCGACATTCCACGCTAAGGTCGGCGACCGCGTGAGATGGCGAGTAGGCGTGATGGGCAAGGAAAACCATGTGTTCCATATTCACGGCCACCGCTGGATGTCTCAAGGCGCATATCGCGATACGCTCATCCTTGGCCCCGGCGAAACCGGGACCGTCGAATATATCGAGCAGTCGCCGGGGACATGGCTCTATCACTGCCACGTCACCGAACATATGTCGGGAGGAATGGCGGGACTGTACGTGGTTACGGAATAGGAAGATTTGGAAATGTTCGCCAAAACAAGATCGGCGAGAACGGTGTGCGCCCTCACGGTCGCGTTGACGTCCTGTATTGCCGCAACATCCTTAGCGCCGCCTCCGGCGGGTACACGTCAGGCGGACGCCGCTCCGGCATGGTCTCCGGGAGGGTCTCCTCCGGATGCTTCTAATTCAATGGCACTTCCGCTCGTTCCGTCACGCATCGCATCGCCCACATACTTCGCGGACATTCAGCCACTGATCGAGCGCCACTGCGCATCCTGCCATCACGAGGGAACGGCAGCGCCGTTCCCGCTGCAGTCTTATCGAGACGTCAAACGGCGAGCGACCCAGATCGCCGACATGGTCGCGGCCGGCATGATGCCGCCTTGGGAACCGAGTTCGCATGGAGAACTGCTGGACGAAAACAGGATCGCGCCGGAGGATTCCGCGATGCTGCGGCGCTGGGTGGAACTCGGCGCGCCAACGGGAGACAACCATACGCGTCCACCCGATCTTCGAAAGCCGGAGATCCCTCTTGGAACGCCTTCCGCCATTCTCTCTCCAAAGTCTCCCGTCACCGTTGCGGCGGATGCCAGCGATTTCTATCGCTGTTATGTCTTTCCAACTCACTACGGGACCGATAAGTATCTATCCGCCATTGCGTTCCAGCCCGGTAATCCCCGGGTTGCCGACCATGCGCTCGAATATTTGGATGTCCATCGACAGGCCCGCCTGCTCAACCATACGCAGCCCGGCTCGGGATTTACCGTGTCGCGAAGCTCCAGCGGGCTGCTGCCATCTATGGTAATCGGCGGCTGGGGCATATCGACCCCGGCGCGGCCGTATCCGCAGGGCTCCGGTCTCCTGCTCCCCAAAGATGCGGACCTTCTGCTGGAAGTGCACTACCATGGCACCGGTAAACCGGAGACGGACCTTCCCAAAGTATTGCTCTATTTTTGCGATGAGCCCCCGGATAAACAGGTGCGGATCGCTCCGGTAATGGTCTCCCCTCTTCGACTTATGGCAGGCAGCCAGAGCTTTATGGGCGAGCGCCCGGTCAAATCGGCGATTTCCATCATCGGCGTCATGCCTTATCTGCGCGCCAGGGGCAGGTCGCTATCGCTGGGCATGATCGCTCCCGATACGGCCTTCCGTGAGATGCTGAATACGCCGCACTGGGATTTCAATTGGATTGGCAATTACCGATACAAAGAGCCGATCCATGTCCCTGCGGGTTCCTTGCTGATGTTGAAGGCAAATTTCGCTCCCCGGGAAGACCGGGGAGTTGGCGCGGACACGGCCAAGCCGATCGGATGGGGCGACACGCTCGACGACGAAAACGCGGTCGCCTATGTCTTCTACACGACCGACCGCGAACATCTTCGACACGGCGAGCGGACAGCCGGGATTCCCGAACTTGGCGGTGCGAACGACACGGCCATGACTCGTATCCTGATCGATATGTTTGATGCGAACAAGGACGGCCAAATCGACCCGAAGGAGAAGATCTCCATGCGCCGCATCTTCGGAGCCAATATGCCGAAGATGACCGGAATGGAAATGTAAAACGATGCCTTATGGGCCTAAATACGAAGACAAAACTTATTGTGAGCGACTCAGCCCACGCAGGCTCCCCTCCCCAGCCCTCCCCGAAGGAGAGGGAGTCGGATTTAGGAAAGGTATTCGTAACTGTCCCATCTTCTCTTGCCCCTCTCCCTCGGGGAGGGGTTGGGGAGGGGAGCCTGCGACACAACAACTTACGCCCCTTTATTTAGCGCAGGGGCCAACCGATCTCTATGACAGAAACACCGACAACAAAATGAATATCGACAAATCGCTTTCATCGGCCGGCAAATCCTGGCATCGGAACCGTCTCACACGGCGCACACTTGTCAAGGGAGCCATCGCAACCGGCGCGGCGGCGCTCCTGGCGGAAGTTCATGGCGAGAAGGCGTCTCTAGGGGCTTCTCTCAAACCGCCTCGTTCCGGCGTGGTCCGCGAATACTGGATTCAAGCCGATTCGTTCGAGAGAAACCTCGTTCCAAGTTCCCAGGACGATGTGCAGGGATATCGATGGGAAGCCACAGATTGCACTTACTGGGCCATCGGCTTTCGCGCCTACACGCCGCATTGGGGGCGACCGCTGCAGACTTTACGGGATATCGGCGAAAATTCCGGCATCCCGGGGCCGGTTATTCGCGGGAAGGTCGGCGATCAAATCAAGATCCACTTCCGCAATAATGACACACACTACGGTTTTCCGCATAGCATACACGTGCATGGTCTCCTGTACCGTCCCGAGATGGACGGCGCATGGATGTCGTATGCGGGTAAGTCTCCGGGAACCGCCATCTACCCGGGAGAAACGTACACCTATGAGTACACGGTTCTGCCGGACTCCGTTGGCACCTGGGTTTACCACGACCACTCCATACCGCAGGCAATCGGCGGCGGCGCTCCCGTTATGGATATTGGAACGCAGCTGGGAATGTTCGGCCTCATCGCCATCGAAGATTCGGAAACTCCGCCTGTTGACCGTGAGATATTTCTGTTCCTCCATCAGCTATACGCCGCCGATATCCCATCGCTGGCCCAGGACTTCGCGTGCTTCAACGGCCATGCATTCAGCCCGAACACACCGGCATTTCAGGCGAAGGCCGGCGAACGGATACGATGGCGCATTGGGGCTTTAGGGCAGGAATTCTATGTATTTCATCTCCATGGGCACCGCTGGCGAACAGCAGGCGGATACACGGATACGGCGATCCTCGGACCTGCGACGACGGCAACCGTGGAGTATGTCGAAGACAATCCGGGGCGATGGTTCTATCACTGCACTGTCCCCGGGCATGTCGTCGCCGGAATGACTGGACTGTACATCGTTAACCCGCGATGACCTTGCGCCGGCGAGAAGGCGATTGCGCAGATAAAGATTAATAAAACTCTCAGTCTCCCAGAGGCAAGGTTAACATGTTTCACAAATACGGCTATCACACATTCCTCTACGCTTGCTGCATCATACCGATAAGCTTATATGCCGGCGGCGCGGCATCGGCTTCGGGGCTGGACGGCGCCGGTATTGGGCAAGGTAAGTTTACTTCAGCGCCGGCAAAGTTCGGCAAAGCGCTGGAGATCAACGGTTCGTCCGACTGCGTTTCACTTCCGGGCGGAACGACCGGTCCATTGTCCTTCCCTGCCGGATCGAGCTTTACGATCACAGCTCGCATAAAGACATCGGGGGCGGAGCCCGGGCCGTTTGTCATCGCAGGGTACAGCACCAAGACACTGGACCATGACATCTGGCTGGCAGTCGCTTCCGGCAAATTGGAATTCAATGCGCTGTCTCCGAACACTGTCAGCTTTACACCCGGCACACACAGAGTAAACGACGGCACATGGCACAACGTCGCACTGGTAGTCGATGGAAGTACGGCAACTTCTTATGTCGACGGTACGAAGGATGCTGTCTTTACCTATGCCGACTACGCAGGAGACATGAGCGCCGGAACCGCTTTCATTGGGGGATGGCCGGATACACAGAACTATTTCCGCGGGGAGATCGATGAGGTAGCGGTTTATGATGCGGCTTTAACATCTCCCGGCACGATAAATCCGAACAAGCCGATAGCAAAAGGCGCGCCTGGCTTGATCGCGCTCTACCATCTCGATAACGATTACATGGACTCCTGCGCCAATGTGCGACCTGTGGTAAAAGCCGTCGACGCAGGATCGATAAATGTCCATGTGGATGATACACATATCGTAGTAAGCCCCTACAACTGGTATAGAAACAGCAGCGCGTATCTGCAATCCCCGAATCCAGGGGCGTATTTAAAGGTCGGTTTTACGGGCACGTCTCTGTCCTTGGGAGTCGACGTATCGCCGGAGACAGCTGTAAACCTGGCAAAGGAGCAGTATCCGGTAGTCCGGTACTCGATAGATTATGGGCCGGCCGTTACGTTGCAGCTTACTCCTTCGACCAGACAGATCGATTGCGCTGCGGGATTGCGCGGAGGCAACCATAACCTTTATATACAGTACATTGCGGGATATGTTTTCGAGGACTTCTGGACACCTGTCAATGTAGTTCGTCTGACAGGGTTTACTGTTGATGGCGGAGCCGGGTTGATTGCTCCGTTTGGCGCAGGGGCTGCAAAACCCAGGAATATATTGTGCCTTGGGGACAGTATCACCAATGCCGACGACAATGTGGCGACATTCAGCGGCGGAATTACAAACGCGGTGGGAACGCAAGATGCCGAGTTTGGCTATGTGCCTCCCATAGCAGCTGCCCTGGGCGCTGAGTACGGCGTGGTGGCATACGGCGGAGCATCTTGGGACGGTGGAGCGGCGGACGGCCATACTCCGGGACTTATGACCTTCTACAACAGCCTCGACAGCGCGCACTCAAGACTTGTGGAAGGCAAATTCTCCCCTGCCCCGAGCGACATCTTTATCAACATGGGCGAGAACAACGGCCCCAGGAATGGCGACGTTTCAAGCTTGCTGGCATCGCTTCGTACAGCGTCATCGTCTGAAACCAATATCTTTGTGATCGTGCCGTTCAGCGGACGGCGGCGGACCGAATTGACCGACGGCGTGGCGGACTACCAAAAGGCAAAAGCCGGCGACAAACGCGTATATTTGCTTGATACGGGCGACTGTCCATTTTTGACCGACGCCGGCCCCACGATGCTGTCGGTAGATGGACAGCATCCACTGACAGCACTGGATGCATTGCTCGCGGCAGAGATCGTGCAGGCCCGCACAGAGAAGGTGAGGAGGTAGAGGATGAGGAGAATCCTCGGTAATTGAACACCCACAAGCCCATAAGAGGCAGGCGGTTTTAGCTGTATGGGATGTGGTCTAAAACCTCGGCGAAATACTGCTTTCGCGCACGATCAATTCCACGGGAAGCTCTTCAGACACGGCAGGGGCGATACCGTAGTTCATTCGGCGAATTAACAGTTCCACAGCCCTTTCCCCAATGGCTTCGAAGGGCTGTGCCGCGCTTGTTAAGCCGACGCCGTTTGGAAGAATGGGAACAAGGTTGTCGAAACCGGTAACGGCGACATCTCCCGGAATTGTAAGTCCGAGAAGTTCCAGCCGTTCGCAAAGGTGCACTGCCAGGTAGTCCGTCAAACAGACGGTGGCGGTGGGCCGCTGATCCGGTGGAAGCGCGAAGACGGCGTCAACGACCGCCCAGTCTCGTTCGTCCTCGTAAGTGGAGATAGTCAGGATCATCTCCGTCATTTCCGCGCCCCCGTCGCTCCACATGGCGTCCGAATATCCCTGAGCGCGGTCGACCACAGGATTAATGCGTTCATTCCGCGTCAGGTAGGCAATACGCCGATGACCTTGAGAGACTAAATGGTTGGTAGCCGCTTTCATGGCCTCCAGGTTTTGCACCCCCACATAATCCATGTCCGGTCCCATTGTGTTGCGATCGAGCAGGACGATGGGAACCTTGCGATTGACCTCACGAACGAGATCGTGGTTCTGATTGTAGGCGTATGGATAAAACAGCGCTCCGCCGAAACCCTGATCGTGTATGTAGGTCAGGAGCTTTGCCTCGTTTTCGGCATTCTCATCGTCCGTGCCCAACTCGCCGAGATTCAGGAAAACCGCGTGGTATCCGTGGCTCAGCAGCGCCTGGTTCATCCCCCAGAGTATGCGCTGCTGCGACGTGCCCGTATGCTCCAATGGTCCGCCGCCGTGCCACATAATCAAGGCGATAAATTTGGAAGACGCTATTCCGGACGACGATCTGGGGACGCTGACCTGCTCTCTGTATTCTTGGTGAGATGCGACGGACGGACGGCAATGGGGACGCTGTATTACAAGGCCTGCCTCAACAAGCTGGGTGATGGCGATCCGAACCGAACGGCGATGCGCGCCAAGGTCGGTGGCCAAGGCCCTTTCGGGCGGCAGAAGGTCGCCGGGGCGATATACTCCCGACTTGATCCGCTCGTATAGCACGTCCGCAACACGCTCGGGGGCAGTAGCAATTCCTGGCGCATCGGGATTCTGTGTGGATGTTTTAGACAACATAGAGTTAAGCTGCGCCGGCCCCTGATGAAACGGCCAGCCCCTTACTGCTTTCCCGCACAATGAGCTGAACCGGAAGCTCCACCCACAACGGAGGAGCATTTCTGTCGTCGATACGGCGCATCAATACTTCCACGGCTTTAGCGCCCATATCTTCAAAGGGCTGCGCAGATGTTGTCAATCCAATACCGTCCGGCAGTTCCGGAGCAACGTTATCGAAACCGGTCAGTGAGACATCGCCGGGCACGGATAGTCCAAGATAACCAAGGCGCTTGAAAACGAGCGCGGCCACATAGTCATTCAAACAGACGGCTGCCGTGGGACGCTTGCCTTCAGGAAGCCGGAAAACGGCATCGAACGAGACCCATGCCCGATGGTCCCCATAGTGGGATATCGTCAGAAGCATTTCCTGGATGCCGGCGGCTTTCGAACCACGCATCGCTTCCGAATACCCTACAGCACGATCCAGTACGGCATTGATCGGCTCCCGGAACGTTACATATGCGATCCGGCGATGCCCCTCGCCGATCAGGTATGTGGTGGTTTCCGATATTCCGGCCAGGTTCTGGACACCGACAAAATCCATGTCGTAGCCCATTACGTTCCTGTCCAGAAGGACAATGGGAACGCTGCGGTTTACTTCCCTCACCAATTCGTGGTTGCGGCGGTAGGCCCATGAATAGAACAATGCTCCGCCGAACCCCTGCTCTTTGACATACATCAGGTGCTTTGATTCGTTCTCCGCATTTTCATCTTCGCTTCCAAGGTTTCCGGAATTCAGGAATACTCCATGGTATCCCAGCCGCATAACCGCCTCGTTTATCCCCTGGAAGATGCGCCTCTGCGCGGAGCCGGCTACTCCGCCGCTGCAAAAGATCAGTGCGATAAAATTGGAGTTAGAGATGCCGGCAGACTTGCGCGCCGGCTCCAGCCTGATGCGCTGATTGGAAGGTTCTACTGTTGGGCGGCGATTGGGGCGCTGGGAGACCATCCCCGCTCTAACCAATTGTTCGACGGCTAACCGTACAGAGCGCCTGTGAACGTTAAGGTCGGCGGCAAGAGTACGCTCCGACGGCAGCAGTTCACCGGGGGCATACATACCCGACCTGATTCTTTCCATCAGGATTTCGGCAACCCCGTCCGGCTGGGTCTTTGGCGGGCTGGCTGCAGCTTCTGACACGAATTCTTTGGTGGACATTAGAATTGCACTTCGCTTTAACACAATACGACACACCTATGGTACCACGCCAGTGCACCATTCGGAGTATCATGGCTCAACTCCTCTCCTATTGTGCAGCCAAATCGTGTCTCTCTGTCTCATTCTTGTCGCGGAAGATAGAGAGGAATAGTCCATGGCTTACCTTTCGAATATTCCTCATGTCTTAAAGCCGGCTTATTTGCCCTGCGTAGATGCAACGGAAGCGGCTGCTCGATAAACGGCTTCATTCGCCGCTTTTACGCGCTGGAAGTCCATCTTTTCGAACTTGCGGTCATAGGTCAGAAAGCCGTTTACTTCGTGCTCGACATCGGTGATCTGCGTATAGACGGCGGCGCTGAGGCCTTTCTTTTCGACCAGTGGCACGAGTTCCGCCTGGGCTTGTCCGAAGCGTTTCGTTAAGGCATCGGTACTCGGCTGCATCTCATAGGCGTTGTTGTCCACCGGCCACATATGGCCCGGGACGAGAAGACCGACTCCGCCATATTCTCCGAGCGAGGCCGCGCGTGTTGCGCTTGGCTGAGGCGGATCGCCTGGACCAATATAGATATGCAGATCGTCAAAGTCGCCGTTGCCCGGATCACCCGGCGCGGGCCGGTAACCGGGGGCATTGTTGTAGCCTGTGTTGCCGTCGACCAGGCGGGTTGGGTCGAGCTGTTTGGTCCACGAGGTGATGCGGGGAACATCATATGCGCCCCAGTTCTCGTTGAACGGCACCCAGGCGACGATGGCGGGTGAGTTGAAGTGCTGTGCGATGATCGTCTGCCACTCCCGTTCGAATTGCGGCCGCGTTCGCTCCGGTGCGTCGTCGGGATACCACATGGACGGCATATCCTGCCAGACAAGCAGACCCAGTTTGTCCGCCCAGTAATACCAGCGCTGCGGCTCAACCTTGGCGTGTTTGCGGACGAGGTTAAACCCGAGCCGCTTGATGGTCGCAAGATCGAATTTGAGGGCTTCGTCCGCCGGCGCAGTGTGAATTCCATCCGGCCAGTATCCCTGATCCAGAGGCCCCATCTGGAAGACGAACTTTCCGTTGAGCAGCGTCCGCAGCTGTCCCGATACTTTTCCGAGACTCACGGAACGCATGCCGAAATAGCTGTTCACCTCATCGAATACCCTGCCCTTATGATCGGCAAGTTGAACCTTGAGATCATAGAGAAAGGGATCGTCCGGCGACCAGAGCCGTGGATTGGGCACCGGTATTTCCAGCGAATCGCCGCTGCTGCCGGAGACATGGCCGACGGTTTTGCCTCCCGCCGAAACGACGATATTGATCAGGTCCGCTTTGCCGGAGAGTTGGGACGCAACCTTGACGGTCGAACGGCTCACATCGGGAGTGATGACCAGATTTTGAATGTAGGACTGAGGGACCGGTTCCAGCCAGACTGTCTGCCAGATTCCGGACGTGAACGTGTAATCTCCCTGGGTAACGCAGTCTTTGCCGCAGGAATGACGGCCGTCGTTATCGTCGCGCGCTCCGACCACCAGTTCGTTCTTGCCGCGATGCAGCGAATCGGTGATGTCGAGATCGAACGCGTCCCAGCCGCCTTCGTGCGTCCCCACCAGATGTCCGTTCACGAATACCGCCGACTGGCAATCCACAGCGCCGAAGTGCAGCAAT
>Ga0105238_10004861_pt1 | contig 13293 bp, 11 predicted proteins | sample KBSC34metaG_FD_81526 | JGI IMG/M metagenome (GOLD analysis project Ga0105238, IMG submission 81526) | Corn rhizosphere microbial communities from Kellogg Biological Station, Michigan, USA - KBS C3-4 metaG | ecosystem: Host-associated > Plants > Roots > Rhizosphere > Soil | place: Michigan, USA... | reverse complement strand
GGTCTCGAGCTTCACCGCCGCCAGCACGTCGCTCGAGTGCTGAAGGTCGATCTCTTCGTGTTCGTCCTGAACATCGATGCGGGCCCGGATACCCTTGCCGAAGATCACCCGCCGGTAGTTCTCGGACAGAACGAGGGTTCGTTGTTCCTTCGAGTCACCGTGATCGACGGGGTGAAATTTTATCGACATGGGGGCACGAACCTCCACGGGCGAATCGCCCGGAGAATGTGAGACGTGAGGTGCTGCTCGCTTCTTGGAGACACGCGGCCCGCAGTCTATTCGAGCCACGTCGCGTCAGGCCATCAGTCGTGAGGGTCATCGATCCGACCGGCCCCCCAGGCGGCGAGGGGTAGCGCGCCAGCCAGCGCATCGACGTCGGCGCGGCTCGAGGTGCCTCCGCCGCGCAGCTCGAGGTGGACCCCCGAGCGCATCTGGATCAGCAGGTCGCAGCTCTGGGGGGGCTCCTCGGCGCACTGGTAGAAGCCGTTCGCGTCGCCGGGCGGCGCCGCCAGCGCTGCCTGTGGATAGCCGTCGCGGCTCATGGCCACCCACCCCTCGAAGCCGCCGGGCGGTTGCTGGGCGATCGCCAGCGTGGTGTCCACCAGCGTCCCACCGCGCGCGTAGCGGCGACGCACCCAGGTGGGACCGTGGGTGATGGGGCCGCCGGTGAAGCCCGCCAGCGTGTCGGGCAAGGCCAGCGGCCGCGGGGCCAGGTCGCCAGCGTCCGTGGTGCCGGCGGGCGCCGCCCGGCGCCGGCACGCCGGCACCATCGTCAACAAGGCCACCGCCAGCAACAACGGGACGTGAGCTGTCGCGCGTCTCATGGACCTGTCCGGCGCCATCCTAACCGCGCCGCGGGGCCTTTGCCGGGAGCGAAGGGCTCTACGACTACAAGAGTAGTTGACAGAGGTCGGTGCATCGACGACAGTTGTAGTCGTGGAAACCGAAGGGCTGACCGACCTGCAGCTCGCCGTCATGAAGGCGCTCTGGCAGGTCGACGAGGGAACCGTGGGGGAGATTCTCGGCGCCATGGCCAGCGCCGGCCGCGAGCTGGCCCCCACGACCGTGGCCACCTTGCTGCAGCGTCTTCGCAAGCAGGGCTGGGTGCAATGCCGGAAGCGCGGTCGCACCTACTTGTATCGGGCGAAGGTCGATGAGCGGGAGGCCGCGCAGGGGGCCTTGCAGCGCCTGGTGCGCTCGTTCTTCGGTGGAAGAGTGGCCGCGCTCGCGGCGCAACTGGTCGAGACCGAGCGGCTGAGTCCTCAGCTGGTGGAAGAGATGCGCAACTTGACCAAGAAGAAGGGGCTCTGAGGTGGCGCCGCACCTTCTGCTGGGATGCGACTGGGCGTCCCCCGGCCTGGCGCTGCTGTTCACCTACCTGCTTCATGGGGCCATCTGGGCGGCGGCCGCCTGGGGGATGGTGCGCCTCTGCTCCTTCTCGTACGCGACCCGGAACCTGCTCTGGCGTCTGGCCCTGGTCGGTCCGGTGGTCACCACGCTGCTCACCATGATCTGGCCCTGGAACGCGGTGCAGGTCTCTCATTTCCCGGTCCAGCTTCCGCAGATCGCCGCCCGGCCCGTGGCGGACGCGCTGGGATTCGCTGCGCGCACCGTGGCGTCGCGGGGCTGGTTCGCGGCCGGGGTGGGAGCGTTCACCGCGAACCTGCTCGGGCTGGCCTGCGGCGCCGGCGCGCTGCTGGGACTGTCGCGGTTCGCCGTTTCACTGCTGCTGTTGCGGAAAGATCTGTCCGGACGCCGCCCCGTCACGGACAGCCGCTTGCTTGGCCGGCTCGACCGCTTGCGCGCACCGATGGGACTGCCGGCCGTCTCCTTGACCGAGAGCGCTCGGATCGCCGGCCCGCTGGTGATAGGCAGGGCCGAGGTCTGCTTGCCCGTCGGCACGCTGTTCAAGCTGAGCGACGCCCAGCTCGATACGGTGCTCGTTCACGAGCTCGCCCACCTGGAACGCCGCGACGGCCTCTGGTTTCCGCTGGTGGGTCTGGTGCAGTCCGTGCTGTGGATGCAGCCGTTCAATCACCTCGTCTCGTCCCGCTTCCGCAGCAGCGCCGAGCTCGCCTGCGACGATCGCGCCGTGGAGCTCACCGAAGATCCGCTGGGCCTCGCCGCCGCCCTGACCGAGGTGGCGGCGAGCGCCTCCCTTGGCCGGCGGCGCGTGGCCGTCCCGGCGATGGCAGAGTCAGCGCACGTGCTGCTCGAGCGGGTGCGCCGGCTGGTCGCCCCATGGAGCTTGCCGGCGCGCGATCCCGCTTCCCGGCGGTGGCGAGCGGTGGGATTGCTCACCGCGATGGGCCTCGTCACCGTCGGTTTGAGCGTGCGCCTGGCCGCGACCTCGTCAGCGGCGGTAGCGCCCGGCGAGGAGGCCACTGCGCGCCCCGGCCGGTCAGCCGCGCCCGACGCCACCGCCGCCGGCAGAGAGCTCGACGAGCTGTTGCTTCGAGAGCAGCAACTCACGGGCGAGCTGGCCCGCCTGCAACGCACCCCGGAAGGCGGACGGCCCGGCCCACCCGCCTCGGTTCGCGCGCTCGAGCTCGAGCAGGACCTGAACCATGTCCGTGGCACCCAGGCCTGGGTCGAGGCGCGCTTCGTCGAAGAAGCGCGCACCTGGGAACAGAGCGGCCGGCGCCATTCCGGCGCCGCTCGCTGACCATCTCCTACCAACTCACCTTCGGGAGCTCTCATGTCGACCAATCGTCGAGCCGCGGGCGCGCGTTCCGTGCGTTCGGGCGCCGCCCTGTCGTTCGTTCACGCATCCATCCTTCTCGCTTGCCTGTGCCTGACACCGTCCTTGGCCGGCTGCACCAGCCGGGTGGCGGTCCGCTTCGAACGGCCGCAGCAGGCGCTGATCTTGCGCCGCCCGGCCCTCTATCCAGAGACGATCGAGTACGACCGCGTGCACGATCAGTTCCTGGTCGGCTCGTTTCGAGAAGGAGCGGTCTATCGCGTCGACGCCGAGGGCGGGGTGACCCCACTGGTCGAAGACCCGCGTCTCTGCTCGGTGCTGGGGATCGCCGTCGACGGCGCACGCGGGCGGTTGTGGGTGGTCAACTCGGATCTGGGGGCCAGCGTCAGGCCCTCCTCCGCCGGGCCCAGGAAGCTGGCCGCGGTCGGTGTCTACGATCTGTCGACCGGGGCTCCCCTCGACTACATCGACCTTGCACCGCTCTCCGCCGGCGAGCACCTCTTGAACGGCATCGCCGTCGACGGTGACGGCAACGCCTACGTCACCGACAGCTTCTCGCCCGTCATCTACAAGATCGATCGCGACGGGCGGCCGACGGTGTTCCTTCGTGACGAGCGGTTCGTGGGCCCGGGCATCAACCTGAACGGACTGGTCGTCCACCCCGACGGCTACTTGCTGGTCGTCAAGAAGAGCGACGGCGCGCTGTTCAAGGTTCCCCTGGGCAACCCCGCGGGGGCGACCAGCGTCACGACCTCCGAGCGCGTGGTGGGCGGTGATGGGGTGACGCTGGTGGGGAAGAAGGGACTCGTCATCATCGCCAACCAGACGCCGGAGCGCGCGGCAAACGCGGCCTACTACCTGTCCAGCAGCGACGACTGGACCAGCGCCACCGTGGGCCCGGCGCAGCCGCTCGGCGACGTCTATCCCACCACGGCCGCCCTTCGTCGCGACCAGCTCTACGTGCTGCACAGCAAGCTGAACGAGCTGATCCAGTCGCCCCCCGATCGCAAGGCCGGTCTGGCCGAGCAAGCGCGCATTCAGCGCATCGGCTCGGTCGCCCCTGAGGCGCCGGTCCGGGAGGCCGTCTCGCGCACGCTGCTCGAACAGCACGACCTTCCCGAGATGCCAGGCTGGGAGAGCCGCCTGTACCTGATCGAGTACGGCCCCGGGGTCGTCGCGCCCGTCCACCACCACCCGGTGGCCGGCTGGGGCTACGTGGTGAGCGGTGGATTCGAATCGGCCTTCGCAGGCGAGAACCCGGTCGTGGTGCGCGCAGGACAGAGCTTCGTCGAGCGCGCCGATGCGCCACATCTGCTGTTTCGAAACGTCGATCCGTCGGCGCCGCTGAAGTTCGTCATCGCCTTCGTCGCGCGCAAGGGTGAACCGGTCCTGGTGATCCCGTGAGGGGCGACGCTACTTCCTGACCAGGACCGTGTACCGCTCGAACTCCCGGCGCGTGAACGCCGGCGAGGACAGCGCCGCGGCCTCGTCGTGGGTGGCCACGATCGTTGACGCCGCGGCGGCGCAGCGAGAGAGCCCGAACTGGTAGCGGCCGAACGACCGGACCGACTCGAACTCCGCGCCTGGATTCACGTATGTGACCGTCCGCGCGAACAGGCGCGGATCTTCGCGGTTGTAGAACAGCGCGAAGATGTACGGCATGTTGACCTCGTCGGTCACGCACAGCTCGCCCGGCGTCTGCGCGGCCGCGTGGCGCAGGGCCTCGCCGAACGACGCGAAGAACGGCGCGACCGCCGCCTCGCGGTAGGAGCCGAAGTAGGCGGCCGCGAAGCCGCCCGATGACACCAGCAGCAGTCCGGTCAGCAAGACCGCCACCGCGCGCCGCCGCCACAGGGCCGACGCCGCGACGGCGGTGCAGTAGACGAAGGGGAACATCGCCACGTTCAGGCGGTTGATGTTCGCGGGAACGAAGACGGTGAGCAGCAGGGCGGCCAGCGTCCAGGCGAGCAGCGGCCACGCCGGGTCTGAAGATGACGCCCCGCCGCCCCGACGCAGCTTCCTGGCCAGCAGCAGCACCAGGCCAGCGGCGGCGAGAAACGTCGAGGGGCGATAGAGCACGCCGTATCCCGGGACGGCATTCCAGATCTGGCCATCGTCCTGACTGACGAAGAGATGCAGAGCCGTGACCAGATTCGCCCAGGCCCTGCGCAGAAAGTCGAGCGATAGCACGTCGAGATTGCCCACCGATCGATAGCGCGGCAGCCCCGTGAGGTGGGGAATGCTGAAGAACGGCGTGCGAATGGTGCGCCAGCCGAACCTGTTAACCAGCAGGTAAAGGACGATGGGCGTCGCCGTCCCCGCGAAGGTCAGGGCGGACGCCGCGGCGATGCGCCAAGGCCAGACGCGGTGGCGGAGCCCGTGCAGCAGGACCATCGCCAGGAAAGCCGGCACGACCACATAGGCGGTTCCGTAAGAGTACAGCGTCAGCCCGAACACGAACGCCGCCGCCGGCAGCAGGCGGGGCCGCGTCGTCGAACGAACGAGCAGCCACGCCCCCGCCAGGAAGACGAACGGAAACAGGTTGGAGTCGAGCGCCCAGCGCGAGACCATGATGTGCCAGGGGCAGAGCGCCAGCAGCACCACGCCGATACGCGCCGTGCGCAGGTCGAGCGTGTCGCGCAGCAGTGCGAAGAACAACGGCAGCGCCGCCATCCCGGCGAGCAGGAACGGCAAACGCGCCGACCAGACGCTGAGGCCGAACAGCCCGACGAAGGGCGCCTCGAGGTAGGCCGCCAGCGAGTACATTCCCGAGCCCCACGACACCAGCATCACGGGCAGCCAGTTGCCGTGCCGGTCGACGCCATGGTGAATGATCGCGAAGGCGTCGTAGGCGGTGGACGCTTCGTCCTGGTTCAGTCCGGGGGGCAGCGTCCCGAACCGCCAGGCGCGGAGGACCAGGCCAACCAGCATCGCCGCGAGAAGAACGCGGTCCACGCTGGGCCAGGCCCTGGGCTGCATGACGCGCTCAGCAGCAAGGCGGAGGCCAGGGCGAGCTCAGCGGCCTCGATCGTGCAACCGTTGCGCTTCTCGACGGCTGCCGGGGGCCGAAGCCCTGCTTGGGGACGCCCAGATCCGGACATTCGGATCCGGTCCGCTGGCGCCGCAGAAGTCTCGGGCTACCGCCCGCTCAGGAGTGCTTCGGGTGTGGCGAACCGAGCGTCGCGGGCGGCAGGCCCGCGCGCGGTGGCCGGGTGTTCTTTCGCTCGGGCTCGCCTTCCTTGCGCTCGAAAGGGCGCTCGAAAGGGCGCTCGAAATGGCGCTCGGCCACGGGACGGATCAGCAGGTTGGCGAAGAACGCGATGACCAGCAGTCCGGCCATCAGATACATCGTCACGTTGTAGGCCTGGTGGCGCGGCACCCCGTGCTCGATCTGAGACTGGCGGATGTAGTTCACCATGACCGGACCGAAGACACCGGCCGCCGACCACGCCGTCAGCAGCCGGCCGTGCACGGCGCTGACGTACTTCGTGCCGAACACGTCCGCCAGATAGGCGGGGATGGTGGCGAACCCGCCGCCGTACATCGTCAGGATGGCGCACAGGCAGGCGATGAACAGCACCACGCTGCCGGAGCGCCCCGCCAGCGGCACCAGCGCGTAGATCCCGGTGCCCAGGGTGAAGAAGCAGGCGTAGGTCGCCTTGCGTCCGATCTTGTCGGACAGCGAGGCCCAGAGGAACCGCCCGGCCATGTTGAAAAGGCTCAGCAAGCCGACGAATCCCGCGGCCGCCGCCGCCGTGACCGTGCCTTTGAACACCTCCTGGATCATGGCGGACGCCTGCCCCAGCACGCCGATCCCCGCGGTGACGTTGAAGCACAGCACGATCCACAGCAGCCAGAACTGCGGCGTCCTGATGGCCTCGGACGGCGTCACGTTCCCTCGAGTGACCAGACGGCGATCTTCACCGCGGGCCGGCTCGGTCCACCCCGCTGGCTTCCAGGCGGGCGGGGGCAGGCGATATCCGAAGGCCCCCACCGTCATGACCACGAAGTAGAGGCTCCCCAGGACCAGCCAGGTCGCGGCCACGCCCGTCGACGTGGGCGAGGCGAAGTGCCGCATCAAGAACGCGGACAGCGGCGATGCGATCAGGGCTCCGCCCCCGAACCCCATGATGGCCATGCCGGTGGCCATCCCGCGGCGGTCAGGGAACCAGGCGATCAGCGTCGACACCGGGGTGATGTAGCCGATGCCAAGTCCGCACCCGCCCAGCACGCCATAGCCAAGGTAGACCAACCAGAGCTGGTGCAGATGGATCCCGAGCGCGCCGACCAGGAAGCCGGCCCCCCAGCAGGCCGCCGCCACGAAGCCGCTCTTGCGCGGGCCCTGCGCCTGCACCCACTTCCCGAACAGCGCCGCCGACGCCCCCAGCACGAAGATGGCGATGGTGAAGATCCAGCCGAGCTGGGTCAGCCGCCAGTCGCCGGCCGCGGCGTTCGTCACACCAAGCTGTCGGGTGAGGGGCAGGTTGAACACGCTCAGCGCGTAGACCTGTCCGATGCACAGGTGCGTGGCCAGCGCACAGGGAGGGATCAGCCAGCGATTGAAACCGGGGCCGGCGAGCGTTCGTTCCTTGTCGAGGGGACCCGTCATGTGACACCTCCGAGCGGGTTCCAGCCGAAACCGACGCCACAGCGCGCCCCCTCCCGACGCACGGCCGTACGACACAGTTAAGTCGTCCGCGCGTGGATGTAAGGGCGGAGACGAGCCAGGGTCAGCCCGCCGGTGTGGCCAGTGACCTGGACAACGTGGTGGCGCGGAACGTCGTACATCGACGCGGTCCCTGACCACCGCGCTTCGGCGGGTGTAAAATGCCTCGCGTGATGGGCGGAGAAGAGCAGGTGGTCGTCGACGGGGCGTTTCTGGAGCAGATCCCCATCTTCGGTGGCTTGCCGCCCCAGGCGCTGGCGCGGATCGCGGCGACCTTGCGGGTGTTGCGCGTCGCCTCGGGGACCCGCGTGATCAGCGAAGGCGAGCACGCGGCGACGATGTTGATCGTCGGCGAAGGCGAGATGGAGGTCTGCAAACGCGGCCCCGCCAGCGCGGAATTCCGACTGGCGGTCCTGCGGCGCGGTGATTGCGTGGGCGAGATGTCGCTCATCGACATCCAGCCGCGCTCTGCCACCGTCCAGGCGCTGGGACCGGCGGTGCTGTACGTCCTGACGCACGCGGAGATCGCGAAGCTTCAGGGCACCGATCTCGAGGCCTACACGCTGCTGGTGCTGAACATCGCCCGCGAGATCAGCCGCCGCTTGCGCGGCGCCGACCGTCTCCTGGCCAGCATGGGGGTCACCGATCCGACCCTGTGGATCTCCGCCCCGGCGCGCTAGACACGCCTCTCGGACGGTGCGCTGACGGCGCCACCGCCCGGCGAGAGGGCGGCAATTGTTGGCAGTCCGTGAACGTTGCGGACGAAACAGACCAACGAATCGATCGTTGACGACCTCCGCGCGAAGTTTGATCATCGCCGCGCGGGAAAATGAAAAGCCCCGTCGTGCTCACCTCCCGGAAGAGGTCTCGCAGCGTGCGGCGCGGTGTCGCAAAGGTGAGTCGGTGTTTGCCAATCCTGTGGGTCAGCGAGGAGGTCGTCATGAGGCAGTGTGAAAGCAGTTTTGGTCGGTGGAGCGTGGTCGTTCTGTTGTCGGTGGTGCCGTTCGTCGGGTGCATACCGCAAGCGCAAGAACAAGGGCAGCCGGCGGCACCCCCGGTGGAAACGGCCACCAGCAGCGGGCTCACGCTCGCCCAGCATGTGAATACCTGTGTCAGCGATCCGCGCGTGCAGCTGGGCCTGGTGTCGAGCGACGTTTGCGCGGGCGCCGAGCTCTTCTTCCGCGAGGACTTCGGAGGCAACGAGCGCACCTGCGCCACCTGCCACCCCGCCAATCACAACTACACCATCGATCCGACCTTCATCAGCACGCTGCCCGCCACGGACCCCTTGTTCGTGGCCGAGCAGGTGCCGGCCCTGGCCCAGCTGGAGAAGCCGGCGTTGATGCGCCAGTACGGCCTGATCCTGGAGAACGTGGACGACACCAGCGATCCCACGAACCGCTTCGTGATGCGCAGCGTGCCGCACTGCCTGTCGCTGGGCACGTCGGTGACGGCGCAGGCCGTGCCGACGGACGGCACCACCCGTCCCCCCAATCAGCGCACCGGCTGGTCGGGCGACGGCGCGCCCAACCAGGGTGAGCTGCGCGACTTCCAGACGGGGGCGGTGGTGCAGCACTACACGAAGTCGTTGAGCCGGACGGCGGGCACCGACTTCGTCCTGCCCACCTCGGACGAGCTGGACAAGATCGTGGCGTTCACCAGCACCATCGGGCGGAGTAACGAGCTGACCCTGGCCAACCTCTCCCTGTCCGATAGCGGCGCGGAGGCGGGCCGGCTCACCTACCTGACACCGGCGGCGCGCTGCAATGGCTGTCACAACAACGCGGGCGCGAACGTGGCGGCCGGCTTCAACCGCAACTTCAACACCGGGGTGGAACGGTCCCGCATCGCCGATCTGAACACGCAGGGCATCCCGTTCGACGGCGGCTTCGGCGGCCCCGGCGTGACCGCGTTCAACTTCGACGCCAGCGGCGACGGGATCCTGGACTCCTACGGCAACGGCACCTTCAACACGCCGCCGCTGATCGAGGCCGCCGACACCGGGCCGTTCTTCCACACCAACGCCTTCCCCACCATCGAGTCGGCCATCACGTTCTACACCACGGCCTCCTTCGCCAGCTCGCCGGCCGGGGCGGGGGCAGCCATCCCGCTGTCGCCCACCGACATCGCGAACCTGGGCCGCTTCTTGCGCGTGCTGAACGCCGCCTTCAACTGTCAGATGGCCCTGGCTCGCATCAACGCCGACATCGCCATCATCGGCAGCTACAACAATCACGAGCGGGACATCCAGCAGCAGATGGCGGCGCTGGCGCTGGCCGAGGTGAACGACGCCCTGGCGGATCTATCCGCCGTCGCGTCGTTGAACGTCGCCGCGCAGTCTTCACTGCTCGCGGCCCAGTCGTCGCTGCAGGACGCCGCCACCAACGCCAGCCACACCCACCGCTTGAGCTCGGCGCAGGCGGCCCTGGCCTCCGTCAGCATCGCGAACGGCAGCCTCAGCGCCACGCCAGCCGGCGCGACGGCGCTGACGTTCACGATGGGGCAGGGCGTGTTGATGTTCTGACGAACCGGGCGAGGCGCGGGGCCGCCGTCAACGGCGGTCAAGCGCCTCGCCGACTGCATGCGACAGCTGCGCGGGCGTCATCGGTTTGGTCGGCGGAGGGATGTGGAGCCGGTCCGGGGCTTCCAGCGTCCGAAATGGCGGCGCCACCGGAATGCCTTTACCCTGTTCCCATGACCAGGCTGCCCGCGGTGCTGTGCCTCGTTTCGGTGCTGGGATGCGGGGGCGACGGCAGCGGGGGCGGGGCGGTCTCCAGCGCGCCCCTCGCAGGGAAGTTGGGCGGGAAGGCCTGGACCTTCGGGACGGGGGAGTCGAACTCGTTCCTGTCGGACGACAAGACTTACTGGGTGGACGCTTATGCGGGCACCTTCGCGCCGTGCACGCAGTCGGCGCCGTTCGACGGGGACCGCCTGATCCTGAACCTGCCCAGGACGACCGGGACGCACCACCTGAGCCTGGACCTGACCCAGACGTTCTACGTGGGCGGCGGCAACAACCTGGTCGCCACCAGCGGAACGATCGTCATCGATTCCATCACCGAGACCACCATCAGCGGCGGCGCCAGGTTCGCGTACAACGCGGACAACAGCGTGGACGGACAGTTCACGGCGACGATCTGCCCATGACCGCGCTCGCCGGCCGACTGACATGACCCGGCCGATCTTCATCCCGGTCGTCATGCTGCTGGCGCTGGCGGCGCCGGCTGTCGCGCGTGCCCAGGCGGACCCCGGCGGCACCCCGCCGCCACCGCCCAGCCGGGTCCCCACGACGGACAGCAGCAAGTCGATCGAGAAGGGGGAGATCGTGCGCGCGCCGGGCGGCCCGCCCCGCACCACCATCCCCGAGCCCGTCAGCACCAGCCTGTCGCGCCAGTACTTCTTCCTGCACGACGACAACTACTTCGCGGCGCAGCTGAACGGAAGGTGGCCGCCGCGGACGAAGTTCCAGTTCTCGCTGCGCATCGAGATCCTCAGCTTCGGCGAACACCCCAACGTGGCGGTGAACTTCGCCTACACGCAGAAGTCGTTCTGGGATCTGTTCGCGTTCGGCCGCTCGTCGCCGTTCGTCGAGAGCGACTACCGTCCCGAGTTCTTCGTCAGCATCCGCCCCGACCAGAGCGTTCGCTACCGAGAGCTGCAGGTGGGCGTGCAGCACGAGTCGAACGGCCTGGGCGACGACGGGACGGTGAATCAGGTCGACAACTCGCGAAGCTGGAACTACGTCTTCGTGGAGGGGCGCTGGGGCTTCACGCGCGAGAAGCCGAGCGAGGCCTGGTTCTACGTGACCCCCGGGCTGCGGGCCTGGATACCGTTCGGCTTCCAGGCGAGCGACAACGACGGCCTGGATCTGAAGAAGTACGAGGGGTACGTGGCGGGGATCCTGGACGTCGACCTTCGGGTGCCGGACCACCCCGACTTCGGCCGGCTATCCGCGCGCTTCGTCGTTCGCCAGCACAACCAGCAGGCGGACCTTTTCTATCCCTTTTATGGCAAGGTTCGGTGCTGGCTGTTCGCCCAGTTCTTCCACGGGCAAGCCGAGCGGCTGATCACGGCGGCCGATGACGTCACCGCCCTGTACGCGGGGCTCGGCTTTCAGTGACCGGTTTCTGTTGGACCATGGCCCGGAAATCCCTGCTGTCGCTACCTAGATAGACCGGCCCTACCGGACGTCCCGCCGGAGCCAGACATGACCACTCGGCACGCGCATTTTCTCCTGATGATGGCTTGCGTCGCCGGCTGCGGCACCGGTGGTGGCAGCCCCGGCAGCGGAGGCGTGGCGGGAAGCGGAGGAGTCACCGGGACGGGCGGCAGCGGCGGCAGCGGCAGCGGCGGCGTGACCGGCAGCGGCGGCAGGGCGAGCAGTGGCGGCGTGACCGGTGGTGGGGGCGTCACCGGTGGTGGGGGAAGCAGCAGCGGGGGCATGAGCGGCGCCGCGGGCGGTCGTTCCGGCTCGGGCGGTTCGCCAGGAAGTGGCGGGCGAACCGGCACGGGCGGGATGGCGGGGCAGGGCGGCGGGCGAGCGAGCGGCGGCGCGGGCGCGGCCGGCACCGGCGGCGCGGCCGGCGGTCAAAATGGGGCCGGCGGAGCCCCGGCCTGCCCGGGCGCCGCTTACGACGCCGCGGCGCCACCGAAGGCGCTCACCTTGTCGGGAAGCCTGGGCGCGCACGATCCAGCGGCGCTGGTGGTGGGCAGCGAGATCTATCTCTACGCGACTGGCCTGGTCGCGAAGACCTCGACCAACCTGACGGCCTGGACCTCCGCCGCCAACCCGCTCAACCCGCTGCCGTCCTGGATCGCGAGCTCGGTGCCGGGCGCTACGAATCTGTGGGCGCCGGACATCTCCACGTTCGGCGGCCTGTATCACCTCTATTACGCGGCCTCGACGTTCGGCAGCAACAAGTCGTGCATCGGCCACGCGTCGCGCGCCTCGCTGACCAGCGGCAGCTGGGCCGATCAGGGCAGCGTCGTCTGCTCGAACGTCGGCCACAGCGGCGACGACTGGAACGCCATCGATCCCAACGTCGTCCTGGACGGCGACGGCACGCCGTGGCTGGCGTTCGGCAGCTTCTGGGGCGGGATCAAGATGGTCAAGCTCGACTCGACCGGCGCGCGCGCCGACGACAAGCTGCTCGCCATCGCGGCGCGTCCCAGCGACGGCGGCGCGCTGGAAGGCGCGTGGGTGTTCCAGCGCTGCGGCACCTACTACCTGTTCACCTCATGGGGAGCCTGCTGCGGCTCGCCCTACGACTACAACATTCGCGTGGGCCGGGCGTCCGCGGTGACCGGTCCTTACCTGGACAAGGCGGGGACGGCGCTGACGAAGGGCGGCGGCACCCTGCTGGTGTCGGGGAATGCTTCCTGGGTCGCCCCCGGACACAACGCCGTGATCGCGTACGGCGGCCGCACCTACAACGTCTATCACGCGCTGCAGGGCAGCTCGACCGGCCAGGCCACGCTGCGCATCGCCGAACTGGTGTGGGACGCCGACGGGTGGCCCATGTCGGGCGGACCCTGATACGGGCGCCCCGACGGGCGCGTTTCGTTGCCGGCTGTTTGAGGACTACTATGAGGGGCAGCCCTGCCACTCGGTGGGGGGCGCAATGGCATGGGTGTGGCGCAATCGGCAAAGGGTGAGCGCGGTGCAGCCGAGGGGGCGCGGCTCACGATGCAGCGACAGCTGTCGCGTGCCTTCTTCTGGCTGGTGACCTGCGCGTCGCTGGCGCTGATCGTGCGCGAGACGTTGTTCGGTGGCCCCCGTTCCACGGCCCTGGTGGCGTTCCTGGCGTCGGGGGGCACGTTGGCCTGGTCGTACCACCGCAGCGCGCCGCTGCGCGTGCCGGCCGTGGCGCTGTTCTGCGCGATGGTCCTCTTCATCACCAGCGCGGCCAAGGCGCTGGGCGGCGCC
>Ga0105238_10004860_pt1 | contig 13299 bp, 11 predicted proteins | sample KBSC34metaG_FD_81526 | JGI IMG/M metagenome (GOLD analysis project Ga0105238, IMG submission 81526) | Corn rhizosphere microbial communities from Kellogg Biological Station, Michigan, USA - KBS C3-4 metaG | ecosystem: Host-associated > Plants > Roots > Rhizosphere > Soil | place: Michigan, USA... | reverse complement strand
TGGAGCGCGAGGATGTCGCGCACGGCGCGGTTGGCGGGCGCCGGCACGCCGACCGCCTCGCCCAGCTTCACCACGCCGCCGGAGAGCCAGTCGACCTCGAGCGGGTTGCCGCGCTCGAGGTCGTGGTGCATCGACGAGGTCATGTCGGCGGGAAGGGTGTCGCCGAACGCGAGCCGGTCGTCCGCGAAATCCTCCGGGAGCGCCACGCCGTGCGCGCGTCCCACGGCCACCACCTCGCGCATGAGGTCGTGGAGGAAGGCGCGCGTGCGCGGATTCGAGCGGATCGGCCCCAGCGTCGAGCGCATCGACGTCGTGGACCCGGAGAGGCCCACGAGGAAGACGTACTTCTCCCAGATGGCGCGGCGCACGTCCGGCGAGAGCTCCGCCTTCACGCCGGAGGCCGCGAGCGCCTCGTGGAGCGCGCGCGCCCGCTCCGAGACGCGCCCGTCGTGCTCGCCCACGATCGCGCGCTGCATCGTGCCGGTCTGGTGGATCACGCCCGGGCGCGAGATGTGGGTCGCCACGTAGCAGACGCCGCCCATCACGCGCTCGGGCCCGAAATGGCCGCGGAGGATGTCGTCCTTGATGACGCCGTTCTGGAGCGAGAGCACCGCGGTCTTCGGGCCCACGATCGGCGCGATCGCGCGCGCGGCCGCATCCGTGTCCCAGAGCTTCACGGAGAGGATCACGAGGTCGACGGGACCGATCGAGGCGGGGTCCGCGGTCGCCTTCACCTGCGGGACGTGGATGTTCCCCTGCGGCTCGTTCTCGATCGTGAGGCCGTTCGCGCGCATCGCTTCCAGGTGCGCGCCGCGGGCGATGAAGGTGACGTCGCAGCCGGCCTTGGCGAGGCGGCCGCCGAAGAAGCCGCCGACGCCGCCGGAACCCATCATGGCGATTTTCATGGCGCGAAGCATACACGGTGCGTCGGGCGGCGCGCCGCGGCCTTACATGCCGGAGGTCACTCCGTGGCCGAGGCGTCCGCCGTGCGGCTGGCGAGGAGCTTCGCGGAGTTCTTCTCGAGCCAGTGGCGGATGCGGTTCGCGTCCGCGACGCGCGTGAGGCGCCCCCAGGAGTCGAGGAGCACGATCACGACGGGCTGGTTGGCGATCATCGCCTGCATCACGAGGCACTTGCCCGCCTCGTTGATGTAGCCGGTCTTCGAGAGCCCGATCTTCCAGTCCGAGTGCCGCACGAGCGCGTTCGTGTTGACGAAGCTCAGCTTGCGGCGGGAATCCGGAAGCTGCACCGTGACGCCGCTCGTGGTCGTGTACTCGCGGATGAGGTCGTAGTTCGACGCCGCGGCGACGAGCCTGCCCAGGTCCGCGGGACTCGAGACGTTCTGCGGCGAAAGGCCCGAGGAGTCGACGTAGTGGGTCTGCGTGAGGCCCAGGGCCTGCGCCTTCGCGTTCATCGCGTTCACGAACGCGGGAAGGCCGCCCGGGTAGCTGCGCCCCAACGCCGAGGCCGCGCGGTTGTCGCTCGCCATGAGCGCCAGGCGCATGAGGTCGTCGCGGCGGAAGCGCGAGCCGATCGGAAGCTTCGAGTGCGTGTTCTTGATCGTGTCGATGTCGTCGGTCGTGAGCTCGATCGCCTCGTCGAGCGGCAGGTTCGCGTCGAGCACGACCATCGCCGTCATGAGCTTCGTGATGGAGGCGATCGGCGCCTGCTGGTCCGCGTTCTTCGCGAAGAGCGTCTGGCCCGTGGTGGGATCGAGGACGAGGACCCCGGTCGAGCGCACGTTCGGGTCGCCGTCCTTGGTGAGCTCGGCCACGGCCGCCTTCGAGGTCCGGACGCGATGCGCCGATTTTTCCGCGGCGAAGCCCGCGCAGGGCAACATGGCGAGGACGAGGAGGATGGCGAGACGGTTCACGGGAGGCGGGCTCCATCGAAGGCAGGCAAAACCATAGCAAACAAAACGGGTTCGTGACAACATTTCGACGCAATCTCAGCATTACAACCTAAATAACTGATTCTCATGGCCCATTCCGGCCCGAAACCCCCGCACCCGGACACCCTGGCCGTCCACGCCGGCCAATCCCCGGACCCGGCCACCGGGGCCCGGGCGGTCCCCATCTACCAGACCGCCTCCTTCGTCTTCCCGGACACGGACACCGCCGCGGCGCTTTTCAACATGGAAACGCCCGGCCATGTGTACTCCCGCCTCTCGAATCCCACCGTGTCGGTCCTGGAGGAACGCATGGCCGCTTTGGAGGATGGGGTGGGGGCGATCGCGACGGCGAGCGGCCAAGCGGCCCTACACCTCGCCATCGCGACCCTCGTGGGCCAGGGCGGGCACGTGGTCGCCTCGGCGAGCCTCTACGGGGGCTCCCACAACCTCCTGTCCTACACGCTTCCCCGATTCGGGATCTCGACCACGTTCGTCCCGGCCCGGGACCCCGAGGCGTGGCGCGGGGCGATCCGGCCGCAGACGCGGCTCCTCTTCGGGGAGAGCGTTGGGAACCCGTCCGTCGACGTGCTCGACATCCCCGCCCTCGGGCGCATCGCGGAGGATTGCCGCGTGCCCCTCCTGGTCGATGCCACGGTCACGACGCCGGCCCTGGGCCGCCCGCTCGAGATGGGCGCGCATCTCGTGATGCACTCCGCCACGAAGTTCCTCTCCGGCCACGGCATCGTGATCGGCGGCGTGCTCGTGGACGGCGGGCGGTTCGACTGGGCGGCGGACGACCGCTTCCCCACGCTCGCCCAGCCGTACGAAGGGTTCCACGGCATGGTGTTCGCCGAGGAGTCGCCCACGTCGGCGTTCCTCCTGCGGGCGCGCCGCGAGGGGCTGCGCGACTTCGGCGCCTGCATGGCGCCCATGACCGCGTTCCACATCCTGCAGGGGCTGGAGACGCTGCCGCTCAGGATGGCGCGCCACATCGAGAGCACGGCGAAGGTCGCGCGCTTCCTCGCGGGGCACGAGGCGGTCGCGCGCGTCCACCACCCGGACGTGGAATCGCACCCGGACCACGCGCTCGCGAAGCGGCTCTACCCGCGCGGGGCGAGCGCGATCCTCTCCTTCGAGCTCGCGGGCGGGCGCGACGCCGGCCGGCGCTTCATCGAGGCCCTCACGCTCTTCTCGCACCTTGCGAACATCGGGGACGCGAAGTCCCTCGTGATCCATCCCGCCACCACGACGCACTTCCGCATGGACGATGCCGCCTTGGCCGCGGCCGGCATCACGCCGGGCACGGTGCGCCTCTCGATCGGCCTCGAGCACCCGGACGACCTCGTGGACGACCTCTCCCGGGCGCTCCGCGCCGCGCGCAAATAGGAGCCGCGGTGCAGTTCATCGTCGAGGGCTATCCCGCCTACGCCTACACCGGCGGGCGCGCGTTCGACCCGAAGCTCCCCGCGGTCCTCATGGTGCACGGAGCGGCGTTCGACCACAGCGTCTGGCAATGGCAGTCGCGCTACCTCGCGAACCACGGCCACGCGGTGCTGGCAGTCGACCTCCCCGCCCACGGACGCAGCCCCGGCGGCATCCGGACGTCGATCGAGGCCATGGCCCGCTGGGTGGCCGCGTTCATCGAGGCGGCCGCGCTCGAGCGCGCGGCGCTGGTGGGCCACAGCATGGGCTCGCTCGTGGCGCTCGCGGCCGCGATCGCGCACCCGCAGCGCGTCACGAGGCTCGCGCTCGTGGGCACCTCCGCCCCGATGCCGGTGGGCGACGCCTTTCTCGCCGCCGCGCGCGACGATTCGCCCGCCGCCCTCGACATGGAGACGGTGTGGGGCCACGCGCGCGGCGTGGCGTTCGCGACGAGCCCGGTGCCCGGGACCGCGCTCATGGGCGCCACGCGCCGGCTGAACGGCCGCTCGCGCGCGGGCGTCCTCGCCGCCGACCTCGCGGCATGCCACGCCTACCGTCCCGCGGACGAGGCCCTCGCGGCGCTCGCCGTGCCGACGCTGGTGGTCGCGGGCAAGCGCGACCAGATGACGCCGTGGAAGGCGGGGAAGGCGGTCGCCGATCGCATCCCCGGCGCGCGCTTCGCGACGCTCGACGCGGGGCACTCGATGATGAGCGAGGCTCCGCGAGAGCTGGCTTTTTTGCTGCGCGACTTCCTCGCGGGTTAGAAAGGCAAATCGTCCGCAGATAAACGCAGATAAACGCGGATGGGCTGGGATGAGTTGAAAGCGCGCATCCAGCCCAGCGCCTCGCATTCGACTTCTATCTGCGTTTATCTGCGTTTATCTGCGGACATATTCCTGCCGGCACCTGCACGCTGCCTGAGGGCGCGGCACTCGCACCTCATTTCGACTCGACCGCCATCGCGGCGTCCTGCTTCCGCCCCTCCTCCTGCTGCAGGCGCCACATTTCCGCGAAGCGGCCGTTGGCGGTGAGGAGGTCGCGGAAGGACCCGCGCTCGACGATCCGCCCGTGGTCGAGGACGAGGATCTCGTCCGCGTCGACGATGGTGGAGAGACGGTGCGCGATCACGAGCGTCGTGTGGTCGCGCGAGATGTCCGCGAGCTCGCCCTGGATCGCCTTCTCCGTGCTCGAGTCGAGCGCGGAGGTCGCCTCGTCGAAGACGAGGATCGGCGGGTGCTTGAGGAGTGTCCGCGCGATCGAGACCCGCTGCTTCTCGCCGCCGGAGAGCTTCAGGCCCCGCTCGCCCACCGTGGTCTCCCACCCGTTGGGAAGCCGCGCGATGAAGTCGGCGATGTGCGCGACGCGGGCGGCGTGCTCGATCTCGGCGCGCGTGGCTCCCGGGCGTCCGTAGGCGATGTTGTAGTAGATCGTGTCGTTGAAGAGGACGGTATCCTGCGGCACGATGCCGATCGCCGCGCGCAGGCTCTCCTGCTTCACGTCGCGGATGTCCTGCCCGTCGATCCCGATCCGGCCCGCGTCGACGTCGTAGAAGCGGAAGAGGAGGCGCGCGAGGGTCGACTTCCCGGACCCGCTCGAGCCCACGACCGCGACCTTGCGCCCCGGCGGGACCTCGAACGTCACGTCGTGCAGGATCCTGCGCTCGGGGTCGTAGCCGAAGTCCACGTGGTCGAAGCGGATGGCGCCGCCGGAAACCACGAGCTCCGGCGCGCCGGGCTTGTCCTCCACCTCGCGGTTCTCGGAGAGGAGGCGGAACATCTTCTCCATGTCGGTGAGCGCCTGCTTGATCTCCCGGTACATGACGCCCAGGAAGTTGAGCGGGATGTAGAGCTGGATGAGGAGCGCGTTCACCATCACGAGGTCGCCCAGCGAGAGGCTCCCGGCGACGATCCCCTCGGCCGCGCGCCACATGAGGAGCGCCACGGCGGTCGCGATCACGCACGCCTGCACGGCGTTGAGGACCCCCAGCGATGTCTCGCTCGTCACCACCGCCTTCTCGTAGCGGCGCAGGTTCTCGTCGTAGCGCGTGGCCTCGAAGCCCTCGTTCCCGAAGTACTTGACCGTCTCGTAGTTGAGGAGCGAGTCGATGGCACGCGTGTTCGCCTTCGAGTCCATCTCGTTCATCTGGCGCCGATGCTTGGTCCGCCACTCCGAGATCGAGAACGTGAGGCCCACGTAGACCAGGAGGGCCGCGACCGTGATCACGCCGAACCACACGTCGAAGCGGTAGACGAGGAAGCCCGTCACGAGCGCGATCTCGAGGAGCGTCGGGAGGACGCTGAAGACCATGAACGAGAGGAGCGTCGAGATCCCGCGCGTGCCGCGCTCGATGTCGCGGGTGAGGCCGCCCGTCTGCCGGTCGAGGTGGAACCGGAGCGAGAGCGCGTGCAGGTGGTGGAACACCTCGAGCGCGATCCGGCGCATCGCGCTCTGCGCGACCTTCACGAAGACCACGTCCCGGAGCTCGTTGAAGAGCGTGCTCGAGAGCCGCAGGAGCGCGTAGGCGATGAGCGCCGCCGCCGGCACCGCGAGCACCTGCTGCGGGCCGGAGAGGCCGTCGACGATCCGCTTCATCACGAGCGGCACGCCGATGTTGGCGAGCTTCGCCGTCACCAGGAACACGAGCGCGAGCAGGACCCGGCCCCGGTATTCCCAGAGGTACGGAAGGAGCCTGCGGACCACGGCGAAGTCGCCGCGCGGGGGATTCGGCACCGCCCGCCGTTCGCGCGGCGGGGCCGCGAGCGGGGTCGAGCCGGAAGGAGCGCTCATGGAACCGGCTATGTTAGCAGCCGCACCTCCCGGGGAGCGCGCGCGGACGTCGGCGGCGGCTTGCGCCGAACGGACCGGGCGGGGGCGGCGGGGCGTCACGGCCGGGCCAAACGGCGCCGCTAGTCTCGGGACGAATATCCCGGCGACCGTGCCGAGGAGGTGACGAATGGCTTGCCCCGCTCCGGCATCGCTCCCCGCGCTCGCGCGCCGCGCCGCCTCCACGGCCGCCGCCGCCCTGGCGCTCGCATTCCCGCCCGCGGCCGCGGCCGCCATGGCGCATTCCGTCGCCGACACGCAGGCCGCACCGCCGGACGCCGCGTACCAGCAGCTCGTGCAGGCCGCGAAGGCGGTCGTGGGGGTGAAGGTGCGCGCCCTCCCGGATGCCCGCAGCAACGAGACCCTCGGGCAGGAACGCGAGGGCTCCGGCGTCCTCATCGGCGAGGAAGGAGGAAAGGATTCCCTCGTCCTCACCATGGGCTACCTCGTGCAGGAGGCGGACCTGGTGCAGGTGAGCGACTCGGACGGGCAGACGGTGCCCGCCTCGATCGTCGCCGCCGACGACGCGACCGGCTTCGCGCTCCTGAAGCCGCTGGGCCCGCTCGCGCCGAAGCCCATCCGCGTGGGGAGCTCCGCCTCCGTGGGCAAGCTCGACCGGCTCATGATCGTGAGCGGCGGCGACGCGCAGGCGATCTCCATCGCGACGGTGGTCTCGCGCCGGCCCTTCGCGGGCTACTGGGAATACCTCCTCGACGACGCGATCTTCACCGCGCCGCCGCGGCTCGACCACAGCGGCGCCGCGCTCGTCAACAAGGACGGCGAGCTGGTGGGCATCGGCTCGCTCTTCGTGATGGACGCGATCCAGCCCGGCGAGAAGCTCCCCGGCAACATGTTCGTGCCGATCGACCTCCTCAAGGGCGCGATGGAGGAGATGGTGCGCACCGGCGGGCGGCGCGCGAGCCACCGGCCCTGGCTGGGCGTGGACTCCCTCGAGGAGGACGGCCGCGTGAAGGTGATGCAGGTGAGCGACGAGAGCCCCGCCGCGAAGGCGGGCCTCAAGCCCGGCGACATCATCCTCTCGATCGACGGCGAGCCCGTGGAAAGCCTCGCGCACTTCTACCAGGTGATGTGGAAATCGGGGCCGCCCGGCGTCGACGTGCGCCTCACCGTGCTGCAGGGACCGGAGGTGCACGAGGTCGTCGTGCGCTCGATCGACCGCCAGGACTTCATGCGGCGCAAGCCCGCGGTCTGAAGAGGCCTATCATGCGCGGATGAACCCGCGCGAGGCGACGAGGCTCCGGCGCATCCTCTACGCGGCGGCGTTCGTGCGCGCGGCGGCGGTGGGCCTCGTCGCCGTGACGATCGGCCTGTACTGCGCGCGTCTCGGCCTTTCCGCGGCGCGGATCGGCGCGATCGTCTCCGCGGCGCTCTGGGGCGGGGCGCTCGCGACCCTGCTCACCCTCCTCGCCGGCGCGCGCCATTCGCCGCGCGCGATGCTGGTCCTCCTCGCGGCGCTGCCCGCCTTGGGCGGCGTGGTCTTCATCTCGACCGAGGCCTTCCCCCTCCTCCTCGCGTCCGCGTTCGTGGGCATGTTCGGCGTGCACGGGCGCGACCGGGGCGCGATCCCGATCCTCGAGCAGGCCCTCCTCCCCACGACCGTCGCCGACGCGGGGCGCACGCGCGTCTTCGCCTGGTACAACGTGCTCCTCGACGCGGGATACGCGGCGGGCGGCTTCGCCGCGGCGCTTCCCTCCGCGCTCGAGGCGTGGACGAGCCTGGGTCCGTTGGAGGCGATGCGCGCGACCCTCGCCGTCTTCTGCGCGCTGAACGCGCTCGCGGCGATCCTCTACGCGCGCCTGCCGCCGCGGCTTCCGGAAGCGCGCGCCGTGCGGCTGCGCGAGCTCTCCCCCGCATCGCGGCCGATCGTCGCGAAGATCTCGCTCCTCTTCCTCGTGGACGCGTTCGGCGGCGGCTTCATCGGCTCCGCCCTCCTCGCCTACTTCTTCGCCGAGCGCTTCGGCGTCTCGCCCGCGGCGCTCGCGGCGCTCTTCGGCGTGGGGCGCCTCCTCTCGGCCGTCTCGCACCTGGGCGCGGCCTGGCTCGCGCGGCGGATCGGGCTCGTGAACACCATGGTCTTCACGCACATCCCCTCGAGCCTCCTCCTCTTCACCATCGTGGCCTCCCCGGACTTCGCGCTCGCCGCGTTCCTCTTCCTGCTGCGCGAGGGGCTGAACGAGATGGACGTCCCCACGCGCCAGTCGTACGTGATGGCGGTGGTGCGGCCGGACGAGCGCCTCGCCGCCGCGGGGGTGACGAGCCTCGTGCGCGCCGGCGGCTGGGCCGCCGCGCCGGTCCTCGCGGGCGTGATGATGCAGGCGGGCGGGCTGGGGCTCCCGCTCGTCGCGGCGGGCACGCTCAAGATCGCCTACGATCTCCTCCTCTGGCGCGCATTCCGACGCGTGGTCCCCCCGGAAGAACGCGCCGCCCCGCAGGCGCCCTGACCTCCGATACCGCCCATGGAAAGCATCCGCGTCCTCGACTCCGCCACGAAGCTCGCCCCGGCAGATCGCGGCGCGGTCGTCGTCTGCGGCTCCCACGGCGGGACCTTCCCCGCGTGGCTCGCGGCGCGCGCGGGCGTGCGCGCGATCGTGCTGAACGACGCGGGACTGGGCCTCGAGCGCGCCGGCGTGGCGGGCGTCGCATGGCTGGACGCGCTGGGCATCGCCGCGTGCGCGGTCGCGGGTACCAGCGCCAGGATCGGCGACGGAGCGGACACGCTCGAAAGCGGCGTGCTCTCGACGGTGAACGAGGCGGCGGCGCGGGCGGGCTGCGAGGCCGGCATGGCGTGCCGCGAGGCGGCGAGGCGGCTCTCGGAAGCGACCGCGGTCGAGCCGCGATCGATCCCGGAGCGCGGCGAGTCGCGGAGCGCCATCCCCAACACGGGCCACCGCGCGGCGTGGGCGCTCGACTCGATGTCGCTCGCGCGGGAGAGCGACGCGCACGCGATCCTCGTCACGGGCTCGCACGGCGCGCTCCTGGGCGGCCGGGCGGACGACGGCATGCTCGCGGTGCGCATCCACGCCGCGATCTTCAACGACGCGGGCGGCGGCAAGGCGGGCGCCGGCTACGCGCGCCTCGCGGTGCTGGACCGTCGCGGCGTCGCGGCGGCCACCGTGAGCGCGGCCACCGCGCGCATCGGCGACGGGCGCTCGACGTGGGAGACCGGAGTCCTCTCGCGCGTGAACGCGGCGGCGGCGCGGCTGGACCTCGCGGAGGGCCTGAGCTGCCGCGAAGCGGTGGCGCGGCTGCTGGGAATCGGCTGACGGTCCCGGCGCCTACGGCGCCTTGTCGAAGCCCTCGTAGGGCGCGTGCACCAGGACGAAGAACGCCGCGTCCGTGCGGCTCGCGTTCACCACCTCGTGGCGGGCGCCCCGCGAGACGCGGCAGCAGCCGCCCGCGCGCAGCACGAAGGGGGCCGCGCCCTCCACCCGCACCTGGACCTCGCCCCGCACTCCGATGAAGAGGTCGTCGGAGCGCGTATGCAGGTGCGCCGGCACGCGGCAGCCGGGCTGCAGCCGGTACATCGAGGCCTGCGCCGCGGCGTCCTCCGACACCACGCGCTTCCCGCAGCCGTCCCGCGGCTCCTCGAAGGGACCAGCGGTCGCGTCCTCCACGCCGACCAATGCCGCCAAGGTGGGCATCTCAGTCGCGCGCGATCCCGGCGGCCCGGATGACGCGCCCCCAGGCCGGGATCTCCGCGCGCATCGCGGCGCGGAGCTCCTCCGGCGAGCTTCCCGCGGGTTCCATCCCGAGCTGCTCGAGGCGCGCATGGAGCTCGGGAGCTGCGAGGGCCTTCACCGCTTCCCGGTGCAGCATTTCGAGGACCTGGGGCGGCGTGCCCGCCGGCGCGAAGAGCGCATTCCAGAGCGTCGCCTCGAACCCGGGATATCCCGACTCGGCCACCGTGGGCACGTCCGGCAGCACGGGCGAGCGCGCCTTCGACGTGACCGCCATCGCGCGGAGCCGCCCGTCGCGCAGCAGCGGGAGCACGCTCTGGATCGGGCTGAACATGAGCGAGACGCGCCCGCCCAGCAGGTCCGGGATCGCGGCCGACACGCCCTTGTACGGGACGTGGCGAAGATCGATCCCCGCGGCCGCCTTGAGGAGCTCCGCCGCGAGATGGGTGCCGCTGCCGGTGCCGCCGGATGCGAACGTGAGGGCCCCGGGATCGCGCTTCGCGAGCGCCACGAGCTCCGGGAGCGTCCGCGCGGGAAAGCCGGGCGGCACCACGAGCACGTTGGGCGACACGGTGAGCGCGGTGATCGGCGCGAAGTCCTTCAAGGCGTCGTAGGGAAGCGCGTAGAGGTTCGGGTTCACGACGACCTGCGTCTGGCTCAAGACGCCCAGCGTGTAGCCGTCCGCGCGCGCCTTGGCGACGCGGTCCGCCGCGATGTTCCCCGCGGCGCCCGTCACGTTCTCGACCACCACGGAGGTCCCCAGCGCGCCGGACATCCGCTCGCCCAGCACGCGCGCGATCGTGTCCGGCTGGCTGCCGGCCGGAAGTCCCACCACGATGCGGATGGGCTTCGCGGGGTACGGATCGGCGAGGGCGCCGGTCGCGGCGGCCGCGAGCGCCGCGGCGGCGATGGTTCGGGCGAGGCTGGTTCGCATTGCGGTCTCCCTCCGGGACTCTACGTGGTTGCCACCGTAGCCCCCCGCGGCTATAAAGGGAACCTTGAATAGCGCGATGTGCCTATAGGAAACGCCGATGCCCCTCGCCCGCCCTTCCTGGGAGTCCCGCCTCGGCCGGCGGCTGAAGCTCCGCGACCTGCACATCCTCGCCACGGTCGTGCGCTGGGGCAGCATGGCGAAGGCCGCCGCGCAGCTCTCGATGTCGCAGCCTGCGGTATCGGAATCGGTCGCGAACCTCGAGGCCGCGCTGCGCGTCCGGCTCCTCGACCGCGGGGCGCGCGGCGTGGCCCCCACGATCTACGCGCGCGCGCTCCTCGACCGCGTGGACGTGGTCTTCGACGAGCTGGGGCGCGCCGTGGAGGCGATCGAGTACCTCTCGGACCCGGACGCGGGCGAGGTGCGCGTCGCCGCGGGGGACACGTTCGCCTCGGGCCTCCTCCCCGCCGCGATCGACCGGCTCCACCGCGCGCATCCGCGGATCGCGGTGCGGGTGGTGCAGGCGAGCCTCGAGACCCTCGAGCTGCGCGAGCTTCGCGAGCGCCGCGTGGACTTGGCCCTCGCGCGCGTCCCGCGGGACTTCGCCCACGACGACCTGGACGTGGAGATCCTCTTCGAGGATCCGCACCGCGTGGTCGTGGGGGAAGGCAGCCCCTGGGCCCGGCGGCGGAAGGTGGCGCTCGGCGACCTCGCGGGCGAGCCGTGGCTCTTCGCCGCGAACCAGGTGATCCGCGACCTCATCGCGGAAGCGTTCCGCCTGCAGGGCCTCGAGGCGCCGCCGGAGAGCGTCACCGCGAGCTCGATCCTCCTGCGCAACCACCTGCTGGCGACCGGCCGGTTCGTGACGATCCTGCCGGACTCGGTGCTGCGCTACAACGGGGAGCGCTGGGGGATGAAGGCGCTGCCGATCGACCTCGGCGTGGCTCCGCGATGCGCGGCGGCGGTGACGCTCCGGAACCGGACGCTCGCGCCGGTGGGCGAGGTGTTCCTCGAGCACGTGCGCGCGGCCTCGCGCGGGATGCAGCGGCGCTGACGCCCACCCGCGCGAGAACCCCGGGGCGCTAGTCGCCCGCCTTGATCTTCCCCGCGCGCACGACCTGCGCCCAGCGCTCGATCTCCGCGTGGAGGAACTTGTCCAGCTCGGGCGGGCCTCCGCCCACGATGTCCATGCCCTGCTGCGTGAGCTTGTCCGCGACGGACGGCGTCTTCAGCGCCTTCGCGACCTCCTCGTGCATGCGCTGGACGATCGCGGGCGGCGTGCCGGCCGGGGCCACGATGCCCCACCACGAGAGCGCGGCGAATCCAGGGACGCCCTGGTCCGCCACGGGCGCCACGCCCGGCATCTGCGGAGAGGGCCTGGGCGAGGTCACCGCGAGGGCCTTGAGCTTCCCGGCGCGCACGTGCGGATTCACGAGGAAGACCGTGCCGATCGCGACCGGTACCTGGCCGCCGACGGCGTCCGTCATGAGCGGGCCGCCGCCGCGGTAGGGGACGTGCGTGAACGAGACGTGCTCGAGGTCGCCGATCTGCGCCATCGCGAGGTGCCCGAGGCTTCCCGTGCCGATGGAGCCGAAGGCCACCTCGCCGGGCTTCCTCTTCGCGGCGGCGAGCACGTCGCGGAAATCGCGGTAGGGCTGCGAGGGATGCGCCACGATCGCCATGGGCGAGGTGCCGATGAGCGTCACGGACGCGAGGTCCTTCACCGTGTCGAACGGGAGCTTCAGGAGCGACGGATTGACCGCGTGCGTGTCGAAGACGAGGCCGAACGTGTAGCCGTCCGGCGGCGCGGTCGCGACCACCTGCGTGCCGATGGAGCCGGAAGCGCCGCCGCGGTTGTCCACCACGAACGTCTGCCCCATCTGCTGCCCGAGCTGGGCGGCGAGGATCCGCGCGACCTGGTCGACGGATCCGCCGGGCGGGAATACCGCGATGATCTTCACCGGTTTCGAGGGCCAGGCCGGTTGCTGCGCGTGGGCCGCGAGCGCGGCGAGGGCGACGCAGGCCGAAACGAAAAGGGCGCGAACGCTGGTGGATCGGATCATGGGGGGCACCTCCGTGCCGCGGATGCTAGCACGGAGGAAAAAGGGGTCAGATACCTTTCCGCGACTGGAAAAGGTATCTGACCCCTTTTTCGGTTGAGCCTAGTCGCAGACCGCCGGAGTTTCCGTGAACGACTGCCCGCCGCCGTAGCTCGCGAGGGCCTCGAGCGTCCCGCCCTTGCGCACCTTCACCGCGCAGTACTTCAACTCCGCGATCTTGCCGAACGGGTCGAGCGCCGGGTTGGTGAGGAGGTTCGCCGCCGCCTCGTAGTAGGCAAACGGGATGAACACGGTGTTGCGCGGGGTGCCGTCGTCCGCGCGCGCGGTGAGCGAGATCTCCCCGCGGCGCGAGGCGACCGTGACGACGTCGCCAGCCTTGGCGCCGATCGCATCGAGGTCCAGCGGGTGGAGCGAGGCGACCGCCTGCGGCTCGATCGCGTCCAGCACCGAGGCGCGGCGGGTCATGGCGCCCGT
>Ga0105238_10004859_pt1 | contig 13300 bp, 8 predicted proteins | sample KBSC34metaG_FD_81526 | JGI IMG/M metagenome (GOLD analysis project Ga0105238, IMG submission 81526) | Corn rhizosphere microbial communities from Kellogg Biological Station, Michigan, USA - KBS C3-4 metaG | ecosystem: Host-associated > Plants > Roots > Rhizosphere > Soil | place: Michigan, USA... | reverse complement strand
TGTTTTCGCGCTTGAGCTGCACGTCGAGGATCGTTTCGTAGAACTTCTGCGCGCGATCGAGGCGGTTGACCGGAATTTCGAACCAGGCGGGAACATTCGGATTGAGCATGACGATCTCCTGAGAGTGGTTTGTTGCTGCGGGGAGAATCATGCTCGGGGGCTGCTGCCAACGTATTGTCAGCAGACTGGCGTCGCGCCGGCGCAGCCGCGAGAATAGGCTTTTCCGCCGCACGAACACGCCGATGGACCATCCCGACTTTATCGAGGTCTTCGATCACGCCCTCGCTGCCGAACAATGCCGCGCGCTGATCACGGCGTTCGAGACGAGCGACAATATCCATCGCGGCGCGATGGGTGGCGGCGTGGAAACGTCGATGAAAAACAGCTGGGATATCTGCATCTCCGACGACGCGCGTTGGAAACAGGCCGAAGGCGCGCTCAACAACGCCATGCTGCGCAGTCTGCTCGCTTATCTGCGCAAGTATCCGTACACAATCCTTGGCCCGGTCTGGCTGCGCATGAAAGACCCGCAGACCGGCGCCTCGACCTTGCTTTCGCCGGAAAACCTCATTGCGCTCGACGACATGCGCTTGACCGCGCTGGTGATGAAGGCGTTCCGCCCCGGCAAGATCAACGTGCAGAAGTACATCGCCGACGAAGGCGGCTATCCGCGCTGGCACTGCGAGGTCTACCCTGAGCCGCAGCCGGACACGCTGAGCCGCACGCTGCTGTGGACGATGTATCTCAACGACGATTTCAGCGAAGGCGAAACCGAGTTCTACCATCAGAAGCGCAAGATCACGCCGAAGACCGGCAGCCTGTTGATCGCGCCGGCGGGATTCACCCACACGCATCGCGGCAACCGGCCGAAGAGCGGGCACAAATACATTGCGACGTCGTGGGTGTTGTTCCAGAGTGCGGAGGTGCTGTACGGCACGCAGGCCGGCGTGACGGAGCCGCACATCGCGTAAATCTGCGCACGGCTTGCGCGCAGCGTCGCGCTCGGCGATTTCCACCACGGCGGTCAATACCCTGCCGTCGCCTGCCGGTAGCTTTCGCGAACGTGATCTTTCAACGCATCGAGCGCCGCGGCGTCGCGCCACTGCCCCGACGCCATAACGCCGAGCGGCTTGCGCAACGTCGCCAGCGAGTCGAGCGGATTCTGCGCGGAAAGAATCAGATCGGCGCGATACCCGGTCGCGACAAGGCCGAAGCGATCGCCATGCTTCGTGCGTTCGATGAAAGCGCCCGGGGCGCGCGTCGCGGTGGTCAGCGCCTGGTAGCGCGAGAGCCCCGACGCCTCGAGTTCGGCGAGATCGTCGTGCAGCGAAAACCCAGGAATCGCCCCCGGCACTGCCGGAGCGTCGGTGCCGGCCACCAGTTCGACACCCGCATCCGCCATCGCCTTCACGAACCGGCGCAGGAATTGGAGCTTGGCTTCGAGCTTCGCCGTCTTGCCAACGTAATCGCTCGTCTGCCAGTGGGCGCGATCGATCGGCGACAGGAAATACGATTCGGGCCGCGCGAGGAATTGGGCAACAACGTCGGCATGGCCGATCTGGTGTGCAATCGCGGCATAGGTGACGAGATCGGCCGTGACCGTGGTTCCATGCCGCTTCACCAACGCAATTGCCTCGGGGATGCGGCGGACATCGGGCGGCGTGTCGGATTCTTCGACGCCGGGCGGCGTGAAGAAGGTGTAGAAGAATTCCTCCGCGTGCGCGACCAATACTTGACCTTGCTCGATCTGATGCTCGAGCCGCACCGCGTAGACACCGTGACCGATCACCGGCAAGCCGAGCCGCGCGCCTTCTTCGGCGAAGGCCGAGAACACCTCCGGCGAGAGGTCGACGTAGACTTTGATGAAATCGTAGCCGTTCGTCTTCGCGAGTCGGACGAAAGCGCGCGCGTCATCCGGCGTACGCACGACGAAGCCGTTGTACTTGGGCGAACCGTCGACGAGGAAACTTGTATAGACATGCGGCCCGGGCAATTCGCCGCGGTTGACCGCAGGCACGATCTTGTCGACGAATCCCGCGCGCGCATCACCCATGTTAAGCACGCTGGTCACGCCGTTGACGAGATACACGGCGAGGTCGTTCTTCGTCTGCGAATGCGTGTGCATATCGGCGAGGCCGGGCGACAGCCAGGCGCCACGGCCGTCGATGCGCACCGCGTCGGCCGGCACATCGACATTGCGGCCAATCGCGACAATGCGCTCGCCGCGAACCAGAACGGTCTGGTCGCGCAGCACGTGCTCGCGATCCATCGGCACCACATTGACGTGGACGAACGCGGTCGTTTTCGCCGGCTCCGCGTCGGCATGGGCACTGGCCGATAAGAAGAACAAAGCGATCGACAGCGCGATAGTGAAACGGCGCATCCGGAATTCTCCCTTCTGAAGACGCATCATTCGATGCGCGCAGACAGTCCCGGGTTTAATCGCCGCGCAGCAGAAGCCGATACGCCGGATTCTCGCTTTCGTCGCGATACGCGTAGCCGAGCCGCGTGAGGAAATCGGCGAACGCGCCGCGGTCGCCCGGCGGCACCTGGATGCCGACGAGAATGCGGCCGTAGTCGGCACCGTGATTGCGGTAGTGGAACAGGCTGATGTTCCAGGCCGGATCGAGCGCGTCGAGAAAACGCGCGAGCGCGCCGGGGCGTTCCGGAAAATCGAAACGATAGAGCAGTTCATCGGTGGCGAGATCGCCGCGGCCGCCAATCATGTAGCGCAGATGCAGCTTGGCGAGTTCGTCGTGGGTCAGGTCGAGCACGTCGAAGCCGCCGTCGGTGAACGCGCGGGCGATGCGCGCGGGCTCGTCGCGGTCGCGAATCTGCACGCCGACGAACAGGCGTGCCTGCGTCGGATCGCCGATACGGTAATTGAACTCGGTGATGCTGCGCGCACCGAGCAGGGTGCAGAAGCGGCGGAAGCTGCCGCGTTCCTCAGGAATCGTGACCGCGAACAGGGCTTCGCGCGCTTCGCCGACTTCGGCGCGCTCGGCGACGAAGCGCAGACGGTCGAAATTCAGATTCGCGCCGCTCGCGATCGCGATCAGCGTCTGCTCGCGCAAGTTTTCGCGTTCGGCGTATTGCTTCGCGCCCGCGACGGCGAGCGCACCGGCGGGTTCGAGCATGCTGCGCGTGTCGGCGAACACGTCCTTGATCGCGGCGCAGAGCGCGTCGGTGTCGACGCGCAGCACTTCGTCGACGTGTTCGCGGCAAAGACGGAACGTTTCCTCGCCGACGAGCTTGACCGCGGTGCCGTCGGAGAACAGGCCGACTTCGCTCAGTTCAACGCGCTTGCCCGCCGCAAGCGAACGCGCCATCGCATCGGAGTCCTCGGTTTGCACGCCGATGATTTTCACCTCCGGGCGCACAGCTTTCACATACGCCGCCACGCCCGCGATCAATCCACCGCCGCCGATCGGCACGAAGATCGCGTGGATCGGCCCCTGATGCTGGCGCAGGATCTCCATCGCGACCGTGCCCTGACCCGCGATCACGTCGGCATCGTCGAACGGATGCACGAGGGTCAAGCCGCGCTCACTGCCAAGCTTGACCGCAGCGTTGAAGGCGTCGCTGTACGACTCGCCGACGAGCACGATCTCGACCGCATCGCCGCCGTGCGCGCGCACCGCGTCGATCTTCACCTGCGGCGTGGTCACCGGCATCACGATGACCGCACGCGTGCCAACCTTTTTTGCGGCGAGCGCGACGCCTTGCGCATGGTTGCCGGCCGAGGCGGCGAACACCCCGCGTGCGCGTTGTTCGGCAGACAACTGCGCCATCTTGTTGTAGGCGCCGCGCAGCTTGAACGAGAACACCGGCTGGTTGTCCTCGCGCTTGAGATACACGCGATTGTTCAGCCGCGCGGACAGGTTCGGCGCAAAATCAAGCTCGGACTCGCGCGCAACGTCGTAGACGCGGGCGGTGAGGATGCGGCGCAGGTAATCGTTCGTGGAGTTCATGTCGGCAAGCGCGCGGCTTGACGACGGTCGGATCGAGACTTGCGCGCGGGTGCCATTGGAACGCTCTTCGGAAAATGCATGCAGGACAAAATATAGCCATTGCCTGCCGTTCGGAAAAGCAATTCCGCAAAAGGGCCTCGCGAGCCCGACCGCTCGGGACGATCGGGCTCGCGAGGAAAAGCGCGATCAGCGCTTCGAACCAAGCATCCGGGCGTGCCGCAGGCCGACACAGGCCAGGCCGAGGCCGAGCAGCGTCAGCATCCACGTCGACGCCGACGGTGCGGGCACCGGCGGACTCGACGGATTCACCGTCACCGTCGCCGACGCCGTGGCCGGCGCGAAATTGCCGTCACCGGCGTAGTTCGCCGTCAGCGTGTGCGTACCGATCGACAGCGTCGACACATTTAGCGTCGCCGTGCCGGTGCCGCTGAGCGCGATGGCGCCCAACGTGGTGGCGCCGTCGAGGAAGGTCACCGTGCCGGTCGGCCCGACGGCGGCGATCACGCCTGCCGCCGTCCGCGGAGCGGATGCCGAGGCGGGCGCGCCGACGCTGCCGGGAACGAGTCCGTTCACGGTGGCGGTCAACGACACGGTTTGGCCGGACAAAATGACTGCCGGAGCGGCTGCCAGGCTCATGCTGGTCGACGCGGCATTTACGGTCTGGGTCAGAGTTGCGTTCGATGCGACCGTGTTGGTGTCGCCGCTGTAGCTCGCCTGGATCGTATGACTACCGGTGCTGAGCGCGGACGTGCTGCAAGCCGCCGAGGCGGCACTCAGGCTCACGTTGGCGCAGAGCACGGTGGCGCCGTCGGTGAAGTTCACCGTGCCGGTCGGCGTGGGACCGCCCGCCCCCGGCGTCACCGTCGCCGTGAAGGTGACGGCCTGACCGAAGTTCGACGGATTGATCGACGAGGCCAGTGCCGTTCCCGACGTTGCCTGACCGATCGTCAAAGCGCCAGCACCGCTGCTGGTGCTGAAGTTCGTGTCACCGGCATAACTCGCCGTGAGGCTCTTGGTGCCCGCTGAGGTCGGCGTGATCGTGCAGCCCGGGGTGACCGCGCCGAGCGAGTAGCTGCAGCTCAGGCCGTCCGTGGTGTCGGTGATCGTTACCGTGCCCGTCGGCGTGCCGGTGCCCGGAGCGACGACGGCGACATTCGCGCTCACGTTCACTGCGCTTCCCACACTCGCCGATCCGGGCGCGACTACCGCGGTCGTGGTCGAGGCCTGGGTGATGGTGAACGTGCCAGTGGCATACGTGATCGTGTAATCGCCGTCGACGGCGCCGCTCGCCGTGATCGCGTAGGAACCGACCGGGGAGAGGACGGTCGCGCCGGTCGAAAAAGTCGGCAACGCGGTCAGACTGGCCGACGTGTCGCCGTTAACGAAGGCGTTGTAGCTCGCGGTGAACGTCGGAGTGGGCGCACCGTACACACGGGTCGCGTCGTTGGCGGTGATCGTCAGCGGCGCCGGGTTGACCGTGAGGGTCGTGGTGACCGGGCTTGTCGGCGTCGCGTAGCTGGAAGTATCGGTCGGTACGAAGGTGGCCGACAAAGCTTGCCCCGCGCCCGCATGCAGCACGGTGCCCGCCGGTGGCGTGTAAGTGAACGTGCCGGCGACCGGCGAACTGTTGTAGGTCGCCGTGGCATCGAGCTGCGTGGCGCCAAGCGCGGTTCCGTAAGTGATCGCCGCCGGTGGATTCCAGGCGAGAGTCGGCATGGCGGTATTCCAATTGACGATCTGCGCGAGCTGCGTCTGGCTGAGTCCGGCCAGGTAGCCCCCGCTTTGCAGCGACGACAGCGAATTGAAAGCGCTGGCATCCGTCTCCGCACCGGCAACGGTGCCGGACATTTGCACGAAAATCATCACGCTCGCGGTGCCGTTGGCCGGGACCGTCACCGTATACGTTTCGTAGAACTTGTCGGTGCCCGTGCGGAAGTTGCTGATGTTCGTACCTCGGACAGCGCTGCTCTGGCCCTGGAACGCGTACGTCAGAATCGGATCGTCGGAGGTAGTCGGGGTAGCGCTCTGGCTGCTTACGAACCAGTTGTCTGCGGTATCAAACAGATTGTCGCCGCTGCTCGTGGTCTGGATATTCGTATTGGCATCCGAGCCGAGGTTGCTCGCGGACAGAACCGAGACCGTGATCGGCGCAGCGGTCGGGTTCTGCAGGTTCAGTATCGACCGAACCACCGCCTTGCTCGTCATGAAATACATTTGTCCGCTGACGTTCAGACCCTGAAGCGACTGCGATGTTCCAGTGACCGTCGTCGGGACGTTCGGATCGATCGGAGACGGCGAAATGTCGACTACGCCGCCCGGGCTTCTGTATTCGTTGGGGTACAGATTACCGGAGTAGACGTAGCTCGCCGGATTGACATGCCAGCTGAGTGCGCCGTCGACCGCATCATTCCGGGTTCCGGCGGCGGTTTGCAGGCTCGCCTCGGAAAAGCCCCAGGCGCTGCTCGTGGTCGAAAAAGTGATGTTGGTGTTGACGAACCACTTTGCCTTCCCGGCGGGGACCTGTACCGAACCGGTCGCCGCGCTCGCAGGGCCCGGATGTAGTGCCATCACACCGCTTACCGTTGCTGCGGCCGCGGCTTTGGCGAATTCATGAAATCTGAGCTTGGAAAACTTTTCCACGTAACCCCCTGTAGTCATCGTAGTTGAGAAAAAATCAGCAGCGAACGTCAGCTCCGGCCAGGCTGGCCAGCAACGGCTCTAGCATGGCCTCGTAATGCCGCCAGCGTTCGACGGACCGGCGATAGATCGGCTGGCGCACCTGGGTGACGCTGGCGGTGCGCACCAACCGTTCCGTTTCGAAGAAGGACAGGCAGCGATCGTCCCAATCGAGGCCCAGCCATTCGATCAATTTGCGGCTTTGTCCCTCTTGGTCGGCCACCATGTCCTCGTAGTCGACTTCCAGCATGGGCACGGGCAGCACCTGCCGCCAGTGCGCCATGAGCCGGCGGTGTTGCTCCATACGTCGGGCCAGGTGATCGAGATCGTTGGCCCAGCGAATGACGGAAAAATTGGTCACCCAGCACGACAATGCCACGTCGCGCGGATCGCGGCGGCAGTAGATGAAGCGCGCGCGCGGGAACAGCACGGCCAGCCAGCCGAGCAGGCTGTAGTTGTCGGGCATCTTGTCTACGATGCGCTGTGCGTCGCCGGTGCCGAGCGTGTCGAGTCTGCCCAGATGCCAGGCCGCGGCGGTCTGCAGCGTTGCATGATCGACATCGCGCACGCACTGCAGTGGATCATCCTTCTCGCGCTGCATGAGTTGTGGCAGCAACGCCAGGCTCTGGCGCGCGAACGAACGCTCGCCGGCGCCAAAGACGGCGGGATGGCTGGCGAGGATCTGTTCGGTCAGCGTCGTGCCGGAGCGCGGCATGCCGACGATGAAAACGGGTCGCTCGCTGTCCGAACCCAAGCCGCGCAATTTTTCGAACAAGGCCGGCGTGAAAGCGTCGATGATCCGGTCGACGAGCGCTTGGTAAAGATCGGGATCGTAGCTGCGATGGCGACGGGCGTCGGCGTCCTTCCTCAGCGCATTCGCCTGCATCATCTGTTTCGCCGCCGCGTCCCACTCGCCCTTGCCGTCGTAGTACGCGGCCAGGCCGAAGCGCACGGACGCGCGCTTCTCGTTGGTCATCCACGGCGCATCGAGCAGAGAGATCGCCGCGTCCCGCTCCTCGTCGCCGGCTTTGTGGCGCAGCGTCGTGAGCAAACCCGCATAGGCGGGAACGCATTGTTTGTTGAGGGCAATGGCCTCACGCTGGCACTCGACTGCGCCGGCGATGTCGCCGCCGCTCGACAGCGTCGCCCCGAGCGCGGCGCGCAGCGCGGCGGACTCCGGATAGCGCCGGATCGCTTCGCGATAGTCGGCGACGGAGCCGTCGACATCGCCAAGCGACAGGCGCGCGCGGGCTTTGCCCATGATTGCGTCGAGGCGCGTGGGATCGATCTGCAGCACGGACTCGAGAATGTCGAGCGCTTCCTGATGGTTCTCGACGTCGGCTTCGAGGCCGGCGAGACGCACGCGCGCTTCGAGCAGATCGCCGTCGAGGCGAAGCGCGCGGTCGAGCCAGTTCGCCGCCTCGGCGATTTCGCCGAGTTCGTCCCAAGCGATGCCGATCAGCAGGCTGATCTCGGCGGCGTTGGGCGAACGTTCCAGCGCCTGCTCAAGAATCTGCATGGCTTCATCGAGGCGGCCGTACTCGAGCAGCATGCGCGCGAGGTTTTGCAGCGGCAGAATTTCGCCGGACGTGCGGCTCGCCGCCCGGCGGCACAGCTCCAGCCCATCCTCCATCCTGCCGATATGCAGCAACATTAGGCCGAGGTTGGCCATGGCCGCGTCGTGCTCGGGCGCCAGTGTCAGCACGCGACGATACGACTCCTCGGCATCGCGCAACCGCCCTTGCTCGCGCAGCGCATCGGCCAGCGCGACATGCGCGCCGACGAAATCCGGGCGCAGACGCAGCGCCGAATGCGCCGCTTCTTCGGCATCGGCGAAACGCTTTTGCTGGAATAGCGCAACAGCGAGGTTGAGCACGGCTTCCGGATACTCGGGGCAAAGCTTGAGCGCACGGCGGCTCGACGCTTCGGCCTCTTGCGGCCGGCCCACCGCGCGCTGCACCTCGGCCAGATTGCATAGCATCTGCGGCGCATCCGGCCGCACATTCAGCGCACGCCCGATCAAGTCGAGCGCTTTTTCATGATCGCCGCGTTGATGGTTCAGAACGCCGAGATAGTGCAGCGCATCCGCGTTCGCCGGCCGCAGCGCCAACGCGGCACGGTACTTCTTTTCGGCTTCGTCGAGTTGGCCGGATCGATGATGCGCGAGCGCAGAGTTCAAACGTTCCTCGAAGCGTTTGTCGGGCGCATGGCGGCGAGAGGCGGTCACGTCGACGCACCAGCCCGCGATCGCAACGGGCGCAGCGCCCGATCCGCGGGTTGGACCCGCATATCGGCGCAGCAAGTGATGGTGGACGTCAGGCGGCTCACGATTTTCCGGTCTTGCGCGAAGATGGATTTCCACAACGCGCAGACACGGTGAACGCCGACGGCGGACCTGCTGAAGACGGTTGCAAAAATCTTTCTGTCGTCCGACAGACCGCTCGTCAGCGCGTCGCTTCGGAAATACGATCGAACGCGCCAGATACGGATGCAGGCAAGACCAGACACCGTGCCAAACTGCACAGCCCGCCGACGCAGCCGGCCGCTGTCAGTGCACAGTCCCCTGGAATCAACCCGCACGTTCCCCCAAGGGGGAAGAATACTCTTTGCGCACTGCGAAAAAGAGTACCCGCCAGTGTGCAAATAGGCGATTTCCCGCGTCGCAGTTCACACTTTTGAAAAAAAGTTCGCCGCGATGTCGCCGAGCCCGCCCGAAATTTTCCTCTAGCCGAACAATTCTCCTTGCGGCGATGTCGCGCGCGGCGCGATGAATTGCGTGGTGTCGAGCTGCACCGGACGGCCGCGATTGATGCCGTGCTTACGGCAGGCGAGCTGGAAGCGCTGGCGGATCAGTTCGGCGAATTCGCCTTCGCCGCGCATGCGCGAGCCGAAATTCGGATCATTGTCGCGACCGCCGCGCATCTGCTGGATCAGGCTCATCACGTGATCGGCGCGTTCCGGCACGTGCAGCGCCAGCCATTCGCGGAACAGGTGCTTGAGTTCGTAGGGCAGGCGCACGATCGTGTAGCCGGCGGCGGGCGCGCCGGCCTGCGCGGCGCCTTCGAGGATTTTTTCCAGATACTTGTCCGTCACCATCGGAATGATCGGCGCGACCATCACACCGCAGGGCACACCGGCCGCGTTCAAGGTTTCTACCACTTTCAAGCGCCTGTGCGGCGCGCTCGCGCGCGGTTCGAGCGTGGACGCGAGGCGATTGTCGAGCGAGGTGATCGAAACGAAGACGTGCACGAGATTCTGCTTACCGAGAGGCGCGAGCAAATCGATGTCGCGCTCGACCAGTGCGTTCTTCGTAATGATCGTGAACGGATGCTTGTGCTCCGCCAGCACCTCAATGATCGACCGCGTGATGCGATAGCGGCGTTCAATCGGCTGATACGGATCGGTGTTCGCGCCGAGATTGATCGGCGAGCAGACATAGCTCGGCTTCGCCAGTTCCTTGCGCAACTGCTCGGCGGCGTTGGTCTTCGCGAACAGCTTGGTTTCGAAATCGATGCCCGGCGAGAGATTGAGATAACTGTGCGACGGGCGCGCGTAGCAATAGATGCAGCCGTGCTCGCAGCCGCGATAGGCGTTGATCGACTGGGTGAAATGAATGTCCGGCGATTCGTTGTGACTGATGATCGTGCGTGCACGCTCTTCGGTCACCGTCGTTTCCGGGCGCGGCTCGGGTTCGCTGTCCGGTTCCCAGCCGTCGTCCTCACGCGTGGTCGTGCGCGATTCGAAGCGGCCTTCGGGATTCGACGGCGCGCCGCGGCCTTTGACGCGCGCGGGCACATCGAGGCGGTTCGTGTAGTCGGGCGTGCGTTCGCGGCGCATGGCAAAAGTATGCGCCGAGCGCGTCTCAGCGCCTGCGAAACATTTCCGCCACGCTCAGGATTCGACGCAGGCGCGGAAGGAATATCGCCGCGTCAGTGTTTCCCCCGGCGCGAGCACAGTCATCCCGTTCGCAGCCGCGCCGCCAGGCAGGTTTACCGCATTGACGGCGTGATCGACCGGCTCGAAGCAGAAGAAGTCGCGCCGTGCCGGCACGTAGACGATATAACGGTCGGCATCGGCGTCGATGTCCAGACGCAATCCGCGTTCTGGCCAGCGGATCGCCGCGCGGCCGTCCCAGCCGTCGAAAAAATTGTCGAGCCCGTCGGGCAGCGCCGCGTCGCCGCCGAAATCCCAGGCCGCGGGCACGGCGGTACGCTCGACCGGCATCGGCGTGCGCCCGTCATTACGCCAGACGCCCTGCGCCGGTGCGTGCAAACGCGCACCGGCGTGACGCGGAAAAAATGGATGCAGGCCGAGGCCGAACGGCATGGGGATGTCGCCGGTATTCGTCGCGCTCAAGGCTACAGCGAGCGTCTTGTCGTCGAGCACGTAGTGCAGCACGGCCCGGTAGCGGTAACCCGCAGCGACGGTTTCTTCGAGTGTCAACGTCGCCGCGCACACCGATGCATCCGCCACCTGCCATGCACGCTGCCAGCCGCTGCCATGGATCGGCCACGCTTCTTCCGGGCGATTGAGCGGCAGCTCGATGCGGCGCCCGTCGATGGAAAAGCCGCCGCCCGACACGCGGCCCGACCACGGAATCAGCGGATAGCAGGCAAGGCGATTCGGATCGGGTGGCTCCGACAGCGGCGTCGCCTCCGTGCGTTCGAACGCGCGCATCAGCGGCGCGGTCGCGCCGTTCGCGATCCAGTCGAAGCGAACGAGTCCTCCGCCCCACGCGGGTTCGATCTCGAGCAGCAGCGAGGGACTCGTCAAAATCATCGATATGTTCCGGTGCAGATCAGAGCGCGCTGATCCGATAAATCGCCGTCGCATGCGGCGCCAGTTTGACCTGAATCGCACCGTCGCCTTTCGCGTCCGCATGCTCCCACAGATCGCGAACAGTATACTTTTTCGTCTTGTCCAAGCGCAATTCGGCGGCAGTCACCGACGCATCCTTCGCGGCATCGGTCTCGTTGAACACGGCGACGGCGTGGCTGCCGTCCTTGAGCGGCTTGACGATGACGTGCACGCCATCGGCTTCGCGGATACGGTGGCCCTGCTCGCCGAGCGCATCCTGATCGATCGCGATCACTTCTTTATTGAGCAGGATCTTCAGCGCATCGGGTTTGATCTTGCGCAGGTCGGTGCCGATCATCAGCGGCGCGGCCATGATCGCCCACAGGCTGAAGTGGCTGCGATATTCGATGTCGCTCATGCCGCCGTTGCCGACCTCGAGCATGTCTGGATCGTTCCAGCGGCCCGGTTTGGCGTGAGAGTTGAGAACGACGTTCTCCTTGAATATCTTCAGCATCGAGGGGTACTTGTCCTCAATGTCGCCAGTCGTGCGCCACGAGTTGCCGCCAACCGGCTCGCCGGCCCACAGCCAAGCCTTGTTTTCGCCCCATTCGCAGAGGCTGTAGAAGATTGATTTGCCAGTGGCGCGCAGTGCCTCGCCCATCGCCTGATAGCGAATGCGTGCGTCAATGTTTTCGTTGTTGCAGTTGTCGTACTTGAGATAGTCGACGCCCCACGACGCGTAGGTCGCCGCATCCTGCTTCTCGTGCCCGAGGCCGCCGGGGAAGCCGCGGTTCTCCTCCCTCGGCTCGCACGTCCACGTGCCCGCGCTCGAGTACAGACCGAACTTCAGGCCTTTGCTGTGAATGTAATCCGCAAGCGCCTTGATCCCGCTCGGAAAGCGCACGGGATTGGCCAAGATGTTGCCGTTCGCGTCGCGCTTCCAGTTGGCCCAGCAGTCGTCGATGTTGACGTAGGTATAGCCGGCGTCCTTGAGGCCGAGTTCGATGAACTTGTCGGCGATGCCGCGGATCATCGCCTCGTTGAATTCGGCGCGGCAGTGCGTGGAGTTCCAGTTGTTGAAACCCATCTGCGGCGTTGGCGCGAGTTCGGCCGCGGTCTGCGCGGCGTGGGCTTGGAACGAGGTAGCGGCGACGCAAAATGCGAACGCCACCGACCGCAAGATTTTCAACGCGAGATTTTTCATCGAAGTTCTCCGCAGGAAACAAACATCACCAAAACACCGTGTAGAGCACAATCAAAATCGCGACGACGGCGACCGCGCCGAAATTGAATCCGTTCGAGGTACGGAAGCTGACGTCGTCAGTGCGAATACGGTTCTTCGCCGGAACGCTGGCGCTCAGCAGCGAGACGACGACGGCGAGCAGCAGCGACAGCACGAAGACCAGGCCGACGCGATTCATGAACGGCATCGACGGCAGGCCAAGCCGGATCGCGATCGACAGCACGACCGAACCGATCGCCGCGGCGAGCGCGCCGGCCTCGTTCGCGCGCGGCCAGAACAGGCCGAGCAGGAAGATCACCGTGATGCCCGGGGTGAAGTAGCCGGTGAAGTCCTGGATGTATTGAAAAGCCTGGTCGAAGCTACCGAGCAGCGGCTTTGCGCTGAGCACGCCGATGATGACGGCGACGACCGCGGCGACGCGGCCCACATTGACCAGATGCGTCTGCTCGCTGCGTCCGCTCAGGCGCGCGTAGAAATCGAGGGTGAAGATCGTCGCGATCGAATTGATCTTCGAGGCGAGCGAAGCCATGATCGCGGCGACCAGCGCGGCGAAGACCAGGCCGAGCACGCCAGTCGGCAGCAGTGCCATCATCGTCGGATAAGCTTGGTCGGG
>Ga0105238_10004858_pt1 | contig 13302 bp, 30 predicted proteins | sample KBSC34metaG_FD_81526 | JGI IMG/M metagenome (GOLD analysis project Ga0105238, IMG submission 81526) | Corn rhizosphere microbial communities from Kellogg Biological Station, Michigan, USA - KBS C3-4 metaG | ecosystem: Host-associated > Plants > Roots > Rhizosphere > Soil | place: Michigan, USA... | reverse complement strand
CCTATCTTATTGATATACTTTTTTTGAATGTAAAAACTTACCTGCATAACCTTTTCATTAGCCGGTATCTTTTTGCGCCCTGCGTTTGTTCTTTTGCCACCTTGTGCCATAAATTATTATTTATGGCAAATATAGTAATTACATTTGAATACACAAAATAATTTATCTACTACTAAATTAACAATTTTATCTACTTGATTTTCAATGCTATTACAACTAATTGAAAAGATAATAGATAAAATACTTTCACTAATCAAATTATTATCCGTATCATTGCATCATCATTCAATAACAATTAAAAACTTGCAACATGAAAACTACACAATTCACACCAGCGGCAGACTTCAAATTTTTAGATGCTCAAAACTGTTTTGATAAGGCTATCAATTCAGGCAGATTATCCACTGATATAAACGCAGCTAATTATGTTGGATACTTTATGTATATGGGAACTAAGGGAGATAAAGACCTTTTCAAGCATGTAAACACCCGAGAATATATCGCATAATCTTCTGCTTTTCCTGCAAGTTATGCAGCGTGAAGCGATAACACGAACAACACTAATTTTTAACCATTAAACGAGAAAAAATGAAAGTAGAGATTCAAAATATAGATAGTTCAAACTGCAAAGGCTATCATGTTTATGCTGACAGTAAAATGTTAAGCACACCAAAAGTATCTATGAACACAAGGGAGTGGGATGATAACGAAATTGAGCATTTAATAGGGCAAAATAACTACTTACAATTTGAGCAAGGTAAATACACATTTAATTTGCCTACGTGGAAAATACGCCTTATTGAAGGAAAGCAGACAGCCAAAACACGCGAACAACTATTATTTATATCTAAATTCTTTTAACCCCCGTTCGGCAAACGTTAAACAGCCTGTAAAATATTTAATCAATTTTTAAACATTATAACATGGAAACCATTATAAAATTCAGATTAGCATACAAAGGAACTGACTACTTTAACCGATTGGTATTTATAAGCGAATTAGGGCGCTATTACAAGCAATACGAAGGAGAAAGCGAAGTATATAGCGCATCGGGCTACGAAGGCGAACCGGATAGCCCTGTAATGCTAAAAGAAAACTACGAATTTGAATTTATTGGGTTACCTGTATTCCCTGCAAATGTTGAAATTGATACACCGGTAAAAGTATTAATCCACAATTCAGAACTTGGTAGAAGCGATTGGAAGCGTGGTATTTTTAAGGGCTACGAAACTGCAACAGATGATTTTGATTACAGGCTTTCAGTAGAAGTAAACGGAGTATTATATACAGGTAATGCTAATTGTTCGCCTGAATGCGTAAAATTAATTTCTTAAATCAATTATATAATCAAACAACAACTTACGCTAAGTTGTAAAACAGCGAAACAATGAGTACACGAGCAAACATTATCTTAAAAGAAGGTGAGGAGCAATTATGGTTTTACAGGCATTCAGACGGCTATCCTGATGGTACGCTGCCAACATTAAACATCTTCATGGATTGGCTTAAGACGGGCAAAATACGCAACAATTTAAGTCAGGGCGCGGGATGGTTAATAGCATTAGGTATAATGGAGTATAACACATTGCCTTTATTCAAAACTGAACCGGATATGGACTTCGGAAGCAGAAAAATAAAAGGTAGAACAAATTTAGAAAGCATTGAAAGCCCCTTGGACTGGAAAGTAGGCGCATACGAGCCAACAACGGGCGAACATGGTGACATTGAGTGGCTATATACTATTGACCTTGATAAAAAGGAACTAACGTATAGGGAAGTTTAATTTTTGTTTGATTACCGCAGCCGGATAAGCGGAAAACCGGCATTTTTTAAAAAACATAAATTATTATAAACCAACAAGTTTGTCAGCTTGTAAAATACCGGCAGAAATAAAATGAAAAAAACAAATTTTTTAAACAAGCATGTAATTGTAAGAAGCAACTTGGCGGGCGTATTCTTTGGAATCCTTACAAAAAAAGAGGGGGATGAAATTACCCTTAAAAACGCCCGAAAATTTTACTACTTCTCTGGGGCTAATACGGTAGAAGATTTGGCTACTCAAGGGGCACTAAATTCTTCAAACTGCAAATTTACCTGCGAAGTTTCCGAAATTGTAATTTCTAAATTTGAACAAATTTTGCCTTGCACACAGGCGGCTATTGACCAAAATAAATCTATACCGGTATGGAAATTCAACAAATAAAACACTTTTTGCGTCCATTAATTTATATTAACGGCTACGGCAACGGCTACGGCTACGGCTACGGCTACGGCGACGGCGACGGCTACGGCTACGGCTACGGCAACGGCAACGGCGACGGCGACGGCAACGGCAACGGCGACGGCTACGGCAACGGCTACGGCTACGGCAACGGCAACGGCGACGGCGACGGCAACGGCAACGGCGACGGCGACGGCTACGGGTTAAAGATGTTCAATAATGACAAAGTATATTCCATAGACAACATTCCCACTCTTTTAAAGTCAATTAAAGGGGACGTTGCAAAAGGGGGTATTGTCAATGCCGATTTAACTACTTCTGCTTGTTATGTTGTTAGAAACAACTATTTTTTTGCTCATGGGACTACTCTTAAAGAGGCTATAGCATCGCTTAAAGAAAAAACAGATTTAAGGTTACCGATTACCGAAAGAATCAAGAATTTCAAACAACAGTTTAAAGACTTTTCAAAAAAAGTGAAGGGTAATATTTTGTATGAGTGGCATTTTAAATTAACCGGAAGCTGTAAGATGGGCAGAGATAATTTCTGCAAATCTCACAACATTGACCTTTCAAAAGATAAGTTTTCGGTAAATGAATTTATTGAATTAACGAAAGGCTCTTATGGAGGAGATATTATTAAACAGCTATTACATAATAATTAACTGTTTGCCTGCAAGCGCACCGGTCAACGCTTACCGGCATTTCCCCCTCACAATTTAAAAGTAAAGCAATGAAAACAATTCAAAGAGTTATTGAAATTCCGCTTTCAGAACTGCAAAGTGAGGATGCAAAACAACACTGGAATGATTACAACGAGAATCAGTGTATTCTATGTGGTAAAAAGGTTGGCAAAAACCCAAAAATGATTCATTATTTAACTAATGGGAATATAGTTTCATGGGAGGGTGAAGATATTGAAAACTCACAAGGATTCTTTCCTGTTGGTAGTGAGTGTGCTAAAAAATTAATTATTCAATTTGCTTTTTAAAAACATACACATGGGAACACAGGAAGTTTTAGATAAATATTTTACAGATGGCAAAATGCTTTATTTCCAATCATCGGACGCGTTAAGTCAAATTGAAGGAGATGCATATTTGAGATATGAAAAAACGGGAAAAATAGAATTGTGGTTTGGAGGCAATAGCGGGGAAGTATGTATTCTATGCACTACTGATGGAAATAAATTAGAAACAGTAATAAAAGCACTAATATTTTAACCATGACCAAAACGATTCAAATAGGCTTCAACATAACCCACAGCCCAAACAAAGAGAGTATAGCCAAAACAGGAGACACAATAACCATTAAGGCGAAGGGGACCGGGTATTTGATAACCTCGTTAAACGGGAAGGAGCTAATCAATGCTAATATTTCCCGCCAGTGGATTGAAACAAGAACTAATTAATTAACCTTAAAATAAAAAACGATGACACGTCAAGAACATTTAAACTGGTGCAAAAAGAGAGCATTAGATATTTTAAAAACTGGAAACGTAGGCGAAGCAGGGGCTTCTTTTTTATCTGATATGGGCAAACATGAAGAAACAGCACGAGGGCATGAAATAACCGGCGCATTAATTATGCGAGAACTAATGCATGGAAATAAAGAGAGCATGAAAAAGTGCATTGAAGGATTTAATTAAAATAGCGACCACAGGTAAGGGGCAAGTCACTCACTGCCCTTTTTTAAAACTAAAATTGAATTATGAAACCAGAAACACACAACACAATCAAACTAATCACCGCAGGCATTACAATTGCCTTGATTAGCCTACTTATAGGCTCGTTTGTCGGCTATCAGCATGGAATATACCACAGCAACCACGAACCCGTCAAAAACAGCGTTAAAATTGATTCTGTAACTATAAAACATAAACTATGAAACCGTTAACCAAAAGAGAGATAGTATATAGACTTATAGGCAATATAAGTCCACAGGGCAATTCGGCTCTTGACGATTTTAGCTTTGAAAACCTAAAAGAATTGTGCGAATTAGTAGATAGTCTGGTTCGGGATATTGACGAAGTGCATTATCGCAATAAGGATGCACAAGAATATTCGGTAAAAAGAGCCGCCGATTATGCAAGAAATTTTATTGACAATACACTAAGTATAAAAGATTAACCATCCCCTGCGGATTATTTTAACAGGAAAAACTAATCTTTATGGCACATTACATGAAAGAACCTTGTCAACACTGCCCGTATAGACATGATGTAAAACCTTATCTGACATCTGAAAGAGGAATAGAATTAGCCTACCATGCACAGAACCCATATAATTCATTTAGTTGCCATAAAACAACCGTAAGCGATGAAGAATTTGGTGGAGATGGCTCGGAGATGGTTTGCACCGAAAAAAGTAAAGAGTGTGCCGGCTTTCTTTCGTTACAAATTAACGAAGGGGCGCATTGTCCTGATGGGTTTAAGGTTTCGGATAAGGCTTATGGCTGTGTAGATGATATGATTTACGCTTATGAAGAAGCCGAAGAATAACTTCCATTTCCATAACTTAAAAAAACAGTATGAGCAAGTATTTAGATTTAGCTAAAAAACTTAAAGCGTTAGCCGATAGGGGCGAAGGTGGCGAGAAAGACCAAGCGAAACGCGCCCTTGATAGGCTAATAAAAAAACACGGGCTAAGACCTGAAGATTTGGAAGAAGATAAGCAGTTTGATGTTAGATTTAAAGTTGAGCCACAGCATTTGAAAATATTTATTCAGATTGCGGCTATGGTTTGTGGAATCAAGAGGCAAATTTTTACACCTCGAAAGAAACGAAAGGCAGACGTTATTATGTCTGTCAGCATATCGGAGCAACTTGAAATTGAAAGCATGTTCCATTTTTATTCCAAAGAATACGATAAACAATTAGAAGTTTTCAATAGCGCCTTTATTCAAGCTAATAACCTATACCCTACTAATACCAGTGTTACCGCAAAAGAAATTAGCGCAGAGGAGTTAAGGAAAAGACAGTTAGCGAGCATAATGGCAGAAGGGATAGAATCGTCTGAATTTAGAAAACAATTAACATCTTAACACCCATCTTTCAACCAAAAATAACAGGGAAATGAATGATATAAAAATCAACAATAATCTTATCGCTCAGTTCATGGACTTTGAATCAGTAGAGGGCAAACCACATAAATTGAATGCCCCTAAAAATTATGAATACCTATGCGATTCTACCTATAAAGGAAAGTATATAGTAGATTTTGAGCATCTAAATTTTAATGCTTCTTGGGACTGGCTTATGCCGGTAGTGGAGAAAATTAAAGACTTCTTATCAAAAGCAGAACACGTATATAACATAGCGCCCGAAGAACAAACTTTTGACTTTCAGCTTTACAAAGAATCGGGACTACATATAAGCCATTTAACAATATTTGCAAGCAGGGGGACTGTTTATGATGCAGTAGTCGAATTTATTAAATGGTATAATAAACAATTACTTTGAAAATCGGAATAGATTAATTAATTTTGCCCCTACATATTAAACTCGTGAGTTTGTGGCTTCATCACTAAATCACGGGTTTTCCCTATAAGGTTTAAAACCCTTAAAAGGTAAGCCCAAACTTGATGAAGCCTTGTTTGGGTTTTACTTTTTTATAAACACGAGTGAGCATGGAAATATTTGAACTACGCCAACATACCATTATCTATTGTCCTTAAACCGGAGCTACACAAACACGTTTGTATTTGGATTCGCTTTCACCAAAAACGCAGACCTATATTTTACAATGTATATCGTAACGGGAAACTTAATTATAAGCTATTAAGCAACAAAACTGGTATTTCGGATACGTGCATAAGAAAACATATAAACGCTCTATTTATACTCGGCTGGTGCAAACGTAGCGGCAAGCATTTAGTGTTTAAAGGACTTTATAGATTTGATTCACCAATAATTACTATAAAAACATTCGCATTAAGAAAGCAACAACTTTTAGAGTTAAGATATTGTGTTATTAGGCATAATCTTGATTTACAAAATAGGCAGAGAAGCAATAAGGAGGCAATCGTAAAAAAGGCAGCTACTGAATTTGGTAAACTTACGACCAAAGAAATAAAGCAGTTAAGTAAGTTAAATGAAAATCCTGTGCAACCGCTTACTATTAGTAATAAAGGTTATGGCAAACTGATTAACCGTAGTATTCACACCGGTAAACTAATACAAAAGAAACTACGTACACATGCCTACATTAAAACAAAAAAAAGATTCAGAATTGTAAAAGATAACTGTACTTTATTAGAATATCAAAACGTATTCCTGATGGAAGGAAAGTATTCTTTAAAACAACACCGGTATTTTTATAAAGGGAATAAGGTTATTGAACAATGCAGTAATGAAGTGGTAAACTATAAAAAAGAACCTCCTGCAATAGTAGTATCTAATATCGCGAAAAACTGATTAGTAAATTAACAAGTATGAAGATAATTTTTCTTGACATTGACGGAGTGCTTAATTGTGAAAACGCTTATCATGAAGATGAGTGCAAATATGTTGGAGACTTAGTTAGCCACCAAGCGTTTTACTCTAAATCAAAGAAACTATTGAATGAATTAATCGCTAATACTCAAGCTAAAATAGTTATATCATCTACATGGAGATTTTCAGGCATTGAATGGATGAGAAAGGTATGGGAAGAAGAACAAATGAATGGGGAAATAATTGATATAACACCCCATTTAAGATACTTAGATAAATTTAAAGGTTCAGTTGAAAGAGGAAGCGAAATTAAATACTGGTTAGAAGATAAAGGGTTTTATAATATCAATTGGAGCGAAGAAGAACAACAAAAAGACATAGATAAATCAGGAATCGAAAACTATATAATAATAGACGACGATAGCGACATGCTATATAATCAAAGAAATCATTTTGTCCATGTATTACCAAGTCCAAGAAACAAAGAAGGGTTTAATCAAAAATACTACGAAGAAGCGTTGAGCAAACTTTCAAAATCGGTTATTGAGTTAAACTATTTAACCCCGTCAAACAAACAGAAATGTTAAATAATAAATTATTATGAAAATAGTTTTGGAAATAACAAAATTGTATTTAACTTTGTAACGAAATTGAAACGATATGGAAATGACAACTAAAACAAGAAAGACAAAAACATTTAATCGTAGGGAATTAAGAACACCAATAAAAGCCAAAGAGTTAATTCAATTAAAAAAGGCTTGGAAGCAAAAAAAATGCTATGGTAAGGGCAGAGAACTATTTGAGGAAACCGGCATTACATATCATCAAATGGGGGATGCAATAAAAAAAGGAATCGCCAAGCCATCAGTGCTTAAAAAGATTAAATCATTTTTTAATTTATAAATCGTAAACGTAACCTTTTAAATAAGTAAGGATGAAATTCCAAAAACTTGATAAGCGACTTCTTAAAAAGAAGATACAAGAGATTATTGATGATAACGACAATTATATTCATTCATACACAGGCACTCCAATGTTTATGGCAGATAAGGCAATTCCTAAGATAATGAAACTTTGTGACGCTTATAAGGAAGGAAAAATGATACGCATTAAATAGCCTCCATCAAGTGCCGCATCGTTGGTGAGGGGAGTTAAGCGTTCTTTAAATTATTGGCAATTGCAGGGCGAAAGCAAAAACACTTTAAATCGGCATAGAAGTCTTTAGTGTTACCGTTCAAATAGGCAACCGGAAGCGGCGTTAAGTTTAAAATATAGCCCGATATACGGTGGTTAGTTCGACTTAATAAACTACTGCAATTGTTTTTTATTGGTGGATGGGGCGTATTTATAAGGAATCTGCTCTCCGAATAGTTTACGCTTCACCACTTTTTTAACCATAAAAACTGAAAGAATGACTATAAAATACGAAGCATTTGAAAGTTACGATAGCTTTAGCATGATACCGGAAACACCATCGGAGGTTGCTGATATTTTACGATTAGCACAGAACGCTAAGAAATGCGATAACGAATACTTTTTATCGTTCTCAAATAACCCGTATTTAGAAATACGGATAGCAAAAGTTTCACAACAAATTACTTGTTTAACTGAATTGCAAAAGATAAAGAAATGACCCGAATCAACTCAATCTGGCAAGTAATATTACTGACAGTGTTGAGTATTGTAGTTACGGTTTTGATTTGTAAAATTATAATGTAATGGTATGACAATTTTAGAAGCACTGAAAAGGCAAGACGAAGACGTTAGAATTATATACTTAAATAAATGGATAATATTTTATGATAATGAATGGGTGGTGTATGAAAGAAGATATAACGCAAAAAAGTCTTTAATAATTTATAGTGGAGCAGACGAGAGCGAGGCAGTAAAATATTTATTTAAAGAGGACTGAAACATTCCCATTAACCGCGCGTAAACGAATTAAAAAGATTATGAAGACACAAGATATTAGACAATTCTCCTTGGACTTAGCTTACGAAATAGTCAATCATGGATATGAGGAGGTTTCTGAGCCTGAAACATTGGCTGAAATTATTGAAAAGTTTATTGAGAAATATGAAACAAAATAATTGCCCCACCGTATCGGTAAATAAAAATATTATGCAACCTAATAGACAAAAAGAAAAACATGAAAAACTTATTAAGATACTTATCTGTATTGAAGATGCGGGCGAAAGTATCTGTCGGTCTAATAAAATATTAAATTCTGATAATGAGCACCCTACGGATTTTATTGATTTTCACAACAACAATATAAATAACAAGCAGGCAGCAATCAATAAGTTACTGCGATATTATTCGATTCTCATATTTGAACTTGCAAGCGAAGTATACAATCAATCACAACTTAAAAGGGTGGCGTAAGCACTAATTTTAATTGTGAACTATATAACGATTAAACCCAAAAATAAAAATTATGGCATACAAGAAGAATGACCCCTGTTTAGAAAAAGCATTTGAAGATGAAATGTTATTTGTGCTTATGGCGCGAGATGAAACTGCGCCAGCAATGGTAATTGAGTGGATAAAGATAAATCTTAGGAAACAGCCAGAGGAAAAATTAAGAGAGGCCTTTGAATGTGCTATGAAAATGATTAAAACCCGTATTGTAAGAGAGCATCCATCCGGTAAAATAAAATCCATTCACAAGGGTTGAATAAATATATAGTTACCTTTTAATTAATAACTAAATAAATAAAAAATGTATAACAAAGTAATTCTAATAGGGCGTTTAGGTAAAGACCCTGTAGTCAAACACTTTTCTAATGACAATGCTATCGCTGAATTTACAATAGCTACCAACGACAACTACAAGAACAAAGAGGGGCAATGGGTAGATGTTACCGACTGGCACAACATTAAGCTGCCGTTTAAAAAACAAGCTGAATACGCTGAAAAGAACCTTAAAAAAGGTATGCAGGTATTTGTTGAAGGGAAAATTAAAACCCGTTCTTACGATGATAAAGATGGGAATAAAAAATACGTTACAGAGGTGGTGGCTGATGTTGTGAGGTCGTTGGAGAAAGCCGAACATGGTGACAAGTCTAAGGAGAAAGAACAGAAGCATGATATAGATAAAACAGCAACCGGTTTTGCCGAAGCAGAAAGTGATTTACCGTTCTGATAACTAACTGAATATAAATTATTTAACCATTTAAAATAAAAAACAATGAAACTACGTAAAGCCACACGACAACAGGCAAAAATCAGATTAGGATTATCCGCAGTAAGCGGAGGCGGTAAAACTTATTCAGCACTATTAATAGCTTACGGGCTGTGTGGTGATTGGAGTAAAATTGCAATGATTGATACAGAGAACGGTAGCGGTGATTTATATGCACACTTAGGGGCATACCAGGTTCTAACATTATCCTCGCCATACACGCCTGAGCGCTATATAGAGGCTATACGAGCTTGTGAAGAATCGGGTGCATCAGTTATTATTGTTGATAGCATTACGCACGAATGGGACGGAAAAGGGGGCTGCTTGGAGATAATGGATAAACTGGGCGGAAAATATCAGGATTGGGCTAAAGTAACACCACGACATCAAGCATTTATTGATGTGATACTTCAAAGCACTTGCCACGTAATTACGACTGTTCGCCGTAAACAGGATTATGAAATGACTAAGGCTGATGGTAAAATGAAAGTTGAGAAAGCGGGGCTTAAAGAAGTTACGCGTGAAGGTTTTGAATATGAACTCACAGCTAACCTTGAATTAGATGTAAGGCACAACGCAACAGCCTCTAAAGACCGCACAGGGCTATTTGCAGACAAACCAGCGTTTACGCCATCTATTGAAACCGGTAAACTGATATTGGAATGGTGTGAAAGTGGAGAGGATATTTCAGTGTCGGTTAAAGAAGCCATTGCACAGCTTGATAAATGCGATACACGAGAGGAATTAGTTGTGCTATGTGAAGGCTTGCCCGAATATGTTTTAAGGGATAAGGACTTCAAAGAAGCCGGAGCAAAAAGAAAATCTGAATTAGCTAACCCTCAAAAACAATCAGCATGAAAGACTTAGCGATTATAAACGTGGCAACACTTTTGCCAAGCAAACAAAACATAAAAGAAATTTCAGAGGCTATTATTGTTGACGTTCAGGATGGCAGCAGCAACCCGCTTGAAATAGTGGTTAAGCTGACGGCTATTGAAAAGATTTGCGAACAGGTGCGCGAGGGAATATCTGAAAATGTGCTTATTGAATTGGGCAAGCAAAAAGGCGAAACCATTGTATTTGATGCAAAGGTTCAACAACGTGAAGTTGGTGTTAAATACGATTATACCGGAACGCCTGAATGGGTAGGCTTGAATCAGCAATACGAGGCACTTGGTAAGAAGAAAAAAGAACTGGAAGCATACCTCCAAAAGTTGCCACGCGTAATTAACGAGGTAAATCAGGAAACCGGAGAGATGTTAGAAATGGTGCCAGCCGCAAGAACATCTAAAACTTCATTTGCAATAACCTTATCAAAATAAAAAAAACAAACCAATGGAAACTACAATTGAAACCACAGAATTAAAAAATACATTACCGGTAAAGGCAAAAGAGTATGAAGCGCAAATTGCATTGCTTAACAAGCAATATGGTAGCCTTGTATTAACGGATTTAACCGACAAAAATCAGTATGAAATTATTAAAGATGCACATATTGAAATTAAGCGGGTGCGCGGTGGAATCGAAAAATATTGTAAGGCTGAACGGGATTTGGCTAACAGTTACATAAAAGCAAACACAGCAAAAGAGCGCGAAATACTGGCAACGGTTACCCCTTTGGAAAATCATTTACTTGCCGAAAGAACCAAATTTGAAAATGAAGTGCAACGCCAAAAAGATGAATTTGAAAGGCTGCGTAAAGAAATAATTAAAGCCAGATTTATTCGCCTAAAAGACATTGGCTGCTCAAATGATGTGGACTTTAATTTCACTATTGGCGAAGTTGCAACCGGTGGCTATCATTTGCGCAGGGTAGAAATTGAGGGATATACTGATGATCAATTTGAATCAGCATTTGAAAAAATGAAAGGCGTTGCCGATAAAATTAAAGCAGACAAAGAGGCGGCTGAACTTAAACGGATAGAGGAAGAAGCCGAATATATTAAGCGCAGGGAAGCCCAAGAAGCAGAGGCAAAACGCTTAAAGGATATTCAGGATGCCCAAGATAAAAAAGAGGCTGAAATCAAAGCGCGTGAAGAAAAATTAAGATTAGAGCAAGAGGCCAAAGAGCGCAAGGAACGCGAAGAAGCGGAAGCGAAAGAAGCAGCAGCACGTAAGGTTGTTGAGGACGAAAAACGCAGAATAGAAATCGAGCAAGCAAAAAAGATAGCTGCGGAACAGGCATTAAAAGACGCAGAACAAAAAAGGCAAAAGGAAGAAGCCGCCCGTATTGAAGCTGAAAGAATAGCTGCGGAGAAAGAAGCTAAGAGAATTGCAAGGCAACCGGATAAAACCAAACTTGCATTAATGAGCCATGAATTAATGCTATTGAAAACTTCGTTTGGTGCAGTAGAAACAAAATCAGATGAAGGAAGTAAAATCAGGATGGCGGTAATGTCAAAGATTGAAGATATACAGGAATTTATTTTACAGGAAAGCAAAAAACTTTAAACACATGAAACCAAAAACATACCAATTAGTCGACCTTGACAGGGTTAGGATTGTGGATGCGAGCAGGAAACTGCAAGGAGAATCTGATGAACGTTTGTTTAGTGAGGAACCAGATATAGAGAGGTGCATTAAATGTGGAGAGGAATTAGAAGATTCCGAAGATGATATTTGTGCCGATTGTTTTTTTTATGATAGCTATTAACCATGAATTTCATTTACCAATACGGTCTTGTTTTCATCTGCGGCGTAGCCACCGGTGTAATATCGGTATTGCTAATGCAGATTTTGCCTGAACCGCGTGGGTTTGATAAACGAGTAATTACTAAGGAACACACAGGAATAAGTATTAATGAAGATTAAATAACACCCCTCCTTGTGGCGGGGAAAAGATGGAGGAAAAATGAAATCAATTAAATAAAAACTATATGAAAGAGAACGAAGTTTTACCCGAAAAGAAAGTTATATTTTTATGCGACTTCAATGGTGAGGATGTTAGACTTAGCAGTATTGAGGACATAAAAGATTGGCTTGAAACAGATTTAAGCGATAGGATGCGAGATGGCGTAAAGGATGACGATAAAGAATACATGCTTACTGTTGAAATAGAGTATATGACGCAAACTGAAATTGATGCACTGCCAGAATATTAACCCCCTCCCCTAAATAACCGTTGAAATTATGACACTCGAATCATTGAAATTAGATTTATGCCAAGAGCGAAAAAAGGTCAACCCATAAAGTATAAAAACCAACTAAAGGCGAATAAGATTATTCCTAATCGAATTTACGAGGGCGCACCAAGTAATTATGCAGATTGGTTTGTCCGAGAGAATGATATTAAACTTAGAAAAATGGAGGAAACTAAATACCCTCTACCTGTTCCAGTAAAATTGTTTAAACTGTGTTGATAAAATACATTTTTTGTATGTAATTGTTTTGTATATTTGTTGTCTTATTAATGCACCGACTATGCTAAAATTAAATTTTATTTTTCTTTAAAATAATGACCTGATAGGG
>Ga0105238_10004857_pt1 | contig 13302 bp, 11 predicted proteins | sample KBSC34metaG_FD_81526 | JGI IMG/M metagenome (GOLD analysis project Ga0105238, IMG submission 81526) | Corn rhizosphere microbial communities from Kellogg Biological Station, Michigan, USA - KBS C3-4 metaG | ecosystem: Host-associated > Plants > Roots > Rhizosphere > Soil | place: Michigan, USA... | reverse complement strand
GGCACGAATCCGGCGCGGCGTGCCAGTTCCGGAATGACTTTCCCCCACCCGCGCGGGAACACGATAGATCGGGGCGCTGCGGTACAATCCCGTCATGCGCATCCTCCTGCAAACCCAGCCGCAAGCTGCCGAAGCGCCACGCTACTATCAGATCCAGTTGCAACAGGATTTGCTCGGTGGCTGGACGCTGACGCGCGAGTGGGGCCAGCAGGGCGGACGCGCAAGCCTGAAGCGCGAGGTATTCCTCGAACGCGACGACGCGCTCGCCGCGTTCGAGCACGCGCGCGACACGCAGATAAAGCGTGGCTTTCGCCTGATGTTCAGTCAGGGAATCGATTCGCCGTACTCCTAGCCCTTCTTCTCCCGCCTGGAGAAGAGACCAAAAGAAACTTCCATGCAAAACGATCGTTTCCTGCGCGCGCTTGCGCGCCACCCCGTCGATGCCACACCAGTCTGGATCATGCGCCAGGCCGGACGCTACCTGCCCGAGTACCGCGCCACGCGCGCACGCGCCGGCAGCTTCGTCAATCTGTGCAAGACGCCCGAGCTGGCCTGCGAGGTCACGCTGCAACCGATCGCGCGCTATCCGCTCGACGCGGCGATCCTGTTCTCCGATATCCTGACGATTCCCGATGCAATGGGCCTGGGCCTGTCGGTCGACGAAGGCATTGGTCCGCGCTTCGCGAAGACCGTGCGCACGCTCGCCGAGATTGAAGCGCTCGGCGTGCCCGATGCGGAAACCGATCTGCGCTATGTCATGGACGCGGTTCGCCTGATCCGCCGTGAGCTCGACGGCAAGGTGCCGCTGATCGGCTTCGCCGGCAGCCCGTGGACGCTGGCCTGCTACATGGTCGAAGGCGCGGGCTCGGCGAGCTTCGCGCGACCGAAGGCGCTCGCACTCGAGGCGCCGGCGACGATGCACAAGCTGCTCGACGTGGTTGCGCGTTCGGTCGCCGCCTATCTTGCCGCACAAGCCGCGGCCGGCGCGCAAGCACTGATGGTGTTCGACACCTGGGGCGGCCTTTTGGCGCCGGCGATGTTCCGTGAATTCTCGCTGCGCTATCTCGCGCAGATCGCGCAGACCCTGAAGAACGATGCCGTCGCAAAAAACTTGCCGCTGATTCTTTTTTCCAAGGGCGCGAACGGCCATCTCGAAGCGCTCGCCGACACCGGCTGCGACGCACTCGGTCTCGACTGGACGATCGGCCTCGACGAGGCGCGCATGCGCGTCGGTAGCCGCGTCGCGCTGCAGGGCAATCTCGACCCGGCCGTGCTGCATGCGAGTCCCGAAGCGATCCGCGCCGAGGTCGGCCGCGCGCTCGCGGATTTCGGCACGCATCCGGGCCATGTGTTCAACCTCGGCCACGGCATCACGCCCGATGTCGATCCCGATCGCCTCGGCGTGCTGATCGACGCCGTGCACGAACTCAGCGCCGGCAAACTCGGCTAGGCCGGTGCGGCTGCCGGCATCGGAATAGGCTGCGGCGCTGCCGGTTGTGCGTACGGCGCGACATCACGCGCGATGTAGTTGCGATCGACGCCGCGCAGGATATTGCGCACGACAGCGATCGCCGGCGACGACTCAAACACGGCAGAATGCGCGCTGTCTTGCGTGTCGATGTAGTCGCTGACGTCGAACTCGAACACGTTGTCCCAGACATTGCCCGGATCGGCGAGACCGCTGCGCCCGAGCCGGCGCGTGCCGAAGTGCTTGAGCCCCGCCGACATGCCGAGCACCTGGTCGAGGCCGGTGTACAGCGCGGCGATGCGATAGCAGAGGTTGGCCATCAGGTTGCCATCGCTGCCGGATGGTTGGTCGCGCTCGAACAGGTCGTTGTCGACGTCGGCCGCGATCATGACGAACTGATTGATCAAGCTGACGAGCTGCGGGTCGTTGAGCTGCTTCGACGCCGCGACGAGCGCCTCCTGCATCACGTAGTTGCCCATGCTGTGCGCGAGCACCGATACCTTCATGCGGCAGAACTTGCCCGGATCGTCGGTACGCGCGGCAATGCGCTGGCGCACGGTCAGGTAATCGCTGAGTTCGACCAGCAGCGCGGAAAGATCGGGTGCACTGTCACGCGCACTCTCGCGATCGGGCAGGTAACCGGCGACGTTGCCTTTCGACGGCCAGGAGTACAGCACGAGCTGACCCATGTCGCCGCCGCCTTCCATGAGGCCGTTCTTGATCAACAGATAATCGTTGACGGTGTCTTCCCAGTCCGAATTGTAGCCATGCACGAACAGGCAGAGCAGCTTCTGATCTTCGTGTTCGGCCTCGGGCACGATCGGGCACTCGGTGCCGATCGCCTTCAACTGTGCGACGAAGGCCTGGCGGGTGACTTTGGTCCACGCCGCGAGCGTATGCAGTTTTCCGGGATCGGCATCGGCCGGCGCGGTGTAGAAGCCCATCGTCGCCAGGCGCGAACCGAGTCGGTCGTCCTCGCGATTGCGATTGCTGATCATCAGGTAGGGGCGCATGGCATTGCCTCCGGCCGCAGTGATACGAAGCCCGATTATGCCCTCATGCGAGCGCCGGTTTGATGACGTGGTTGACGCCTGACTGCAACGCAGCGCCGGTGATCGGTTTGCGCAAGAACGCATCCATGCCGGCCCCCAGGCACAGCGCCTCCTCGTTGCCGGCCGAGCGCGCGCTGATGCCGATCAGCGGCAGGCGCGACGAGCCCGTCTGCGCTTCGCGCGCGCGCAGCGCGCGTGCGAGGGCGAGGCCATCGAGGCCGGGCAGGTCGAGATCGAGCAGGGCCAGGTCGAACGGCGCCGAGTCGATCTCGGCAAGCGCGGCAAGGCCATGCTCGACACGGCGCACACGGTGATCCTGCGCATCGAGCAGGCCGGCGATCACGGCCGCAACGGTCGCATCGTCCTCGACCAGCAGGATGTTCAGGCTGCGTGCCGTGGCGGCTTGCGCCTGCGCGACGTCTGCCGATTTTATACTTTTATCTTTTTCCACATCTTCGTGCAGCGGCAGGACGACACGGAACGTGCTGCCGACGCCTTCCTCGCTGGCGAGTGCGATCTCGCCGCCCATGCGCGCGACGAGTTCCTGGCAGATCGCAAGTCCGAGGCCGCTGCCGCCATGACGCCGCTGCATACCCTGGACCTGCTCGAAGCGCTGGAACAAGCGCGTGCGCGTCGATTCGGCGATGCCAGGGCCGGTGTCGCGTACGCTGAACACGGCGGCGCCATTCGTGTCGCGTGCGAGGGCCAGCGCCACGCTGCCGCGGTCGGTGAACTTGATCGCATTGTTGGCGAGGTTGAGGAACACCTGCTTGATCCGTACCGCGTCGCCGCGTACGTACCGCGGCGCGTCGGATTCGATCTTGCAATCGAAGGCGAGATCCTTCCGCTCGGCGAGCGGGCGCACCAGATCGGCGACCTCGCCGACCAGCGCGTGCAGATCCAGTGGCGCATCCTCGAGTTCGAGATGACCGGCTTCAATGCGTGCCAGGTCGAGCGAATCGTTGACCATGCGCAGCATCATTTGCCCCGAGGACTGGATCGCCTCGGCGTAGCCACGCTGCTTTGCCTCGAGCGGCGTGCGCAGCAGCAGCTCGGTCATGCCGAGCACCCCGGTCATCGGCGTGCGAATCTCGTGACCCATCGTGGCGAGGAAGTCGCTCTTCGCTGCGCTCGCCGCTTCGGCGAAGCGGCGCTGCTGTTCGGCGAGCGCGAGCTCATGGCGACGCAGCAGGCGCGCGCGGTAGCTGCGGAAGATCGACCACCCAAGAAGCAGTGCGGCGAGCGCGTAGCCGGCATAGGCCCAACGCGTCGCCCACGGCGGCGCAGACTGGTCGAAATGCAGTGGCGCCAGCTCGCTCCACACGCCGCTCGCATTCGCCGCGCGCAAATGCAGCGTGTGCCGGCCGGTTGGTAGTTGCGAATATTCACGCTCGCCGCGATTGCCGGTGCCGACCCAATCGGCATCGACGCCGCTCATCTTCCATTGATAGCGGTTGGCCGCGGGATTGGCATAGGACAGGGCTGCCGCGCGCAAACGCAGGTCGCGGTCGTTCCAAGCCAGAGTTGTCGTTGTCGCACCCGCGTCGAGCGCAATGTCGTGCCCGTCTCGGCGCACCGTGAGGTTCTCCAGCACGAGCGGCGGCGGCGCCGGATTGCCGGTGACGCGTTCTGGCACGAAACCAACGATGCCGCCCAACGTGCTGCCGAACACGCTGCCGTCGCGGCGCTTGAGCAGCTGCATGCGCGAGAACTCTGCGTTGGCGAGGCCATCGTGCGCATCGAACTGGCGCACCACATGCGTACGCGGGTCGAAGCGCCACAGTCCACGCGCACTGCTGACCCAGACCACGCCCGCCGCATCGACCTGCATGCCGCCGACGGCGAGCGCCGGCCAGCCCGACTTCGTGTCGATGCGCTCGATCGCCTCGAGGCTGCCACCTTGTTCGCGATAATGTTCGAGTGCGCCGGGCCGATGCAGCCAGAGCGTGCCGTCAGCAGCCCAGACGAACTCCATCACGCGCGATGCCGGTGCGCCGGGCACCGGAGCGAAATGCTGCACAGTCGTGTCGAAACGGTCGAGGCCGGCGCCGCTGGCGATGATGACCGCGCCGTCGCGATCGAACCCGATCTGATCGACTTCGGCGTTGCGCAGCCCCGAATTCTGCTCGTCGAAACGTTCGACCGCATGCGTGACCGGATCGATGCGGTGCATCGCATTGCCGTTGCTGCTGACCCAGATCGCACCCGAATCGGATTCCGCCATCTGCTGCACCATGCCCGGAGCGAGCGCATCGCGGCGCTTGCGATCCACCGGCAGATCGCTGAACTTGCCGCTGTTTCGATCGTAGACACGCAGACCGCGTCCGTGGCCGATCCATATCTGGTCGTGGTGATCGGCAAGGATCGACCACAGCGCCTTGTCCGGAGCGGGCATGGAGTTGGTCATTCTCTCCACGCGGCCGCTGACCGGATCGAGGCGATCGATGCCGCCCCCCAGGTTCACCGCCCAGACCGCGCCCGCTGCGTCCTCGGCCAAGCCCTGCACGCGATTCGCCGACAGGCTGTCCGCATTGGTCGGATCATTTCGGTACAGACTGAAGTTGCGCCAGTTGGCCGGCAGTCGCGCGATGCCACCCTCAGTTGTGGTGAACCAGAGGCCGCCCTCGTGATCTTGCATTGCATCCAGCACCATGTTGCCGGGCAAGCTTCCGGGCACGGCGGAATTTTCCATGTAACCGTGTAGACGTCCATCTGCATCAATGCGACCGAGGCCGTTGCGCGTGCCGACCCACAGTTCACCGGCTGCGTCGCGTACCACGGAATAGGCGTAGGCGTCGTTGAGCCCGCGCCCGGCGACGACCGTTGCGTTGCCGTCTTTGCCGATGCGTAGCAAGCCGTGGCGCGTACCGGCGAGCAGGCTGCCGTCGCCGTCGTCGACCAGGCTGGTGACGTTGAAGCGCCCGTCACCTGCGACGCCGGAGAGATCGATGTGCTGGATCGCACCGTTCGCCTCGCGCACGTCGATGCCGACATCGGTGCCGATCCACAGGCGGCCGGTGCGGTCGAAATACAGCGCAAGCACATTGTCCGACGTCAGGCCAAGGGTGCTACCCGCCTCCTTGTGCAGATGCGCGATCTTGCCGCTCGCGGGATCGAGGCGGTCAACGCCGCCACCGTATCCGCCGATCCAGATGGTGCCGTCCGCATCGCTGGTGACCGCCCAGACATCGTTGGAGGATAAACTGGCTACGTCGTTCGCATCGTGGCGATAGTGGATGAAGCGGTCGCCCGCGGACGGATCGAGCATCGACAAACCATCGTCACCGCCGCACCAGATGCGCCCGTCACGATCGGCGTAGACGGTAGGCACGTCGTTGCTCGCAATCGACCCCGGATCACCTGCGTCATGCCGCCAGACGCGGAATGCCGCGCCGTCGTAACGCGCGAGGCCGTCACGCGTACCGATCCAGACGAAACCCCGACGATCCTCGATGATCTTGTAGACGTGGCTGGACGGCAGGCCGTCGGCCACGGTCAACACCTGGAAAAACGGCGTGGCGAGCAACGCCGGTGCCGGCATGTCCGGCTTCGCCGTCGCATTGGCTGCCACGACTGCGACCGGCGGCGCTGCGACAAGCAGCCCGGCGGCAAACATCAGATTGGCGAACATGCGTCCCTCCGCGCCGTTGCTGCCGCGATCATGCCAGAAACGCCATGCGCTCCAGTAGAATCGGACCACTCCCAAGCGGACCCCGCATGGCCAATTCCAGTCGTTCGCTGCGTCTGATCCTGATCGCCGTGCTTGCGCTCGTGCTCGCCGCCGCGCTATGGGCAACGATCGCCACACTGCGGAGCGGCATCGCGTTATGGCAGGAACTGCACGATCTGCCCGTGTGGCTGCAATACGCCACGAGCGGGCTGATCGCCGCGGTCGTGCTCGGCTTCGCCTGGCTCACCTGGCGCCTGCTGCGGCCGCGACCGCGCAAGCCCGTCGTCGCCAAGGCACCCGAGCGTGCCGAAGTACAGGCGCGTCTCGACGTACTCGCGCAGCAACGCGCCGACACCGAAGAACTGCAATCCGAACTTGCCGAACTCGACCGCCGGGCGCGCAGCGAGCAACTCTACGTGGCCGTGTTCGGCGAAATCAGCGCGGGCAAGTCGAGCCTGATCCGCGCGCTCGCCGCAGGTGCCACGCCGACATCGGACGTGCTCGGCGGCACGACGCGTGCGGTCGCGCACTATGCCGGGCATATCGGCGAAGTCGAGCTCATCTATGCCGACGTGCCGGGCACGCATGAAGTTTCCGGAAAGACGCGCGAGGCCATCGCGCGCGACGAAGCACTGCGCGCGCATGTCGTGCTCTACGTCTGCGCGGGCGACCTGACCCGCGACCAGGACGCGGAACTCCACTGGCTGCGCGGCTTCGGCAAGCCGCTCGCGCTCGTGCTCAACAAGGCGGATCAGTTGTTCGCAGCCGAACGGCTCGCGCTCACCGCCGCGTTGCGGCAGAAGTATCGCGACGTCACCGATGCGCAGGTCGTGGTCAGCGCCGGCGGCACGCAGACGATCGAACGCCATTTCGCCGACGGTCGCGTCGAGACGTTGACGCGCGAACGCACGGCTGATGTCGGCGCGCTGATAGAGGTGCTCGCGCGCCAGGCGCGCAGCGGCGCGGCGGCGTTCGAGCCCGCGCGCGAGGCCGCGGTGCTGAGCCGGGTCGACGCGCGCGCGGCGGAACTCGAAGCCTCGCTGCGCGAACACGAAGCCGAAGCGGTCGTGGCCAAGTACACAAAGCGCGCCGTAGTCGGCGCGCTCGCCGCGGTGATGCCGGGCAGCGATCTCGTCATCCAGGCGGTACTTGCGACCGGATTGGTGCGCGAGTTGTCCAAACTGTACGGCGTGCCGGTGCGCGACATCGACATCGACGCCTTCGTCGCCCAGGTCAAGCTGAGCGTGCGCACCAGTGCCTCGCTTGTGCTTGCGATCGCGGGCAACGCGGCCAAGGCGTTCCCCGGCCTCGGCACACTGGGCGGCGGCGTGCTGCACGCGATCGCCTACGGCCTGATTTTCGACAGCCTCGGGCGCGCGGTCGCGTTAACGTTGCGCGAACGCCACGCGCTCGATCGCGACGCGGCTGCGAACGCGCTGTCACGCTTGCTAGCCGACACGAGCGCGGAGCGGCTCAGGCGCATCGCACAATACGCACTGGGCAACGAGAACGAAAAATCGTAGCGCGCCGGTCTCGTATCGCATGAACAGCGAACACATCGTTCCACCGATGAGGCTTGTTCCGGTCACAACCCTATCGCATAGTTCTCTTATGTTCACCGCGCGTGTCATTGCCATCTTCGTACTCGCCGCACCGGCGGCGGCGTTGGCGACGCCGCATGATTACCGGCTCGACACGGTGCATACGCAGGTGACGGCCAGCGCCAGCCACCTCGGCTTCTCGCAACCGGGCGGCCGCCTGCGCGTGACGGGCGGCTGGTTCCGCTTCGATCCGGACGACTGGAGCACCGCGCAGCTCGACGTGACCGTCGACGCGGCATCGATCGACTTCGGCGATGCGGCGTGGAGCGACAAGCTACGCTCGCGCGAATTCCTCGACGTCGCGCATCATCCGACCGCGCGATTCGTCGCGGACAAGGTCGAAAAGACCGGCGAGAAAACCGGCGTCGCCCACGGCAAGCTGACCCTGCTCGGCGTAACCCGCCCGCTCGATCTCGCGATCACACTCAACCGCGTCGCCGTGCACGCATTCACGTTCAAATGGACCGCGGGATTCCACGCCAGCGCGCAATTCAAGCGTTCGGAATTCCGCATGACCAAGTATCTGCCCGACGTCGGCGACGAAGTCAGCATCCACATCGAGGCCGAGGGCATTCGCGACGCGGATGCGCAAAAAGCGGCGCCAGCCGCGAACGCCGCATCCCCCGACAGCACCAAGGAACCCTGACATGCCGTTGAAGAGCGATGCACATCAATGGGGCAGCCTGGCAAAAACCTTCCACTGGCTGGTCGTGCTGCTGATCATCGTGCAGGGCGTGCTCGGCCTGTACATGGTCGAGCTGCCGAAGCGGCCAAGCAGCTTTTGGTACTACAACTTGCACAAGTCGATCGGCATGACCGTGCTTACGCTCGCGGTGCTGCGCCTGGCCTGGCGCGCGTTCGATCGGCGCCCTGAGGAACCCGCCTCGACACCGCACTGGCAGACGCTCGGCGCACGCGCAGGACATGCCCTGCTTTACGCGCTGCTGTTCGCCGTGCCGCTGTCGGGTTGGTGGTTCGATTCGGTCACCGCGCTGCGGCCTCTGTACTTCTTCGGCCTGTTCGAGATTCCGCATATCACTGCGGCAAATCCGGACCTGAAGGATTTCGCGCGCGAAACGCATGAATGGCTGTTCTGGCTGCTCGTCGTCGTCGCCTGCGGCCATGCGGCGATGGCGCTCGTGCATCAGTTCGTCAACCGTGACGGCACGCTGTCGCGCATGCTGCCCGGACGTGCGCGCGCGCTTGCGTCCGCGCCGGCAGTCGCCACGTCAGTCGAACCCGCCCCCACTGCTTCGGAGAATGCTCATGTCGAAAACACGCCTGCTGCTTCCATCCCTGCTGCTGATCCTGCCGCTCGCGACCCAGGCGCGTGATTGGGCAACCGATCCCGCCCAGTCGACGCTGACCTTCAAAGGCACGTACCAGAACGAGGCCTTCGCCGGCAAGTTCAAGAAGTTCGACGCGACGATCAGCTACGACGAGGCCGATCTTTCCAAGGCCAAGTTCGATGTCAAAGTCGACGTGGCCAGCGTCGACACGGCGAGCAGCGAGCGCGACGACTCGCTCAAGGGCGACGAATTCTTCGACCCGAAGAAATTCCCACAAGCGCACTTCGTCACCGAGTCGTTCGCCAAAGCGGCCGACGGCAGCATCGAGGCCAAGGGCAAGCTGACGATCCGCGACAAGACCCAGCCGGTCACGCTCAAGGTGAAGTTCGCCGCGACGGGCGACAAGGCCACGCTCGACGTCGATACCGTGCTCAAGCGCGCCGACTTCGGCCTCGGCGCCAGCAAGGATTGGAACGACATCGGCGCCGACGTGCCGGTGCATGGGCATCTGCTGCTGAGCGGGAAATAGCGATTGTGTTGCTTCCGTCATTCCCGCCATGGCAGGAATGACGAACGCGAGCAGTCCGACGCAGTACCATATGTCTTCATTTTGCCTGAGACGACATCGCAATGGCTGCGAGCGACTGGTGGGTCCGTCTACGCGAAAAACTGGGCGGCATCCCGACCTTCGTCGCTCCGTCGAGAAATAGCGAAGCGCGCGTCGCGCAGACCAGCGAAGCGCTGCGTACGCTGCTCGAAGACCGGAGCGTGCCCGCGAACGTGCGCGACGAGCTGACCGAGGACTTCGCCCAGGTCCAGGCGTTGCTCGACAAGCTCGCAGCAGGCGAGTTGCACATCGCCGTGTTCGGTCGCGTCAGTGTCGGCAAGTCGGCGCTGGGCAACGCGCTGCTCGGGCGTGAAGCGTTCGCGACTGGAGTACTGCATGGCACGACCCGCGCGCGCTACGCCGAGCGCTGGCACGAGGTCGCAGGCCAGGGCCTACATCTGATCGATACGCCAGGCATCAACGAGTTGTCGGGCGAGGAGCGCGAACGCCTCGCCTTCGACGTTGCCGCGATCAGCGACCTCGTCATCTTCGTCGTCGACGGCGACATGACGCAGAGCGAACTCGACGCGCTGCGCACGCTCGGACGGACGCAGCGCCCACTGTTGCTCGCGCTGAACAAAGCCGACCGCTACACCGTCGACGAGCGCGCGCGTCTGCTCGCGCGCCTGCGCGAACACTGCGCCGGACTCGTGCGCGCCGAGGACGTGATCGCCTGCTCCGCGCTGCCGGCCGAGCGCGTCGTGGTCCAGGTCGCCGCCGACGGCAGCGAGAGCGAGACGCGTACGGCACAGGCAAGCGACGTCGCCGAACTCGATGCACGCGTGCGCGCGATTGCCGAGCGCGAAGGCAAGACACTGGCCGCACTCAATGCGGGCCTGTTCGCGGGCGACCTTTCCGATCGCGTCGCCCAGCGCGTGGCTTTAGCGCGAAAAGACCTCGCCCAGCACGTGATCCGCAACTATTGTCTCGCCAAGGGCATCGCCGTCGCGCTCAACCCGGTGCCGGTCGCCGACCTGCTCGCCGCGGCGTCGCTCGACATCGCTCTCGTGCTGCATTTGGGAAAAGTATACGGAATGCCATTGACGCGCAGCGAAGCCGGCACGCTGATCGCGACGATCTGCGCGCAGCTTGCCGCGCTGATGGGCGCGATCTGGGGCGTGCATCTGGTGTCGAGTGCGCTCAAGGGCGTGAGCGCCGGCCTGACTACCCTCGTCACCGCCGGCGCACAGGGCGCGCTGGCCTGGTACGCCACCGAGCTTGTCGGCCGTGCGGCAGAGAAGTATCTCGTGCAGGGCAAGTCCTGGGGCGAAGGCGGCGCCAAGCGCGCAGTGGCCGACATCGTGGCCAGCCTCGATCGCGATTCGATTTTGCGCGAGGCGCGCGCGGCCATCCTCGCGCGGCTGCGTGGCCGGCAGCCGAGCGGTTGATGGCATACTGCTTCCGCCAGATTCGAACCCAAGGGGAATCACGATGCGATTTGCCGGATTGATCGGCGCGGCTTCGGTTGCGTTGGCGGGTTGCGTCGGTCACACGGAAGCCCCGGCCTATGTCGAGTTGCCGGGCTCGATCGCGCTGCGCAATCCGGATTTCGAAGCCGGCCTCGGTGCCGACGGCGCCATCGAAGGCTGGACCCAGAGCCAGCACGCCGGCCCCCCGTCCTACAAGTTCGCGATCGACCACGACGTGAGCGCCACGGGTGCCGCCAGTTTCCGCATCGAGCGAACCCGCGAGCAGGTGTACGGACTGATAGCGCAGAACGTTCCGATCGCCGCCTACGCCGGCCACACGATCGAGCTGACCGCGCAGACGAAGACGGACAATGTCGGTCCACACGGCTGGCAATTGACGCTGACTTTCACTGGAGGCGTGCCGAATCCGCGCCGGTCGGCGCCGTCGGTGACGGGCACGCAGGATTTCCGCAAGATCACCTTGCGCACCCCGGTCCCCTCCGGCGCCCTCGAAGTCGAGATCGCCGCCGTCCTCAGCGACCGCGGCACGGCTTGGCTCGACGACGTGCATCTGCGCGTCGTCGATTGAGCATCGTACAAATCAACGCGCAAGGAAACGCGTGACCGCCGCCGCGTCGAACGGCCAGCCGATCTCCTCGCCCGAATCCTCATCGCGCAACACGGGCACGCGCTCGCCGTAGCGCGCTTCGAGTTGCGCATCGTCATCGACGAACACGCTTTCGAATGCCGGTAGCCGCGCCTGCGCCAGCACCGCGAGCGCGAGATCGCAGAGGTGGCAGTCGTCGCGTTGGAAAAGGATCAGGCGCATGGCATGGTGATCTTGGGCATTGAGCTAGAATAGCGCAGCGGGCAAATCCGCTTTCTGTCCAAGTTCAGCCGCGCCGCACAGCGGCGACGGCTGCAACGCGGACGTTGCCGCAACCTTCCGGAATAGCCATGGCCGTCAGCGTTTTCGACCTGTTCAAGATCGGCGTTGGTCCCTCGTCCTCGCACACGGTCGGGCCGATGCGTGCGGCTGCACGCTTCTGCACGCGCTGGCTCGAAGAAAAGGGTGATCTCGTGCGCGTCGCCCGCATCCGCGCCGAGGTATTCGGTTCGCTCGCGCTGACCGGGCGCGGCCACGGCACCGACAAGGCCGTGCTCTGCGGCATCGAGGGCGAATGGCCGGATAAGATCGATCCCGATTCGATTCCCGAGCGCTTGAAGCGCATCCGTGAGACGAAGAAGATCCGCGTGCTCGGCAAGCACGAAATCCCGTTCGACGAGAAAACCGATCTCGTCATGAACAAGCGCCAGAAGCTGCCGTTCCACACCAACGGCATGCGCTTCACAGCGTTCGACGCGCAGGGCGAAGTGATCGCGACGCGCGATTACTACTCGGTCGGCGGCGGCTTCGTCGTCAACCACGACGAGGCGGCCGACGACAAGATCGTATCCGATACGACGCCGTTGCCGTATGCGTTTTCCTCGGGCGATGAATTGCTCAAGCTCTGCGCGGAGTCGGGCAAGACGATCGCGCAGCTGATGCTCGAGAACGAGAAAGTCTGGCGCAGCGAAGCCGAGGTGCGTAGCGGCCTTCTGACGATCTGGAAGGCGATGGCCGATTGCGTCGCACGCGGCATGCGCGAGAAAGGCACGCTGCCCGGCGGTCTGAAAGTGCTGCGCCGCGCGCCGACGCTGTCCGAGGAATTGCGCAACCGGCCCGAAGCGGCACTGCGCGATCCGTTGACGATCCTCGACTGGGTCAATCTGTATGCGCTCGCGGTCAACGAGGAAAACGCCGCTGGCGGCCGCGTCGTCACCGCGCCGACCAACGGCGCGGCCGGCATCATTCCGTCCGTGCTGCACTATTACGAGCGCTTCGCTCCCGGCGCGAACGACGCCGGCATCGTCGATTTCCTGTTGACCGCCGGCGCGATCGGCATTCTCTACAAGGAGAACGCCTCGATCTCTGGCGCCGAAGTCGGCTGCCAGGGCGAAGTCGGCGTGGCCTGCTCAATGGCCGCGGGCGGCCTCACCGCCGTGCTCGGCGGCAATATTTATCAAGTCGAGAATGCCGCCGAGATCGGCATGGAACACAACCTCGGCCTCACCTGCGATCCGATCGGCGGCCTCGTGCAGATTCCGTGCATCGAACGCAACGCGATGGGTGCAGTCAAAGCGATCAATGCGCAACGCATGGCCT
>Ga0105238_10004854_pt1 | contig 13306 bp, 11 predicted proteins | sample KBSC34metaG_FD_81526 | JGI IMG/M metagenome (GOLD analysis project Ga0105238, IMG submission 81526) | Corn rhizosphere microbial communities from Kellogg Biological Station, Michigan, USA - KBS C3-4 metaG | ecosystem: Host-associated > Plants > Roots > Rhizosphere > Soil | place: Michigan, USA... | reverse complement strand
CTTGTTTCGTCCGAGGACTTGCCGTGCCGGTTCCAACAGATGAACCCGCCACCACGCGACTGCTCCGGGGCTCGAAGGATGCCCGCAGCGTCGCGAAGCAAGCACTTCGAATCCGTGTGATTCGAGCAATCTTCGTAAACCCGCCTGCGAAAACACCGAGATGTGGCCGCACCATCTCAGATACGACCACTGTGGACCAGCAATCCGCGCCGGATAAGCATTAGCGTCGCCAGTCAGGAGCAACACGACGCCGCCTTTTCGCAGGTGTCGCTTGAGCGACTTCACGAAGTTATTTGGATCAACCACGTGCTCGATCACGTCAAGCGCAGAGATCAGATCGACTTCGTAAGACTCGCTCGACGTATCAAGCGTGCCACACGACACATCAAGCCTCCGTTCTCGGGCCAACCGCGCCCCTGATGCGCTCGGCTCGACCCCGTGCTTGGACCATTCATCCGACAGTGTCGACAGAAACGTACCGTCACCACAGCCAACGTCGAGGATCGTTCTGCCGGCGACGTGCTGCTTCAGTAGCTGCTCGATCCAGCGATAGAACCTTTGGAACCTAGGATCATTTTCAGCCGGCTCGAAATAAGAATCGCTCACGCGCTCGTAAGCAGCGACTAACGTTGCCTCATCCTGCCGGGCGTCATCCGCCCACAAACAACCGCACTCACCACACCGTTGCAGCTTCAATTCCGGAAGTTGTTTGCGTAACACGTCGTCAAGAAACGGTTCGTTGAGACCGTCGCTAGAGACGCGCAGAAACGGATCTGTCTCGGCGTTACAAACCCGGCAGTTCATTTGAAGGCAGCCTGAAACCGTGCCGCGAGTCGATCGATATCAAACTCTTCTTGCAGCGCTCTCTTCGTTTTGTCGGTGCAATTGGCGCCGTTCCCGTTCGCCCACATTTCCACAAACGCATCGAGCGCGGCGGGCTCGATCGTCGCCAGTCTCGGCGTCAGGTCATATCGCTCCGCGACGCGAAACACAGCAGACTCCTGCGGCGCGTGAAAGAAAACGCTCTTACCTGTGGCCAAATACTCAGGAAGCTTTGTCGGTAATGAATAGCGCGAGATTCGCGAAGATTTCTTGCCAAACGCCAGCGGCAGATATAACAAGTCCGCAGCCTTCATGGCATCGAGGCACTCCGAATGCGACCGCCGGCTCAACATCTTCACCGCTCGCGAGGCTGACAGCGCTGACCGGTGTTGCTCAGCAACGTCACCCATCACGGTAAACTCGATCGATCCGCCGTTACGTCCATTGTGACGTTCGATCGCTTCAGCAAAAGCGATCACCGCGTCAAAGCGAAAGACATTAACATCACCCGCCAGCAGCACCTGTCGCGGCTTCGATGAACCATTCGTCTCGTGCACCGAATCGTTGCGCACACCGTTGTGTACAACGCTCCAACTCTTCCCAAAACTCTTCTCGTAATGCGCCGCCATCTCACGAGAAATCGCGTAACGCACATTCGCCCGCTGAACGATCTCGGCGAGCAAGCGCTGCCGGCGGCGCGTGTACGGTAGCTGGTGACATTCATGATGTCCCTGCCAGTCGTCCATCACATACAACACAAGATTCAATTGTGAGTATTGCTTGTGCAGAGCAAGTGCGGCGGACACGATCCACGGACTAACCGGAATCACGAGCAGGTTTCTGATCGAATACTTCTGAACCACACGCGCAAGCTGTCGCACTGCATCTCGCGACGCGCGGAACTGTTGCATCTTCAACAGCGGGTAATACGCAAGCGAGATCCGGCTCGGCAGCCAGCGCGGCCGCGACGGCGAAGGCAACTCAATCGACTGCGCCCTTCTCTTCCCTTCAGCCGGCGACACGTGTGCCGGATGCGCGCTCCAGAGTTTCTCACTCGGAAAACCACTGAACAGGTTATAGAGCGTCTCACCAAACCCGCTCGCGTACCCCACCGGATAATCAGCGATGACAAGAGTGTTAGATGACATCCGCGCAATTTATCCGCGAAGATCTGTGGCCGTCATACACGATAGAAACCCACGCAACCGCCCGGCCCACGCGCGTGGCAGATCTGGCCGCAACACACCATGCCGCAAACTCGCAAGCTCGCTTAAGGATTGGACCAACGCCCATAAACCAATGTGACCAAGCGCTGCATAGCGACTCTTTCCCATCGTGATCGTCAGGATTCCGAATCGCGATCGCATAGAAAGATATTGATGTCGATCCGTGGTTTCGCGGCCGGCGGGAGACTGATGATGTATGCATTTTGCGGACGGTATGAAGTACACCTTCCATTTTCGGCTGAGACGATAGCCGAGATCCAGATCTTCGCCTGGAGAACTCCCAGTGAAGAAAGAAGCAAACCCGCCGACAGACTCGAATGCTTCACGCCGCAACGCGCTCACGCCACCGCCGATCCACTCGCAGGGTATCGGCTCCACGGCGGTTGTTGGAAATCCATTGGGCAGAGCCGCCCCCGCTAGTTTGCCTGGTTTAAAGCCTTCGACGCGACCATGCAGAATCACGCGGTAGATTCGCCAAAATAGTGTGGGGGTAGCCAAGGGTTGGTTTATCGTGTTACCCATCGTTGCGCCCACCTTTGGATCACTCCAAATGGGTTTGAACAACTCCTCGACCCAACGAGGATCAACTTCCTCATCGTCGTCGACTAAGAGAAGGTTCTGGTAACTTGCACGACCCACCGCAAAATTGCGCTGGGCCGCACAATTTCTTTCTGGGTAATGGAAGTAGCGCACGTTCAATCCGGCATCAGCCCAGCAGGTTTCTTTTGCGAGCGCCTGTGTGGCTTCGTCATCTCCGCAATGGACCAGGATGACTTCCGAGATTGGAACAGTTTGTTTGGTGAGACTGTCGAGACAGAGCCTCAGCATTTCGGGTCTGCCGAGCGTAGGAATGATCGCGGTAATTCCTTCCTTCATGCGACTCGTTTCAGCCAAAGACTAGAGGCGCCGTAATTGGTCGAAAGGGTTTTGATCCAGAGGCGCCCGGCTTCATCCGGATAATCCAGACGGAGCCAGTAGTTTGCGAGTGCGACCTGAAATTTTTCGTTGAAGGACAAGAAAGCTTCGAGCAGGTATTGTTCATTAAACGCCATCCGCCGCTCGATCAACCACTCAGCCGGGTAATCGTGCGGGAAAAAGATGTCGTGTACGTGGATCCAGACGCCGGGCGCGAGCCGTGGCAGTAGTTGGAGAAACTCGTAACAAACGTCGCCGCCAAACTTCACTGCATGGCTGGAGTCGATAAACAGAATGTCGTTGGCTTCGAGACACGAGAAGAAATCAACGTCGATCTCTTCGACTCGTTTTTGAATCAGCTCGACACTCGGACCAACACCATTGAGTCGCTCGGGGTATGGCTCGATACAGATCAGCTTGCCGTTGCCTCTTAATGCTTTAGCCGCGAGCTGTGTTGAATAACCACCACCAATCTCGATCACTCGTTGCGGTTTGAGATGCCGAATCAGTGAATAGTAGACCGCTGCATCGAGCCCACTAAAGAAACCGTTGTCAAAATCAAACTCGAGCGCGCTCAGTTCGTCGTGATATGCAGTCAATTCATTGAGAAGCGCTAACTGGTCGTCCCACCTGAAATCTATCTCCGGAAACTCACGACGGCGCGTGATCTGTTCTAACGTGATCGCGCGGAAATCGGGGATGGGCTCGTAATAATGAATCGGGCGAATGTGATAGCCCCAGCGATCGGTGAGATGCGGACGGCTTTGTGCCCGGAACAAAAGATGGTGCGCTACGCGATCGAGAAAAGACTTAGCCACGGATCACACGGATAAAAACTGATGGAATCGTTGTTGCACGCGAGTGTGGGAGAAATATTCGCGACCTGTGCTGAGGGCGCGTTTGCCGAGGGCGATGCGGTGATCCGGATTGGTTACCAGGCGATTGATCGCAGCGCTGAGGTCGGGTTCCGACTCAACGACTTCAGCGACGCCCGGGTTTTCGCGAGCCCAGGTGAGGGCTGAGCAATAGCTCGGTCCGTAGATCAGGAGCGGGACGCCGGTCGCGGTGTAGTCTGCAAGCTTGCTCGGAAACGCCATTTCCATGTTGGCGCGATCGCGGGCATCGAACGACATCGGGACGAATAACGCGCTCGCCTCTTCGCGAAGGCGTTTGAGCAAGTCAATGGCGGAGAGTAAACCGCAGATTTCAGTTTGCGGATCGTTCAGGCCAATCCGCTGCGCCACGTCAGGCGTTAATGGTCCGAAGATCAGCAATCGTCCGTTAACGGGTTTGAGTGCGTTTTGCAGTGCGATGAGCGCCTTGATGTAGCCGTCAGAATTGATCGTGCCCGCAAATGCGATCGTGAATGGCTTGTCGTTGCGCGCGAGATGCTCGGGTGGCTCCTCGTAATCAGCACAAACCGCCGCGCGGCTCGGATACATCACCTCTGCGGGTGCTCCGTATCGCTGTTCGTAGAAGCGACTCATCGCAGGCGACACGCACAAACGCGACTGCGCCTGTCGGTAAACCCTCGCGAATCGCTCGTCGAGCCAGTTGCGAAACTGCGGCGCGACGTCAGCCACGCGCGGCCAGTCGTCATGCACGATGAGGTGCAAAGGCACTCGTCGGTCAATAGCAATCTGCGCGGCCGCGAGCCAGCCAAACCCGTGCGCCACCGTCAACACACCTTCACACTCAAAGCTGTTGAGTGATTGCGAGATTTGCTGCCCCACACGCTGAGCGGCATGCGTGAACCACGCGGTCGCATATGGATGAAAGCGCGTGTTGAGCCAGCGCTGTTTACCAATCGGACGAGAAATGTAGTTGATATTGGGCAGCCGCCGTTCCGTTTGCGACTCGGTCGCCGTCTCAATGATCGTCAAGCGGCCGGGCGGATAATCTGACAACAGTCGATGCAACAACGCCGATCCGTGATACGACGCCTCCACCGGCACATCGCCAACGTAGATCAATCCTGGACAGGATTGACAAGATTGTTCAGGATTTACATGTAAATCTTGTCTAATCTTGTACATCCTGTCTAAAGCTGTCGATCCACTGCGCAATCGCATCCGGTTCCAACAACTTCGCTTTTGATTTGATCACTCGATCGATACTGCGCCACTCGTTCATCTGATTCGTGACGACGCCCGTCTCAGGGTTGTAACCGCGGAAGCGATGCTGATGCTGAAACGCGGATGCGGCGCGACGATATTCTCCGAACTCGAAATCGTGGATCACGATCCAGGGACGTTTCGGTTCCTTCGCTGCGACCGCACGGATCGTTGCAGCACGCTGCTCGCTGATTTTTGAATCGTCGATCAGAATCAGATCGAAAGATTCGAGATCGAGATCCACGACAGACTCAGCGATTTCGCCGTTCACCAATTGCAATTGCCACCGACGATCATTCCTGGCAGCTTCATTAATCGTCTGCGCCCATGAGTCGTCGTTCTCGATTGAGTGCAATCGTTCGAGATGAGGGAACGCTGAATCGTTGAGAAACGTGAGTGTGCTGTAATGACCGCAGCCAAATTCGAGAACACTTCGCACTTCGCGCAGTCGAGCCAACCCGATCAGGATTGGGATGTGGGTGGCGTAATCCTTGACCGCGCGAGGCGCCGAGAAATATTTCAGGCAAAGACGTAAAGGTGCAAAGACTCTCCGATTACTTACAATCATCTTTCTGCTAACGGTCGCGCACGCAATCCCACATTCCCAAACCACCGATCAAGCTTGCGCCCGCCGTAAACCTCAGTCTCCGCCACCTCAAACTTGAACGTCCGCGGCACGAACTCAATCAACCCGCTCGCCATGTCTTTCAAATGAATCTCCAGTTGGTACGAACCGGGCATCAACGGTAACGATTCGATCTTGAAGCCGAGCTCGGCTACCTCACCCGCCGGCAGCGATGCGGTCGTAATGAAGTCTTTCAAATCCAGCCCTGTCAATCGCTGTGAGTCCATGGTCAGGATCGAAATGTAAAGTCCCGGATCTTTGATCTCAGTCTTCGGAACGAACCTGACTTTCACCTGCACCGGATCGAACGTCTTGATGATCGGACTGCTTTCGGAGCTGATCTCAACAGACGTCACGGTGAACGTAGGAGTCTCAATACTCTCGTCCTGAGAGTCATCACGTATTTGGGCCAGGTATTGATCGATGGTGTGATTGACTTCGCCCTGGGCCACCAGCTTTCCGTGGTCTATGACGAGAGCCTGTTTGCAGATGCTCCGCAGCGCCGACATGTTATGACTGACAAACAGGATCGTGCGGCCGTGTCTGCCAATCTCAGTCATCCGCTGAAAACACTTCTTTTGAAACTGCGCGTCGCCGACGGCCAGCACCTCGTCGACGATCAGGATTTCAGTCTCCATATGCGCGGCCACGCCAAACGCGAGCCGCATGTACATTCCGGTCGAGTAGCGCTTTACAGGGGTGTCAATGAACTTCTCAACTTCTGCGAAGGCCACGATCTCATCGAACTTGCGACTGATCTCCGACCGACGCATGCCGAGTATCGCGCCGTTGAGAAAGACGTTTTCGCGGCCTGTCAGCTCTGGATGAAAACCGGTGCCTACCTCCAGCAACGATCCGACACGGCCGTGAACTTCAGCTCGTCCACGCGTAGGTTTGGTTATGCGCGAGAGAATTCTGAGCAGCGTGCTCTTGCCGGCCCCGTTGCGACCAACTATGCCGACCAGGTCGCCGGTATTGATCTCGAAGGAAAGATCATCAAGCGCCCAGATGTAATGGCCGTTTGAGTTTTCACGACCGTTGCGAATGCGACGAAACGGCGCCGCGGCTGCATCGGCGAGTACATCACGCAGCGTTTTGTAGCCGTCCTGTGATGCTCCGATTCGATAGCTCTTACTGAGGCCTTCGCAACGTATCGACATCAGACAATATCTGCGAACTGCTGCTCGAGGCGACGGAAGTAGTAGAGGCCGCCGACGAGAAGCATCAAGACAACCACTATGGAAATTAAGAGGGGCAGTCCGAGCGAATCCGGTTTACCGAGCAAGGCCCAGCGAAATCCATCGACGACGCCGACCATCGGGTTGAGTCCGTACAGCAGTCTCCATTTTTCCGGAACGATCGAGCTCGGATACGCTACCGGCGTCGCAAACAACCAGAACTGGACCAGGAAGTTGATCGTGTAACGCACGTCTCTGTATTGCACGTTGAGTGCTGAGAGCCAGAGACCAACACCCAACGCAGCCATCACCGCCAGAAGGACCAGCGCCGGAACAAACACAATTTGCCAACCGGGAACGATGCCATAAATCAACATCAGCACCAGCAGCATCACAAAAGCAATGGCGAAGTCGACGAGGCCGCCAAGTACGGCTGAAATCGGCACCACGAGGCGAGGAAAATAGACTTTCGTAATCAGGTTCTGATTTCCGACCAGACTGTTACTCGACTCCGTCAGCGCGTGCGCGAAGAGTTGCCACGGCAGCAGCGCACAGAACGTGAATACAGGATAAGGCACGCCGTCAGAAGGCACGCGGGCCAGCCTGCCAAAGAACAGACTGAACACGAGCATCATGAACAAGGGTTGGATGATGACCCAGATGGCCCCAAGCACCGTCTGCTTGTAGCGCACCTTGATATCGCGCCAGGTCAGGAAATAGAGAAGCTCGCGATACTCCCACAACTCGCGCAAGCCGAGTGAAGGCCAGCGAGTTGACGGCTCGATTTGAAACGAAGGGACAGTGCGTAGGCTTTGCACGAAGTTACGGGTGATCTTCTCTGCGGTTCTCTGCGTATCTCTGCGATCTCTGCGTTAAAACAGGAATTCAAACGCAGAGAACGCAGAGATACGCAGAGAACCGCAGAGAAGATCGATCAGTTTTTAGTTGCTTCCTTCTGCTTTCTCGTAATACTTCTGCCCGTAATAACTCTGGTAGTAGTAGTAGTCGTGAGATTGGAGATTGACGTTGTTGAGCACCACGCCGAAGATCTTCGCGCCCACATCGCTCAACAGTTGTTTAGATCGCCGCACGATGTGCCTCGAGCTCTTGCCGCCATGGACCACGAGCAACACGCCGTCGACCATCGTCGAGATCAACACACCGTCTGTGAATGAGCTCACGGGCGGCGAATCAACGACAACGTGCGTGTAGTTTGCTTGCAGCGTTGTGATCAATCTGCGCATCTGGTCCGAGCCGAGTAGCTCAGCAGGGTTCGGCGGAATCGGACCTGACGTCAGAACGCTCAAACCGCTTTCCTGGTCCTCCGTGACCATCGACAGCATATCGTCTTCACTAGCATCACTCGAAAGGATCGAGCTGAGACCTAGCTGTCCTTGCATGTCGAAGATCGATTGCAGGCGCGGGCGACGCATGTCGGCATCGATGATCACGACACTCGCGCCTGTTTGAGCGAGACTGATCGCCGTGTTGACTGCGGTCGTGGTCTTTCCTTCACCCGGCAAACTCGACGTGACGAGCAGAGACTTCGGCGCGCGTCCGGCAGTCGAGAGCAACACTGACGTGCGCAGGTGTCGATAGGCTTCCGCGAGCGGCGAACGACCGTCGACATTCTTTAGCAGCTCCGAATTCCCGTTGCCGTTTCCATTGCTGTTGCCCCCCTTCTGCAAAGCCGTCGTCCTGGATTTTCCGGGAAGCACGCGGCGTCGCGCAGCGCTGCCAACCGACGGGATAACGGCGAGCGCCGGCAGATGCAACATGCGCTCAACTTCCTCGGTCGAATGCACAGTGTCGTCGAGATATTCGAAGAAGAGCGCGAGACCGAGACCGAGTCCGATTGATAAGAAGAACGCTGCGATGACGGTGCGCGTGCGGTTTGGACCGACAGGCGTGTCGGGCGTGAGCGCGTAGTCGACAATCGAAATGTTGTTTGGCTTCCCGGCGAGTACGACGTCGTTCTCTTTCGCGCCTTGCAGCAGTCCGTTCAGTAGAGACTTGTTTGTCTCGATCTCCTGTTGAATGATCCGATAATTGATGGCGGCTTCATTCTGCGAGAGCGTTTGCGCGCGTTGTTGCTCGAACGCTTTGCGCAGCGATTGTTCGCGCTCGAGCGCCTGTTGATAACGAGTGTTCAGGTTTGTCAGGAGGGTTGCCGACTTGCGACTACGCAGATCCTTGAGCTGTTTATCGAGCTCGGTGATCTGCTGATCGACTTCCTTTACTTCGGGCGCTTCTTCAGTCGCATCGACGAGCAGTAGCGCACGCTTTTGCCGCAGCTCGATCAGCTTAGCTTCGACGTCGTTATTCTGTTTTGCGGCCTCATCGACAAGCGCATTTGCTGCATCGGGCGTCTTGGCGGCGTTGTAAGCCGCTTCCGCGGTCTTTCGCTCGTTTTCTGCCTGCAATAGTTGCTGGTTCAGACCAGCGAGACGCTCGACAACCGTGTTCTGGTTGGGATCGAGCGAGATGATCTGATTGTTTTTGGCGTAGTTGACGAGTCGTTCTTCAGACGTGCGAATCTGTTGCTGCAGCTCGGCGATGCGCTTCTGGAGAAAGTCGCCGGTCGTGCTGTTCGCTTCCGTTCGCTTCTCGAGATTCGAGAAGACATAAACCTCGGCAATCGCGTTCACGACTTTCTCCGCGACACTCGGATCCGTGTGCGTAAACTTGATATCGATCAGACGTGTCTCTTTGTAATAACCACGCGTCTCTTTCACCGGATCGACTTTCAATCCACCAAGGATCGTATTGACGTACGGCGCGAGTCGCTTCGCTTCGTTTAGATCTTCGCGTGCAGTCGCCTGTGCGACGCTCGTCGTGAGCGGTAGCTGATCCGGTTGCTTCGGAGCTTCCTGCGGTTTGCTTCCGAACCCGACCATTCGCAAGAACGTCTGCCACGTTGACTGACGTTGCGCGCCTTTGAAGAAATCCGGGTTGTGTTCGAGATCGAGCGTGCGGACGACGCGTCGCATCAATCCGGGACTGACGAGGATCTGGAGCTGCGTGTTGAAGTAGATCGGATCGTCGGTTGGGCCATAAAGCGGGCGCGTGTTGTTGACGAGATTGCCGGTCTCTTCGAGATCGACCTGCACCCGCGACTGCGCTTCGTACAAGTCCGGCTTGCGCGCGACGTACACAACCGCAAGCATCGTGACGAGCGCGACGATGCCGATCACGAGCCAGAGACGTTTGCGAATCGCTCGCCAGTAATCGAGCAGATGAACTTCATGCTCGGCGTTCGGATCGACGCCGTAATTGTAAGACTGCGGCGGCTCGATAGGCCGATCGAGAGCCTCGACTCTGGGCTCAGGCTTTGCGAGCTGTTTGTCTGGGTTCATTCTGTTTTATAGGTCCAATAAGTCCTATAGGTCCTATTAGGGAACAACTCTTACCGGCAGTTGCCCCACGCTGGGCACGACGCCCTGGACCAGGCTGCGCAGGAAGCTCTTCCCTGCTGACGTTGGAACGTCGATGATGTCGTTTGGCGCGAGTGCAAGATCTTCAGAGCTTTTCTTCTCGATCGCGGAGAGATCGACTGTGATCTCTTTCCTGATCGTCGTGCCGGGTTCCTGACGCAGGATGCGAATCTTGTCTTTTTTCGTGTCCTGCTTGAGACCGCCGGCCATCGCGATCGCGCGCGTCAACGTGATCGGCTCTTTCAAAGCGATCGTGAGCGGCATGAAGACGTTCCCGACGACGTAGACTTGATCAGCTTCGGGCAGCGTCACGATGTCGCCGGCTTCGAGGTATGGGTTTGATTTTGCATCGCCCTGAAGCACGTCGCTGAGTTTGTAACTGCTGAATGCCGTCGCATCGTCAGTCTGCTGCTTGCAAGGTGACACAGCGCTCGAGTGGACGATGTTGATCGTTTGACCGGCTTTCGTGGATGGGCCTTTGGCGTAGGTCAGTAATTCTAATAGACGCACGCGTCGCTGTAGCTCGAAGCGGCTTTGCTCGTTTACCGCGCCGATGATCGCGACTTGTTTTGAGTGGTATTCCTTGATGAAGACGTCGACCTGAAGGTTCTTGTAATACCTGGCGTAACGAGTTGAGATCTCTTTCGCTAACTCGCCTTCGGTGAGACAGGCTGCTTGTATGTCGTTTTCTACTAACGGCATCCGGATCATGCCGTTGCCTTCGACCCGAACCGCTTCACGCGAGAGCTGCGGTCGATTGTAGACGCGGATGTCGAGAACGTCGCCCGGGCCGATGCGATAACGATCGTCGGTTGATTGACTTGATGGGAATAGAATTAAGAGTGCGATAAATAGAGGGAACATCGTTAATTCGTAAGATAGTCGTTGAACAAGATTTCAAGATTACTTGCCCGACATCCCAAGACGTCGCGATAAAAGGGCTTCGCGCATGTGATTCGGATGCGCCAGGTTCAAAACTGTGTTACTCAACAACACCAACAACTCCTCGTGCTCGCGCCTGAAGAGTCCGGTGAGCGGCTGCTCGCCCGTCTTCACGACGATGCCTTCCCTCACCCACTGCCAGAACTGCGTCTGCGTCGTCCAAAACTGTTTCCGGTCGCGGCAGATCACGAGCGCTGTTTTCTTCTTCCGCTTTTTCTTCATTCAGACACACCTCGACCCTTGCGTGTTGTTCTCACACAGAAACCCGTTGGGGAAGCCTCTCTCGCGAGGCAGCATCCAGTTGTCAACTTGTCGGGCGCAAAACAGAATTCATCACGCCCGTATAACTGTCAAGTTAGTAAATGACAAAACCAGTTGTTCACGAAATCTGATCGACCATTTCGCACCAGAGGTGTCCGATGGTGATGTGAGCTTCCTGTACGCGTGAGGTGCGGCTTGACGGGACAGCCACAGCGATGTCGCACAGATCCCCGAGCGGCTCGGCCCTCGCGCCGGTCAGTGCGATCGTTTTACATCCCAACTCGCGCGCCTTCTCAGCCGCACGCAGAACGTTTGTCGACTTACCACTCGTACTGATCGCGATCAGCACGTCGCCTGTTTGCGCGAGTCCGGCGACTTGCCGCGCAAACACCTGATCGTAGCCAAGGTCGTTGCTGACAGCCGTCAGCGCTGAAGTGTCTGTCGTGAGCGCGATGGCCGGCCACGAGCGTCTCTGTTTTTCGTAACAACCAACCAGCTCAGCGGCGATGTGTTGCGCATCAGCAGCGCTGCCGCCGTTTCCACACAGCAAAACCTTTCGACCACCCGATAACGCATCACAGATCATCTGACCGGATTGTTCGATTTTAGGGAGTGCTGCGTCGAGTAAGTTTTGAATTGTGGCCAGGTGCTCTTGTAGAGAGTTGGTCAAAAATTGCACGTGAGGAAATTAACACAGTTTTCCGCCGTTGCCCACGGATATCCGTGTATTTTGTGTTACCCTTGGCCGCCACTCACAACATATGAGCAATTCAAATCCAACGCCGATGCTGCGTCAGTACCAGGAACTGAAGCAGCAACATCCCGGGACGCTGCTGTTTTTTCGTCTCGGCGACTTTTATGAACTGTTTTTTGACGACGCGCTGACCGGCTCGCGCGAGTTGCAAATCACGCTTACCGCGCGACAAAAAGAGAGCAACAATCCGATTCCGATGTGTGGCGTGCCGCATCACTCCGCGGCGAATTACATCGCGCGCCTCGTGCGCAAGGGATATCGCGTCGCGATCTGCGAACAGACTGAAGAAGCCGGCAAAACGAAAAAACTCGTGCGGCGCGAGGTTGTGCGCATTGTTACGCCAGGGACGCCGATCGATCCACAGTTGCTGGAGGCGCGCGAGCCTGTGTTTCTGGCGGCAGTCTGTAGCGCTGGTGAGTCGATTGGCGCGGCGTTTCTGGATATTTCGACAGGTGAGTTTCGTGTGACGCAGGAGGCTGGGCATGATTCGTGGGTGCGCATTCGTGCGGCGCTAGAATCGTATGCGCCGCGTGAGCTTTTGTTTCCCGCATCGCTTGGCGCGCTGATCAAGGCCAGTCTGAGCGGGAAAGTTCAAACCGCGCCGCTGCCGTTGGAAGGTTCCAATGGAGCTTCGTCTGGACGGGAAGATTTTGGTTTTGATGTGGCGCTAACGCCGCTCGACGACTGGCAGTGGACAAAAGACGATTGCTTCACCCTCCTGCTCGAACACTTCAAAGTCAAAACACTCGACGGCTATGGTCTCTCACGCAAAGATGAAGCGATCCGCGCTGCCGGAGCGTGTTTGCGTTATGCGCGCGAGACTCAACGGGCAGCCGCTGAGCACGTCACGGATCTTGTTTACTTCGAGCCGCAGGACCATCTTGTACTCGACAGCGTCACGGTTCGGAATCTCGAGCTCGTGGAGTCGCTCGCGGGTGGCGGTGGTCGCTCGTTGTTGCAAGTGATTGACGAAACCGTGACCGGCATGGGCGCGCGACTACTGCGCGCGTGGTTGCTCCGGCCGTGTGTGAAGCG
>Ga0105238_10004853_pt1 | contig 13306 bp, 12 predicted proteins | sample KBSC34metaG_FD_81526 | JGI IMG/M metagenome (GOLD analysis project Ga0105238, IMG submission 81526) | Corn rhizosphere microbial communities from Kellogg Biological Station, Michigan, USA - KBS C3-4 metaG | ecosystem: Host-associated > Plants > Roots > Rhizosphere > Soil | place: Michigan, USA... | reverse complement strand
CGCTCGGCCTCAAGTTCCACTGGGCGGTCGCCGACTACCTGCAGCGCTCCGCCCGCCACATCGCGAGCGCGACCGACGTCCGCCAGGCGTACGAGCTCGGCCAGCGCGCGGTGGAGCTCGCGCTCGAAGGCAGGAACGCGGTGATGCCGACGATCGAACGCATCTCCGACGAGCCGTACGCGTACCGCATCGGCGTCGCCGACCTCGCCGACGTCGCCAACGTCGAGAAGTTCATGCCGCGCGACTTCATCAGCGACGACGGCTTCTCGATCACCGACAAGTGCCGGCGCTACCTGCGGCCGTTGATCGTCGGCGAGGACTACCCCGAATACCGGGGCGGATTGCCGGTGTACGCGACGCTGAAGAACGCCGTCGTGCCTGCGCTGCTGCCCGCGTTCGAGCTGCACTGAGGTCGCTCGGCTAGAATGCGCGGCTCGCAAGCCGGCCCTCGGGCCGGCGACACGCGACGCCGGCGTAGCTCAGTTGGTAGAGCAGCGCATTCGTAATGCGAAGGTCGGGAGTTCGACTCTTCTCGCCGGCACCACCGATTCAGTCGAAGGCCGGCAGCGATGCCGGCCTTCTTGCTTGGCGTGCCGGTCACGCGCCCACGTCGCCCGCCCGCGCACCACACGAGCAGACGATGCCTGCTGCGGCGCACTGGCAGTCGCTGCCGCACCGGCACGGCGCGCCGCTGGCCTGCGGGATCGCCGGCGCGGCGGCCTGGCAGCCGCAGGTGCAACCGATGCCCGGGCAGGCGGTGCAACGGCAGAGATTGGTGTCGTGGGAGTTCATGGCGTTTCCTTTGCTGGGTGTCGAACCCGGCGGGTCCGTGGAAACGCATTCTGTGGAGACGCGGCGTCGACGAATTGAACGAAACGGCTAATCTGCGCCCACCGATGTCGTCAGCGTCGAACCCCGCTTCGTCGACCGCGCCTGCGCGCGCGCGGCCGGTGATCGGCATCGGCCGCATCCTGCTCTGGAGCGGCGGCAGCCTCTGGATCGGCCGACACGCCGGCCGCGCCGACGAGCACGCGCACCACGCGATCCAGATCGCGCTCGCGCTGCGCGGCAGCTTTCGCATGGACGACGACGGCGCGGGCTGGCGCGAGCACCGCGGCGCGATCGTGATGCCGCACCGCCGCCACCAGTTCGACGGCTGCGGCAGCGACATCGCGACGATCTTCGTCGAGCCCGAGACCTCGGACGGCCGCACGCTGCTCGCCCGCAATGCCCGCGTCGGCGTCGCGCCGCTCGACCCCGCAACGGTCGAGCGCATCGCCGCACCGCTGCGCGCGAGCTTCGACCGCGGCGACGACGATGCGGCGCTCGCCGCACGCGCGCGCGACGCAGTGTCGCTGCTCGCCGGCGCGGTGCCGGCCACGGACACCGTCGATCCCCGCATCGAGCGCGCGATCGCGTGGACGCGCGACCGGCTCGCCGCGCCGATCACGCTCGCCGATGCGGCCGCGGTCGCACATCTCTCGCCGAGCCGCTTCCGCCATCTCTTCGTCGCCCAGACCGGCGTCTCGTTTCGCGCCTACCTGCTGTGGGCACGCGTCGCCGCCGCGATGGCCGCCGGAATGGCCGGCGAGTCGTGGACCACCGCTGCGCAGGACGCGGGCTTCGCCGACTCGGCGCACTTCAGCCGCACCTGCCGGCGCATGTTCGGCATCGCGCCAGCGATGCTCGTCAGGGGCTAGACGCGCGATCGACTCCGGGCGCCACGCTGCTCTCCAGCTCGCGCTCGGCGCGCAGGCTCTCGAGATCACGGGAGATCGTCACGACGGCGAGCGTGCGGCCGCCCTTGAGGTAGCGCACCGCGCAGTCGCGCTCGGCAGGCGAGCCATCGATGTCGATCCGATCCCACCGCTCGGCGTGGCCGACGTACTGGATCGCCACGTCGTAATGCTGGCTCCAGAAGAACGGTGCCACGTCGAAGGGCTTCCGGCGGCCGAGGATGTTGAGCGCGGCGACCTGCCCCTGGCGCTCGGCGAGCACCCAGTGCTCGACGCGGATGCGCTCGCCCGAGCGGACGTCGGGCCAGCGCGCGATGTCGCCGGCGGCGAAGATGCCCGGCGCGCTCGTCTGCAGGTACGCGTCGACGCTGACGCCGCGGTCGACCGCGAGCCCGGCCTGCTCGGCGAGCGCGACTGCCGGGCGAACGCCGACTCCCGAGACGATCAGGTCGGCAGCGATCGTGCTGCCATCGGTCAAGGTGGCGTACGCACCGTCGAGCTTCGCGACGGTCGCGCCGAGATGGAACTGCACGCCGTGCGAGACGTGGAGGTCGTGGACGAAGCGGCCGAGCACCTCGCCGAGCACCTTCTCCATCGGCACGCGCTCCGGTGCGACGACGTGGACGTCGAGACCTCGCGCGCGCAACGACGCCGCAACCTCGAGGCCGATGAAGCTCGATCCGATCACCAGCGCCGACCGCGCCGACGCTGCGCGCGCCGCGATCGCCCGGCCGTCGGCGAACGTCCGCAGCGTCTGCACCTGTCCGGGTGCCGCTCCGGGAACCGCGAGCTGCACGGGGTCGGCGCCGGTGGCGAGCAACAGCGCGTCGAAGCGTCGGGTCGCGCCGCCATCGAGGCGAACCTCGCGACGCGCCACGTCGATCGCCGCGACGCGGGTATTCAAGAGCAGCTCGATGCGCCGCTCGGCGTACCAGTCCTCGCCACGCAGCGGCATCCAGTCGGCGGGCGCAGTGCCGGCGAGGTAGTCCTTCGACAGGTTCGGGCGGTCGACCGGCGCGTCGGCGTCGGCGCTGATCATCAGCAGCTGCCCGTCGTAGCCCTCGCGGCGCAGCATGTCGGCGGCGGCGAGGCCGGCCGCACCGCCGCCGACGATGACGACGTCGGCGAGCGGCGGATTGCGGTGCGATCGCGGCGGCGCGACGATGCGCTCGCGCACGAACGCCTGCTCGCCGACGCGCTCGACGCGCCAGCACGACAGCGGATCGAGCGCCGGTGCGCACAGCGCTTCGCCGCTGCGAATATCGAACTGGGCGTGGTGCATCGGGCAATGCAGCACGCGTCCCTGGAGCAGGCCGGCGGCGAGCTCGGCATGGTAGTGCGTGCACTGTGCGCCGACCGCGTACAGCGCGTCGCCTTGGCGCAGCAGGATCGCGTCTTCGCCGTCGACCCGGCCGCGCAGCATGGCGCCGTCGGCGAGGGTCGAAAGGGAAACACCGGCCTTCAGATCGGGCAAGGAAGAGTCGGTCATGGCGAGCGGTGGTGGTGGACGGTTCGCGCGGCGGAGCGGCGCGGACCCCGACAGCGTACTCGGGTGGAGAATCGGCAGCGACCCTGGCAACGACAGAGCGCGTCCGCATAGGATGCGTCCGGCCCCGCCCGCGTTCCCGTCGCCACTGCATGAAAGTCCTCGTCGGCACCGCCTCCTGGAGCGACAAGTCGCTCGTCGCCTCGAAGAAGTTCTATCCGCGCGGAGCGAGCACGCCCGAGGCGCGGCTGCGCTTCTACGCGACCCGGTTCCCGCTGGTCGAGGTCGACACGTCGTACTACGCGATCCCGCTCGCGCAGACATCGCAGGCGTGGGCCGACCGGACGCCGGCGCACTTCGCGTTCAACATGAAGGCGTTTCGCCTCTTCACCGGCCACGCGACGTCGCCGCGCGTGCTGCCGCCCGACCTGCGCGCCGAGCTGCCGGCGCTCGAGAAGGCGAACTTCTACTTCCGCGACGTCCCGCCCGAGCTGCGCAGCGCGCTCTGGGACCGTTTCAAGGAAGCGCTCGAGCCGCTGCGCGCGTCGGGCAAGCTCGGCATGGTGCACTTCCAGTTCGCGCCCTGGCTGCTGCGCAACAAGAGCGGCCTCTCGCACGTCGAGCTCTGCGTCGAGGCGATGCAGGGCTACACCGTCAGCGTCGAGTTCCGCAACAAGACCTGGTTCGACGACGCCCATCTCGGCCAGACGCTCGCCTTCGAGCGCGCGCTCAACGTCGTCCACACCGTCGTCGACGGTCCGCAGGGCTTTCACAACACGGTGCCGCCGGTGTGGGAGTCCACCCACATGAATTACTCGCTGGTGCGCCTGCACGGCCGCAACGACGAGACCTGGAACATCAAGGGCGCGACGGTCGCGTCCGAGCGCTTCGACTACGACTACTCCGACGCCGAGCTCGACGACATCGCGGCCCGCGTCGAGCGCCTCGCGCCCGAGACGTTCACCACCCACGTGGTGATGAACAACAACAACGAGGACCAGGGCCAGCGCAACGCGGCGACGCTGACGCGCATCCTCGAGGCGCGGCGACACGCGCGCGTGCCCAGGCTCGTCGCTGCGGCGCCCGATGCGCTGGCGCCGAGCGCGATGCCGAGCGACGAGCTGATCGAAGGCTCGGCGTGGGTCACCGAGGAGGCTTCAGCCGCTTGACGCGCCCGGGCCGCCCCCGGCGACCGTGCTCATCGCGGCGCGCGGCGCGTCGAGGGCTGCGCCCGCCGGCGCGTCCAGAACGCAAGCATGCCGAGGCCGAGCGCGACGAGCGCAGTCGTCTGCGGCTCGGGCACCGCGGTGACGGCGAGGATCTGGCCGCGGACCTCGCCGCTCGGGAACTGCGAGGTGTGGAAGTTGATGTACGAGTGCCCGGCGAGGATGTTGCCGAGCTGCGCAGCGAAGGTCGTGCTGTTGCCCTCGGGCGCGTCCCACTTGCCGCTCACCGTGCCGCCGACGCCGGTCGCGAACGGCGTGAAGACGACGTCGTTCGGGTTGTTGTCGTTGAACGGCGTGCCGATGAAGCCCCAGACGACCGGCGCCGTCGTCCCCGGCACGGCGGTCGGCGAGGCGTGGATGTGCGCGTTCGTCAGGTTGTCGTTGGTGTCGGCCGTCTGGGTGCCCGTGAAGTCGATGTTGAAGACCGTCGCCGAGAACGACATCGACGTGTGCGCGTCGTTGATCTGGAACGTCGCGTTGCCGAACGACGCCGGTCGCGGCGCACCGGTGGTGGTCGTCGGGATCACCGTCGGCCCTTCCTGGGCGTTGGTGAGCGTCGCGGTGAGCATGATCGGCTGCGCCGCAGCGCCGGCAGCCGCACCCGCCGCGAACAGCGCGACGAGCGTGTGAGCGATTCTGGACATGGCTCCTCCGAAGGACACGCCGCGCGCACCCCTGGGCGCGGCGTTCGAACGCCGGCAAACGGCGCTCCCTCGCGAGTCAGTGTTTGTTCGTAGCGTCGTGTGCCGCCTTGGCGGCGGCCTGCGCCGACTTCAGCTCGGCCTTCGCGTCGCTGGTGCACCGCTTGCGCCGCGCCGCGGCGGCGCGACGCACGCTGGCAACGTCGGCGGCGCGCACGCGCGCGCAGCGCCGGTCTCGCCGCGTCGGCTCATGGCGAGGTCGCGGTCGCGGCGCGCGCGCCTCGGCGACTGCGCCGCTGCCACGCTGCGACGAACACGAGCCCGGAGAGCAGGAGCACGAGCTCCGAGGGCTCGGGCACCGCGACGAGCATGGCCTGCGCGAGCAGCGCGTGCCCGGCCGCGGTCGGATGGATGCCGTCCCAGTAGAGAGCGGTCGCGGGATCGCACTGTTCCGACGGCGCGCCGCACGCGTCCGTCACGTTGATCAGGCCGAAGCTCGCCGGATCGGCGACGATGTCGTTCTGCAGGCCGAAGACGTCGAAGATCGACACGCCGGCTTCGCCATCGAGCTGCCTCGAGAGAAAGCGGTTCATGACCCGCGACACGCGCGATCCGAGGAACGTCGCGCCGGCACCGAGGTCGGTGACCGCAGGCGCGAGGCCGAGGTCGGGAACGTCCCAGACGACGATGTGCTGCGCGCCGGCGGCCTGCAATTGGTCGACGATCGTGCCGATCGACTGCGCGTACGCGCTCGCCGCCGCGCGGATGGTCGCGCCTGGAGTCGGCGACATCGCCGCAGCGACGAGGGCATCGCGGGCGTCGTTGCCGCCGCCGGCGACGACGAAGAGCGCGTCGGCGGGTGCGACGTTGCCGACCGACTGGAGAAACATGCCCTCCTGCGCCAGGAGGCTCGGCGGCAGTCCGGTGCCGTCGGTGGCGACGCGCGCGCCGCCGAACGCATCGTTGCCGCCGCCGAGCAGCGCCGGCTGCCCCGAGAGCGGCAGGCCGAGCGCCGATGCGAAGGTTCGGGCCCAGACGTCGCCGTTCGTGAACTGCCCTGACGCGTAAGGCTGACTCGGGATGTAGCTGTTGCCGGTGATGATCTGCGCCGGATCGCTGCCGATCACGAGGGCGAGGTTGCCGGGGTCGGTGAGGCTGTCCCCGAAGAAGACGATCTGGCTGAACTGCGCCGACGCGGTGGTGGTCGCCGCGGCGAAGAAGATCGCCGCTAACGAGTGGACGAAGGCATGGCGGCGCAGCATGGTGTCTCCTCGCGTGGTGTCGCCGGAGTCGCAGCGCTCGCGCGCGCGTCGGCCGTTCTGCGGGCGAGTGTACGGCGGCGTCGCGCGAGGGGCGACGCGGGCCGACCTGCGGCGCCTCGCGGCGGCGCTGCCTTCAGCTGCGGCGGCGGACGATGAAGCCGATCGCGCCGAGGCCGCTGACGAAGAGCGCGAACGTCGTCGGCTCTGGCACCGGCGTGGTCGTCACCGTTGCCGTCATCTGGCCGTAGATGGTGGCGCCCGAGCTCGACAGCGGCGGCGGTGCGTCGATCGCGATCGTCACCAGGCCGAGGCTGTCGAAGTCGAACGTGACCGGGTTCGGCTTCGAGAACGTCAGGAAGTCGCTCGGCCCCGCCGAATGCCAGGCGAACGGCAGGTCGAACTGCTGCGTGACGCCGTCGATCGTGAGGTCGATCCAGGCGTCGAACGACGGCGTCAGCGTGCAGCTGTAGCAGTTCGGGCCGACCTCGAAGCTGTACGAGCCGAGCGTCACGACCGCAGGGGCCGGCGACGCCGCGACCGTGACGGTGTCGCCGACGAATCGAAACGTGTCGTACGGCGTCGTGAACTCCGAGCCGATCGACGTTTGCACGTACGAGCCGACGTGGATGTCGACCGCGTGCGCCGAGCCGGCGAAGGCGGCTGCGGCGAGCGCGGCGGCCCCGAGTCGCAGGATCGATCGAACGGACGACATCTCGCTTCCTTGCTGCACGACGACGCAACGCACGCCGTCATCGATGCGAATTGTTCCGGGCTTGGTCGCGCAAGCGCCGACCGTCGGCCGGAGCGGCGTCGATCGCGTGACCTCGATCGCGGCGAAAAGTCGCGGCCGCCGCGTGGTGTCGCGCGGCACCATCGCCGCCGTGACAAAAGTCGACCGCGCGACGCGCGCGTGCCGACGAACGGTTCACCCCACCCACGCCGCGCGGCCGTTCAACGATCGTCGTCAACGCCGTCCGGAGAATCGCCATGCCCACGCGCCGCGCCCTGCTCACCATCCTCGCCGCCGCCGCGGCTGCCGCTTGCACGTCGCCGCCTGCGGCGGCAGTCGGCTCGATCGTCGACGTCCAGATCGTCGATCGCGGCCGCGGCGAGACGCTGACGACGTGGCGACATCGCGGCGGCACGTGGGTCGCCGGCCGCCCCGGCGACCGCTACGCGGTGCGGCTGACCAACCGCAGCGGTGGCCGCGTGCTCGTCGTCCTCTCGGTCGACGGCGTCAACGCGGTGAGCGGCGAGAACGCCGCGGTCGGGCAGACAGGCTACGTGCTCGCGCCGTACCAGACCGCAGACATCACCGGCTGGCGGAAGAGCTACGCCGAAGCCGCTGCGTTCTACTTCACCGCGCTGCCGGATTCGTACGCGGCGCGCACCGGTCGTCCCGACAACGTCGGCGTCATCGGCGCCGCGGTGTTTCGCGAGCGCGTCCCCGAGCCGCCGCTCGGCAGCTGGTTCAGTCCGGCGCCGCCGCTCGCCAAGGATGGCGCGGCGAGCGGTCGCATGGAAGCCGAGCGGCAGGCACCGGCGGCGGCAGCAGCGAACGATGCCGCCGCTCCGGCCGAGAAGTCGGCGTCGCGACGCGCGCAATCGGAGCTCGCGCAGCGCGACGACCGCAAGCTCGGCACCGGCCACGGCGAGCGCGAATATTCGCCGACGACGCAGACGCAGTTCGAGCGCGCGTCGTCGTCGCCGTCGGAGATCGTCCAGGTGCGCTACGACAGCGTGCAGAACCTGATGGCTGCGGGCGTGATCCCCCGGCCGCGACCGATTCCGCGCCAGCCCGACGCGTTCCCGTCGTTCGTTCCCGACCCGGCCTGATTCGCTTCGGGGCGCACCGGGCCGGACCTCGCGCGCGCGAGCGCTCGGGGTCCTCCGTGCGCCGATGGCGAAGATCGCGAAGCTGCGCGCGATCGCCGTCACGGCTTCGCGTCGGGGAAGAAGAGCTGCTGGCCGTTGATCTCGTAGCTCGCGATCGTCTCCTGCCCTGCCGGCGAGACGACCCAGTCCGAGAACGCCTGCGCGAGCTCGCGCTTGACGTGCGGATGCTTGGCCGGATTGACGACGATCACGCCGTACTGGTTGAAGAGGCGGGTGTCGCCTTCGACCAGGATCGCGAGGTCGGCACGGTTCTTGAAGTTGAGCCAAGTGCCGCGGTCGGCGAGCACGTACGCGTTCTTCGCCGACGCGATGTTGAGCGCCGGGCCCATGCCGCAGCCGCACTCCTCGTAGTGCGCCATCTTCTCCTTCGGAGCGTCGACGCCAGCCTGCTTCCAGTAGCGAAGCTCGGCGGCGTGCGTTCCGCTCTTGTCGCCGCGCGACAGGAACGTCGCGCTCGGGCTCGCGGCGAGCTTGGTCAGCGCGGCGACGATGTCCTTGCCGCGAACGCCGGCGGGGTCGCCCTTCGGGCCGACGAGGACGAAGTCGTTGTACATGACGTCGCGCCGCGGCAGGCCCCAGCCTTCGGCGACGAATCTCTCTTCCGCAGCGCGGTCGTGGACGAAGAGGACGTCGGCGTCGCCGCGGCGGCCCATGTCGAGCGCCTGGCCGGTGCCGACGGCGATCACCTTGACCTCGATCCCGGTCGCTTTCGTGAACGCCGGCAGCAGGTGCGGAAAGAGCCCGGACTGCTCGGTGCTCGTCGTCGATGCCATCACGATCGAGCGTTCCTGGGCGTGTGCGGGTTGCGCGAGCGCGACCGGCAGCGCACACGCGAAGAATGCGAGGACAGCGCGGCGAGCGGGCACGGGAAGGCGGGGGTTCACGGCACGGCTGGGTCGGCGAACAGACCGTCGCGGCGACGCCCGGCGGCGGTGTCGAAGAATTCGCGCGCAGGCGCGTCGAGGTCGACGCGGCCCGCGTCGAGATGGACGATGCGCGTCGCCAGGCGGCGCGCCTGGCCGAGATCGTGCGTGCTGAAGACGATCGTCGTGCCGTCGGCGGCGAAACCGGCGAGGAGCTTCTCCACTGCCGTCTTGGCGTCGGGATCGAGGCTCGCCGTCGGCTCGTCGAGCAGCAGCAGCTCCGGGCGCGTCGCCCACGCACGCGCGAGCGCGAGCCGCTGCTGCTCGCCCCCGGAAAGGGCGCGCGCCGGTCGCGCAGCGAGCGCCTCGAGACCGACGCGGGCGAGCGCTTCGCCGGCGCGCGCGTGGCGCTCTTCGGCGGCCGTCGCGCGCTCGGCGAGCCAGAGCGCGATGCGCAGGTTGCTCCACACGGAAAGGCGGAGCAGGAACGGCCGCTGGAACACCATCGCCTGGCGCAGCGGCGCAACGCCGATCCGCCTCGTGCCCTCGTGCGCGACGACGCCGTGCAGCACGCGCAGCAGCGTCGTCTTGCCCGAGCCGTTGGCGCCGACGAGCGCGATGACCTCGCCGGGGCGGACGTCGAAGTCGATCGGCGCGAGCGCGCACACAGCGCCGTACGACACGGCTGCGGCGCGCAGCTGCACGAGCGCTGTACAGTCGCGGCCCGTCGCGGTTGCCGCGACGTGGCTCGCCGCGTGTGCGGGTCCCGCGGCGCCGGGCACGTCAGCGCCCCGCACCGCCCGCAGCCGCTTGCCGTTCATCGCCATTCCGCGACCGCGACCGCGTGGCCGCGCGGGACGAGCGCGACGAGCACGTTGAGGAGCGCGACCACCGCGAGCAGGACGATGCCGAGCGCGAGCGCGAGCGGCAGGTCGCCCTTGCTCGTCTCGAGTGCGATCGTCGTCGTCATGACGCGCGTGTAGCCGTCGATGTTGCCGCCGACGATCATCACCGCGCCGACTTCGGCGATCGCTCGTCCGAACGCGATCAGGAGCAGCGTCACGACTGCCCAGCGCTCATGCAGGAGCATCAGCGCGGCGCGCGCGAACGTTCCCGCGCCGAGCGAGCGCAGTTGCTCGCCGCCTTCGCGCAGCGCGTCGGCGACGAGCTGGCGCGCGAGCGCGGCGATGACCGGCAGCGCGAGGATCGTCTGTGCGATGACCATCGCGGCCGGCGTGAACAGGATTCCCCAGCCGCCGAGCGGGCCGCTGCGCGACAGCAGCAGATAGACGGCGAGACCGACGACAACCGATGGCAGCGCGAGCAGCGTGTCGAGGACGAGCAGCACGGCACGCTGTCCGGGGAAGCGCGCCGCCGCCAGCCAGGCGCCGCCGGCGAGCCCGAGCCAGGCGGCGCACAGGCACGCCGCTCCGCTCACCGCGAACGAGAGGGCGACCGTGCGGACGAGCGCCGCGTCGGCATGGACAATCAGGTCGAGCGCGAGCGAAGCCGCCTCGCCCACCGCGCTCATCGGTCCGGCTCCATCAGGCGGGCCATTCTCGACGTCTCCGGCGCCGCAGACGATATGAAGATGCATGCATAAGGTCGAGCTCACGTACGCGCTGCACGCCAGAGACCGCGCGCCGCGCGAGCTCCACCATCCGCTGATCGAGCTGCTCGGCGCGATCCACGCCCAGGGCTCGATCTCGGCCGCGGCGCGCCACCTCGGCCGTTCGTATCGCCACGTCTGGGGCGAGCTCAAGCGCTGGGAAGGCGAGCTCGGCCACGAGCTGCTCGTCTGGAGCAAGGGTCAGCGCGCGTCGCTCACGCCGTTCGGCGCCAAGCTGCTCTGGGCCGAGCGGCAGGCGCAGGCGCGGCTCGCTCCGCAGCTCGCAACGCTGCGCGGCGAGCTCGAGCGCGCGTTCGCGATCGCTTTCGACGACGACGCCGCGGTGATCGAGATCGCGGCGAGCCACGACGAGGCGCTGCCGCTGCTGCGCGAATGGACGGCGCGACGATGCAACCTCCACCTCGACATCGGCTTCGTCGGCAGCGTCGACGCGCTCGCGGCGCTGAACGACGGCCGGTGTCTCCTCGCCGGCTTCCACACGCTGGTCGACGTGCCGCCGCGATCGCAGACGGCGCGCACGTATCGCCCGCTGCTCAAGCCCGGGCGGCACCGGCTGATCGGCTTCGCGTCACGCAGCCAGGGGTTGATCGTCGCCGCCGGCAATCCGCTCCGGCTCGCCGGCGTCGCCGACCTCGCGAGCCCTGGCGTGCGCTTCGTCAACCGCGCGCGCGGCACCGGCACGCGCGTTGTCCTCGACGAGCTGCTCGCGACGACGGGGACGAGCGCTGCCGCGATCGACGGCTACGACCGCATCGAGCCTTCGCACCGCGCCGTCGCGCAGGCGGTCGCGAGCGGCAGCGCCGACGCCGCGCTCGGCATCGAGGCGGTCGCGCGCGACCGCGACCTCGACTTCGTTCCGCTCGCCGAGGAGCGCTACTTCCTCGCGACGCTGGCCGAGCATCTCGACCGCGCTCCGGTCGTCGCCTTGCGCGGCGCGCTCGCTTCGCGCGAATGGCAAGCGACGCTCGCCGCGCTTGCCGGCTATGTGCCGATGCAGAGCGGCGAGGTCGTCTCGCCGGCGGCGGTGCTGCCGTGGTGGCGATCGACGAAGCGCTGAGCTGCGGGTCGCGCGCGCGAGCGCGCGCCGTCAGGCGGGCCGGGGCGCGAAGTCCTTCAGGTGCAGCGCGCGCCAGACCTTCTCCGGCGTCAGCGGCATCTGCAACCGCTCGGCATCGCGTCCGAGCCCGGCGCGGTCGAGCGCGTCGAGGACCGCGTTGACGGCCGCGGGCGTCGCGCCGATCGTGCCGAGCTCGCCGACCCCCTTGACGCCGAGCGGATTGAGCGCAGTCGGCACCGAGGTGTCGAACTCGGTGCGGAACAGGCTCGTGCCGAAGTCGGCCCGCGGCACCGCGTAGTCCATGAAGCTGCCGGTGACGAGCTGGTGGCTGTCGCGGTCGTAGACGATCTGCTCGCCGAGCGCCTGGCCGATGCCTTGCACCGCGCCGCCTTCGACCTGGCCGCGCGCGATCGTCGGGCTGACGACGCGACCGATGTCGTTGACCGACGCGTACGCGACGACCTTGACATCGCCGATCTCGGGATCGACCTCGACCTCGCAGACGTGGCACGCGTTCGGCCACGTGGCGCCGCCGACGGTCGTTGCGCCGTCGAGGTGGATGCGATGCTCCGGCTGGCGCGCCGCGAGCGCGAACAGATCGATGCCGACGTCGGTGCCGACGACCGAAAAGCGCCCCGCGCGGTACTCGATGTCTTGCGCCGCCGCCTCGAGCGCCTCGCCGGCGAGCGACTTCGCGTGCTCGACGGTGCGCTCCGACGCGACCTGCACCGCCGAGCCGCCGGTGAAGAGCGAGCGCGAGCCGGCGCTGCCGAAGCCGTTGCCGCGCGCGGTGTCGCCCTGGACGATGCGGATCTTCTCGATCGGAACGCCGAAGACGTCGACCGCGAGCTGGGCGTAGCTCGTCGCGATGCCCTGCCCCATCGCCTGCGTCGCCGAGAAGATCTCGATGACGCCGTCGCCGGTGACGTCGACGCTGACCTTCTCCTCGAACGCGTTGCCGCCGGTCCATTCGAGGAAGGTCGCGATGCCGCGGCCGCGCAGCATGCCGCGCCGTTTCGACTCCTCGCGCCGCGCTTCGTAGCCGTTCCAGTCGGCGAGCGCGAGCCCCTGGTCGAGGATCTTCTCGAACGCGCCGCAGTCGTAGGTCTGCTTCATCGCGTTCGTGTACGGCATCTGCGCGGGCCGGATCATGTTCCTGCGCCGCAGCTCCGCGGGATCGACCTCCATCTCGCGCGCCGCGGCGTCGAACAGCCGCTCGATCGTGTAGACCGCCTCGGGCCGGCCGGCGCCGCGATAAGGCCCGGTCGGCGTCGTGTTGGTCAGCACCGCCTGCAGGTGGAAATCGATCGTCGCGATGTCGTAGATGCTCGTCGACACCCACGGGCCGATCATCAGCTGGATCGCGATCCCCGCCGGCGTCGGGTACGCGCCGACGTTGGCGCGCGAGCGGACGCGCAGCGCGAGCGCCTTGCCGTTGGCGTCGAGCGCGAGCTCGGCGCGGCTCGTGAGGTCGCGGCCGTGCGACGCCGACAGGAACTCCTCGCTGCG
>Ga0105238_10004851_pt1 | contig 13309 bp, 10 predicted proteins | sample KBSC34metaG_FD_81526 | JGI IMG/M metagenome (GOLD analysis project Ga0105238, IMG submission 81526) | Corn rhizosphere microbial communities from Kellogg Biological Station, Michigan, USA - KBS C3-4 metaG | ecosystem: Host-associated > Plants > Roots > Rhizosphere > Soil | place: Michigan, USA... | reverse complement strand
CCTTGGCGCCTACGCCCATTCGGGCGCCGAGCCGCGCTTCGCTCGGCACGATGCCGTCCTTGGCTTTGCCGATCTCGTCGCCGAGCTCGAGATCGAATGGGATGCGCTCGAACGCGAAGGGCATGAGGCCACCATCACCTTCGGCCGGGTTCAATCCGATCCCACGCAGCATGGTGGCAGCCGGGTTCTGGGCGAGCTCGGTTTCACGCTCGACGTGCGCAGCGCCGAAGCCGCTGTGCTGGAACGCATAGAGGCAAGACTTCATGCGATCTTCGCCGATGTCGGCGCCAGGCGGCGTGTCGTTTTCGAGCCCGGTCCGCGCTTCACCTGGGAGCCGGCAACCATGTCGCCGGCATTGATCGCGAGGCTGGATCGGGCCGCCACCGCTTTGCAACTGCGCGCGCCGCATGTGCCGAGCGGGGCGGGCCACGACGCAGCGACATTTGCCGGCGCCGGCATTGCGACCGCCATGCTTTTCGTGCGCAACGAGAACGGCAGCCATAACCCGCATGAGAGCATGGAGATCGCCGACCTGGATCAGGCGATCCGGCTGCTTCTGCGTTTCGTCACCGACTTCGACAATCCCCCGGATCAGCCATGAACCTCGCCAAGACTGCCTTGCTCGTCATCGACCTGCAGAATGAATACCGCCCCGGCGCGGCATGGCCTGTCGTCGGCTATGACGCGGTGCTCGCCAACACCGCCGCGCTGATCGAGGCCGCGCGCAAGGCGGGCATGCCCGTCATCCACGCGCAGGCCTGGGTGAAGCCGGAGGAACGCGACGGCTATGCGCGACAGGAAGAGATCCTGACCGAGGAATTCCGATCCGCGGTCGCGGGCAGCGCCGGCGCCGCGATCTGCGCCGAGGTGGCGGCGCTGCCGGGCGACATCGTCATCCACAAGCACTGGCCGAGCGCCTTTCGCCGGACCGATCTTTCGCAGCGGCTCACCGCGCTCGGCATCGAAAACCTTGTCGTCGCCGGCGTGCTGACGGACAGCTGTGTGACCGCGAGCGTGTTCGACGCGGTCTATGAGGGGTTTCGCGCCTGGTTGGTGAAGGACGCCTGCGGCAGCATGACGGAAGCCATGCACCGCACCGGCATGCTCGACATGGCGAACCGGCTCTATGGCGGCGGCATACTGCGTCTGCCGCAGGCACTGAAAGCGCTGGCCGGCCAGCCCTTCGACGGCTGGCGCTGCACGCGGCCGGTGGAGTTCGCCTACACGCTGGAGAGCGTCGACCGGATTTACGAGGCGCTGTGATCGGCGCCGCAACCGCATGCGCTCCTGACAACCGTCTTTGAGGCGGAAGGTTTGAGAACCGCGCCGGGCAGCGCTCCGGTCGCCCTGCCACCACGCCAGACCGATACGCCGTTGACGAAGACATGCTCGACGCCGGCGGCCGGCCGGCGCGGCTCCTCGAAGGTGGCGGTGTCGAGGATCGTCTCCGGATCGAAGACAACGAGGTCGGCGAAGTTGCCTTCGGCCAGCAGGCCGCGTTGCGCAATGCCGAATTCCTTCGCGGGCAGCCCGGTCATACGGAACACGGCTTCCTCCAGGCTGAACAGGCCGACGTCTCGCGCATAGTGACCGAGCACGCGCGGAAAGGTGCCCCAGAGCCGCGGATGCGGATGGATGTCGTGCGGCAGGCCGTCCGAGCCGATCATGGTGCGCGGATGCGCGATGATGTTGCGGACATCGGTCTCGTCGAGCTGGAAATAGACCGCGCCCGCCGGCAGCAGGCGCGCACCCGCCTCGCGCTCTGTGCAATTCCATTCACGGGCAATGTCTGCGATCTCGCGCCTTGCCATTTCCGGATGCGGATCGGACCAGGTGACGAGGATCTTCAAGCCAGTGTCGCAGCGCTCCAGCCGAAGCACCGTCGAGCTTGCGGCATAGGGATACACGTCCATGCCGATGTCCATCGTCTCGCGAGCCCGGTCGATCCTTTCCAGCGACGGCCGGCTCTTGCCGAAATTGGCGCGGCCGGTGCACTGGTGATGCGAGATGAACAGCTTGCCGCCGGCATGATCGGCGATGTCGATCGCTTCCTCGATCGCCTCGTCCATCGCCTCGAAATAGTTGCGCGTGTGGGTGACATAGGGACCGCCGTGGTGCGCGGCGGTCGCAGCCAGCGCCTTGACCTCCTCGGTCGAGGACTTCACGGCCGGCGGATAGTCGAGCCCGGTGCTGAGGCCGAACGCGCCTTCGGCCATCGCCTCGGCGACCGCCTCCTGCATCGCCGCCGTTTCCGCGTCGTTGGCCGGACGGTCGGTCACCGGCATGCAGCGCTGGCGCAGTGTGGTGTGGCCGACGAGCAGGGCCGCGTTGGTGGCGATGCCGCGCCGCTTGAGCTCGCCCACGTAGTCGGCAAAACGGTCGAAACGGAAATTCTCCCGGCCACCGACCAGCGTGAAGGGCGGCGGCGGGGTCCTGTCGAGCAGCAGCGGCGCGAGGCTGACGCCGCAATTGCCGGCAATCACCGTCGTCACGCCCTGGCTGATCTTCGGGTCCATGCCGCGCGGGGCCAGCAGTGCGCCGTCGTCATGCGTGTGCACGTCGATGAAACCGGGCGCGACCACCTTACCCAGGGCATCGATTTCCTCGATGCCCTGCGCGTCGTCCAGCCGACCGATGGCGGCGATTCTGTCGCCGGTGACGGCGATGTCGGCCTCGAAGGGTTTCGAGCCGTCGCCGGCGATCAGCGTCGCGTGGTGAATGACGAGATCATAGGGCATCGGGCGGCTTTCCAACGCTTTGTTGAAGCATGATCTTTTCCGAAAACCGGTTCCCACTTTTTGCGTTCGCTGACCTTCGGTTCGGGATCATGCTCTAAGCTTCCGGGTTGGCGGCGATCTCCTCGCGACGGTGCGCGACATAGGCGTCGAGCTGCTCGCGGATCGCCGGGTCCATCACCGGTTCCTCGTAGTCGTGCAGAGCCTGCTGCCAGAGCTCGGTGGCGCGCTCCAGCGCATCCTTGCCGCCGGCTTCCTGCCAGGCGCCATGGTTCTGCCAGTTGGAGAGCATCGGCTGATAGAAGGCGGTGGTGTAGCGCGACATGGTGTGCTCGGCGCCGAAGAAATGGCCGCCGGCCGGCACCGACTTGATGGCTTCGAAACCGAGGTCGTCTTCCTGGAACGGCAGCGGGCGCAGGAACTCCATCATGTTCTGAAGGATCTCGACGTCCAGCACGAGCTTCTCGTAGGACGCGGTCAGCCCGCCCTCCAGCCAGCCGGCCGCGTGATAGATCAGGTTGGCGCCGCCGAGTACCGCGCCCCATGTCGCCATCTCGGTCTCGTAGGCGGCCTGCAGGTCGACGACGTTGGAGGCGTTCGCGTTGGAGGTGCGGTAGGGCAGGTTGTAGCGCCGCGCCAGTTGCCCGGCGATGATGTTGGCCTTGGCGTTTTCCGGCGTGCCGAAGGCCGGAGCGCCCGATTTCATGTCGACATTGGAGGTGAAGGCGCCATACATCACCGGCGTGCCGGGGTTGACGAGCTGCGTCAGCACGACACCGAACAGCGCCTCGGCGTTCTGCTGGCAGAGTGCGGCGGCAAGCGTCACCGGCGTCATCGCGCCCATCAGCGTGAAAGGCGTGACGGTCACCGGCTGGCCGTGCTCTGCCATCGCGATCAGGCCTTCCGCCATCGCGTCGTCGAACAGGCGCGGCGAGTTGATCGAGATGATGGTCGTGACGCCGGGCGATTCACGCATTTCCTCGACGCTGATGCCTCGCGCGATCGCCATCATGTTGATGCCGTCCATGGCCCTGGCGCGGCCGATGGCGGTGCAGTGGAAGGAGAGATCGCTCAGCGTCAGATTGGCATAGTAGGTGTCGAGATGGCGCGCATTGGCGGGCAGCTCCATCGGCGCCACCACCTGGTTGCCGATGATGTGGATGGCGTTAAAGTGATGCGCCAGCCGGATGAAGTTCTGATAGTCGGGCAGATTGCCCTGGCGGCGGCCATTGATGCGGTCATGCACGTTGGGCGGGCCGGCGACCAGGCCGAAAACCAGCGAGTTGCCGCCGAGATGGACCTGCTTGTCCGGATTGCGGCTGGTCAGCGTGAAGGACGAGGGAACGTTGCGCAGAGCCTCCGTGACGAGGCTCTCGTCAATGCGGATGGTCCCTTCCTCGCGATCGACGATGGCGCCGGCCGCGACGAACAGGTCCATCACCTTCTCGCTCATGACGCGGATGCCGAGTTCCGACAGGATGCGCATCGAGGTCTTGTGCAGCTGTTCCATCCGCTCTTCGTCGAGAAGCTGCATGGGCGGGTAGGGATTCTTGACGCTCTGCCACGGCAGTTGCGCGATGCCGCCGCCGCTGCGTCCCAGCTTCGATCTGCGGCCGCCGCCGCGCCTGTCCTGTGACATCGGATTTATTCCTTCCCGATTCTCTTTTTCGCAATTCCGGACGGAAGGTTACGGCGAAATCGCCGAACCCAACCGCTGCACGCTTTTCCTGGAATTGCCTTCAATGGCCGCGCTCCGGATTGACCACATTCTCCAGCGGCTCGCCGCGGCGATAGCGCGCCAGATTGTCGGCGAACATGTGCACCGACTTGATGTCCCAGCCGTCGTAGACCGCCGCGCAATGTGGCGTGACGGCGACGCTGTCGTAGCCCCACAGCGGATGCTCCGGCGGCAGCGGCTCGGTCGTGAAGACGTCGAGCGCCGCGCCCTTGATCCGCCCGTTGCCGAGCGCGCTCATCAGTGCGGCCTCCTCGACGACGCCGCCGCGCGAAATGTCGATGAGAACGGCCGACGGTTTCATCGCGGCAAAGGCCGCCTCGCCAAGCAAGCCGCGCGTGGTGGGCAGCAGAGGCACGCAGCAGACAATGAAATCGGCACGACCAATCAATGCCAGAAGCGCGTCGGGGCCGTGAACCTCGTCGAGCGACGGCATCGGTTTCGGCCGCGCACGGATGCCGAGTGTGCGCATGCCCATCGCCTGCGTGCGGCGAGCGACGGCTTCGCCAGTCTTGCCGAGACCGACGATGAGGACGGTCCTGCCCTCGATCGGCTCAACGCGGCCGCCGCCCCATTGGCGAGCCTGCTGCCGGCGCTCGAAACCGCGCAGGTCGAGCGAGAAGGAGAGCATGGCGCCCAGCGCATATTCCGCCAGCATGCCGGCGGCGACGCCGGCTGAATTCGTGACCGTCACGCGCGCAGGATCCCAGCGACCGAGATGGTCGGTGCCGGAGCCGCCGATCGAGACCCATTTCACCGTCGGGCTCTCGGTGAGGGCCTGGCGCGGATAACGCGGCGTGCCGTCGAAGCGGATGGAATAGACCACTTCCGCGGCGGTTCGCTCGATCAAAGCGGGGAGGCCGGCATAGGTGTCGCAGGCATGGACATCGAGGTCCGGATGCGTCTCGCCAAGCACCGCCAGCGCGCCGGCCGGCTTATCAGTGTGAAGGATGACGGTAGGGCGCGCCGACATCGCGACCTCAATTACGGCCGATATGGTCGGCGGCGCTGCCGAGCGCGGCAAGCAGGGCCTCGCCGTTTTCCAGCGTCGCATTCTCATGCGGCGCGCGCAGGTTCAGCCAACGCCGGTCGCCGGAGCGGACTGCAAGCACCGCCTTCATCGCCGGGATCAGGCCGGCATCCTGGATCACCTTCCTGAACGCCTTGATGGCAGCGTCCGCCTCGGCGACGTCCTCGCCCTTCCGGGCGGCGTCATAGAGGCGGCGGATGGCGGCGGCGTTCAGGTTGACCGTCGCCGAGATGCAGCCGGCCGCTCCGCTCGCGAGCCCCTTGGTGAGCTGCGCTTCCGAACTTGGGAACACCGCGACGTCGGGCGCGGCGGCGATGACGGCGGCCGTGTTGTTCCAGTCGCCGGCGCTGTCCTTGTAGGCGACGACGGTGTCCGGAAACGCCTTGCTCAGCCGGGCCGTCAGGGCGGGACTGACCGGCACGCCCGAGTTCTGCGGGATGTGGTAGAGGATCACGCGCATCGAAGGTTTTGCTACCTTCTCGATCAGCTCGCTGTAATAACGCGCCTGACCGTTGTCGCCGGCGCCGGTGTAGAAGAAGGACGGCAGCACCATGACGGCGGCACAGCCGAGACCGACGGCATGCGCCGACAGCTCGACCGTTTCGGGCAGCGCGGTGACGCCGGTACCGGGCATCAGCCGGTTCGGCGCGATGCCGGCCTCGACCAGCCATTCCAGCGCCTGCATGCGTTCGCGCAAGGACACCGACAGTGCTTCGCCCGTCGTGCCGAAGGGCGAGAGGAAATGCGCGCCCTGGCCGAGCACCCATTTGGCGTGGGATATCCAGAGATCGCGCGCGATGCGGCCATCGTCTTCGAACGGCGTCAGGATCGGGGCGATGGTTCCTTGCGGGCGGGTCATGAAAATCCTCTATGAATGATGCTGGTCGGTGTGCGTGGCCACCGCCGCCACGGTGCGGGCGAAATAGGCCGAAGCGGTGATGTCGAAGAGTATGTCGAAACCCGTCGGCGAACGGAACGTCACAGCCTCGATATGGCCGACGCGCGTCTGGGCGATGTCGTCGGCGCCGAATTTTCCGGCCCTCAGGTCCAGCGCGCAAAGCCTGCTCATCGCTTCGGCAAGGCGAGGACCGGAAAGCCGCATCCATGCCCAGCCTTCCTCGCGCCATGACGAGTAGCCTTTGGGAGCTGCCGCGGCTTGCCAGACGGCTTTGATTTCGGCGAGCGTCTCGCTCGCGTCCTCGGCGAGAAGCAGGATGTCCTCGCTGCCGAGGCGAAGGACCCGCATGCCGCGGTGGTCGCCAATGCGATTGACGGCTGGCAGCTCAACGCCCTGCGCAGCAAGCCAGACGGCGCTGCCGCCGCCTTTCAGGCCGAAACGCGGGCAGGCCGTAAGGTCGCTCAGCACGACTGCACCGGCGATCAGCTTTGTGCCATCAGCCGCGCCGCCGGGCATGAAGGGATAGGTGCTGGTCGCAGTGCCGGCGGAAGGGGCCATCTACATCTCCTGCCGCGCATTGGTCGGGTCGAAGAAGGCGTGGGCGACGACCGGAACCTCCACCAGCTCGCCGTTGCGACACTTCACCGTCACGTGGCTGCCTTCCGCCTGGTCGTCGACATGGACATAGGCGAGCGCGATGTGGCGCCTGAGCGACGGCGAATATCCGACCGACGTGATCTGGCCGACAGGGGCGCCACCGCGCAGCACCAGGCAACTTTCGCCTGGGATGTTCCGGGCGCCGTCGGGAAACTGCAGGCCGACCAGCTTGCGCGTCTGTCCGAGCCTTGCACGCATCTCGATGGAGCGCTTGCCGACGAAGAACGGCTTCTTCTTCGATACCGCCCAGCCGAAGCCCAGCTCGTCGGGCGTGGTGATCGCATCCGTGTCCTGGCCGATCAGGATGTGGCCTTTCTCCAGGCGCAATATGCGCGAGGCCTCCAGTCCGTAGGGACGCAGGCCATGCGGTCTGCCCGCCGCCGTCACCGTATCCCAGAGGCTGGGCGCCAGGCTCGAGGGACAATGCAGTTCGTAGCTCAGCTCGCCTGTGAAGCCGATGCGCATCACCCGCACCGGCACACCGGCGACGGTGCCTTCGCGGCCGCTGAGATAGGGGAAGGCTTCGCGACTGAAATCGATGTCGCTGTCCAGCGCCTCGAGCACCAGGCGCGCCTTGGGCCCGGTGACGTTCAGGCCGCAGAACGCGCCGGTGAGGTTGAGCACGTCGACCTTCAGACGCCACTCGGCATTCCAGAACAGCATATCGGCATAGACGCGCGCGACGGCGCCGGTGGTCGCGGTCACATAGAACCGGTCCTCGGCCATCCGATAGGCGACGCCGTCGTCGATCACCGAACCCATCTCGTTGAGCATCAGGCAATAGCGGACGCGGCCGACGGGCTGGTTGGCATGCGCCATCGTGTAGAGGCGGTCGAGAAACTCGCCGGCGTCCGGCCCGCGGATTTCCAGCTTGCCGAGCGTCGAGACGTCGAGCAGGCCGACGCCTTCGCGCACGGCAAGGATCTCCTCGCGGACAGCTTCTTCAGCCCCGCTTGCGGCGCCATAGTGATAAGGCCGCCACCATGCGCCGACCGGCTTCATCGCGGCGTTCAGCGCGAGGTGCCTCGCATGCAGCGCGGTGCGGCGCTCCAACACTTCGTGGTGGCCGGCAAGCACGCCGAGCGTTTCCGGCCCGACGGGAGGACGCGCCGTGGTGATGCCGATTTCGCCAACCGTCCGGCCGGTCGCCTCGGCGACGATCCGCGCGGTCGCCAATGCCGAATGGCGACCCTGGCTCGGGCCCATGCCGACGGTGGTGAAGCGCTTGACCAGCTCGATCTCGCGATAGCCTTCCTTGGTCGCGTTCTGCAGGTCCTTGACCTGCAGGTCCTCGTCGAAGTCGACGAAATCGCGTCCCTTGGGATCGGCGACGATCGGCTGCACATAGCGTGGCCGGGCACCCTTTTGGCTCGCCGTCGAAGGCTCTTCCGCAACCGCGTGGCCGAGCCCGGAAAGTGCGGCCACCGCCGCACGCTTGCCACTGGAGATTGCGTCCTGCAAGTCGTCCGCTCCGGCAACGCCGCCGGCGAGATGGACGGGGCCTTTGGGAAGCGTGATCGTCATCGTTTCCGCGCCGGCATCGTAGCCGACCTTGCCACCGGCCTGGCACGGCAACTGCCATGCCGGCGCCTGTCCGATCGAAACGGTGAGCAGGTCGCACGCGATCCAGCTTCCGCCGGTACGGACACGGGCAAGGTGACGATTTCCGGCCGTGCCTTCCGCGGCTTCTATAGTCGCGTCTTTCCGGACTGCGATGCCCCTGCCACGCAGTTCGGCTTCCAGCGGACCGGCCTCACCAGCCGGTCTCGGATCGACAAGCTCAACGACCGATACGCCTGCATCCAGCAGGTCGAGCGCCGTCCGGTAGCCATCGTCATTGGCCGCCAGCACCACGGCGCTCTGACCGGGCCGCACGCCATAATGGCGGATCAGGCGCTGGACAGCGCCGCCAAGCATGATCCCCGGCAGATCGTTGTTGCGAAAGACCGCCGGCTGCTCGATGGCGCCGGTCGCCAGGATCACCTCCCGGGCGCGCGTCCGGTGAAGCCGGTGGCCCTCGATCAACGGCAGCCAGTTGTCTTCGTACCAGCCGTTGCAGACGGTACCGGTCAGCACCCTGAGATTGGGCATCGCCTTGATCCGCGACGACAGGCCGGAGAGCGCGGCCGGATCATGGCGGCCGTAGGTCAGCGATCCGCCGATCTCGGGGCTGTCGTCGCATAACACGACATCGGCGCCTGCCTCGGCGGCGGCAATCGCGGCGCTCAGTCCCGCCGGGCCGGCGCCGACGACGAGCACGTCGCAATGCAGGTGCGTCTTGTCGAAATGCCGATGCGGCGCCTTGGTGTCGACCACGCCCAGGCCCGCCTTGCGGCGGATGATCGGCTCCCAGAATTTCAGCCAGCTGTCGCGGCGTGGACCCATGAAGGTGCGGTAGTAGAAGCCGACCGGCAGGAAGCGGCCGAACCTGTCCATGATCGCGTCGCGGTCTCGATCCAGCGAGCCGTTGACGTTCTGCGCGCTGACCTGCAGCCCCTCGCTGATCGGCGTGCGATCAGCGGCGGCGTTCGGTTCGGACGGCAGTTGCACCAGCGCGTTGGCGTCGGCCCCGGTCATCGACAGGATGCCGCGCGGACGGTGATATTTGAACGAACGCGATAGCACCCATTGGCCGGAAGCGGCGAGCGCGCTGGCGATGCTGTCGCCGGCATAGCCTTCGAAAGACTTGCCCTCGAAGCTGAAGCGAACAGGGCGGCTTCGATCGATCCGGCTTCCGAAGGGGGCAGGCAGCCGGTTCATGCGCGGCCCCGGTTTTCGGAAGCGTCGAAGGTGCGGATGATCTCGTTGCTGACGAGATCGCGCTCGGCCAGGAAGAAGTAATTGCTCGGCACGTGCCGCCACCACTCGACCACGACGCCCCGGCGGTTCTCGGCGCGGAACAGATGGCGCGACCATTCCATGTCGGCGGTTGCGTTCGGATCGGGCCTTGCGCGCACCGGCCCGAAGGACTGGAACTCGTCGATGTTGCGCGGGCCGTTCATCGGGCAGGTGAGCAGTTTCATGGCTAATGGCTCGCTGCGGTCGCGCCCATTTCATTGAGCAGCCTGAAGGTCTCGAAGCGCTCCAATGCAAATGGTTTCAGGATGTCTGGCACGCGGCCATCGGCGATCGTTTGCGCCATGCGCTTTCCAGCAACCGGCGTCGCCTTGAAGCCCCAGGTCCCCCAGCCGCAGTCGAGCCAGAGATTGGCGAGCGGGCTGGCGCCCATGATCGGGCTGTAGTCCGGGGTCATGTCGGTGATGCCGGCCCATTGCCTGAGCAGGCGCACGCCCTGCAGGAAGGGGAAGAGGTGGACGGCTCCTTCGGCGAGGTGCTCCTTCATGTCGAGCGTCGAGCGGGTCGAATAGAGCTGGTAGGGATCGGAGCCGCCGCCGATAACGACCTCGCCACGCGAGGACTGCACGAGATAGGTGTGCAGCGAAACGGACGAGACCAGCGTGTTGAGCCATGGTTTCAGGGGCTGCGTCACCATCGCCTGGAGCGGGTAGCAGCGGATCGGAAGCTCGACGCCGGCCATCAGTGCCACGTCATAGTTCATGCCGCCGGTGGCGATCAGCACCTGGCCGCAGGCGACGCGGCCCCTGTTCGTCCTGACCGCCAGGACCCGGTCGCCGACGACCTCGAAGCCTTGCACCTCGGTGCGCTGGTGGATCTCGACGCCGTGCCGCGACGCCTGGGCGGCATAGCCCCAGGCGACAGCATCGTGGCGCGCCGTTCCACCGTCGGCATGCCAGAGCCCGCCGAGGATTTCGAGCGGCCCGCCATAGTCCATGTTGATGAGTGGGCAGAGCTCCTCGACGCCCTTCTGGTCGACGACCTCGGTGCGCGTACCCATGTGCTTGCCCATTTCGGCGCGCATATGGAAGCTGCGCATCGTCGCCTCGGTATGCGCCAGGGTGAGCTGGCCGCGCTGCGAGAACATGACGTTGAAATCGAGTTCTTGCGACAGGCGCTCGAACAGCTCGACGCCTTCCTTGTAGAAGGTGATGCCTTCGGGCGTGATGTAGTTGGAGCGGATGGTGGTGGTGTTGCGCGCGGTGTTGCCGCCGGCGAGGTAGCCCTTCTCCAACACCGCCACGCTGTTTATGCCGTGGTATTTGGCGAGATGGTGCGCGCAGGACAGTCCGTGCCCGCCGCCGCCGATAATGACGACGTCGTAGGCAGGCTTCAGCTCGGGCGTGGCGGGAATGTCGCCGCTGATCGGATAGTCTCTGCTGAGACCGTATTTCAGAAGCCTGAGGGGCATTGCGCGCTCAGCTCAAAGCCTTGGGAGGATCGTAGAGCAGCGCCGAGAGATCGGAGAAGCGGCTGTCGCGGTCGTTAAGCGAGAGCGCCGCGTCGCGGATCGCCGCGGCGCGGTCCGATCCGAGCACGGGTGCTGCGAACTCCATGTATTTGGCCTCGACATCCTGCGGCGTCATCGGCGCTTCGGGGCCGCCGCGTGCATGCACGTCGCCCGACACCAGCACCCGTCCGTCCGTCGTCGTGATCACGACGTCGGCCCAGCGGCCAGCCGGGAAGCGGGCGCTGTGACGCTCGGTTTCGGTCACTGTGATGCGGGTAAGCATGTCCGCGACCGCGGCGTCCTCGAGCCCGGCGCCTGAAATATGCTCCAGCCCGATGCGTCCATGGATGATGAAGGTCGCGACGGCGAAGCGCAGGCTGTATTGGGCCTTCGAGGTCGTGTCCGGCATGCCGTCGTACAGCGTGGCCGCGTAGTGGAAGCTGTTGACTTGGACATGGGCGATGTCGGACGGTGCCAGATTGTGCGCCAGGCAAAGTTTGCGCACCGCGTCGATCGCCGCATGTGCCCAGCGGCAGATCGGGTAGGGCTTCACATATTGATGCAGCGCCTGCCAGAAGACGCCGAGATCCTGCCAGTGCATCGCTACTTCCGGTGCCTCGACTGTGATTGCCGGCGCGCCGGTGAAGCCGCGCTCGGCCAGCACGGCCGCCGAAAGGCCGATGAGGGCGCCGGGGCCGGAGCCGTCATGCAGCATCGTCGGCGTGGCGATCTCGCGCATCATCTGGCTGCGCGGACCGTGATACTCGGCGATGCCGAGCGCCTCGCGCAATTGCGTTTCGTCGAGCCGCCGCAGGCGTGCCGCCACCGCGGCGACGCCCAACGCGTTCCACGCACCCGAGGTGTGGTAGTCGCTCACCGTCGCATGCAAGGCGATGCCGGCCCGTCCGGCGACTTCATAGCCGATCACCAGAGACGCCAGCGCCTCCGGCCCGGTAAGGTCGGGCCTCGCCTCGGCGAGTGCTGCAAGCGCCGGCACGACCGCGACGCCGATATGACCTTTGGTGGGGCTGTACCCATCGTGGCCGTCAAGATTGTCGATTTGCGTGGCAACCGCGTAGGCCGCGCCCGCGATGCTGACGCGACGTCCGTCGAACAGCATGCGGGCTGAATATTGCGGATCGCTTGAGCCATAAAGCAGCACGGCAACGTCGCGGGCGATCCGGCCTGCTTCCATCGGTCCGGCCGCGATGGCGATGCCGATCGTGTCCAGCAGAAGGTAACGCGCCTGTTCAAGCACCGGCTGAGGGAAGACGGAAGCAGGACGCCGCAGCACGAAATCGGCAAGGCGCGTGAACGTATCGGAACTGACGACAGGCCCCTCACGCCGGTATGACGGCACAGCCACGCGCTTATCTCCCCTGTCTGCTCACAACATCAATAAATTGGGTTCATCGCGCAGGCACGCGATTAGTTTGGCGGCTTTGGCCAAAAATATTCACGTCATGTAGCCTGTCTGCGATTGTGTGGGTGTCTGCGCGTGCGATAGCTAAGGCGGATGCTAATGCGGTTTGCCGTTTCAGGGAAACGGCGAACCACACCAGCGCTTTGTTTTGACGCAATTCCGGACGGAAGGTTACGGCGAAGACGCCGAACTTAACCGCTCACACTTTTCCTGGAATTGCTTTTAGGAGACCGGGATGAAGCCGCCACCCCCCTTGAACTATATCCGCTCGTTCGAGAGCTCGGCCCGCCATTTGAGCTTCACCACGGCGGCGAAGGAACTGGGCTACACCCAGGCGGCGGTCAGCACGCATGTGCGTGCTCTCGAACATTATATCGGCCGGCAGTTGTTCATTCGCTATCCGCGCAGCCTGAAGCTGACCGAGATGGGCGAGGCGTTCCTGCCGACGCTGCGCCAGGCGCTCGACCAGATCGACCAGGCGACCGAAGCGATCGTCGCCTCGTCGCGCAACCGGACGGTGGTCGT
>Ga0105238_10004848_pt1 | contig 13311 bp, 10 predicted proteins | sample KBSC34metaG_FD_81526 | JGI IMG/M metagenome (GOLD analysis project Ga0105238, IMG submission 81526) | Corn rhizosphere microbial communities from Kellogg Biological Station, Michigan, USA - KBS C3-4 metaG | ecosystem: Host-associated > Plants > Roots > Rhizosphere > Soil | place: Michigan, USA... | reverse complement strand
GCCGATCGAGGCGCTTGACCGCGGCCAGTGGGAGGCCTTGTGCGACGGCTGCGGCAAATGCTGCGTCCACAAGCTCGAGGATGAGGAAACCGGCGAGCTGATGGCGACCAATGTCTCGTGCCGGTTGCTCGATCGCGCCACGGCGCAATGTTCCGATTATCGCCACCGCCACGCTTATGTCAGCGAGTGCGTTCGGCTCACCCGCGACAATGTCCGCACGATCGACTGGCTGCCGGCAACTTGTGCCTATCGCCTGCGCGCCGCCGGCGAAACCCTGCCGCGCTGGCATTATCTGGTCTGCGGCGATCGCGATGCAGTCCACCGTGCCGGCGAATCCGTGCGCGGCTGGACGATTTCCGAGGATGACGCCGGCGATCTCGAACATCATCTGGTCGATCGGGAATTGTGAGCACGCCGGTCGAGATCGTCCGCAACGCCCGCGCCCGCCGTGCCAAGCTGTCGGTCGATCCGGCAAGCGGCCGGGTCAGGCTCACCTTGCCGATCCGTGCCCCAGTCAAATCGGCCCTGCTCTGGGCCGAGGGTCAACAGGCCTGGATCACGGCGCAACAGGCGCGCCTGCCCCGGCCACGCCCGTTCGTGCCGGGCGGCTCGATTCCCTTTGGCGATTCGGAGCTGGTGATCGACTGGCGGGAGGAAGAGTCGCGCCGGATCGTGCGCGATGGAGAGATTATGCGCTGTGGCGGCCCGCGCGACGGACTGGCGCGGCGAATCGAATCCTGGCTGAAGCGCGAGGCGCTCCGCGTGTTGAGCGCCGAAACCGCTGAATTCGCTGCCCGTGCGGGTGTTGGGGTGACGAAGGTCGCGATCGGCGATCCGCGCGCGCGCTGGGGAAGCTGCGCCTCGACCGGCGTCATCCGCTATAGCTGGCGGCTGATCCTCGCGCCCGATTTCGTGCGCCGCGCAACGGTTGCGCATGAGGTCGCGCACCGGGTGCATATGAACCACGGCCCCGAGTTCCACGCGCTGGTCAAGCGCCTCGACGAAAATGAACCTGCCCGTTCAAGCGCCTGGCTGCGCGCCAATGGCGCAGCACTGCACTGGATCGGGCGCGATTATTCCTGAGAGTGGTCGGGTCGCTCCGGCGGCACGGTAGCGGGCGGTCGATCCCGCGGTGCGGACGGGCGTCCGGGTGCCGGTGTCGGCTGGCTTCGTGGCGTATCGCGGCCAAGAACATGGTCCATCCAGTCCTGGTCGAGCTTTTCGGGCCTGGCAGGTGGGCGGTCGCCGGTTTGCGGCAGCGGATTGCCGTCGGGATCGACCAGCTGGTCGGGCGGTGCCGCGCCACTCTGCGGGATCGGGTCGCCATTCTCGTCGACGAACAGGCCATTGTCGGGCTGGCCGAATTCCTGGTCGGGCTCGAGCTGGAAATCGGGCAGCGTGACCTGAGTTTCGAACTGCTCGACCGGGCGATTCGCCGTGGCGGGCTTCATGAACGCGGCAAAGGCGCGCGCCGGCGCGGTGCCGCCATGCAGCCCGGGAATCGCCTTGGCGTCGTCGCGGCCCATCCACACGCCCGTCGTCAGCCCGCTCGAAAAGCCGAGGAACCAGCCATCCTTGCTCGAAGACGTGGTACCGGTCTTGCCGGCAACCGGCCGGCCGATCTGCGCTGCCTTGCCGGTGCCGGTGTTGACCGCCGTCTGAAGCAGATCGATCATCTGCGCTGCGACATAGGGCGCGACCAGCACATGGCTGCGGTCGATCTGTTGCTGATAGATCACCTCGCCATTGGTGGTCACCTTGGTGATGCCATAGGGGTTCACCGCGACACCCTTGTTGCCGACACTGGCAAAGGCGCGAGTCATGTCGATCAGATGGACGTCCGAGGTGCCGAGCACCATCGAGGGATAGGTGTTGATCGGCGTGGTGACGCCGAAGCGCCGGGCCATATCGGCGACGGTGCCGAAACCGACCTGCTGGCCGAGCTTGGCCGCGACCGTGTTGACTGAATAGGCAAAGGCGGTGCGCAGCGTCATCTGCCCCGAATTGTGCCGCGAATCATTGTGCGGGCTCCAGCCGTTGATCGTGATCGGCTCGTCGATTTCGGTGTCTTCGGGTTTGCGGCCGGCCTCGAGCGCTGCGAGATAGACGAACAGCTTGAACGAGGATCCGGGCTGCCGCTCGGCCTTGGTCGCGCGGTTATAGTTGGAGGTGACATAATCGGTGCCGCCGACCATCGCCCGCACTGCGCCGTCGCGATCGATGCTGACGAGCGCGCCCTGTGCGCCCGCCGGCGCATTGGAGCGGATCGCGTCATCGGCTGCGCGCTGCATGTTGAGGTCGAGCGTGGTCCACACTTCGAGCGGCCGGTTGGTCTCGTCGATCAGCGTGTCGAGCTGGGGCAGCGCCCAGTCGGTGAAATAGCGGACACTGTTCTGCCTGGGCTCCGGCGCGAGGGTGATCGCCTTGGGGTTGGCCGCCGCGGCCTGGGCCGGCGTGATTTTGCCGGTCTCGACCATCAGCTGGATGACCACTCCGGCGCGGCCGACCGCTGCGTCGGCATCGGCGGTCGGCGAATAGATCGAAGGCGCCTTTACCAGCCCGGCGATCACCGCGGCTTCGGACAGGCTGAGATGGTCGGCGCCGTGCCCGAAGAATTTGCGGGAGGCGGCATCGATTCCATACGCACCGCCACCGAAATAGACCTTGTTGAGATAGAGTTCGAGGATCTGGTCCTTGCTGAATTTGCGTTCCATCGCGAGCGCGAGCAGCGCCTCACGGCCCTTGCGACCGAGATCATATTTGTTCGACAGGAAGATGGTTCGCGCGACCTGCTGGGTGATGGTCGATGCACCCTGGATCCGCTTGCCGCTGCCGCGGTTGGTGACGACCAGCTTGGCCGAGCGCATCAGCCCGATCGGGTCGATGCCGATATGCGATCTGAAGCGGCGATCCTCGACCGCGACCATCGCGTCGCGCATCACCGGCGGGATCTTGTCGTAGGACAGCCACTCGCCGTAGCTCGGCCCGATCGAAACGATCACCGTGCCGTCAGCGGCATGGACCCGGATCATCTGGCCGTTGGGCGAGGATTTCAGCTCGTCGAAGCTCGGCAGCTGCGCCTTCTGGATATAGACGGCGACGATCAGCGCGATCAGGCCGAGGACGAACATCACACCGACGATGCGCAGCGCCAGCATCAGCCGGCGGCGCCAGATCGGGGGCAGAGATGGCAGGGAGCGGCTGGCCATGGGGCGTTTGCGGGATAGGCCCTAATGGTTAAGCAAACAAGGTGTCGGCATCATGGGCATTTGGTGCAGCCTTGATGCACAGGAAATGAACGCCAAACCCTAGGCCGCGGCTTCGCCATGCGCATCTGCACTGCGCGCGCGGAAATCCAGGCTGAGCGAGTTGATGCAATAGCGCAGGCCGGTCGGCGGCGGCCCATCGGGGAAAACATGGCCGAGATGCCCGTCGCACCGCGCGCACCGCGCCTCGGTGCGAGTCATGCCATGGCTGACATCGCTATGCTCGGTCACGCGCTCGGGTGCGCTCGGCCGGGTGAAGCTCGGCCAGCCAGATCCCGAATCATATTTGTCGGCGCTGTCGAACAGCAGGTTTGCGCAGCCGGCGCAGCGATAGATGCCGTCGGCCTTGTTGTTGTCGTAGCGCCCTGAAAAGGCGGGCTCGGTGCCGGCCTCGCGCAGCACATGATATTGCTCCGCGGAGAGCTTCTTGCGCCATTCGGCTTCGGAAAGGGTCAAATGGTCCATGCCCGTCAGCTTTCCAGCCGGACGCCCGGCTGGTCAAGGTGCGAATGGTTGATGCGGGTCGCCCGCGCGACGGCATCGACCAAAATGGGGATATGCCGGGCGATCATCGTCGCGCCGCGCGCAAGGCCGGGACGCTCGGCGCCGGCGCGAATCAGGCCGGCGATTCCGATCGGCCGGGCAAGATCGCGGGCGAGCCTGGTCTGGAAGCGAATCGCCGCGTCGACACCGCCCGCCGCATAAGCGCTGGCTGCGCGCATTCCGCTTGCGATCGCGATTCCCATGCCCTCGCCCGCAAGCGAGGGAATCACCCCGGCCTGATCGCCAAGCCGGAACAGCCCGGTCTCGCCGCTCAGCACCCGCCAGCCATAGGGTATGTTCGCGATCGCATCGATCGGCTGGCTGCCGCTCCGCCGCTCGAGCCGCTCGCCGAGGCGCGGGCATTCCCGCGCAAGCGCATCGAGCAGCCGGTCCGGGCTCCCCGCCTCGGTCAGCCGGGAGCGATGGACCGCCATGCAGCAATTGGCGCTGCCATCCTCCTGAAGCACCACGCCGACATAGCCGCGATCGAACAGATGCAGCTCGATCGCATCGCCCACCAGTCGATCGAGCGCCGGCGAAGCATTGAGCCGCACCCGCAGCCCGAGCGTCGGATCGGCGCCTCGTGCCTCGGCCGGCCGGGCGAGCCCGCGCACGTCATGCTTGCCGCTCGCGAGAAACAGCGCATCGTAGGCGAGATCGACGCCATCCTGCAGCCGCACGATTCTGTCCTCGATTGCTTTCACCATGACGCCACGCTCGATCGCCGCACCAGCCTGTGCCGCCTGTGCCAGCAGAATCGAATCGAGTCGGTGGCGCGAAACGGCAAGCGCTGGTCGCGGCAAGGCGGTCTCGGCCCTATGATTGCCGGCAAACAGCCTGACCCGCGTCACCCGCGCGGGCCCGAGCATTTCGGGCTCGACGCCAAGGCTTTGCAGCGACTCGAGCGTCCGCCAGCTCAGGAATCCGCCGCACAGGGCGTCGCCGATCTCGCGGTTCCGCTCGAGCAGCAGATGCGGCAGCCCGGCGCGTGCGAGCATGATCGCAGCGCTTGCCCCGGCCGGCCCGCCGCCGACGATCAGCGCAGCGCTTCGACGCACAATCGGAACGGAAACACGCGATAGATCCGCGCCGAAACCCCGGCCTCGGCCAGGATCGGCGGCCATTCATCGGGCCGATAGGCGCGCGCGATCGAGAGCGTGCCGTCATGACGTACGATCGGGTGCCATCCGGCGATCCGCGCCAGGATCGGGAAGCCCCAATGCGGGAAGCCGTGGCGGTGTAGATCGTTGACCAGCCAGCCGCGCCGCGCTTCGGCAGCCATGAAGCGCAGAAAGGCTATGAGCTGGGCATGAGTCATGTGATGCGCGACAAGACTCGAGACGATGAAGTCCCAGCCCTTGCCCGTCTGGTCGGCATAGTCGCCGGTCACATATTCTATGCCGAGATCGTCGGGCGTATGCGCCCGCGCGGCCAGCTCGCTGCGCGGATTGAGATCCACCCCGACCAGTTCGGCGGCAATGCCTCGCTTCTGCGCCCAGCGTACGATCCGCCGCAGCATGTCGCCATCGCCGAAGCCGACATCGAGCAGGCGGAAAGACGTTATGCCTGTGCTGCCCCGCGCGAGGAAATCAAGCGTCGGCCGTGCCGCCATGGTGATCGCATTCACTTTGGCGAGATCGCCCACCACATCTGCATAGGTGGCCGCGTCGAGATCCTCGCCGTCCATCAGCTCCTCAGCGATGGTGCGGGTGGTGAGATCGGTCATGCAGCGCCCCTGAATCCGAAGCCCTCGGCCGCGAGGCCCGGCCCGAAGGCTAGCGCGACGCCATCGGCGATCGGCGGCCCGGCGAGCAGTCGAGCCAGCACGAACATCAAGGTCGCCGACGACATATTCCCGTTATCGGCAAGCACCTGGCGTGAGGCCGCCAGCGCTGAGGGCGGCAAAGCAAGGCTATGCTCGACCGCATCGAGGATCGATCGCCCCCCGGCATGCACTGCCCAGCTGTCGATCTCGGCCGGCGCACGGCCGCCGGTCGCGGCTGCGGCGAAATCGGGGTCGGCAAGCCCGGCCGCGATCCGCGCCGGGACCTCGCCCGACAAATGCATCGCAAAGCCGCTGTCGGTCACGTCCCAGCGGATCAGCTCTGTCGAATCGGGCAGGGTCGTCGCAAAGGGCTGGCCGATCGTCAGGCCCGATGGCTCGGCGGTGACGAGTGCGGCGGCGGCACCATCGCCGAACTGGAGCATCGCGAGCAGCGGTTCGACCTCGCTGACCGCCTGGAGATGAAGCGTCGAAAGCTCGACACACAGTAGCAGCACCCGGGCGTGCGGGTCGGACCGGACGATATGCCGCGCGGTCCGGATCGCAGCGACCGCCGCATAACAGCCCATGAAGCCGATCAGCAGCCGCTCGACCGAGGGCGACAGCCCGATCCGCCTTGCGATGATCTGGTCGATCCCGGGCGCGATAAAGCCTGTGCAGCTTGCGACGACAAAATGGGTGATGCCCTCAACCGGCACCTGCGATTCCAGATCGGCGATCGCAGCGATGCCGAGCACCGGCGCTGTCTCCGCATAAAGTTGCATCCGCTCGGCGGTGCCGGGCAATTGCGGCCGCGCGTAGAAGCCGGTCGCCGCCACCGGCGATCCGCCGCCCGACGTGCGGTCGAGCACTGACCAGCGATGCTCGATGCCCGATCGTGCCGCCATCCGCGCAAACAGCTTCGCGGCGCGCTCATCCTCGATCCGATTCTGCGCCCAGTCGATAAAGGCGTGGTGGATATCATGGTCGGGAACGGCCGTGCCGATCGCGTTCAAATGGGCAATGGTTTCAGGCAAGATCGGCTTTCGGCGGACGCGAATGGGGTTCGCGCTACGGGGCACTCGTTTGCGTAAACGCCACAGTAGCGTGCTCGATCCGTTGGTGCCAAAGCTTTGCGCGAAGGTTCTATTCTGCGGCGAAAATCATTTGAACGCCTTCGCAACACATGGCCGGCACGTCGGCTGGGTGTTTTGCATCAGATGCAGCTTGCCGCCAGGCGCGGACCATCGTCCTTTATCGGTAGATACACCTTCACCTGATAGGGTCCGGAGTGATGGACACCCGGGCCGATCCCGAACGGGGAAACATCGATTTCCTTATGTGGCCCGGCCAGGAATGCGCGGTATAATGGCATGGATGTCAGCCAGGGCGCCGGGTTCGGCTCGAGGATGATTGCCTGAACCTGGCCGGTTTTCGTAGGGTCGAGCAGCACGGTCGACGGCGGCGTCATCGCGATTTCGCCCAGCAGATGGTGCATCTGGGTCGCCCCATAGCAGGTGCGCAGGGCGAGATGCGGTGTATGGCCAATAATCACCAGCCCACCATTGTTACGCGGCAGGACCTGCAGGAGATTGCGCCGGAACGCCGCAAAATTGCGTGCGGGATATTCCCGAATGGCGTGCGCGGTGCCGATGATGCTCCACAGCGATGTGGAGGCCAGCAGCAGGATCAGGAGCGCGCGCGCGGCATAATCCCGCCTGGTAAGAGCGGTCGAAAATTGCTGCCTGTACACAAACCCGACAAGCGCGAGCATTGAAGCGACAGCGCCGTAAAATGCCCCCGATGACCACCACATCATGGCAAGGGTGAACAGGGTTCCAGCGATCGCGAGCGATCGGCTGAAGCGGTTCGGAAACACCACGGCCAGAATGGCGACCGCCACACCGACATAGACGAGAATGGTACGGGGGATGGCGGTGAAGGAATGTTCGTGATCATAGCGCATCTCGCGCAGGAACATCGCCATGTCGGGCCCGATCCAGAGGAGGCCCACGACGCCTGCGATCGCCGTTCCGATGCAGAAGGGGATGAGCGCCTGTAATGGGCGTGGCCGCCAGCAAGTCCAGAGCGCCACCAGCGACCAGCTCAGCGGCGCGACGGGATAATGGGCGGCGGCGGCCGCCCCGGCACATAATCCCGCAGCGCCAAGGGCAAGATTTTTCGCTGCCTGATGGCGCGGCGACAGCGAGCCGAAATACAGGCCAAGTCCGATAAAGAGAAAGACAATCGCCTCGAAACGATTGTGCCCCGCCACCCGCAGGAAATCCGGTGCATAAAATGCGGTCGCAGCAAAGCCGAGCGCGCAGATCAGCGGTACTCCAAAGCGATTCCGCAAACCGCCCGCGGCCCCGAGGGCGCCGGTCGCCGCAGCGAAAGTCGGCACGAATCCAACCGCGAACTGAGTCATCCCGAAGATTTTGAACGAAATCGCCGTGAGGATCGCGTCCAGCGGCGGCAGGAAATCGCGCACGCTGTCGCCGATCACATTTTCATGAATATGGCGGCGCAAAGCCCCTTCGTGCAGCAGCCAATAGGCGCTCTCGTCGAACCAGACGTCATCGCCGGCGGACGCCGCCGGCAGAATGCCGATGCGCAGCACCAGGAACAGGAAAAAGAACAGGAGCGCACCGATCGCGGCCGCGCGCAGCCCCTGGTCCGACACAAGCCATTTCCCCAGTCGCCAGGACTGTCGCCTGAAGGCGCTTCCGCGCTCGAGCGGAGGAATCGTCCCGTCAAGACGCGCCATGGAAACTCCCGAAAGATATTGTGCCGACAGGTTAGGGCCATCGGGCAGGTAAGTGCCATCGGAAAATCCATTCCCGCAATATTATCGAGAATATCTGCGCTGTCGGGTGCGCGCGGAGCGCTGGCGCCAGGATTGAACATTGTTCAGCTTTGGTGAGGCTGATACGAGCAGGTGTTTTTTAAGGGGTATGACGCTTTTCCATGTTGGTCTTTACACCAAGCCGGTCGAAAGTTGTCCCAAGAGTAGATAGAGGCCAGCAGGGAGCACATTCCCCATTCGCTGCGTCAGGGCGCAGGCTCACATCATGTCCTGTCCTAGTCAGGACCGGCTTCGGGGCAATGGCCGCAATGGTATCGGAGGTCCCGTGATGGCGATCCAGGCCCTGGATGACAGGCATCCATTGGTGGTCGATGTCGACGGTACTTTGGTAAAGTCCGATTTACTTCACGAGGCGTTGCTCCACGTCATTGCTCACCGCCCGAGCTATCTCTTCCGATTGGTGCCGCATCTCGCGCAGGGCAAGGCTGCGTTCAAGGCCCGGCTGGCCGAATGTGCCGATCCGACAATCGCTTCGGTTCCCCTTCGGGAGGAGGTGGTTACCCTCATCCGCGAGGCGCAGGCGGCGGGTCGGCCCGTGGTGCTCGCCTCGGCTTCGGATCACCGTTATGTCGAGGCACTGGCCGAGCGGATAGGCGGGATCGACCGGATTTTCGCCAGCGATGGCAACCACAATCTGGCGGGTCGCAGAAAGGCCGAAGCGCTGGAGGCGGCTTTCGGCCGGGGCGGCTTCGACTATATCGGCGATCGCCCGGTTGACTTTCCGGTCTGGCGCTCGGCGCGCAACGTCCTGGCCGTGGCGGCAAGCGACCGTTTCGCCGCGAAGGTCAATCGTGCCTTTCCCGATGCGACGATCGTTGCCCGCCAGACCGTCCGGCCGCGCAGTTATCTCAAGGTCCTCCGGGTCCATCAATGGACGAAGAATCTGTTGCTGTTCGTACCGGCGGTGGCGGCGCACAAGTTCAATCAGGACGCGCTGGCCGCCTCCGCGCTCGCGTTCATGTGTTTCTGTTTCGCCGCATCGAGCGCTTACATCATCAATGATTTGCTCGATCTTCCCAATGATCGACACCATCATCGCAAGCGCAATCGGCCGACCGCATCGGGCGATCTGCCGATCACGCATGCCCTGATCGAGTCGGCGATGCTCGCGCTTGTGGCGATCCTCGGCGCGCTTGCCCTGCCCCCGCGATTCCTGCTGGTGCTCGGCACCTATTTCGGAGCGACCCTGCTTTACTCGCTGGTCCTGAAACGCAAGGTGCTGATCGATGTCATTGCCCTGGGGGGACTCTATACGTTGCGAGTGTTTGCCGGGCTGGCTGCCGTCACGGTCACCGCGTCGCCCTGGCTCTTGATGTTCTGCCTCTGCCAGTTCCTGAGCCTTGCGGTGATAAAGCGATGTTCGGAACTGGTATTCTGGCGGGACGCCGGCCAGGAAGCCGTGACGGGCCGGGGCTATAAGACGCGGGATCTGGCGGTTTTGATGCCAATCGCGGCTGCCGCCGGTTACGGCGCGGTGCTGGTCGTAACGCTGTACCTTTCGAGCCCGGAGGTCGTTGCCCTTTACAGGCATCCGGCCCGCCTATGGCTGGTCTGCCCCTTGCTGCTCTACTGGATCAGTCGAGTCCTTATTCTCGCGAACCGGGGCGAGTTGCATGACGATCCGGTCATTTTCGCATCGCGCGATCGGGTCAGCTGGCTGACCGGCTTTCTCACCGCGGTTATCGTTGCAGTGTCGATCTGAATTCGCCCGGGAAGATTCCCGAAAGCCCGAACACGGAATTGCGGAATCGCCCCAAGGGCTTGAGAGAGCCATGCCTTCATGGCCATGGCTCTCTTCAATTCGCAGCCCGACCGGGCTGTAATCCTGCCCCGTGGGCAATGTGGTGCGGCCGAGAAGACTCGAACTTCCACGGGCTTTCGCCCACAACGACCTCAACGTTGCGCGTCTACCAGTTCCGCCACGGCCGCACGTGAAACACCGCCGGACAAGCCCCGGCAGCTGGTAGGGGAGCGCCCCTAGCAAGGTGCTGCGCCGATAGCAACCGCCGATAGTAAAGCGTGTCGTGCACCTATCTTCATCGCCGCGCTGACGGTAGCAGGGCGCCATGTCGCGTATCTCCCCCACGATCGCCGATGAGACGCGCCGCATCCTCGCTCTGGCCTGGCCGGTGATGCTGACCAGCCTCAACTGGACTCTCCTCCACGTCACTGATGTCGTGCTGGTCGGGCTGGTCGGCACCGCCGAGGTGGCAGCGCTCGGCGCGAGCCGTTCGCTGACCTTTGTCGCGATCGTCGCCGGGCTGGCCGGGCTTTCGGGCGTACTCGTCTTCACCGCGCGGGCGGACGGCGCCGGCGATCTGCGGCGCACCGGCGGTGTGCTCCGCGAGGGCTTGGCGCTCGCTATAGTGCTCGGCCTGGCGATCGGCCTCGCATTGTTCCTGTTCGCCGGCCCGATGCTCGCCTTCATGGGCGTAACCAAGGAGCTGATGCCCCGCGCAGCGATGGTGGTGCGGGTGATGGGCATCTCCTTCCCGTTCCAGCTGGTGATCGTCGCGGTCAGCTATTTTCTGGAGGGTGTCAGCCGCCCGCGCCGGGTGATGGTCGTCAATCTTTCGATCCTGCCCCTCAACGCACTGCTCGCCTGGGCCCTGTCTGGCGGCCATCTGGGCCTGCCGGCGCTCGGGGCGGTGGGCGCAGCGACCGCCACGGCGATCGCTTCTGCGGTCGGCGCCGCCGCGATGCTCGGCGCTGCCTGGACTCTGCCCCGTGCTGCCATACGCGGCGTGCACGATCTTTCGATGGCGGCGTGGCGTCAGGTGCCGGGCGGCGTGGCGCGTCTCGCGCGCTTCGGCGTGGTGCCGGCGATCGCCTCGGGGCTCGAGCTTGCCGGCTTCTCGATTCTGATCGCGCTTTCGACTCAGCTCGGGGACGCATCGGCCCATGCCTTTCAGATCGTCTTCTCGATCCACAATGTCACCTTTGCCGTCGCGCTCGGGCTCGGTTCGGCGGCCGGGGTGCGCGCCGGCAACGCAGTCGGCGAAGGCGATCCGGCGGCAGCGGTCCCCCGCACCATGATCGCCGCCGGTGTGGCGGCATTGCTTACCGGAATGCTCGCCACGTTGCTGGTGGTCGGCCGCGCCGGGATCGTCGGCGTCTTTCCCGCCACCGCCGAGGTGCATGGTCTCGCCCTGGCGATGCTGCCCTTATGGGCGCCCTTCATCCTGTTCGACGGGGTGCAGATCGTTTTCGTCTATGCACTGCGCTCGCTCGGCGATCAGGTCGCGGCGGGCGTGAACAGCATCATCGCCTTTTTCCTGGTGACGGGTGGTGCCGGCTGGTGGCTGATCCATGCCGGGTTCGGGCTGTCCGGGCTTGTCTGGTCATCGGGCGCCGGCATGGTCGCAGCGGCCGCGCTCCATGGCGGCCGCTTCCTTCTGGTCAGTTCCCGGAATCGCCGGAGAAGCTGAGCACCAGGTTCTTCGAATTGACCGGCACGTCGAGCTTCGCGCTGTTGAACTCGAGATGGCCATGCGGGGCCAGCGACGTCGCCTCGGGCCGGATCGTCCAGCCATAGACGAGCCGGTTCTGCGCATCCTTCAGCTCGACCCGGATATCGGGGACTCGCTGGCGCGTGTCGGTCGGGTTCACCACCTTGCCGCTGATCGCGAACATCTGGCTGCCATTGGCGAGGTCGCGGCGATCGATCGGGTTGTTGATGATCTTCAGCGGCGTCTCTTCCGGGCCAAGCTGCAGGCCGAATTGTTTGGCGAGCCCGGGCGCGCCGCCCCACAGGATCGCGGCGGCGCCGATCAGCATTGCGATGCCGGCGGCAAAGGCAGCCATGGTCCAGCGCCGCGCAGGATTGCGGCGCGGGCGGAAGGGCTGCTCATGGGCGAAGCTGTCATAGCTCGGCGCAGTGCCCGGCGGAGCGATCTCGACGTCAGGAGGGGGAGGCGATGGGGGGGGCGGCGGAGCGATGGCTGGCTCGGCTTCGGCGCGGGCGACGAGATCGAGCACACTGCCCGGCTGGAACCAGCTATGCTTGCACGCAGCGCAGCGCACGGTGCGACCATCGGGCCCGACAGCTGAATCGGGAACCAGGTAACGAGTCCGGCACTGGCTGCATTCGAGGATCATTCGGTATTCGCTTCCGGCGCCCCGGGCCGGCGGGCGCCCGTCTTTGACCTAAGGCCTGTGCTGAATTCCCGCAATGGTCGTGATTATCCCTAAGGGCTCATGGTCGTGCACACACCCCGCCTTGTGGCGCGCGCCCTGATCGTGCGATGGCGGGGCGGGGCATAACGATCAGTGAGCGGCACCGCCGATTTATGGCGAATATCGTCCAGTTCGAGAATGTGGGGCTGCGCTACGGCACTGGCCAGGAGACGCTGTCCGACGTCAGCTTCACCTTGTCGACCGGCTCCTTCTATTTTCTCACCGGCGCCTCGGGTGCTGGCAAGACGTCACTGCTCAAGCTCCTCTATCTCTCGCAGCGCCCGAGCCGCGGGCTGATCCGTCTGTTCGGCGCGGATGCGGTGACTCTTCCCCGCAAGCGCCTGCCCGGCTTTCGCCGCCGCATCGGCGTCGTGTTCCAGGATTTCCGGCTGCTTCCGCATCTTTCAGCCTATGACAATATCGCGCTCCCGCTGCGCGTCTCGGGCGTGCCCGAAAGCGATGTCGAGGCGCCGGTGCGCGAGATGCTCGCCTGGGTTGGGCTGTCCGACCGGGTCGAGGCCAAGCCGCCGACGCTTTCGGGCGGCGAGCAGCAGCGCGTCGCCATCGCCCGCGCGGTGATCGGCCGGCCCGAGATCCTCGTCGCCGACGAGCCGACCGGCAACGTCGATCCCGACATGGCGGAGCGTCTGCTCCATCTGTTCGATTCCCTCAACCGGCTCGGCACCACGGTGGTTGTC